>Ga0207714_1000129_pt1 | contig 48154 bp, 42 predicted proteins | sample PonA232FremontCA_2_FD_187270 | JGI IMG/M metagenome (GOLD analysis project Ga0207714, IMG submission 187270) | Marine sediment microbial community from Fremont, CA, USA - Pond A23 Sediment 2 (SPAdes) | ecosystem: Environmental > Aquatic > Marine > Unclassified | place: USA: Fremont, California... | reverse complement strand
GCACGCCTACAACTGAACAAGGTCCCCATCGTCTAGTGGCCGAGGACTCCGCCCTCTCACGGCGGCAACAGGGGTTCGAATCCCCTTGGGGACGCCATACAGACAAAGCCCGGCTGACCAGCCGGGCTTTTTTTGTATGGGGTTTGCGAGGGTGCGGCAGAACCCCTCCGGGTTCGACCGGATTGCCGGGAGCAATCCGGCGCGAGCGAAGCGAGTCCGAAGGACGCGGCCCATGGACGGGCCGCGCTATCCCCTTGGGGACGCCACACAAACAAAGCCCGGCTGACCAGCCGGGCTTTGTCTGTATCGGGTTCCGGCAACCGTGGATTCCTGCCCGACGCCGACGCCGACGCCGACGCCGGGGTCGAGGCGTGACGGTCTCAGTCGGATGTGCCCGGGGCCGGGTTCGCCGTTGCCGTGCCGGGCTTCAGCACCTCCAGCATGCAGTCACGGAACGCCTGCACCGACCGCGAGCAGTGGTACTTGTGTGTCGCAAGATAGAAACGCGTCGCGAATGCGAGGTGGTCCGGCGCGAGCGCGCGCATCCGGCCTTCGTGAACCCAGTGGGCCGCGAAATGTTCGGGCAGATAGCCCACATAGCTGCCGCTGAGTATCAACAGGGCGTTGCTCTCCATGTGCGATACGACAGGCCCCTCCACCTGTGGGCGCGGGTCGCAGATCGAGGGCAGCGAGACATAGCTTTTACCGACGAAGGTCGCGGATTCCAGAGCCTCCAGAATCCGTTCGGGATCGTCCTCGGAGAACAGGGGGTGATCCGCGCCGCAGTAGAGGCGCTGCAGCTCCTCGAATACGGGAACGCTCTCCAGCGAATCCGGCTCCGGCAGAACGGGCGTGAGGATGCAGTGATAGCGGCCTTCGACGAGCCCCTGGCTCAGTTCTTCCGGCGAGGAAACGTCGACATGCAGGTGCACGTCCGGTGCCTGTCGGGCGAATGCCTGGAAAGCCGCCGGCAGCGAAGCGTCCGGATTGGTCGCCAGTGCGTCGACGACGCCGAAATGCAGATCGCCGCTGAGGCTGCCGCGTACTTCCGCGACGACATCGCGGAAACCGCCGATGGATTCGAACAGCGGCTTAAGGCTTTGGTGGATGCGTTCACCTTCCTCGGTGAGCGCGAACCCCTTGCGGCCTCGTTCGCAGAGCGTGAAGCCAAGCCGCTCTTCAAGCTGTTTCAACTGGATACTGATGGTGGACAGCGACAGACCGAGCACCGGTTGGGCGGCGGCAAGCCCCTGGCACTGGACGACCGCGTGAAAGACCCGGAGCAGCTTCAGATCGAAGTCGGTCAGGTTCGGGACGTTGGTATGCCTTGCCGTCATGCGGTATCGACCATGGCTGGGCCGGTCATTCGTGTGCAGGCACGGCCCGGTCACCCTCGTCGCCCATCCTGGCAGAAACGCGGCGGGATCGGAATTGGCCCGACCCCGCAGGGCCGTTCCCGAGGTCGGAGCGGCATTACTTTGTCGCCCGGCAAACTCCGCTTTGAAATACGGGAATGGTCGGAGACGGAATTCGGGGCCACACTCGAATCCGTCCCATGGCTGCATGGGTGAAGCGCGACGGTCGGGCGGTGAACGCGCCGGGGAGAATCCGGCCATGATTGAACACACGGCCCGCCGTCGCGGCGGAACGGACAAAACAAGGTTCCTGCCTTGGGGGGTACCACGATGAGCTGGACTTTCTCCAAACGACATTCCCTGCTGGCCACGGTTCTGGCCGCTTCCTCCTGGCTGATGGCCGGGGTTGCGCCGGCACAGGCCAAAGAGACCGTGGATATCGGTCTCAACGTCTCCTGGCCCGGTTTCTCTTTCCTCGAGGTGGCCCGTCAAAAGGGCCTTGCAGAGGAATACGATCTGAACCTCACGATTTTCGAGGATCCCCTGGGCGGGCACGCCGCTTTGGCCGCCGGGCAGATCGACGTGTACCTGAGCACGGCGGAATACACCCCGTTCACGATCGCGCGAGATACCGACGTGGCGCTCGTGTCGATGCTGAATATCTCCTACGGCGTGGACAAGGTCGTTATGACCAAAGACCTGGGCTCCGAAGAACTGAAGGGACGCAAGGTCGCCGCTCCGCAGGCCTATATCGGCGAGATCCTGGCGGGCATGTGGCTCGACAGCATCGGTCTCTCCCCAGATGACGTGAACTGGGTCAATCTCAATGCCGACGAGGCGGTTGGTCCGGCCATGTCCGGCGATCTTGCCGCGGCCTACATGTACGAGCCCTGGGTGACGCGAGTCCTCGACAATATCGATGAGGCGAAGGTGGTGGCGGATACCCGCCAGCCCCGTTATCTGAATACCGGTATTTTCATGGACGCGATGTACATGAATACGGAATTCATCAAGAACCGGCGGACCGCGGCGAAGGATATGATCAAGGCCCGGTTCGAGGGGGTCCAGTACTGGCATGAGAATACCGACGAGGTGAATCAGTTGTTCGCCGACTATCTGCAATGGTCAAAGGCTGATGTGGAGTCCGTAGTCGGTACGAACGGCAAATACCTCGAGGACGGTCTGTATATGCTGGACTTCAATGAGGTGGCACGGATCTGCGGAGCACTCGACGGGGATCCGCCGCATGGCATCGAGAATGGATCGATGGCGGACAGCGTTAAATTGACCAACGAGTGGTGGGTCAAGCTCGGTCTGATGGATGAGGTCTACGACCCCGAGGCGGGTTATGACTGCAGTCTCACCCGGGAACTGGCCGATGAGGGATTCCGCCAGTCGATTTCGGCCAATTGAGCGTGGTCCTGAGCGGGAGTGACCGAACGCCGGTCCTCCCGCTTTTTTCGTGCCGCCGCACTCCGGAAGCCGGTCGGGGAAAACCATGTTCCTGATGCACATGTCCCACAGCGACCACCCCGAGCGCTCGCCCGACTCGCATGAGGGCGACCGTGGGCGCCCCGCGATCGCTCGCGGACTCGTCAGGAGCGATCCCGCGCGTCAGCACGGGAGGGATGAGGCGGATGGATGCGCCGAACAGCCGGGTCCGCTGTTCCGTGGGCTGGCTATGGCACGGATTCCCGGAATAGGCGCCTCGGGAGTGCGGCAACAGCGACAGGGAGGCAGTGCATGACAGTGCGCTCCGGAAGCAGCGTCTACCGTCGCCGGTGGTTCGAGTTCCTTACGCCCCTGGGGCAGCCATGGAGACTGATTCTTGGCGTCTCGATCTGGGTGATCTTTTTCGGGATCTGGGAGATCGCCGTTCTCAGTGGCTGGGTGAATCCGCTGCTGGTGCCGTCACCGGTCGACGTCCTGATTACGCTCTACGAACTGTTCGCCGAACGAGGCTTTCTGTCCGATGTCGGTATCAGTATCGCCCGTATTCTCGGCAGTTTCGCAGTGGCCTGCGTCATCGCCATTCCCCTCGGTATCCTCATGGGGTCGTTCAAGGCGGTCGAGGCGTTCGCCAACCCATTCGTTTCGGCGTGGCGTTACCTCCCGGCACCGGCATTTATTCCGATTCTGCTGATGTGGTTTGGCACGGGCGAGGAACCCAAGCTCGCGCTGCTGTTCCTCGGGGTGATCTTCTTCCTGATCACGCTGATCATGGATCACACCGCACAGGTCCGCACCGAGCTGATCGAAACGGCCATGACACTCGGCGGGAACCGTTCGCAGATCCTCTGGACCGTGGTCGTGCCCGCCGTTCTGCCGAACGTCCTGATCGCCATGCGGCAGATGCTGGCGATCGCGTGGACCTACCTCGTGATCGCCGAGATCATCGCCTCGACCACCGGTATAGGTGCCATGATGATGCGCGCGCGGCGGTTCCTGCATACCGACGACATCATGGCCGGCATCCTGACGATCGGTGTACTGGGGCTATTGTTCGATGTGATGTTCCGCTGGCTGTATCGCGTGTTGTTCCCCTATCTCGACCAGGGCGAACGCTAAGAGCCGGTCGTGCAGATCATGAATCGACCGCACGCGTACCGCGATAGCCGTGACCGACAGGACGCCCCGGGCAGCCCGGCGGTGGGAAAACGATGGAGCCGCAGATGACGAGTGCGACGACAACCGCGGGCGTATCGGCGAAGTTGCACCTGCAGGACGTGAGCAAGACGTTCCGCGTGCGCCACGGGGACGATATCGAGGCGATCAAGGCGGTCTCTTTCGAGACGCCCGAGAATGAGGTCTGTGTCCTGCTTGGCCCTTCGGGCTGCGGCAAATCGACCGTTCTGCGCATGGTCGCGGGCCTGGAGGAGCCGACCTCGGGCGAGCTGATGCTGGACGGTCACCCGATCGCCGGCGCGGACCGTGAGCGCGGCATGGTCTTTCAGGCCTACACCTCGTTCGACTGGCTGACCGTGCAGGCGAACGTCGAATACGGGATGCGCCTGAACGCGGTGCCGAAGAAGGAGCGCCGCGAGCGCGCCGCCCATTTCATCGAGCTTGTCGGCCTCACCAAATTCAGTCAGTCGTATCCGAAGCAGTTATCCGGCGGGATGAAACAGCGCGTCGCGATTGCCCGTACGCTCGCGAATGATCCCACCATCCTGTTGATGGACGAGCCCTTTGGTGCACTCGATGCCCAGACGCGGTGGCACATGCAGGAACTGATGATGAGCATCGTCGAGGCCGCGAACACAACGGTGCTCATGGTGACTCATGACATCGAGGAAGCGATCTTCCTTGGCGATCGGATCGAATTCATGTCCCGCCATCCGGGTACCGTGCACGAGGAGATCATCCCGGATTTCAAGCGGGGCAAACGGATCACCACAAAGGAAGACCTGATCGGCCTCGACGGTTACGGCGATCTCGAGCGTCATATCCTGAAGTTGATGCGGGAGCAGGGAGGCGATGACACCGACCACTGAACCGGCACCGTTGAGCCGGCGATGAACCATTTCAGAGTGACGGAGTATCCATGAATTCCGCGACCGTGATGATGGCCGAGATGACCTGGCCCGAGTTTGCCGAGCGTCTACGCGAGGACACCGTGGTGTTCCTGCCGACCGGCATGACCGAGCAGCACGGCCCGCATCTGCCGATGGGGGTGGATCATCTGCTGCCAACCGCCATTGCGGAGATGGTGGCGGGGGAGGTCGACGGCATCGTCGCCCCGACCGTGAACTATGGCTACAAGTCGATGCCGAGATCGGGCGGTGGTCCGTCCTTCCCTGGAAGCACCGGGCTCGACGGCGCGACCCTCAGCGCCGTCATCCGCGACGTGATACGCGAACTCGCGCGCCACGGTGTGCGCCGGGTCTGCGTGATCGACGGCCACTTCGAGAACCTGTGGTTTCTCAATGAGGGCATTGATCTCGCCATGCGGGAGGTCGGGGATCCGGGCTTTCGGGTGATGTGTCTGCAGCACTGGGAATTCCTCAACCGCGAGACGCTCGAACGGGTTTTCCCGGACGGGTATCCCGGGATCGAACTGGAACACGCGGCCGTGCTGGAGACGTCCTTGATGCTGCACTTTTACCCGCAACTCGTGCGCAGCGACCGTATCCCCGATAACGCACCGATGGATGCACCGCCATACGACGTCTGGCCCGCCAGACCCGAGTGGGTGCCGGGGACGGGATCGCTGACCTCGGCGGCGGCCGCGTCGGCCGAGAAGGGTGCGCTGATGGCCGAGCAGTACCGGGGGGATATGGCGGCCGCCGTGCGTCACGAGTTGATCGAGTGAATACGACCGCCGTGTTCGCGGCCGACTATCGATCGGAACAGGGCAGGGGATCGTCATGAGCGTGGGCTTCGATTTCAGCGGTCAGACCGTACTGGTCACTGGTGCCAGCCGGGGGATCGGCTATGCGGTTGCGCGGGCTTTCGCCCTGGCTGGCGCAAGGGTCGCGATCATTGCCGAGGACGCCACGGTGGAGCAGGCGGCGCGAACCATCGGCGAGGAAGCGGGCACCCGGGTGCGGGCCCAGCGATGCGACATCTCTGACGAAGCGGCGGTACGCAAGGCGCTCGACGGGATCGGGACGCTCGATGTACTGGTGAATAACGCCGGTATCGAGCTGCCGACCCCGGTGGGCGAAGTGCACACGGCCGTCGATGACGCGTTCCGCCGGATCATCGACGTGAATGTGCTGGGCACATGGTGGGTGACGCGCGCGGCGGTCCAGAAAATGGGCGCGGGCGGGCGCATCCTCATCACGTCCTCGATCTGGGGGCGGACCGCCGTTCCGGGTTTCGCCGGCTATGCGGCGTCGAAACATGCCCTGATCGGCATCGCCCGGACGCTGTCGCGCGAGTTGGGTCCCAAAGGCCTGCGCGTCAATGCGGTCTGTCCCGGCTGGGTGAAGACCGAGGCCTCGCTGCGTTCGCTGGCCGTCATGGCCGAGGAGAAGGGCGTGAGCGAGGAGGAGATGGCGGCGGAGCTCGCGGCCGACCAGTCGCTGGGCGGTCTCATGGAACCGGACGATGTGGCCGGGCTGTATCTCTACCTGGCGTCGGATGCCGCGGCGAACGTGACCGGCCAGGCGATCCCGATTGATCGCGGGGAGGTAATGGCATGAGTGGATCACTCGCGGGTGTGCGCGCGTTGGTTACCGGCGGCTCACGCGGGATCGGCCGGGCCATCGCGATGGCGCTTGCGGACGACGGCGCGCGCGTGGCGTTCGGTTACCACGGCAGCCGGGAAGAAGCCGAGGCCACGCGCGATGAACTGTGGACGCGCGACGCCGCCGCCGCGGCGATCGAGGCCGATGTATCGCGAGAGGATGAGTGCAAGGCGCTGGTGACCGGTGCCATTGACGTCCTGGGCGGTCTCGACGTCGTCGTCAACAACGCCGGCATCCTCCATGAACAGCCGCTGCTGGATACCGAGGTGGCCGATTTTGACCGTGTGATCGGGGTCAATCTGCGCGGCACCTTTCTGGTCGGCCGCGAGTCGATCCGCTGGATGGTGGAACAGGGCGGCGGGGGCCGCATCATCAATATCGCGTCCGATCTTGCCTATCTCGGACGCGCGCGCAATACGGCCTACTGTGCATCGAAAGCCGGAATCGGCGCCATGACCCGTACCTGGGCGCTGGAATTCGCCCCCGACATCCTCGTGAACGCGGTCGGACCGGGACCGGTGGACACCGACATGCTCGGTGCCGATGTGATGAGCGACGAACAACGGGCGCAGGAGAGCGACATCCCGCTCCGCCGGATTGGCCGCCCCGATGAGATCGCCGCTGTGGCGGCGTTTCTCGCGGGGCCGAAGGCGACATTCATCACGGGGCAGACGTTCGGGGTCAACGGCGGCAGCGTCATGTACTGACCGCCGGCGGGGCATCCGCCGTGCGTATTCCGCAGATCAGCAAGGAGACCGGAAATGGTGTACGAGGATTCTTTTTTCCGCCCGATCGGTGGCAGTGAACTGCCGCGGTTCGCGGGCCGTTCCACCTTTATGCGGCTGCCGCAGATCGAGGATCCGGCCGAAGTCGATATCGCCCTGGTGGGTTTCCCCTGGGACAGCGGCTCGACCAATCGGGTCGGTCAGCGCCACGGGCCGCGCGAGATCCGCAGCAATTCGACCATGATGCGCCTGGTCCACCAGGCGAGTCGGATCGCGCCGTATGATCTGTGCCGGATCGCGGATCTCGGGGACGTGCCCGTGAACCCGATCGACCTCCGCGACACGCTGGACCGTGGGCGGGATTTCTATCGGCGGATCCATGAGGCGGGTGCTGTGCCGTTGTCCGCGGGCGGGGACCACCTCGGTACGCTGCCGATCCTGCGCGGTATCGCGGGCGATCAGCCCATGGGGATGGTCCAGTTCGACTCGCACTCGGACACCAACGATACCTATTTCGGCGATAACCCCTACACGCACGGGACGCCGTTCCGGCGGGCGATCGAGGAAGAGATCCTCGACCCGAAGCGGATTATCCAGGTGGGAATCCGTGGTTCGATGTACTCGGCGAGCGATCTCGACTGGGCCCACGGGCAGGGCATCCGGGTGATGGAGATCGAGGAGTATTTCGACCTGGGGCCGGAAGGTGCGATCCGGGAAATCCGATCCGTAGTCGGCGATGCGCCAACCTACGTGACGTTCGATGTGGATGCCCTGGATCCGGTTTATGCGCCCGGCACGGGGACCCCGGAAGTGGGCGGTTTCAGCTCGGTCGAGGCCCAGCGTATGATCCGTGGGCTGCGGGGGCTGAACCTGGTGGGCGCCGATGTCATGGAGGTCTCGCCGCCTTTTGACAGCGCGGGGATCACGGCGTTGACCGGCGCCACCATGATGTTCGAGTTGTTGTGTGTGTTGTCGGAGGCGGTTGCGACGCGTAAATGAAACCGGCGGTGGCAATCGTGCACCTACGGCCGTAGGCCGGCCTTCCCCGGCGCCTCCGGGGTTGAAGATTCGCACCGTCTCCCGTCGCCGGGGAATGCCGGCATTGCGCGGTGGGGTGCCCGGGCCGGTATCCGGCGCCATGGACCGCACAAGGCCGGCCTACGCCCGGGCCGGCCGCCGAAACCGGGAGATTCATCAGAACGAGGCCTGCCGCAATGGCTGGCGCGAGTGCTAACCTGTGCCAATGTGCGGCCGCTACACACTCCGTAACCCTACAGGCCATCCCTGGATCGATCGGGAGATCGCGGGTGGCTTGCCGCCGCGGTACAACATCGCGCCCGGGCAACAGGTCCTGACGCTGGGCCGTGACCGGCAAGGCGAACGGGTGACCCGCCTGGCGCTATGGGGGTTTCATCCGCACTGGTTGCCGGTCGGGCGGCGCGCCCCGATCAATGCGCGCATCGAAGGCGCGGCCGAGCGGCCGCTGTTCCGGCGTGCCTGCGCTGCCGGCCGGTGCCTGGTTCCCGCGGACGGGTGGTACGAATGGCAGGCGGCGGAGACCGGGCCGAAGCAGCCGTATCTGTTTCACCGCCCGGACGACACGCCGTTCTTTTTTGCCGGTCTGGCCGCGCGGGATGCGAACGACCAGCCGACGCTGGCGATCCTGACCCGGGATGCGGACGCGCGCTGCGCGCCGATTCATCAGCGCATGCCGGTGGTGGTGCCTTCCGATGAGGCGGCCGCGGTCTGGCTGGAGGCGGCGACGCCGGCGGACGCGATCGACGCCGTGGCGTCGGCCGAGGCGGGCACCCTGTCCGTCGATCCCGTGAGCCGCCGGGTGAATCGACCGGAGAACGATGATCCGGCTTGCGTCCGCGTACAGGTGGAGGCCGCCGGCAACGGGGACTGATCGGCTTTGATGTAGCCCGGATGGAGGCGAAGCCGGAATCCGGGGGGTGCAATACGGCCGACGTTCGGGGCTGATCTCCCGGATTCCGCCTTCTCCTCCATCCGGGCTACGTGGTAGCCTGGTAAGTCAGCGTAGCCGAACGAGCAGGCCGGAGCGCACCTTGGGGTCGAACCAGGTGGATTTCGGCGGCATCACTTCGCCGGCGTCGGCAATCGCCATCAATTCCTTCACCGAAGTCGGGTAACAGGCGAAGCCGACGGCCCAGCCCCCGAACACGCGCCGCTCGATCTCGTCCAGGCCGAACGCCCCCGGCACATAATCGATGCGCGGATCGCCGCGCGGATCCTCGATGCCGAGGATCGGGCCGAGGATGTAATCCTGCAGCAGGCAGACGTCGAGGCAACGGACCGGGTCTTCTTCCGGCACGAGGCCGTCGGGCGCCGTCAGCGCGTACCACTTGCTGCCGATGTACATCGAGAACTGGTGGCGCTCCTGCGGCCGCGCCTCGTCGGCCGCCACCACGTTCAGCGGCTCGACCGTGAAGTACTCACTGATCCGCGCCAGCAGTTCGTCCTGCGACAGCCCGCCGAGGTCGTGAACGAGGCGGTTGTACTCCAGGATACGCATCTGGTCATCGGGGAACATCGCCGTCAGCACGAAGTTGTACGGTTCATCGCCCGTGTGGTTTGGATTCTCGCTGCGGCGTTTGGCGGCCCATTTCTGGCACACCGCCGTGCGGTGGTGGCCGTCGGTCAGGTACAGCGCTTGATGCTGTCCAAACGCCTGCTGGAGTCGCCGGATCTCCTCCGGGTCGCCCAGGAACCAGATGGTCTGGTGCACGCCGTCGTCGGAGGTGAAATCGATCAGCGGCTGCTTTTCCTTCGCCCGGGCTACGACCTCGCCGACCGTTGGGTCGGAGGGGTAGGTCAGGCTGATCGGGGTCGAACTGGCGCGCACCTCATCGCGGTAACGGATCAGCACGTCCTCCTTGTCGCGGCGGGTGTGCTCGTGCTTCTTGATGCCGCCGCAATCGAACTCGTCCACCGGGATCTCCGCGATCAGTCCGGTCTGCTCGTGATCGCCCTTGCTGAGACGGTAGATATACACACCGGGGCGATCGTTGAACACGAATACCCGGTTGCGGATCAACTGCTGCAGCTTCTCCGAATTGCGCTGCAGGTTCTCGTCGAACGGCGGGCGCTGCTCCTCGGGATACTCCTCGGTGGAGCGCATGACGTTGAGGTAGTTCAGCGGGTTGGCGAGCGCGAACTCGTGGCGCTGGCCCGGCGTCATGGCGTCGTACGCCGGGCAGGCGACATCGTGGGCCAGATCCGGGCTGGCGTAGTAACACTGAAAGGGTCGGATCGCCGTCATGCCGTTCGCTCCCGTGCCGCCTCCCGGCGGTACCTCAACCGTTGTCTTGCTGGAACTGCTCCATGAATTGCGCCAATGCATCGACGCCCTCGTACGGCATGGCGTTGTAGATGCTGGCGCGGCAACCGCCGACGCTGCGGTGACCCTTGAGGTTTTTCATCCCCGCGGCGTCGGCCTCCTTGATGAACTTCTTCTCCAGGTCCTCACTGGGCAGGCGGAAGACGACGTTCATGTGCGAGCGGTTCTCGGTCGCGACCGGGCAGCTGTACCAGCCGCCGCTGTTGTCGATCACGTCATACAGGCGCGCGGCCTTCTGCGCGGCCTCCTGTTCGATCACGGACAGGCCGCCCTTCGCCTTCATCCACTTCAGGACCTTGCCGATCATGTAGATCGTGAACACGGGCGGCGTGTTGAACAGCGAGTTCTTCTCGGCGTGCACCGAGTAGCGCAGGTATTCGCCGATGTCGGTGTTGCAGTCGGCGAGCACGGACTTGCGTACGAATACGAGCGCGGCGCCGGCCGGGCCCAGGTTCTTCTGGGCGCCGCCGTACACGAGGTCGAATTTCTGCCAGGGGATCGGGCGCGACATGTAGTCGGAGGACATGTCCGCGATCATGGGAACGTCCACTTCCGGCCATTCGGTCATGCGGATGCCGCCGATGGTCTCGTTCGATGTGATATGCAGGTAGCGCGTGCCGGGCTGCAGCTCGATCTCGCTCGATGCCGGCATGCGCGTGTAGCCCTGTTCCTTGCCATCCCAGGCGAGGTAGGCTTCACCGTACTTCTGGGCGTCCTTGAACGCGCCCGTGGCCCAGGCGCCGGAGCCGATATACGCGGCTTTCTCGCCGGCCTTGAGGATATTCATCGGGATCATGGCGAACTGCAGCGTGGCGCCGCCCTGCAGGAACAGGACATCGAAGTCGTCCGGGGCGCCGTAGATCTCGCGCGCGAGCTCGACCGCCTCGTTGTGCACGGCCTCGTATTCCGGGCCGCGGTGGGTCATCTCGATCAGCGACATGCCCGTGCCCTGGTAGTCCACGAACTCCTGCTGCGCTTCCTCGAGTACCTCGAGGGGCAGCGTGCAGGGTCCGGCGCAGAAGTTGTACACGCGATTGGTCATGGTTCTCTTCCCTTGCCTCGAGCCGGCCGCTGGCGGGGCCGGCGCGATGGTTTCTTTTACAGGTTGACGCAGTGCAGCACGTTGCCGCGCCCGAATTCCTCGAGCATGCGGACCACCTCGGCGGCGATCGCATTCTGCGCCTGCTCCGTCGACGCGCCGATGTGGTGCGTGCCGTAGACGTTGGGATGCCGCGCGAGCGCGGAGTCGAACTCGCCCTGGGCCGCGCCCGGTTCATCATTGTAGACGTCGAGGCCGGCGCGGATGCCCCTGGCGTCCATCGCCTGGATGAGCGCGGGCTCGTCGACGATCTCGCCGCGCGACGTGTTGAGCAGGATCGCGCCATCCTGGAAATGGCCGAGCAGGTCGGCGTTGATCATGCCCTTCGTCTCGCCGGTCGCCGGTACATGGAAGGAGACCACGTCGCATTCCGCGACCAGCTGATGGAGGTCGTCGAGTTCCTTCGCCTCGAGCGCCTGCAGGCGACGCGCCGTTTCCTCGTCACGGGTCGGTTTGTGCACGACGTGTACGTGCATCCCGAACGCCGCGGCGCGTTCGGCGAGCGCGAGGCCGATACCGCCCAGCCCAACGATGCCGATGTGGCGGCCCATGATGCCCTCGGCCTTCGAGTACTTCTTCTTGTTCCACTGCCCCTGGCGCAGGTCGGCGACGTTGTCCGGGATGTTGCGGTCGATCGCCAGCAGCAGGCCGAAGGCGAGCTCGGCGACGGCGACAGCGTTCTTGCCGGGCACATTGCAGACCGGGATGTTCATCTCGGCGGCGGCGTCCTTGTCGATGGTGTTGGTGCCGGCCCCGGCGCGGATGATCAGTTTCAGGCGGTCGGCGGCCTCGATGGTCGCGCGCGTGATCTTCGTGCTCCGCACGATGAGCACTTCGGCGCCGGCGACATTCGCCGGCAGGTCGTCGGCGGACAGGTCGGGCTGGACATCGCAGTCGTGGCCCTGGGCCTTGAGGTCTCCCAGGTATACCTGCTGGAACTTGTCTGCGAAGAGGATCTTCATGGTCACTCCTTCGGGGCGCGCATGTGCGGCGTACGGGCGGGCCGTGTCGGTCGTGCGCCGAGCGTATACGGATACATACGCAAAGGGCCGGCGGCCGTAGAACGGCGATCGATTATGTCACGCGCCGAAAAACGGCCACAAGGCGCTATACGGGCGGCGTGGCGGGCGGTGGCGCGCAGGGTGCAGAAGGCGTCGCCTGGAGGCAGAGGGCGATGGCCAGCGGGCCGCTGCGGGCTCAGTGGTCGCCGCTGACCCAGTAGGCGATCCGGTCCGGGTGGGCCTCGAGGTAGCGGTCGACGGCCGCGGTGGTGGAGTCTTCGTGCGCGTCGAGCAGGGCCGCCTCGAGTTCGGCCTGCGGCAGCCAAATGCGGCCCAGCAGTTCGGCGACCGCAGGGTGGTCGGCGTGGAAACCGGGCCGCGCCAGGGCGTGGATCCGCTCGCTGCCGCCAAGGATGCCGCGCTCATCCTCGAGGTAGCGCAGGTCGAAGGCGGCGAACATCCAGTGTGGGCTCCACGCGGTGACGACGATCCATTCGTTGGCCTCGATCGCACGGGTGAGCGCCTTCCCCATGGCAGGGCCCCCGCCAGGCTCCAGCGTGTAGTCCTCGAGGCCGTAGGCGTCCACGGCCCGTCGGGAGAGCCGCATCAGACCGGAAGCCGGTTCGATGCCGGTGATCCGCCCGTCGAGGCGCTCGCGCACGCCGGCGCTGTCCAGGTCCGCGATCGATGCGATCACATCGCGCGGTGCATAGGCGGGTACCGCCCAGCCGAGGCGCCCACCGGTGTAAAGGGCACCGAGGTCCTCGGCGCGGCCGGCGACCCGGCGGATATACGGGCCGTGGGTCTGCGGTTGCCACGACATGAGCATGGCGTCCAGACGCCCGGACGCGACCCCCTGATACTGCTCGGCGATCCCCGCCCGCACGAGTTCGACCGGCTGATCGAGTTCGGCCTCGATGATCCGGGCGGCGAGCCGGGTGACGAAGACGCCGTCGGCCCATGCCGTCCAGCCGATGCGGATTGGTTCACGCGCCGCCAGCGGTGCCGCCGCGAGCGCCAGCGCGAGGGCGGCAACCCAGAGGAGGGCGTTTTTCACCAGGCTCAGGCCGCCAGTTCCGCCTGGGCCAGTTCGCGCACGCGCCGGACCATGGAGGACAACCCGTTACGGCGGCCGCTGGAGATGTGCTGCTCGAGTTCCAGCTGCTGGAATACCGATTCGATGTCGGTGGTCACGACCTCCTCCGGCGGGCGGTTGTTGAACACCTCGAAGACGATCGCGATCAGGCCCTTGACGATCTGGGAGTCGCTGTCCGCCTCGAAACGCATGATCGGCGGGTCGCTCGAGTCATCGCGCTCGGCGGTCATCCAGACATTGCTCATGCAGCCGTCGAGCAGGTTGTCGTCAGCATAGCGCTCCTCCGGCAGCTCCGGCAGCTTGCGCCCCATATCGATGATGAGGCGATAGCGGTCCTGCCAGCTCGGCATCATCTCGAATGCGGTAATGACGCGTTCGATCGACACGGTTTGGTTCACTCCTGCGCTTTGGGCCCACGCCCGGGCCGGGCCACCATGATACCCGCCCTGGCGTGCGCGCCCAAACGCGTCCGCAATACCCGTGGTTCAGGATACGGGATGTTGTGCCGACCGGCACTCGTGATGGAAAATCCTGGGGCTGTCGCCGGCGGCGTGACGATGCCGGCCGGCGCCGGCACACCTCCACCGCAATCACTCGGGAGCCCGCTCATGGGCAATCGCCTTTCGAAAATCTACACCCGCACCGGCGACGCCGGCACCACCGGTCTCGGCGACGGCTCGCGCACCGAGAAGGACGCCGCACGGGTCGAGGCCTATGGCACGGTCGACGAGCTGTCGAGCGTGATCGGCATGCTGCTGGCGCAGGATCTGCCGGAATCGATCACGGGGATCCTGACCGAGGTGCAGCACAATCTGTTCGATCTCGGGGGTGAACTCTGCGTCCCGGGGTACTCGGCCATCGTGCCGGCCCAGGTGGAGTGGCTGGAGCGCAAGCTCGACGAGCACAATGCGGACCTGCCGCCGCTCAAGGACTTCATCCTGCCGGGCGGCGGCCACGCCGCCTCGGTGTGCCATCTGGCGCGGACCGTATGCCGCCGCGCGGAGCGCCGCGTGCACACGCTCGGCCGCGAGGAAGAAGTGAACCCGCAGGGCCTGGCGTATCTCAACCGCCTCTCCGACCTGCTGTTCGTCTTCGGCCGCGTGCTTGCCCGCCTTGAGGGCGGCTCCGAGGTCATCTGGCAGCGCGACCGTAACGCCGTGTGATGCGTGCGGCGACCTGGATGTCGCCTCGGCGTGGAAGTGCAGTAAGGGTTCTCGCCAAGGCGCGAAGCGCGCCAAGGCACGCGAAGAAAACGGTAAGCTGGCCTACGTTCTGGGGAGGACGTGACCCGTAGGCGCGTTTGCGCGAAGCGCACGCGCGCGGTTTGAGCGATCCAGGACGCCGTAAGCCCCTTGATCCGACGGCTGGGGCTTTATGCCGGATTTTCTTCGCGTCCCTCGGCGCCCTCCGCGCCGTGGCGAGAACCCTGATTGGACCACGTATCCAACCACGACGACCTGCGGCCTTACACCAACCGCCCCGATCGCGTAGACTCGCGCGGTTGCGCACCGTCATCAGCGCCCCGGGCCCGTGAACAGGCGCCCGCCGGGGCCGTCAACCAGTCGAATCCCATGAACGCGCTCAGTATCCGCAATCTCGAAAAGCGTTATCCCAACGGCGTCTATGCGCTGCGCGGGATCGATCTCGATGTCGCCGAAGGCGAATTCTTCGCGCTGCTGGGCCCCAACGGCGCCGGCAAGTCGACCGCCATCGGCATCATCGCCTCGCTGGTGAACAAGACCGCCGGTCAGGTATCCGTATTCGGCCATGACCTCGATACCGATCTGGCCGGCGCGAAGGCATCGATCGGGCTGGTCCCCCAGGAGTTCAACTTCAACCAGTTCGAGACGGTCATCCAGATCGTTTTGAATCAGGCCGGCTACTACGGCATCCCCCGAAGCCGGGCGCGCGAGCGCGCCGAGCGCTACCTCAAGCAGCTCGGTCTCTGGGAGAAGCGCGACGTGGTCTCGCGCGAGCTGTCGGGCGGCATGAAGCGGCGCCTGATGATCGCGCGCGCACTGATTCACGAGCCGCGCCTGCTGATCCTGGATGAGCCCACCGCGGGCGTGGATATCGAGATCCGGCGCTCGATGTGGCGTTTCCTCGAGGACATCAACCGGCGCGGCATCTCGATCATCCTGACCACGCATTACCTCGAGGAGGCCGAGAGCCTCTGCAGCACGGTGGCGGTCATCAATCATGGCCGGATCGTGGAATACGGCACGGTGTCCGAACTGCTGCACAAGCTGAACTACGAGACCTTCGTCCTGAACGTCCGCGGCAGCGTGACCGGCCTCGAGCCGGTCGAGGGCTACAGCATGACGGCGCGTCTCGACGGCGCACTCGAGGTCGAGGTGCCGAAGGACACGGGCATCAATCGCCTGTTCGAGGCGCTGTCCGAGCAGGGTGTGGAGGTGCTGTCGATGCGCAACAAGACCAACCGGCTCGAGGAGTTCTTCATGCGCCTGGTCGAGGACCAGCGCCGGGATGCGGCCTGATGGCATACGGTGACAGCGCGATACCGACCACCTGGTGGCGCAACTGGGTCGCCTTTCAGACCATCCTCATCAAGGAAGTGCATCGGTTTGCCCGAATCTGGGTCCAGACCATTCTGCCGTCGGCGATCACGACCGGCCTGTACCTGCTGATCTTCGGCAACCTGATCGGCGACCGGATCGGCGTGATGGACGGGTTTACGTACATGGACTACATCGTGCCCGGCATCATCATGCTGTCGATCATCACCAACTCCTACGGCAACGTGGTGTCGTCGTTTTATGGCACCAAGTTCCAGCGCCACATCGAGGAACTGCTGATCGCGCCGGTGCCGAACTGGCTGATCCTTGCCGGCTACGTCTGCGGTGGCGTCGCGCGCGGCCTCACGGTCGGCGTGCTGGTGACGATCGTCGCCGCCGTGTTCACCGATCTCGAGCTCGCGCATCCGTTGCTCGTGGTGCTGATCGCGATCCTGACCGCGACGGTGTTCGCGATCGGCGGCTTCATCAACGCGATCTACGCGAAGAGCTTCGACGACATCTCGATCGTGCCGACCTTCGTGCTGACACCGCTGACCTATCTCGGCGGCGTGTTCTACTCGATCTCGCTGCTGGCCCCGTTTTGGCAGGGGGCGTCGTTGTTGAACCCGATCCTCTACATGGTCAACGCGTTCCGCTACGGTTTCCTCGGGGTCTCGGACATCCCGGTCGCCGTCGCCTTCGCGTTGATCGTGGTCTTTATCGTGGGGCTGGGCGGCTGGGCGCTGCACCTGCTCAACCGCGGCACCGGCATCAAAAGCTGAGCCAGCGGCTCCGCAGACACTGTAGGAGCGGGCTTGCCCGCGAACCGTAATGGCGCTGCCGCCGAGCCCGGCGCAGCGCCCGCGCAACGGAGTCCAGCGCTTCATGGCAAAGGCAAAGAACAAATCGGCCACCACCCCCCGCATGGCCGACTCGGTCGATCCGCACGAGCTCTACCAGCTCGCCGTCCAGGGGGTGGATTTCGAACTCGACTTCGTGGAACAGACCTTCCAGGACCTGCGCGGCCGGCGGCCAAAGTCGATCCGCGAGGATTTCTGCGGCACGGCGCTGTCCGCCTGTGAATGGGTCCGCCGCCGCCCCGACAACAGCGCCATCGGCGTCGATGTGGACCCCGAGGTCCTCGGCTGGGGTTTCGACAACAATGTCGCGCCACTGAGCCCGGATCAGAAGCAGCGCATCGATCTGCTGCCGGAGGATGTGCTGACCGTCGACGCCGGGCCGTTCGACATCGTCCAGGCGTTCAACTTCAGCTACTGGTTCTTCCAGGAGCGGGCGACCATGAAGCGCTACTTCGAGCGCATCCGCGAGTCGCTCGCCGAAGACGGCATCGCCTTCTTCGACGCCTTCGGCGGCTACGAAGCGCATCGTTGCCAGAAGGAGAAGACCGAGCTCGACGGCTTCACCTATATCTGGGAGCAGGCGGCCTACAACCCGATCGCCGCCGAGATGGTCTGCTTCATCCACTTCCGCTTCCCGGACGGCTCCCGCCTCGAGCGCGCGTTCTCGTACAACTGGCGCCTGTGGGGCGCGAAGGAACTTCGCGAACTCCTCCTCGAGGCCGGCTTCTCCCGCACCCGCATGTACGTCCAGGCCTTCGATGAAGACACCGACGAACCCATCGACCAGTTCGACGAAGCCGAAGAAATCCCCGACTACGCCTCGTGGATCGCTTACCTCGTCGCGGAGAAGTGAGTGTAAAGAACCACGAATGGATACGAATGCTGCCGCGCGAGGTTCATGGCTCCCGGGAGCTTCGCTGAAGCGTGTTCGGGGTATGGATGGTCTTTTTAAACCACAGATGGACACAGATAGAAGTCAAAGTCGGGTGATGGCATTGCGTGAGCGTGCGATCCCAACCCATCGATGGTTTTGACCTCATCTGTGCTTATCTGTGTTCATCTGTGGTTCTTTTGCAACGGTTCCGTTGAGACCACCTTTCAGCATAGCTCCCGAGAGCCATGAACCTCGCGCGGCAGCACTCGTGTCCATTGCGAGGCGCGTCCATGCGCCTCGCCCCTTCGGGGCTGGCGCGGAGATTCGCTCCCGGCGAATCTTTCGTGTTCGCTCGTGGTTCTAACCGGCGTCCGCAGCCGCCGCGTTCGCCCTGGCCGGGTAGGTTGGTAGAATCGGGATGGAGGTGGTTTGATGACGCTTGATCGTACGCTCAGTATCGCGCCGATGATGGACTGCACGGACCGGCATGACCGGTATCTGCTGCGGCTGATCTCGCGGCGTGTGCTGCTGTACACCGAGATGATCACGGCGAACGCGCTGATCCACGGCGATCCGGCGCGGTTGCTGGCGTACGATCCGTTCGAGCATCCGGTGGCCCTGCAAATCGGCGGCAGCGAGCCGGAGCGCATGGCCGCGGCGGCGCGGATGGCCGAGGACTTCGGCTACGACGAGGTCAACATCAACGTCGGCTGTCCGAGCGATCGGGTGAAGAACGGTGCGTTCGGGGCCTGTCTGATGGCGGAGCCCGATATCGTCGCCGAGTGCGTGCGCGCGATGCGCGCGACGGTCTCGATCCCGGTGACGGTCAAATCGCGCATCGGGATCGACGACCAGGACAGCTACGAACACCTCAGCCGCTTCACAGCGGCCGTGGTCGAGGCGGGTACCGAGGCGCTGATCGTGCACGCCCGCAAGGCGTGGCTGCATGGGCTGTCGCCGAAGGAGAACCGCGAGATACCGCCGCTCGACTACGAGCGCGTATACCGGCTCAAGCGCGACTGGCCGTGGCTGGCGATCATCATCAATGGCGGAATCCGCACCCTGGATGAGGCCGCCGGGCATCTGTCGGCGGTCGACGGCTGCATGCTCGGACGGGGCCCCTACGGGTCGCCGTGGTCGCTGGCCGGGGCCGACAGCCGGTTCTGGGGTGCTCCGGACCCGCTGGACTCGCCGCGCGCCGCGGTCGAGGCCTATATGCCCTATGTCCATGCGCGCCTCGCCGAGGGCGTTCCGGTACACCACATGACGCGCCACATGAGCGGCCTCTTCCAGGGACAGCCGGGCGCGCGGGCGTGGCGGCGCACGCTCGCCGAGGGCGCGGCCGCGGGCGGCGGCGCCGAGATCATTGGGCGGGCGCTCGCCCGCTTGCCGGAGCCGGAAGCCGAGCGGGCGGAGGCCTGAAGGCCGCCCCATGAGTGTGCGCGTGCGTTCCCCGTTTTCTGTTTTTTCACCGCGCGATCTTCCATCGTGACCGCGGATATGCAGGCCCTGCGCACCGAGCGGCCGGCTGGCGGTACGGATGCCGCCAACCTCTGGCGCATGCTGGGTTACCTGCGCCCATGGCGGGGCCGGGTGTTGCTGGCACTCGGGGCGCTTATCGTCGCCAAGCTGTCGGTTGTCGGTGTGCCGCTGCTGCTCAAAGAGGTCGTCGACGCGCTCGATACGGATGGCGACCCGGCCCTGGCCGTGCCGTTGGGTCTGCTGGCCGCTTACGGGGCCCTGCGCCTGGCGAACTCGGGCTTCTCGGAGCTGCGCGACGCGCTGTTCGCCCGGGTCCGCTATGCCGCGATGCATCGCCTGTCCACGACGGTGCTGGCGCATCTGCATGCGCTGTCGCTGGCCTACCATCTGGAGCGGCGCACGGGGGCCGTCTCGCGTGATCTCGCCCGCGGCACGCGCAGTGTCAGCAATATCCTCAACTACCTCGTACTGAACGTGATCCCGACCGCGGCCGAGACGCTGCTGGTCATCGGCATCCTGTTTTTCAGTTACAGCTGGACCTTCGTGGCGACGACGGTGCTCGCGGTCGTGATCTACATCGGCTTCACGCTGTCGGTGACCGAGTGGCGCATGGAATACCGTCACCGCATGAATGCGCTCGAGTCGCGCGCGAATGATCGCGCCGTCGACAGCCTGCTCAATTACGAGACCGTCAAATACTTCGGCAACGAAGATCACGAACTGCGCGAGTACGACCATACGCTCGACGAGTGGACCGATACGGCCGTCCATACCCAGGTGTCGATGGGGGTGCTCAACTTCGGCCAGGGGGCGATCATCGCACTGGCGGTCACCGCGATCATGGTCCAGGCGGCGCTCGGGGTCGCCGCGGGGGACATGAGCCTGGGCGATCTGGTGATGGTCAATGGCCTGCTGCTGCAACTGTTCATGCCGCTGAACGTGCTTGGCAGCATCTACCGGGCGCTGAAATACGCCCTGGCGGATATGGACCTCGTCTTCCGGCTGCTGGATACGCCCGCCGGCGTGACCGACCGCGCGGATGCGCGAGCGCTGCAGGTGACGGCGGGGCGCGTGCGCTTCGAGGGCGTGTCGTTCGGTTATCAGTCGGCCCGCCAGGTGCTGGCCGCGATCGACTTCACGATCGAGCCCGGGCAAAAGGTCGCCGTGGTCGGCCCGTCAGGAGCCGGCAAGTCGACGCTGGCCCGGCTGCTGTTCCGGTTCTGGGATCCCGATGAGGGCCGGATCACCATCGACGGCCAGGACCTGCGCGACTGCACCCAGGACAGCGTGCGGGCGGCGATCGGGATCGTTCCCCAGGACACGGTGCTGTTCAACGACACGCTCGCCTACAACATCGGTTACGGCGCCCCGGACGCGACCCGCGCTGATATCGAGCGCGCCGCGCGGCTGGCGGATATCGACCGCTTCATCGCGTCGTTGCCGGAGGGTTACGACACGGTCGTGGGGGAGCGCGGTCTGAAGCTGTCGGGTGGCGAGAAACAGCGCGTGGCGATTGCGCGGGTGATTCTCAAGAACCCGCCGGTGCTCGTCTTCGATGAGGCGACCTCGAGCCTCGACTCGCGTTCCGAAGGGGCGATCCTGAGCGCGCTGAACGAGGTCGCGCGTGAAACGACGACGCTGGCGATCGCACATCGCCTGTCGACGGTGGTGGACGCCGACGAAATCCTCGTCCTCGAGGACGGCCATATCCGCGAGCGCGGCCGTCACCCGGATCTGCTGGCGCAGGGCGGGCTCTATGCCCACATGTGGCAGTTGCAGCAGGCGGAGCGCGACGCCGATCCGGCGTGAGGCGCGCAGCCCGGCTCTTGCCGAAGGCGACGGCCGGCGGTTCGGCTGCCCGGATCCCGTGATCGTTGAAACCGGCCGCGATGACGGTCTCGCTTTCAGGAGCACTTGATGGATCCCGTTGATCTGCGCAATGAAGGGCCCGCCGCGGTGACCCACGGTCTGCTCGCCGGGGAGGGCGTGGCCGAGCGGTCCTGCGACGCCATTCCGCAGGCCCAGTGCACTGCCGTGCCCGGCAACTACCTGCGCAATCTCGCCAATGGCACCGCCACCAGACTCGCGGAACAACTGGCCGGGGCGAATCTGGTCCTCCCCTGGCTGCTGGCGGGCGTGGGGACCCCGGCGGCCATCATCGGTTTCCTGGCCCCCGTGCGACAGGCCGGTGCGCTGCTGCCGCAGTTGGCCTTTGCCGCCGCTATCCGCCGGCTGCCGCAGCGCAAATGGGCCTGGAGCGCCGCCGCGGCGGTCCAGGCGGTCTGTCTGCTCGCCATGATTCCGGCGGCGCTCGGACTGCCGCCCACGGCGGGCGGCCTCGCCGTGCTGGCCTTGCTGGCGGTGTTCGCGGTGGCCAGCGGTCTGGGTTCGGTCGCCTTCCAGGACGTGCTGGGCAAGACCATAGCGAGGGGCCAGCGTGGCCGACTACTGGGGCAGCGGGCCCTGCTCGGCGGCGGACTGACGGTGATCGCGGGTGCCTGGCTGTACGGGGCCCTCGGCGATGCGGAGGCGACCGCGATGTACGCCGCGCTCGTTGGGGCCGCGGCGCTGCTCTGGGTCATGGGAGCCATGCTGTTCGCCCAGATCGAGGAAGTGCCGGGCGTGACCGAGGGCGGCCGCAATGCATTGGGGGAGGCGCGGCGGGGACTGGCCCTGTGGCGGTCGGAGCCCGGGTACCGCCGCTATCTGATCGCGCGCGGCCTGCTGGTGACGGTCGAGATCGCCGCGCCGTTCTACGCGCTCTACGCGCGCGAACTGTACGGCGGGGCGCTGTCCGCGCTGGGTGTATATATCCTTGCCGTCGGTCTGGGCAATGTACTCGCGGGTCCGGTCCAGGGCCGCTTCGCGGATCATTCCGCGCGCCGGGCCATGGGGGTGGCGGGGCTGCTTGCGGCTGGCCTGGCCTTGGCGGCGCTGCTGCTTGGCCAGCCGAACGCCGGGGTGCATTCGCCCTGGATCTTCGCGCTGGTATTCGTTGGCCTCGGTATCGCGGAGAGCGGTGCGAGGATCGGTCGCAATACCTGGCTGATCGATGCCGTGAGCGCGGCCGAACGGCCGGTGTACGTGGCCTTCGCCAATACGGCGATGGGCGTCATCACACTCGCCTGGGGCGTGCTGGGTCTGGTCGCCCAGTTGGCCGGGGTCCCGGTGCTGCTCGCGTTGCTGGGTGTATTCGCCCTCGCCGGTGCCATCTTCGCCTCGGCCATTCCGGAGGCGGATGGCCGACGGTAGGCGGCGCTTCGGCATGCGCTGACGAGAAAACCGGTTTCACGCAGAGCCGCGGAGAGCGCGGATGGACAAGAATGTGCGGCGGCAGCACGCGTCACCGGCCGACGGTCCTTCGGTATCGGGAAATGTTTGCCGGCATTGCCCGGCGCCAATCCTGTCGGCCATTGAACGGTTTACCGATCGCCGGGCAAGGCCGGCCTACGCGCCTGGGTTTTTCTCTCTTTGCGGGCTCTGGGCCTCTGCGTGATCCCGACTTTTCGCCAATCAAGCCCGGGAACGCAACAGGTTGCGCAGGTCGTCGAGATTGCGGGTGTTGATGATGTCCCCGGCCGTCGCGCCGGCTCGCCGGGCCTGGTCGATGCCGTGGCGGAGCAGGTCGAAGTGGCGGGTAGCGTGGGCGTCGGTGTCGACGGCGATACGGCAGCCCTTTTCGAGCGCGAGCCGCGCGTTGGTGTCGGACAGGTCCAGGCGTTTGGGCTGGGCGTTGATCTCGACGGCTATGCAGCGCTCGGCCGCCGCTTGGAGGCAGCGGTCCATATCGATATCGATGGGGTCGCGCCGGTTGATCTCGCGCGCCGTCGGATGGCCCCAGATCATGAAATGCGGATTCTCCATGGCCCGCAGTACCCGCTCGGTCTGTTCCGCCCGGGAGCGGCGCAGTTCGTAATGGATCGAGCAGACGATGATATCGAGCCGCGCCAGTACCTCGTCCGGCAGATCGAGCGAGCCGTCGGCGAGTATGTCGACCTCGCAGCCCTTGAGGATCGTGATGTCGTCGTATTCGGCGGCGACCGCATCGATCGCGTCGGCCTGTTCGGCGAGGCGTTCCGGCGACAGTCCGTTCGCGATCCGTACGCGCGGCCCGTGATCGGTGATGGCGATGTATTCGTGGCCGCGTTCGCGCGCCGCGTCGATCATCGCCTCGAGCGTATCCTTGCCGTCGCTCCAGTCCGTGTGGCCGTGCAGGTTGCCGCGGATCGCATCCACGGTGACCAGTTCCGGCAATGAACCGCTCTCGGCGGCAGCGATCTCGCCGTGGTCTTCGCGCAGTTCAGGCGGGATCCAGTCGAGTCCCAGGCGGCGATAGATGGCCGCCTCCGAGGCCGCCTCCAGTGGTTCGTCGCCGTCGTAGAGTCCGTACTCGTTGAGCTTCCACCCCCGGTCGACAGCGCGCTGACGCAGGGCGACGTTGTGGCGTTTCGAGCCGGTGAAGTACAGCAGCGCCGCGCCGAAGCTGTCGGGCGCCACCGCGCGCGCATCGACCTGCAGGCCATCGCCGAGGATGACCGTGGAGCGCGTGGCGCCGTGCGACACCACGCGCTCCACGTCGTCATCCTCGACGAGCCGTTCCATGACCGCTTCACCGTTGTCGCTGGCCACCAGCAGATCGATGTCGCCGACGGTCGCGCGGCGGCGGCGGTAGCTGCCTGCGATGGTTACCTCGGTGACCCCGGGTATCGCCGCGAGGCGGTCGCGCAGCGGAGCGGCAACGGGTTCCGCGTCGGCCAGGCGGGTGCGCTGCTCGCCGGTCGCGCGCAGTTGCCGGATGCCGTCGAGCAGCGCCGCTTCCTTCCTGGCGCCGAACCCGGACAGTTCGCGCACGCGGCCCTCGCGTGCTACCCGTTCCAGGTCGTCCAGCGTGTGCAGCTGGAACTGCTCGTACAGCGCCTTGACCCCCTTCGGCCCGAGGCCCTGGACCTGCATGAGATCGGCGAGTTCCGGCGGGACCCGCCTGGCGATCTCGTCGAGCGGGGGTAGATGCCCGGTGGTGACGAGAGTGCGGACGCCCTCGGCGATATCCCGGCCGATATGCGGATATTCGGTGAGATCGATGTCCGATTCGACCAGGTCGGCCACGCTCTGCGACAGGCCGGCCATCGTCTCCGCGGCGTTGCGCCAGGCACGCACGCGGAAGGGATTGGCGCCATCGATCTCGAGCAGGTTGGCCAGGCGTTCGCAGTACCCGGCGATATCCCGGTTCCGCATACGTTTCGCCACGTTGATCTCCAGTGTCCGGGGTGGTCAGGCAGGCCGTTCACCCGCTCCGGGGAGGCGATCGGGATGGCCGGGTATCATCCTGCGACGGTTATGTTCCGCATGCGACAGGAAATCCAAAAGTCATTGTTTTGTCCGCAAAAACCCATACTCTAACAGGGCCGGTCGGGTTGACCGGTCGACCCGCTTGACGGGTCGGTTGATGACGCGCGCGAGGTGTAACGAGAGATGATAGTGCTGCCGCTTGGCTGGACCCACCATGCCTACAATGTACCAGTGCTCTCCGGGTTGGGCTCCCGGAAGCGCCGCGACGTTCCCGCTCCGGCGGTTACGCCCCGCAAGGGTGTGACCCGCAACAGCCGGGATGAGCACCGGGATATTGCCGTACCGCTGGGATGGACCGGCAACTCCTACCGCCGGTCGGGGAAACCCGTACGCGGATAACGCCCACGGGGGCTGCTGTTCCCGTTGTTATCCAGGAGGCGCTCCCGTTCGGGGGGCGCCTCTTTTTTTGCGCTGGAGGCCGGCGTTCACCCCGCGATGTAGTGCTGCAGTGCCTCACGCTCGCGTTCAAGTTCCTCGATCCGCGCCCGGACCGCGTCGCCGATCGAGATGATGCCGATCAGGCGGCCGTCGTCGAGGATCGGCATATGGCGGAACCGGCCGTCGGACATCTCGCGCATGACGTGGTTGATGTCCTGATCGGGGGCGCAGTGCTTGACGTCGCGGGTCATCAGATCGGCGGCCGTCAGACCGGAGAGATCGGGGCCGTGTTCGTCGAGCGCGCGCACGATGTCGCGCTCGGACAGGATTCCGGCCATCTGCTGTGCCTCATCGAGGACGATGACGGCGCCGATGTCGCGCTGGCAGAGCATGGCGACAACGTCGGGGATCGAGCGGTCGGGTTCCACGCTGGCGATTTCGCCCGCCTTGCGCTGCAGAATCCGGGATATCTTCATTGATTCACCTCCGGGCAGTGCCGCACGGCCGATGAGCCTCCAGGCTGTCGGCCACAACCATTACATTAGTCGGTCCGGGCGCCGTGCGCGAATGGCCCCGGCCGCCCCGCGGCCCGTGATCGGCCATGCCATTCAACCGCCGATATACGACATCTCCACTTTCGGGCGGATGACGGTCTCGCTGGAGCGGAGCTCGGAATAGCGATCTTCGCGCCGCGTCCAGATTGAGCGCACCTCCTCGGCGAGGCGCGCGTCGTCCACGCCGGAGCGCAGCAACCCCCGCAGATCGGTGCCGACGCCGGCGAACAGGCAGGTGTACAGGGCGCCTTCGGCCGACAGCCGGGCGCGCGTGCAGCCGCGGCAGAACGGCTGCGTCACGGACGCGATCACGCCGATCTCGCCGGTGCCGTCGCGGTAGCGCCAGCGGCGCGCGACCTCGCCCGGGTAATTGGGCTCCAGGCTCTGCAGCGGCCAGACCGCGTCGATGCGGTCGCGGATCTCGCGCGCGGAGACCACGTCGTCGAGCCGCCAGCCGTTGGTCGTGCCAACGTCCATGAACTCGATGAACCGGAGCACGTGGCCGCTGCCGCGGAAGCAGCCCGCGAGCGGCAGGATCTGGTCCTCGTTGACGCCGCGCTGCACGACCGTATTGATCTTCACGTTGAGGCCGGCCGCGTCGGCATTGGCGATGCCGTCGAGCACCTTGCCGACGGGGAAGCCCACATCATTGATCGCCATGAACACGGCATCGTCGAAGGCGTCGAGGCTGACCGTGATGCGGTCGAGGCCGGCGTCCGCGAGCGTGCGCGCGCGCTTCGAGGACAGCAGCGAGCCGTTGGTGGTGAGCGCGATATCCTCGATCCCGTCGACGGCGGCGATGCCCGACACGAGGTGTTCGAGTTCCGCCCGCACGAGCGGCTCGCCGCCGGTCAGGCGGATCTTGCGCACGCCCTGGTCGGCGAACACGCGCACCAGGCGCACGATCTCGTCGAAATCGAGCAGGCTGCTGCGGGCGAGGAAGTCATGGTCGGAGCCGAACTGCTCCTTCGGCATGCAGTAGGTACAACGGAAGTTGCAGCGGTCGGTGACCGAGATGCGCAGATCGCGCAGGGGGCGATCGAGGGTGTCACTTACCATATGCAGGCCCAGCCGGTGCGTGGCGGTCGCGGTTCCCAGAATACCATTTTCGCCCGGATTGTCTCCCCCCGGGGCCACCAGGTGCGTATACCCTTATAACGACCGGATCGGGTGACGGGCGCGGTGACATGGGATAATGCGACCGTTGAAACCACCCCGCCGAGCGCGATCGAGATGGACTACTACCCCGTATTCATGAACCTGCGCGGCCGGCGCGTGCTGGTCGTTGGCGGTGGCGAGGTGGCGGCGCGCAAGGTCGACCTGGTCTATTCCGCCGGTGCGCATGTCGTCGTCGTGGCGCCGTGGCTGGGCGCGGAACTCGAGGCCCGTCTGGGGCGCGGCGAGATCGAGCACGTGGCGCGGCGCTGGGTGTCCGGCGATGTCGCCAACAGCACTCTGGTGGTGGCCGCGACCGACGACCCCGGGGTACACGAGTGCATCTCGGTCTACTGTCAGCGGCTCGGCATCCCCGTCAACGTGGTCGACGACACGCCCCTGTGCAGCGTGATCACTCCCGCCATGGTCGACCGCTCACCCATCCAGATCGCGATCTCCTCCGCGGGGGTCGCACCGGTGCTCGCCCGGCGGCTGCGGGCATGGATCGAGGCGGCGGTGCCGCCGGGCTACGGACGGCTCGCCGGCCTGGCCGCCCGCTTTCGCGACACGGTCAAGGCGCGGTTCGCGAGCGTCGACGAGCGCCGCAGGTTCTGGGAACGGATCCTCGAAGGGCCGGTGGCGGATCTGGTGTATGCCGACCGCGATGACGACGCGGCGGCACGCCTGGCCCGGGAGATCGAGGCACCGCACGCGCCCGGGGACACGGCCGGGTCGGTCGCGCTGGTCGGGGCGGGGCCGGGGGATCCGGACCTGCTGACGTTCCGGGCGCTGCGGCTGATGCAGCAAGCCGATGTGGTGCTCTACGATCGCCTGGTCTCCGACGGGGTGCTCGAACTGACCCGCCGTGACGCCGAGAAGGTGTACGTCGGCAAGCGCCGTTCGAACCATCACCTGACCCAGGACCGGATCAACGCCGAGTTGATCCGGCTCGCGCGCGCGGGCAAGCGCGTGGTCCGCCTCAAGGGCGGTGACCCCTTCATCTTCGGGCGCGGCGGCGAGGAGATCGGCGAGCTGATGGAGGCCGGTATCGATTTCCAGGTCGTGCCCGGCATCACCGCCGCCGCCGGTTGTGCCGCTTACGCCGGCATCCCGCTGACGCACCGCGATCATGCCCAGTCCGTGCAGTTCATCACCGCGCATCTGCGCGAGGGGGGCGTGGATCTGGACTGGTCGGGACTGGTGCGCCCCGGCAATACGCTGGCGGTATACATGGGGCTGTCGGGGGTGCGTGAACTGTGCGCGCGCCTGATCGAGCATGGCCGCGGCGCGGATACCCCCGCGGCGTTGATCCAGCAGGGGACGCTGCCCGATCAGCGCGTGTTCGTCGGCTCGCTGGCCTCGCTGCCGGACCTGATCGATGCGCACGACGTGCAGGCGCCGACGCTGATCATCGTCGGCGAGGTGGTGAGTCTGCACCGGCAGCTGCAGTGGTACCGGCCGGAGGAGAAGGTCGAGGCCGCCGATGCGCCGACGGGACCGGGCGATGGCGGGGTGCGTGTGGAGTCCGTGGCGGAGCCGGCGGCGAGGCCCGGGCGCATGGCCGGCTGAGCGCCGCATCGATGTGCGTCGTCAGTCCTCGCCTTCCGTGGACGCCGGCGTCGTGTAGCGATCCTGGAACGCCTCGACGGCCTTCTCCACGTGCGTCGGGCGCTCGACCTGGGCGACGTGGTAGGCCGCGTCACCCTCATTCAGCAGCGGGATCTGCGACATCCCGATCACGATACCGCTGAGATGCGCGGTGATCGCGGCCTCCGGCTCGCCGAACGGACTCACGACGGTACCCAGCGTATCGCCTTTGCGCACGCGGGCGCCGAGGCGGACCCGGGAGCGGAAGATACCGCTGTCCGGGGCGCGTACCCAACTGCTGTCGAGGGCCGTGGTCGGCTCCGTGCGCCGGCGGCTGCGCGATTTCGGCAGCATGCCGAGCTCGCGCATGACCGAGATCACTCCGCGCACGCCGGCGCGGATGGACACCTCGTCGAAGCGCAGGGCCTCGCCGGCCTCGTAGAGCAGCATCGGGATCCCGCGTGCGTGGAGCGCCGCGCGCAGGGAGCCGTCGCGCACGCGCGCGTCGATGATGACGGGCGCGCCGAAGGACCGGGCGAGTTCCAGCGTGCGCTCGTCGTCCAGGGTCGCGCGGATCTGCGGCAGGTTCGTGCGGTGGATCGCGCCGGTGTGCAGATCGATCCCGTAATCGCAGTGCTCGACCACCTCGGTCATGAACAGGTTCGCGAGGCGCGCGGCGAGCGAGCCGCTCTCCGAGCCGGGGAAGGAGCGGTTCAGATCGCGCCGGTCGGGGAGGTAGCGGGTCTGCTGCAGGAAACCGAATACGTTGACGACGGGTACGGCGATCAGGGTGCCGCGGATCCGGCCCAGCGCCGACTGTTTCATCAGCCGGCGAATGGTCTCGACGCCGTTGAGCTCGTCGCCGTGCACCCCGGCGCTGACACAGAGCACGGGCCCCGGGCGGCGGCCGCGCACGATCTGTACGGGCATATTCAGATCGACGTGACTGAAAACGCGCGACAGCGGCAGCTCGATGGTACGGCGCTCGCCCGGCGCCACCGATTCGCCGCCGATCGTCAGGCTCGCGGGTTTGTCAGCCTTGGCCACGGGTCTTGGTCTTGCCCTGTTTCTGGTTCTTCTCGATGAACTGGATGATCTGGCCGGCGACATCCTTGCCGCTGGCCTTCTCGATCCCCCGCAGCCCCGGTGAGGAATTGACCTCCATGACCACAGGGCCGTGATTCGAGCGCAACAGATCGACCCCGGCGACATTCAGGCCCATGACCTTGGCGGCGCGTACCGCGGTCGAACGCTCTTCGGGCGTGATCCGTATCAGCTGGGCCGAGCCGCCGCGGTGCAGATTCGAGCGGAATTCGCCCTCCGCGCCCTGGCGTTTCATGGCGGCGATCACCTTGCCGCCGACAACAAAACAGCGGATGTCGGCGCCCTTGGCCTCGCGGATGAACTCCTGGACCATGATCTCCGCCTCGAGGCCCATGAAGGCCTGGATCACCGATTCGGCCGCCTTGTAGGTCTCGGCGAGGACCACGCCGACGCCCTGGGTGCCCTCCAGCATTTTCACCACCAGCGGCGGTCCGCCGACCATCTTGATCAGATCGTTGACGTCGTCGGGCGAGTAGGCGAAGCCGGTGACCGGCAGGCCGATGCCGCGGCGCGCCAGCAGCTGGGTCGCCCGCAGCTTGTCGCGTGAGCGTGAGATGGCGACCGACTCGTTGACCGGGAACACGCCCATCATCTCGAACTGACGGACCACGGCCGTGCCGTAGAACGTAACCGAAGCGCCGATACGCGGGATCACCGCGTCGAATCCCTCGAGTACTTCCCCCCGGTAATGGACCGATGGGCGGTGCGAGGTCACGTTGTTGTAACAGCGGAGCGTGTTCACGACGCGGATATCGTGGCCACGGGCCTTCGCGGCCTCGACCAGCCGGCGGGTCGAGTACAGGCGGGGATTACGCGAGAGCACGCAGAGTTTCATGGCTGGATCGGCTCCTCGGCCTTGAATCGAGTCAACGATACCGTGCAGCGGCCTGTTTCGGGGTCAGTGATCGGGCCGCGAGGAATGAGGCATCCGGTACGACGCGCAGGCCGTGCATCGCCTGACGGCCGAGCAACATGCGGAATAACATCGTATCACGGTCGGTCAAAGTGATTTCGATCGGCCAGCTCCGATTCCCCAGCGTGATCGTCGTCTCGATGACATACCGGCGCTCGCGGTGGCCGCCCGAGTCGCTGACCATGCGCCGGTCGTGCACCGGTGCGTGGCACACCCGCGACAGCTTTGTATTGCGCTGCAGCGGGTGCAGCCGGAAGGCGACCCACGGGGCGCCGCCGGACGCGTACGCCTCCACGCGCCAGGCGTGCAGTGCGGACGTGCGCGCGCCGGTGTCGACCTTCGCCTTGATGGCGGGGAGATCCAGATCCGGCAGTGCGATCCACTCGCGCCAGCCGACATCGATCCGTTCGTTTTCGCTCATGGCAGGGGCAATGACTGGCATGGTGGAATCCGGGCGACAGCCTACGCGATGCCGGCGCCGGTGCAACAAGGGCGCGTGCCTGTACGAAGGATTTGCGCGCAGGACGGTAGCGACCTATCGTTGATGCGCGACAGACGCCCGTGGCGTCCAGCGGCCCCATCGCCGCGACGCCCTGAAACGCGCCCGGGCCGTGCGGGAATCCAGTGGGTGGCGCGTGCCCCGAGACAGGAGACGGATACGATGGCATGGATCATCTGGCTGCTCATCATCGCCGGCGTGCTGATCGCGCTGGCCAGACTGCAGGCGTCGTTCCGCGCGTGGTCGATCGGTGTCGCCGCGGGCCTGATCGTGCTCGGCGCGACCGGTCTGCTGTCGTTCTGGCCCGGCGTGGTGCTCTGGGCCCTCTACCTCGCCATCGCCGTGCCCCTGAACGTCCCCGAGCTGCGCCAGCGTTTGCTGTCGGAGCCGCTGCGTGCTCGCATCCGCAAGGTCCTGCCGCCGATGTCCGATACCGAGCGCGAGGCGATCGAGGCCGGCACCGTGTGGTGGGAGGGGGAGCTGTTCCGCGGATCGCCCCAGTGGCGAGCCCTGTTGAGCGTGCCGGAGCCGCGCCTGACGGCGGCCGAGCAGGCCTACCTCGACGGCCCGGTCGAGGAACTGTGCCGGATGCTGGACAACTGGGAGATCTGCAACCAGCGCAATGATCTGCCCCCCGAGGCCTGGGACTTCATCAAGCGCAACCACTTCTTCGGCATGATCATCCCGGAGAAGTACGGCGGCCTCGAGTTCTCCGCCTATGCCCATTCCCAGGTCGTGATGAAGGTCTCCAGCCGCAGCCCGACCGCCGGCGTGACGGTCATGGTGCCGAATTCGCTGGGGCCGGCGGAGCTGCTGCTGCAGTACGGCACCGACGAACAGAAGAAATACTACCTGCCGCGGCTGGCGGATGGCCGCGAGATCCCCTGTTTCGGTCTGACCGGCCCCGACGCCGGTTCCGATGCCACCGCCATACCCGATTACGGTGTCGTCTGCGAGGGCGAGCACAACGGCGAGCGCGTGCTCGGCCTGCGCGCCACCTGGGACAAGCGTTACATCACGCTCGGGCCGGTCGCCACCGTGCTCGGTCTGGCCTTCAAGGCCTACGATCCCGACGGTCTGCTGGGCGACGAGGAAGAACTCGGCATCACCTGCGCGTTGATCCCGACCGACACTCCCGGCGTCCATATCGGCGACCGCCACGATCCGCTCGGCACGGCGTTCCAGAACGGCCCCAACAGCGGCGGCGATGTCTTTATCCCGCTGGACTGGGTCATCGGTGGCCGCGACGGCGTCGGTCACGGCTGGACCATGCTGATGGAATGCCTGTCCACCGGGCGCGGCATTTCACTGCCGGCGCTGGGCGCCGGCGGGGGCAAATTCTTCACCCGCATCACCGGCGCGTATGCCCGTATCCGCCGTCAGTTCCGCCTGCCGATCGGCCGTTTCGAGGGTATCGAGGAACCGCTGGCGCGGATCGGCGCGCGCACCTACATGATGGATTCGGCGCGTCTGCTGACCCTGTCGGCGCTGGACTCCGGTGAGAAGCCCGGGGTCGTCTCCGCCATGCTCAAGCACCACAACACCGAGGGCTATCGCGAGATTGTCAACGACGCGATGGATATCCACGGTGGCCGCGGTATCTGCGAGGGGCCGAACAACTACCTCGCGATCCCGTACCGCGCGACCCCGGTCGCGATCACGGTCGAGGGTGCCAACATCCTCACGCGCAGCATGATCGTATTCGGTCAGGGCGCGATGCGCTGCCACCCGTATCTGATCGGCGAGATCCTTGCGGCCCAGAACGAGGACCAGGTCCAGGCGCGCAGCGATTTCGACGCCGCGCTGTTCGAGCACCTCGGTTATACGACCGGCAACGCCGCACGCGCATTCGTGTACGGGCTTTCCCGGTCGCGCCTGGCGGCGACGCCGGTGGATGGGCCGACCGGCAAGTATTACCGCCGACTGGCGCGCATGTCGGCGGCGTTCGCGTTCGTCGCCGATATGACGCTGCTGATGCTGGGTGGCGAACTCAAGCGCAAGGAGAAGCTCTCCGGGCGCTTCGCCGACGCCATGATCTACATGTTCGTCTGCTCGGCCGCGCTCAAGCGGTTCGAGGACAACGGCCGTCCCGCCGAGGATCTGCCGCTGGTGGAATGGTCCGCGCGTTACTCGCTGTACCAGGTCCAGCAGGCACTCGACGAGATCCTGCGCAATTTCCCGGTGACCCCGGTGGGACTCGCCCTGCGCTGGATCGTGTTCCCCCTCGGGCGGCGCTTCCGCTATCCGAACGACCGTGCCGGGCATGCGGTGGCGCGGCTGCTGCTCGAACCCTCGGCCGCGCGCGATCGCCTGACGGCCGGGATCTATGTCGACCAGCGGCCCGACGATGTCACCGGGCGCATGGAGCACGCGCTGCGCCTGGCACTGGAGGCCGAGCCGATCGAGGAGCGCCTGCGCAAGCGGCGCCTTTCGAAACCGCCGCTGCAGTCGCAGGAGGCCTGGCTCGAGGAGCTCGTCCGCGACGGCGTGATCGAGAGCGGCGAGGCGCAGACGCTGCGCGATTGGGAGGCGGCGCGACGCGCCGCGATCGATGTCGATGATTTCGCGCCCGATCCGTCCGCGGGCGGGAACAGGGAGGCCACGGCGAAGAAGAAGGCGACCGCGAAAAAGAAGGCGGCTTCGAAGAAAAAGGCGGGCTCGAAGAAGAAGGCCGCATCGAAGAAAAAGGCCGCCGCCCGGCAGTCCGCGGATGACGGCAGTGACGCCGACGGACCGTCAGCCGACGAAACGGCGTCTTCCCGGTCCGGGACGTGATGTGATCGAGTCCGGGCGCAGAATCCGACGCGCCGCCGTACTCGGCGCCGGCGTCATCGGTTCGCAGATCGCGGCCCAGTTCTCGAATGCAGGCATCCACGTCCTGTTGTTCGAACTCACCCCGGAAGGGGCGGACGATCCCCGTGCCGGCGCCCGGCGGGCGATCGCCGGCCTGACGCGCCTGCATCCTGCCCCGATTGCGGCCGGCGATACCATCCGCGCGATCGAGCCGGCCGCCTGGGACCTTGATCTGGATCGGCTCGGCGCGTGCGATGTCGTGATCGAGGCGGTGACCGAGCGCCTGGACGTCAAGCAGGCCGTGTTCGAGCGGGCCGCGCCCGCGATCGGCTCGCACGCGATTCTGGCGAGTACCACCTCCGGACTGCATATCGCGACGCTGGCGCGGGGGCTGGCGCAGCCCCTGCGGACCCGGTTCTGTGGCGTGCATTTTTTCAACCCGCCGCGCTATATGCACCTGGTCGAACTGGTCGCACATCCAGGCACGGACCGCACGGTGCTCGATCGCCTGGAGGGCTTCCTGACAACCTGCCTGGGCAAGGGCGTGCTGTACGCCCGGGATACGCCCGGGTTCATCGCCAACCGCATCGGCGTGTTCGCGATCGCGACGGTGATGCATCACGCCGCGCGGCTCGGCCTGGCGTTCGATCTGGTCGATCGCCTGACCGGAGTCGGAGTGGGGCGGCAGAAATCCGCCACCTTCCGCACGGTCGACGTAATCGGCCTCGATACGTTCGTGCACGTCCTCGATCATCTCTCTGAGACCCTCGAGGATGATCCGTGGCGGGAGGTCTTCCGGGCACCGGACTGGCTGCGCGAGCGCGTCGCCGCGGGGGCGTTCGGGCAGAAAACCGGGGCCGGCTGCTACCGCAAGGGCGCGCACGGTATCGAGGTCTTCGAGCCGGAGCAGGGCGACTACCGCCCGGTCGCCCGGCAGCTGCACCCGGACGTGCGCGCCGCGCTGATCGAGCCGGACCCGGTCCGCAAGGAGCGCCTGCTGGCCGATATCGACCATCCGCAGGCGGAACTCATACGGGCGAGTTACCGCGATCTGTTCCATTACTGTGCCGTGCACCTGGCGACCCTGGCGCCGAGCGCGCGCGAGGTCGATCTCGCGCTGCGCTGGGGCTACGGCTGGAGCCACGGCCCCTTCGAATTCTGGCAGCTGCTTGGCTGGCAGCGGGTCGCCGCAGTGCTCCAGTCGGCCGTGGACGCCGGCGAGGCGCTCGCGGACGCGCCACTGCCGGCATGGGCTCGGGAATCGCGCCGGGGCGGTGTGCATGGCCCGCGCGGCTCCTGGTCGGCCGAGCTCGGCACGCCGCTGCCGCGCTCGAATCACCCGGTCTACCGGCGGCAACTCTTCCCCGCCAGACTCGTCGGGGAACCGCGGCCGACGACGCCGACGCTCTGGCAGAACGAGGCGGTTCGGCTCTGGGACAATGGCGACGATATCGCCGTGCTGTCGTTCCGCCGCCGGCGACATACCGTAGATGGCCTGCTGCTCGATGGCATGCTGGAGGCGATCGACCAGGCCGAGCGCGAGTTCCGCGCGCTGGTGCTCTGGCAGGAGACCCCACCGTTTTGTCCGGGCGCCGATCTGGGCATGGTGCACACGGCCCTCGAGGCCGAGGATTACGCGGCGATCGAGTCGCTGGTGGAACGCTTCCAGCAGGTCACGCAGGCGATCCGTGAGGCACCGCTGCCGATCGTCGGGGCCGCACAGGGCATGGCGCTCGGTGGCGGGCTGGAGTTCCTGCTGCATTGCGATCAGCGCGTGGTTGCATTCGAGACCTACGCCGGGCTGGTCGAGTCCGGCGTCGGGCTGATGCCGGCCGGTGGCGGGTGCTGCGCGATGGCCCGGCGGGCGGTCGATCTGTCGCCGCGCGGCGATCCGCTGCCGTGGATCCGGCGCTGGTTCGATGAAATGCTGTTCGCCCGGGTGACGGGCAGCGCCGCCGAGGCCATCTGGTGGCAGCCCGGCGATCGGGTCGTCATGCATGCCGGGGAACTGCTGTTCGCCGCCAAATCCGCGGCGCTGGCGCTGGCGGACGCGGGTTACCGCAGTCCGCGGCCCGCTGCGCCGGTCACGGTCGCCGGCGAGAACGGCATGGCGGCGCTGTTCGAACGCCTCGATCGCCTGTCGGAGGAGGCGCCGTTGTCGGCCCACGATCGACTGATCGGCGAGAAGATCGCGACGGCGCTCTGCGGCGGTGAGGTCACGGCGGGATCCGAGGTTGACCCGGAGGTGATCCTGCGTCTCGAGCGCGAGGGCTTCATGGCGCTGGCGCATACCGAGGCGACCGCGGCGCGCATCGAGCACATGCTGGACACGGGACGGCGGCTGCGCAACTGAGCGCCAAGCGAAACAGGACACGTCGTTGCGCGCGGGCGCAGCGGCTTTGACGAATCCGAGCGGGCGGAGGCGAAGGCCCATGGAACGAGTCTGGCTGAGTGAGTACGAAGAGGGCGTGCCGTCCGATATCAATCCGGAGGCCTATGCCTCCGTGGCGGCGGTGTTCGAACAGAGCTGCAGCCGTTTCGCGGCGCGCGAGGCGTTCCGCAACATGGGTAGTTCGATCACGTTCGCCGAATTCGACCGTCTGGCGCGCGATTTCGCCGCCTACCTGCAACAGGGGCTCGGTCTCGACAAGGGCGATCGGATCGCCCTGATGATGCCGAACGTCATGCAGTACCCGGTCGCGCTGTTCGGGGCATTGCGGGCCGGTCTCGTGGTCGTGAACGTCAATCCGCTGTATACGGCCCGCGAGCTCGAGCATCAGTTGATGGATGCCGAGCCGCGGGCGATCATGCTGGTCGAGAACTTCTGCCACACACTGCAGGAGGCCCAGAAGAAGTACCCCGTCGACAACGTCATCGTGACGGGGCTGGGCGATATGCTCGGGACCCTGCGCGGCGCCTTCATCAATTTCGCGGTCCGTCACATCAAGCGCATGGTGAAGCCGTGGTCGATCCCCTGGTCGGTGCGCTGGGGGACCGCACTGTCCACGGGGGCAGAACAGGTGTTGCAGCCCACGGAGATCGGCGGCGACGATAACGCGTTCCTGCAGTACACGGGCGGCACCACCGGCGTCGCCAAAGGCGCGATGCTCACGCACCGGAACATGGTCGCGAATCTGGAGCAGATCTCCGCCTGGCTGCAGTGTGACGAAGGCACCGAGGTCATCGTCACACCGCTGCCGCTTTATCATATCTTCAGCCTGACGGCGAACCTGCTGAACTTCGTCAAACACGGCGGCACCAATGTCCTGATCACCAATCCGCGCGACATACCGACGTTCGTCAAGACGCTGAAAAACACGCCGTTCACGGCGATGACCGGCGTCAATACTCTGTTCAACGCGCTCGTGCACAATGAGGACTTCCGCCAGCTCGACTTCAGTCACTTCCGGTTGACGGTGGGCGGGGGTATGGCCGTGCAGCGTCCCGTGGCCGAGCGCTGGCAGGAGGTTACCGGTACCGTCGTGGTCGAAGGCTACGGCCTGACCGAGACCGCACCCGTGCTGTGCGCGAACCCGATCCACATCCCGGGGTTCACGGGTACGATCGGTCTGCCGGTGCCCTCTACCGAGATCAGTATCCGCGACGACGATGGCGAGCCGGTCGATTTCGATGAACCGGGCGAACTGTGCGCGCGCGGTCCGCAGGTCATGGCCGGCTACTGGCAAAGACCCGAAGAAACCGAGCGTTCATTTTACGAGGGCCGCTGGTTCCGCACCGGCGACGTCGCCACGATGAGCCCGAAGGGATGGGTCAAGATCGTCGATCGCATGAAGGACATGATCAACGTCTCGGGCTTCAAGGTATTCCCGAACGAGGTCGAGGCCGTCGCCGCGGAATGCGAGGGCGTACTCGAGGCCGGCTGTGTCGGTATCGACGACCACGAGTCCGGCGAAGTCGTGAAGCTGTACGTGGTCGCCGAGGAGAACGCCACGGTCGATATAGAGGCGCTGCGCAGGCATTGCCGCGAAAACCTCACGGGCTACAAAGTGCCGAAGGAGATCGAAATCATCGACGAACTGCCCAAGAGCAATGTCGGCAAGATCCTGCGGCGTGAGCTGCGCGGTCGGAACGGGGAAGCGGCGGATTCGTGAGTGTTGTTTTGGCCTTGTTCGTTTCTCGCAGAGGCGCCGAGAGCGCTGAATACGGGACTGTAGGAGCGAGTTTGCTCGCGAAAGCAACATCGAAAACGGCGCGATAGACTGCCCCCGATATGTTGCTGGCCGGATTACAGGGCAGGGTAACGATTCGGCGTTGTTTGCGTCTCTCGCAGAGGCGCGGAGTGCGCGAAGAAAACCAATGATGTTCATCTTCAGCGCTCTCCATCTATCGCCTTTTTCTACGTCTCCTCCGTGCCCTCCGCGCCTCTGCGTGAGAAAAGTGCAGCGCTCCATTTTCCCGGATGAACCTCACCCGTACCACTGCGACAAAACCTTCTGTACGGTCTCGTTCCAGCCCACGTAGACTCCGCCATCGGGCGTCTCGATCACCGGCCGTTTGATCAGCATCGGCTCGTCGATCAGCAGGGCACGCAGGCCGGCTTCATCGCGTTCCTGGTCCTCCGGCGACAAGCGCCGCCAGGTCTGACCGCGGCGGTTGATCAGTGTGTCGGTATCGAGCCGGGCGCACCACGCCTCCACGCGCCGTGCATCGAGGCCGTCGCGACGCAGATCGTGGAAGCGGTAATCGATGCCCTGGTCCTCGATCCATTTCCACGCGCGCCGGCAGGTATCGCAGTTGCGTATGCCATAGAGCGTCACGGTCGCGGGCGTATCGGTCACGGCTTACTCCGCGTTGCGCAGCAGTTCGTTGATGCCGACCTTCGCGCGCGTTTTCTCGTCGGCGTACTTCACGATGATCGCGGCATAGAGTGAGCACTTGCCATCGCTTGAGGGCAACGTGCCCGGGACGACCACGGCGCCGGCCGGGACGCGCCCGCGCAGTACCCGGTCGTTCTCGCGATCGTAGATGCGCGTGCTCTGGCCGATGTAGACGCCCATCGAGATGACCGCGCCTTCCTCGACGATTACGCCCTCGACGATCTCCGAACGGGCGCCGATGAAGCAGTTGTCCTCGATAATCGTCGGGTTCGCTTGCAGCGGTTCGAGCACGCCGCCGATGCCGACTCCGCCGGACAGGTGGACGTTGCGGCCGATCTGGGCACAGGAGCCGACAGTCGCCCAGGTATCCACCATCGTCCCTTCGCTCACATACGCGCCGATATTCACATACGAGGGCATGAGGACGACGTTCGGCGCGATGTAGCTGCCGTGGCGGACCACCGCCGGCGGCACGACCCGCATGCCGGCCTCCTGGAAGTCTTCCTCGGCCCAGTCGCCGAACTTCAGACCGACCTTGTCGTAGTACTGGGTGAAACCGCCGTGGATCGGCTGGTTCGGCTGCATCCGGAACGACAGGAGCACGGCCTTCTTGAGCCACTCATTGACGTGCCAGTCGCCGGTGCCGCGCGGTTCGGCGACCCGGTCCGCGCCGCGGTCGATGCGCTCGAGCGCCGCCTTCACGGCATCGCGCACCTCGGCGGGCATGGTATTCGGGGTGAAATCGGCCCGGCGCTCGAACGCCTGTTCAATGACGGTCTGGATATCGGTCATGGGAAACTCCGTATCAAGGTCCTGTGTCGAAAGGCGCGTACTCTGCGCCGCTGTATTGCTGCAAATGTTCAAGATCGTCATCGCGAGGAGCCGGCAGGCGACGCGGCGATCCAGCCGTGGGCCGGCTTTTGCCGTCAGGCAACAGCCGGCCCCCTGTGTCCTGGGCCGACGCCTCGTCCGGCCGGCTGGCTCCCTTCGGTCGCAAGCCGGCCTACGCGGATTGCGTGCCGACTGCGCGTGGCGGCAGTGGCGCAGCCGTAGGCCGGCTTCTGCCCAGGGCAACAGCCGGCATGCCCGTGCACGGCGCGGGAGCCCGTCCACGACTCGACCGCCGGCTGGCTCCCTGCGGTCGCAAGCCGGCCTACGCGCCTTGGCTGTCGCGTCGCCTTCGGTCCCGTGTTCAGTCGCCGCGCACGAAACGGCGGATGCGCCACGCGGCCTCGATGCAGTCGGCCTGCTCCGGCACGAGCGCCATGCGGACATGGTCCCGGCCCGGATTGCCGTGTTCGATATCCCGGCCGAGGTAGGACCCGGGCAGTACCCGCACGCCCTCCGCCGCCAGCAGCTCGCGGGCGAAGGTCTCGTCGTCGGTCGGCGTGCGCGGCCAGAGATAGAACCCCGCGTCCGGGCGCTCGACGTCCATGACGCCGTTGAGGATCGACAGCACCGCGTCGAACTTCTCACGGTAGGCGGTGCGATTGGCCTGCACATGCGCCTCATCGCCCCAGGCCGCGATACTGGCGGCCTGGGCCGGCGGGGCCATGGCGCAGCCGTGATAGGTCCGATAGCGCGCGAATTCGGCGATCACCTCCGCGTCCCCGGCGACGAAGCCCGAACGCAGGCCCGGCAGGTTTGAGCGTTTCGACAGGCTGTGAAACGCCAGGCAGCGGTCGAACCCCGGGTAGCCCGCCCGGGCGGCCGCCTCCAGCAGCCCCGTCGGCGGCTGCGCCTCATCCGGATAGATCTCCGCGTAACACTCGTCGGCGGCGATCACGAAGTCGTGCCGCCGGGCGCGCCCGATCAGCGCGGCCAGGGTCTCCTGGTCGAGCACGGTGCCGGTCGGATTGCCCGGGCTGCACATGTAGAGCAGCTGGCAGCGGTCCCAGACCGCATCTGGGATGGCGTCGAAATCGGGGGCAACCCCGGCCGGGTAATACCACGGCGACGCGCCGGCAAGCAGCGCCGCGCCCTCGTAGATCTGATAGAAGGGGTTCGGCAGCACCACGGTCGGCTCGGGTGCCGTGCGATCGACCACGACCTGGGCGATGGCGAACAGCGCCTCACGCGTGCCGTTCACGGGCAGGACCTGACGCTCCGGGTCCACCCATGCCCCCGGATAACGCCGCTGCAGCCAGCCGGCGATCGCCGTACGCAGCGGTTGCGATCCGCGCGAGGCGGGGTACCGCGCCAGTCCGTCCAGCGCGCCCGTCAGGGCCTCCGCCGCCAGGGCCGGCGGCGCATGCCGCGGCTCGCCGATCGACAGCGCCACCGTCGGCCGGTCCGCCGGCGGTTCCACGCCTGCATTGAGCGCCGCGAGGCGCTCGAACGGGTAGGGCTGGAGACGATCGAGATCGGGATTCATGACAACAGCGGCGCCGGCCCGGGGAAAGCCGGCGATTGTAATCCCTGGACCCACCCCGAAGCCACGCCGCCCCGATTTGACAGAACCCCGCGGGGTAGTGCTCAACCCGCCCCCGATCCGTTACAATCCGCGCCACGGTCGCCAGCGACCCGCACAACCCGGAGAGGTACCGAAGCGGTCATAACGGCACCGACTCGAAATCGGTGGGGCATTGTGCCCCACGTGGGTTCGACCGGTTCGCCGGGAGCGAACCGGCGCGAGCGAAGCGAGTCCGAAGGACGCGGCCCATGGATGGGCCGCGCAATCCCACCCTCGGGGGTTGGGAGTGAGAACATGGATAGAACGAGCACAGGAGAGGTACCGAAGCGGTCATAACGGCACCGACTCGAAATCGGTTGGGGGCATTGTGCCCCACGTGGGTTCGAATCCCACCCTCTCCGCCATATAAACAAAAAGCCCCGCTCCAAGCGGGGTTTTTTGTTTATACGGTGCAGGGTGCGTGGACGAACCCGCCCGGTTCGACCAATCGGCAGGAAAGCCGATTTGGACGCCGACCAACGGGAGGCGCCCCAAAGGGGTGCGGGCCATGGATGGCCCGCATCTATCCCACCCTCTCCGCCATATAAACAAAAAGCCCCGCTCCAAGCGGGGTTTTTTGTTTATACGGTGCAGGGTGCGTGGACGAACCGCGATCTCGCCCTGGTTGGCGTAGGTTGGGTTGACGAAGGAAACCCAACGGGTCGAGCGATCCGCCGGTACCACCTGGATCGTGTCGATGTATTACGCCTCGACCCGTCGGGTATCGCTGGCGCTCAACCCGACCTACGGCGCCCTTCGCCCTTCGCCCTGCCGCCTGCCGACACCCCACCCCATAATTTGCTAGTTTTCCGTTGCAACCCGCCACCAGGAGTCCGCATGAGCCAGCCATTCGCGAGCGTGGGCGAGTCCACGGATGTCGGCCGTATGCGTCAGCGCAACGAGGACTGCCTGCGCGTCCACCACGACACCGGTCTGCTCGTGGTGGCGGACGGCATGGGCGGGCATGCGGCCGGTGACGTGGCGAGCCGCATGGCGGCGGAGGTGGTGGAATCGGCCGCCGGGGACGATGGGCAGACGCTGGCGCAGGCGCTGTACCTGGCACACGAGGCGCTGATCGAGGCGGGCCACCGGGGCCGCGGCGCCCCGGGCATGGGAACGACCTGCGTGGCCTGCCGACTGCACGGGCGGCTGCTGGAGACCGCGTGGGTCGGTGACAGCCGGCTGTACCGGATGCGCGGCAGGCGGCTCGAGCAACTGTCGCGTGACCATTCGTATGTCCAGTCACTGGTGGACGCCGGAGAGCTTGCGGCGGAGGCGGTCGCGACACACCCGCAGCGCCATGTCCTCGCGCAGTGTCTCGGTGGCGCGGCGCCCGATGGTATCGAGGTCGAGGCGCAGACGATCCCCACCGAGCCGGGCGATCGTCTGCTCCTGTGCACCGATGGCCTGAGCGGCGAACTCGCCGATGGGCGGATCGCGGAGCTGCTGGCGGCGGAGGCGGACGATCAGCGCGCCGCCGAGGCGCTGGTCGATGCGGCGCTCGCGGCGGGCGGCCACGACAACGTAACCGTGATCGTGGCGACCGTATGACGGAGAAGCCCCCCGCGGAAGGCCGGACCGCCGTCGGTGCGACGGCCGAAGGCGGTCAGCGTGTCGATCGCTGGCTCTGGGCGGCACGGTTTTTCAAAACGCGGGCGCTGGCGCGCAAGGCGATCGATGCCGGCAAGGTCGAGGTCAACGGGGCCCGCGCGAAACCGGCCCGCAATGTGGGCGCCGGGGATCGCCTGCGGATCGGGACGCCGGCGGCGACGTTCGAGGTGTTGGTCACTGCCCTCAATGCGCAGCGCCGTCCGGCGGCGGAGGCGCGTCAGCTGTACAGCGAGACCGAGGAGAGCCGCATCGCGCGCGAGCGCGAGGCCGAGGCCCGTCGGGAACGCCGCGCCGCGGTGGTGTTCGATCGCGGACGCCCGGACCGCCGGGAACGCCGGGCCTCGATCCGTTTCCGTCGGCGTCAGGCGGGGGACGACACGGACGATTGATGCGCGCGCATTGGGCGCTGTCGAGCGGCATGCTATGTTACGCGCTCGTTCCACGGCCCCTGATTCCCATCCATGAAACGCATTACCGCGATCATCAAACCCTACAAACTCGACGACGTGCGCGAGGCGCTGTCGGAGAGCGGCGTCAACGGCATGACGGTGACCGAGGTGAAGGGCTTCGGCCGGCAGAAGGGTCACACGGAGCTCTATCGCGGGGCCGAATACGTGATCGACTTCCTGCCCAAGATCCGTCTCGACGCGGTGGTCGCCGACGATGACGTCGACGCCGCGATCGAGGCGATCAGCCGGGCGGCGCGCACCGGGAAGATCGGTGACGGCAAGATCTTCGTCGAGAGCGTCGAGCGGGTCATCCGCATCCGTACCGGGGAGGAAGGCGATGCCGCACTCTGAGGCGCACCCGGACACCGACGTGGCGTCGGCCGGGGGCGCAGCGGCGGCTGCCGTACCCGCGCGGAGACAGCCGCGCATCATCTCGCGCGATGGCCACCCGGTCTCGCGCAAGAACATCGACTCGAACGCGCTGAAGGTGCTGTACCGCCTGAACAAGGCGGGCTATCAGGCCCATCTGGTCGGAGGCGGGGTACGCGATCTGCTGCTCGGCCGGCGGCCGAAGGACTTCGATATCGCGACCGACGCCACACCCGAGCAGGTGCGCTCGCTGTTCCGCAACTGCCGCCTGATCGGCCGCCGTTTCCGGCTCGCGCATGTGGTGTTCGGGCGCGAGGTGATCGAGGTCGCGACCTTCCGCGCGGATCAGCCGGAGCCCTGCGGGGAAGAGGAGGACGATCCCGACCGTGTCGTGCACGACGATGGCCGCATCCTGCGGGATAACGTCTTCGGCGCCATCGACGACGACGCCTTCCGGCGCGACTTCACGGTCAATGCACTGTATTACGACATCTCGCGCTTCGCCGTGCTGGATTTCACGGACGCGATGGCCGACATCGAGGCCCGGCGTCTGCGCCTGATCGGCGATCCCGAGGCGCGTTACCGCGAGGACCCCGTGCGCATGCTGCGCGCGGCCCGATTCGCCGCAAAGCTCGATTTCGACGTCGATCCGGCCACGGCCGAGCCCATCTTTGAGCTCGGACCGCTGCTGCGGGATATACCGGCCTCGCGCCTGTTCGACGAGGTCCTCAAACTGTTCCACACCGGTCACGCGCGCCGCAGCCTCGATCTGCTGGTACGTTTCGATATCCTGCAGTACCTGTTCCCGGCGGCCGATACCGCGCTGAAGGCGCCCGACGAAGGGTTCACGGCGCTGTTGCACCGGGTGCTGGAGAACACCGACCGGCGCATCGCCGAGGAAAAGCCGGTGACGCCGGCGTTCATCTTCGCCGTCATGCTCTGGCCCGATGTCCTCGACCGCTTCGCCGCGCTGCTGGAGGAGGGCGAACCGCCGGTCATGGCGATGCAGCAGGCGGCGTCCCATGCCGCCGATGCCCAGCAGGCCTGGACGTCGCTGCCGAAGCGCTTTTCCGGTCCCATGCGCGAGATGTTCGTCCTGCAGACGAAGCTCGAGCGCTACCGCGGCAAACGGGCGCAGCGGCTGCTGGATCACCCGCGGCTGCGGGCGGCCTGGGATTTCCTGTGCCTGCGGCGCGACGCGGGCGAGGACTTGGCCGAGACCTGCGACTGGTGGCAGGCGGCGATGGAGGCGCATGTCGCCGGTGATCCCGTGCCCGCCGCCGCGGAGGGGGAAGAGGAAAAACGCTCCGGTTCCGGGCGCCGCCGACGGCGCCGCGGCGGCCGCAAACGGCGCGGTGGCGGCGGGAGCGCTGCATGAGTGCAGCAGCGCCGGCCTGGATCGGCGTCGGCAGTAACCTGGACGGCCCAGTGGCGCACGTGCGCGCCGCCCTCGACGCGCTGGCGACGATCCCTGAAACGGACTTCATCGAAGCATCGCCGCTGTATGGCAGCGCGCCCATGGGACCGGCCGATCAGCCGAATTATGTTAACGCCGTGGTCCAACTGCGTACCGCCCTCGAGCCGCACGCGCTGCTCGATGCCCTGCAGCGCCTGGAGGCGGAGGCCGGACGCGAACGCGTCGGCGAGCGCTGGGGGCCGCGCGTGCTCGATCTCGATCTGCTGATCTTTGGCGAACACCGGATCGACGATCCGCGACTGCGGGTGCCGCACCCGGGAATCGCCGGGCGCATCTTCGTGCTGCGGCCGCTCGCCGACATGGAGCCGGATCTGGAGGTCCCGGGGCTGGGGCCTGTCGACGAACTCCTCGCCCGCGTACCGGAGGGCGGCCTCTGGCGACTGGAGGCGGACGGGGCGTGAGCGGCGATTCGTTCATCGTGGTCGAGGGACCGATCGGCGTCGGTAAGACCACGCTCGCGCGTCGGCTGGCGGTCTCGTTCGTGGCCGAACTCGTGCTCGAGGGCGCCGATCACAATCCTTTTCTCGAACGCTTCTATCGCAACCCCCGCGAGGCGGCGCTGTCGACGCAGCTTCACTTTCTGCTCCAGCGCACGACCTGGATGCGCGAGCACGGCCAACAGGACCTGTTCCGCGGGCCGCGGGTAGCGGATTTCCTGATCGACAAGGACAAGCTGTTCGCCGGGGTCAACCTGGATCCGGATGAATTCGCGCTCTACCAGGACCTGTACCGGCATCTGGTCGTCGAGGCGCCCCGGCCGGATCTGGTGATCTACCTGCAGGCGCCGGTCAAGACGCTGCTGGAGCGCGTCGATCGCCGTGGGATCGGCTACGAGAAGGATATGGACCCGGACTACCTCCAGCGTCTGGCCGACGCCTACATGCGGTTCTTCCACGGCTACCACGACGCGCCGCTGCTGATCGTCAACGCGGCGGAGGTCAATTTCGCCGACAACGACGCCGATTACGCGGCGCTGCTGGAGGAGATCCAGCGCGTCGGCAGCGGGCGGCATTTCTTCAACCCGGCGCCGCTCTCCACCGCCTGAGCCGCGACGTTTCACCGTGTGCGGCCGGCATCCGGAGTCCGATGCGGCCTTGCCGCCCCGGGTAGCCCGGGTGCAGCCCGAAGGGCGGAATCCGGGGCGTTGGTCGAGGCGCTTCCCGGATTCCGCTGCGCTCCATCCGGGCTACCGGGGGCTGAAGCCGGCGCCGGCGCCACCGACGTCCGATGTGGCCTTGCCAGGCCGCTGGGCAGTACAATCGCCACCGACCGTTCCCACGGATACACTTGCGATGAGTGTGTATACGACCCCCTCGGGCGAGATCAGTGTCGCCAGCCTGCACCGCATGAAGCGCGACGGCCGTCCCATCGCGGCGATGACCGCGTACGACGCCAGCTTCGGCCGTCTGCTGGACGATGCCGGCATGGATGTTGTCCTGGTGGGCGATTCGCTGGGCATGGTGATCCAGGGCCGGGATACGACCCTGCCGGTCACGATCGACGATATGATCTACCACGCGAAGGCGGTGCGCCGTGGGGTCCGCCGGGCGCTGTTGATGGTGGATATGCCGTTCATGAGTTTCGCCACCCCCGAGGATGCGCTCGCCAACGCGGGGCGCCTGATGAAGGAAGCGGGCGCGCAGATGGTGAAGCTCGAGGGCGGCGCCGCCCAGGTCGCGACGGTGCGCCGCCTGAACGAGTGCGGCATCCCGGTGTGCGCGCACCTCGGACTCAAGCCGCAGTCGGTGCACAAGATCGGCGGCTATCGCGTGCAGGGGCGCGACGAGTCCTCCGCCCGTGCGATGCTGGAGGATGCGCTGGCGCTGGAGGCGGCCGGTGCGGACGTGGTCCTGCTCGAGTGCGTGCCGCGGGCGCTGGCCCGTGAGATCGGCAGCAATCTGGGGGTACCCGTCATCGGTATCGGCTCGGGCGGCGACTGCGACGGCCAGATCCTGGTACTGCACGACGCCATAGGCGTGACGCCGCGACCGCCGCGGTTCGCGCGTGATTTCCTCGCTGCCACCGGCGGCATTGCCGAGGCCATGGAGAGCTATGTCGAGGCCGTACGCGAACGCCGCTTCCCGGGTGTCGAGCAGACCATCGAGTGAAGCCGTGACCCCGCCTGTGGTCGAGGGGCCCGCCGATGTTCGCGCGCGGGTACGGGCGTGGCGGGCGGCGGGGGAATGCGTCGCGCTGGTGCCCACGATGGGGGATCTGCACACCGGCCACCTGGCGCTCGTGGACGCTGCGCGCGAGCGCGCCGACCGCGTCGTCGCCAGCGTATTCGTCAACCCGCTGCAGTTCGGTCCGGGTGAGGACTACCAGGACTACCCGCGCCGCCTGGAAGACGATGCCGCCCGTCTGGGCGAGCACGGCGCCGATATCGTATTCGCGCCCACGGTCGAGACGCTGTACCCGCGTGGCACGGACGTCTCGGTGCGCGTCCACGTGCCGGCCTTCGAGGATATCCTCTGTGGTGCGGATCGCCCCGGTCACTTCGCGGGGGTCGCGACCGTGGTCGCCAAGCTCTTCAATATCGCCGAGCCCGACATCGCGGTGTTCGGCCAGAAAGACTACCAACAACTCCTGCTGATCCGTCGCCTGGTCGCCGATCTCGATTTCCCGATCGACGTGGTCGGTATACCGACGGTGCGCGAGCGCGACGGCGTGGCCATGTCGTCGCGCAACGGCTATATGGATAGCGAACAGCGTCGCGCGGCACCCGCTCTGTACGCGGCACTGCGTGGCCTGGCCGCACGACTGGTGCACGGTGAGCGCGATTACGCGCGGATGGAGCGCGATGCCTGCAGTGAACTCGAGGGGGCGGGGCTGCAGCCGGATTATGTCGCGATCCGTATGGCGGACGATCTGGCGTTGCCGCCGGCCGATGCGGCGGTCGACGATCTGCGCATCCTGGCGGCCGCGAGGCTAGGTCGGGCGCGCCTGATCGACAATATCGCGCCGATCTAGCAGTCTGTCGGACTTAGGGCATCGTAGCGAGGCGAGTGGGAATCGAGGCCAGATTTTCGATCATCCGAGGAGAATAGTGGTGACTATTTGACGAG
>Ga0207714_1000128_pt1 | contig 48199 bp, 93 predicted proteins | sample PonA232FremontCA_2_FD_187270 | JGI IMG/M metagenome (GOLD analysis project Ga0207714, IMG submission 187270) | Marine sediment microbial community from Fremont, CA, USA - Pond A23 Sediment 2 (SPAdes) | ecosystem: Environmental > Aquatic > Marine > Unclassified | place: USA: Fremont, California... | reverse complement strand
AGAAAAATTATTTGATGAAAAAATCAAGTTATAGTTAAAAAAATACAAAAGGGAGGCATTCGTCAGAAGCAATTGATAGGATTGTCGATGCGACAATTCCTTATTGAGTACGCCAACAACAATTAATAAAACTATGCGCACTGGGCGATAGTCGTCATACTCCTATCGCTTAGGCGCATAGATTTAAGCTCCCTATATTTTTCACCCTCGAATAAGAGGCTTAAGCAAACAAGGAACTTACAATAATTTATTGAGTGAACACCGCGGGTTGTTGTAGCAACATCCTGTATCAAATACAATATCAGCAATTGTGCCTAGTTCTCGCTCTTGTTCGAGGGAGCATTTTATTATTAGAGAGGGTAAAAATGGTCTCATATACTTTTGTAAATCCTTTAGAATATATTTACACAGGATACAGAGAATTTATACAGCATAAAGACTCATCAGAGAGATTTAAAAACAACAATGTTGAAATATGTATGCAAGAAAGACCTCAAGAATACTTTTGTGGTTTGGGTTCTCCTCCAAGCCCAGTATCTATTAGAATTATTTTAAAAACTATGATGCAAGAAAGAAAAATTACGAATGGAGAAAAAGAACGAGATTTACTCCAATCTATAAAATCAACTTACGAACAAGAGAAATTATTTGATAAAACACACGATTTAATTTAAAAAAATCAGGAGGCATGTCAAAGCAAGTGACAGGATCGACGATGCGTCGAATCCTCATTGAGTACGCCCAATAGGAATTTATAAAATTTTCTCCGCCGTAGAAAATTTTTAAGCTCCTGATTATTTATTTTTAGCAGTAGAGAGGCTGAGAACCTCAAGTAATCCGTTTGGTGATGCACCAAGCTAAATTTAGTAACAAACAAGCAATTAAGATTGAAGCCGATAGGTCATGCGGCTTGAAAAGCTCTCTACTGTTTTTTTATATTAAGGTGATTAACATGGTCAAATACGAAATTATAGATATAGAAGATTATGTATTCATGTCAGATAAGTCATATGGCCAAATTAAAAATAAACCAGCGTGGTACTCAGAGAATAAAACGATAGTTATTTGTGAAAACAGTATTAATAAATCTATGTCAAAATCTCCCAAAACACCTGTTACTATACGGTTAGTGTTAAGATATATTATGTATGACACAATTTCCGAATGCCGTGCATTGGATATAATATCCGAAGTAAGACATAATTACAAACAGAAAAAGCTATTTGATAGCTCTATTGTATCAAAATAGAGGTAATTTATATGATTGAATATACAATAGGAGATTTAGATAACTTAATATTTATGGACAACCATTCTTATTCGGCTCTTGCTGACAAAACTATATCTGAATTGGAAGAATTAGAAATTAGAACTATATTAATTTGTGCTAAAGATGATATAAAACCAAAACCTTCTCCCTCTACACCTATAACTGTAAGAATTATTTTAAGATACATTACACGCGGAGATATTTCTGAAGACAACCAAACTCATATTATAAATAAAGTAAAAAAGAATTACAAACAAGAGAAGATTCTTGATGAATCTATCTCCTTAAAGGAGGATTAAAATGGTAAAATATAAAATTAAAGTTATGGATGAAGTTATATTTATGGGAGGAGCTTCTTATAACAAACTTACTAAAAAACTTTCAAGTATATTGACCGATGACACTTTTATAATTTGTCACAAGGAAAGCACTCCTGATTCTCCCGTTACACCAATTACTATAAGAATTATCCTAAGATATATTATGCAAGAGTATATTAGTATATTGGATCGATCTAGAATCATAGGAGAAGTGAGAACAAATTACAAAGCAGAGAAAATCATTGACGAAACTCTCTCAATTTCAGAAAAGTGATTATTATGAATATAAAACTAAGCGATGGAAATCACAAATTAGATAGAAGAATTAAATGTTGGAGTTTGCCTCCAATTAAAACCTGTCCAAAAAGTACAGACGAATGTGAAAACTTCTGCTATGCTTTAAAGAGTTGGAAGCAGTATCCTAATGTGAGGAAAGCTTGGAATAGGAACTTAAAGCAAACTAAAGAAGATGGCTTTGTTGAAGCTATGGTAGATAAAATAAAGAGATATAGAAAACTTACAGCAGTTAGAATCCACGTTAGCGGTGATTTCTATTCTCAAGATTACTTTGACAAATGGGTTAAAATAGCAAATAAATTACCAGAAGTTAAGTTCTACTCATACACACGAGTCAACACTCTTGATTTAAGTGAAAAACCAGATAATCTTGTAGTGATATTAAGTCACGAACATTACACAGAAAAAGACATAAACAAGTATAAGTCAAAAGGATTTGATGGTATAGCTAAAGTAATGGAAGAAAATGAAAATGTTAAAGAAGAAGAATTTGTATGTCCTTATGAAAACGGTGTTGGCTGTGGAACAGATGATGACAGCTGTGATTTCTGTCTTAAAAGCACTGAATTCAAAAAGATTGTGTTTTACAAACATTAGCTTTTGTAGTCTTAAAATAGACACAAAAGCCTTTCGTGATTATTATGACTGAAGAAAATGAAATCAGTATGAGCAAACAAGAATACACAGAGTACGCTTTAAGGATTGCAGAGGTTAGAGCAAAGATAGTAAACTACCTGAAAAACACCTCAAATAAACTTGAATTAGTAAACGCATTGGATAGAATAGAAAAAATAACTAAAGATATGGTAGAATCAGCAGACTTCAATCTAAGAGATCAACTTAACGAAGAAGATATAGGTTCAGACCAATCTTATATCAGTTAAACCATCTGTAAATCAAGCCTACAGGAGTGAAATCCTTCTGTAGGCTCACCCTAAGTTTTATAAAGTATTGGTTTAAATAAGTATGTATGTCTAAAGCTAAAAATATCCTTGAATTGTTTGATAACAAAACGATACTAAAACTTTTACAATTTTTCCTCAACCATAGAAAAAAGAACTTTGTTAGGTCTGAAATCAAGTCGAAGATGAACAAAAACACAAAACTCGGTGATTGTACGATATACAAACATTTTGACCATTTGGTTGAAAATGATATTGTTGTAAGTAAAAATTACAAGTACAAGGAAGATAAGAGAAAGAAATCAACATATGACTATTGGACTCTTAATGAAGACAATCCTGTGGTTCAAGCACTTATTGAACTTGAAAAAGCACTTGAAGATAGAAAGGATGTTGAACCGAAGAAAGATAGACTTGTTAGAGAATTGGCTAGTTTAGACGAAGAAGAAATTAAAGAAGTTATTTCAAAGGTAGTTGCTCAAAAGGCGTAAACTATGAAACCAAAAAAAATCATTGACGAGATTCACAACTACAATCCTTATGGAGAAATATTTACATATAGTACACTGTTTGCTTATATGAGTAATGAAAATGTAGTAAATATCGCTGGTGTAGGTTCAGGAAAAAGCAGAGGATCAACAGAACTTTTAAAGAAGCTAGATCTTAATGATGTAGTCATCAGATCTGGTTATTTAACTCCAAAAGGATTTTATAAAACCATAGAGGATAACGAAAACAAATTGCTAGTATTTGACGAAGCTGATGTCTTGCTTCATAGAAAGAAAATATCAAGGATACTTAAGTCATTATTAACCTCAAAGAAAGCAATATGGATAACAAACGATTCAAAAGAAAAAATTGACTTTAAAGGTGGGCTAATTCTCAATTGTAATGATTATGCTTTTGGTACTGGTGTATTGGATAAAGTTATATCTAATCAAATAACTATGGATACTAATGACTTCAAAGATAAAATTAAAAGCAGCAGAGGTTATGTTCCGAACACAGAAGTCTGGGATACTATTAAATTTAGACTAAATAATTCTGATTTAAAACCATTAAATAAATCAGAAACAGACAAAGTATATAATTTCGTTTCAAATTTGCCTTCAGTTTCTTCATTTAGGGTTATCCACCGAGTTAAATCTGTATTTAAGAATATGAAAACTTTGTTCGGTGGGTTTAATAGTGATGTGTATGACTTAAGTAAGGTAATGGCGAAGTCTATGGTACCTGGAGACTTATTGATCAAAATTATAGATAACATAGATGGTAAAATCAAAAAGAAAAGATTGGCAGAGAAAATAGGTAATGCCATAGGCAAATCTCAGAGAACTGGTTACCGAAGAATTAAGAAGTTAATTAGAAACGGATATCTAAAAGAAGTTAATGACGAATATGTAAAGAGGTCGTAAAAAAATGGCTAAACTAAGCAAAAGGATTGTGAACAACCCTTGGGATGGAAAACATCTAAACAAAGAAGAAGAAAAAGATCCGATGAAGTTCGAACCACTAAACGAGGCAGTTAAACTCTGGTCAGAAAAACTAAAGGAATTATCTGGGTGGTTTGCCCATTCAGAGATAAAGAAGAAATTATCTGAAGCAACATATAGACCGTTTACTTGGAGAGATCGGAAGAAACTTCTTGAATACCTAGAAAATAACGAAGTTGGAGTCGCTCTAAAAACCAAAGCTCGTGAGCGATCAAACACACGATATTATGTAAAGAGACCACTCGAAGAAAGAAAGAAAAAATACAAAAATCAATTAGATGAAAAATACAAGAACATAATTGATCGAGCTTTCGAAGTCGGTAAGAAACCTTCTGTCTGTGTTGCTACCATCAAGTATATGACAGGAAACAAGGAATTACGTGAAATTTCTGAAGAGTACGGAGTATCTGGGGCAGCGATTAGAGACAGCAAGGATTTTGTCAGAAATCAATTTGACGACTAAAACCCCTTTCTTTTCTTCTTTAATTTAAGTTAATCAGTTTATATCTTTCTGTTTTCTACCATTTAAAAAGATTTTCTAAAATTCCCAAGAAAGCTGGAGGTTCTCAACGGCAAATTATTAGGAAATTATTTCCGATTTAATTGATTTTAAACCCCACTTTAAGAACCGCAAACGAAAAGAAGAACAAGGGTCACGAGTATGAGTGTTTGTATTTGCCCTTATAAAGGTTGGGGGTAATCGTAATATGACGTAATACTATATGTTAAATTACATACATTTGTATTTATAAAAGTTAGATTTCAATCATTAACTGTAAAAAGATGATGTAAATGAATGACTTTAACCCTGATATAATGATCCAAAACTTTGAAAACGAAACACAAAGTAAAATTAAGATTACTGTAGAGAATATAGTATCTTTTGAAGTCCGAGAAGATGGAACGGTAGAGTTATTAAAGACAGCCGATATAGCAAATGAAAAAGATGAAAAATGAAAAAGAAAAATAGAGAATATACGGGTAGTTGGAAAACAGTTAACAAGATTTTAGACAACGAGAACAATAAAATAAAAAACATTAGATACAACCATAGATATGATAATTATTCGATAAGGTATATTCATATTGATTGTAAACAATACAAGGGTAAAAATTAAAATGTCAAAAGACACAATTGAAGTATTGATTAATAAAAAACATGGCGGAATGGATAGCTGAAGAACATAGAACATGGGGGTGAACCCAAATGATTGAATTAAATGCCTTTTTAAATGACATAAGGGACGGAAATGATTCAAATAAACCTGTAACTAAATTTGATGCAAACAAAATTAAAAAGAAAATGAAAGAATACGGTGTAAAAAAAGCAGAACTATTTCTTTCTGGTGATAGATCCCACACCAATTCAACGGTTAAATTAATAGATGGAGAGCTTCACGCTAAATCAATTGGTGTAGATGGCTCAACTTGGGCTACTCCAACATTAGATATCAATGGACATCATTTTGATGTTGGAACTCAAGGAGAATGTGATATACTTTGGGATCTAGACCGGAATGGAAATATCATAAAAGAGGAGGTGAAAGAATAATGATTCCCTTAGCATACCCAATTATGTTGGTCTGTTCAGTACTTCTTACTTATTGGTTATTAAAAGATAGTCGATACATCTACACAGACGAGGTTGTATTAATAAACTTAACTATTATATCTATTATGTTAGCAGTTATATTTATTGCCTCTCTTATGTTGGCTGGGGCAGGTTTTGGAGAACTTAAAACTACAAGAGTTGAAAAACTGAATGCCTTGGAAGGTGTCAGCGGATCAGGAGGGTCTTTCTTTTTAGGAACAGGATCTTTTGAAGGCACTATGTACTATTATTATTTAACAAACGCTTCAGAGGGAGAAAAAATAAAAAAGACTAAAGCTGAAGATTCTATTATTCACGGAATAGCCAAGAATCCGCGCATTGAAGAAAAAACACATAAATTTGGAGGCACCTTGGGTTTGTTTTTAGGCGGAATTCCGAAAACTGAAACGCATATATACCTCCCTGATAACTCAATCAAAAGAATGTACAGACCAGAACCGTTTACTACAGAATGAGGGAACAAAGATGAGCTACTGGATAAGCTTAGTTAAAGACGAAACACCTGTTGAAGTTGAAAACCACAAAGAAGGAGGAACTTATGATCTTAACGGATCTAATGTAGCAGAGCTTAATGTCACCTATAATTATTTTTATTTTTTTAAGAAGGAGTTGGATAAAGAAGAAGGTATTAGAGCATTAGATGGAGATAAAGCTAAAAAGTGGGTTGATAAACTAAAACAAGCTGTTGATAATCTTGGAGACAAACCAGCAACAGAGAAAAATATAAAAGGAGATTATTGGACACCTACACCAGGAAATGCTGGACATTCTTTAAAGACGTTGCTTGAATGGGCAAAACAACACCCTGAAGCTAAATTTGAGGTAAATTAAATGAAAAAAGAACTTGAAGAAAAACTGTTTGAAAAGTATCCTAAGTTGCTTAGAGGTAGGAATAAATCTATTAAAAAAAACCTGCTTCCTTTCGGTATTGCGTGTGACGACGGTTGGTATGATTTAATAGACGAAACACTTGCTAAGATTAAGGAAAAAAATGAAGATGTTAAAGTTACTCAAATCAAGGAAAAGTACGGGGGCTTGAGGGTGTACATAAGTAAGGGTAACGATGCAATATTTGATATCATACACGAGGCGGAGGAAAAAAGTGCTTCCATTTGCGAAAAATGTGGAAGTAAGGACGCCGAAAGGAGATCTAGAGGGGGCTGGATCAAAACTCTTTGCAAGGAATGTAATAAAGATTGGCAGGAAAATCGACTTAACGGACTAACAAAGTAAAACTTTAAAAAGGTTCGGTTTATTAGTTATTTAATACAATGATGCCATCACTTGTTGGATCTCTGAAGGATATTTCAGATTATCTTGAAGGTGCTTATGAAGGAGAAAAAAATAATGACGGAATTAAAACTTACGATCTTATAGAAACTGAGGAAGGATATAAAATAATTGAGTCAGAAGAAGCTGACATTAAAGAAAACTACGACCAAAATTATTAAAGGTGTGGTGTATGGAAAACTCAGAATACACAAAATTAAGGACAGAGTTAGAATCAGAATACGGTGACGATCTTCGACTAGTTAGAGAGACATTAGACGGAAACAACAAAGACATTGAAGAAAAAGCAGATTATGTATTTGACGTCGATATAATGGAAAACTACGGACAATTTTTTAGACCTATCACCCTACCTAATCAAGTAGACAAAAACTATGAACTACTTGGAACGAGAGTACAGAGGATTAACAAAGATCTTTTTGGTAAGTACACCGTTAGAAGTTTGGTTTATATAAAAGAACGTGATTAAATATGACAACAAAACTTAAGAGCGATGTAGTTGAACCTTTCTCTGGATCATATTCTGACTGGTATTGTTATGAGGAAGATAAACACGCTGTTGTAACCTTTGTAACTTTGGATCAAGATCTGTTTGATATATTTGAAGCGGATTGTGTGTGGCATGAAACAGAAGACGGTAGAGATACAGGAGAAGTTTCTCCTGAAGAATGGGCAAAATTAATAAATCAATCAAAAACAGAGAAAAAAATTGACGTAACTAAATTTGACAAAAGCAAGCTAAGAAAGCCGGGAGCCTATAAAGATAAAGAAGACGAACGGTGTTACACTGTGATTTTGCCCTATAACTTCATTACTGACAAATTTTGCCAAAAAAGGATAAAAAAATTAAACAAGAAGTTTGATGAAGATTTTGAACTTTACTTTGATTGTCACAACTGCGGTGATACCGTAGAACTAAGTGAAAGATATGAGTCAAAAACATCAAAATCCTTAGAAGAGCACATAAAAACAAGTATGATATTTTGTAGCGAAGGTTGTTTTGAGGAATACGGTTTAGAAGAAGAAGGGTCGCTGTGGAACTTTAAGAATGAGTGAAAACATATATATAGTAAAACCTATGATAAATACATGGTAAAGGGCATAATAGAATGGAGTTGATTTTAAATGGGTTTTAAGAACAAGCTTAAGAAATATGAAAGATTAGACAAAAAGGAACAGCAGACTATATAGAAATAATAGGAAAGGGTGAGGGTGAGAATTAGATGTCGAATAAGGAAGTGAAAGCTATAGATGAAAGTCAATTAAACTCTTATGATGACAAAGACAGAATTAAAGAATTAACAAGAAAAAGAGTACAAAAGATAGCAAACAAGATCAGAGAGTTAAAGAAGGAAGGATATTCAGGTGTTGCTATAGGAGACGTTGAACCTTTAGAAAAGAAGACAGAAGATGGACATGAGTTTATAGTAAAGAATTTAGTTTATCCTTTGACTGATGAAGCTATGGATATAATAGAAAGGGAAGGAGTACATAAGGAAATAAGAAGAGCTATGCAAAAGGAATCTGAAAATGAAGTTTATGGTATCACAATTTATGATTTGAGGGAAGAGAAAAAATGAGAATGTGGATGTTACCTCCTGAACAAATGTGTGAAAGACACTTGAGAGCGGAACACGGAGAGATTCGGAATGTTTGAAGATATAGAAGATAAAGTTAAAAAGGAACTTAGATTTATGGATAGATCAGCTTATCAAGATATGAATAAAAAACAACAAAAGAGAATTAAAGAGCAAATTAGAGCGATTAAGTATTGTAGAAAGTGGATTTTAGAGCATAGAGAATGCAAAAATATTGCTGAGAGTTTATTTGAACAAAAACTCGATAGATTAGAAAATCTTGTTGAAAGGAAAAAAGAGTTTATTAATGCTTATAAGGAAGAAAAAGGTGGAAATAATGCCTAATTTTGAAAATGAACTTACGAAAGCGATCAATCGAAGTTTTGGGGAAGAGGGAATAGCCTGTAGAAGAAAACAAGCCAAGTATACAAATCAGATATTTGATATTTTAGTAGACCATCCTAAAAATTACATAGCCATAGAGTGTAAGTCAATCAAAGCAAGTTCTACAAATAAATTATACTGGAGTCAGCACTTTTCAGACAATCAGATAGAGAAAGAGTCTAATTTTCTTAAAAAATCAGGCAGGAACGGTTTTCTGGCTGTTGAATTACGCAGAGGAAGAGGAAAACCAAAGGAAGCTTATCTCTACGGATGGCTTGATCTATTGGATTATTATAGAACTAAAAAAGGAATCTCTATTGAAGATGTTATTGAGTTTGGGATGGAAGTTTGTAGGGAAGAAGGAGAATATAAAATAGATTTATTTCAATCATAGAAACTTTTATAAGCAAGCAAACATAATTTAGTTTTGAGGGGAAGAAATATGAGAATGTGGATGTTACCTCCAAATCAAATGTGTGAGAAACATTTAAGAGCTGAACATGGTGAAATACATAAAATGTGTGGAAGTATAGAAGCTGATAACTTAGAATCAGTTAAAGGATTAATAGACAAGGGTTATATTGCTCCCGTATTAATAAAAAATAGGCATAGAGTACTTGAAGAATATTTAGGTTATGATTCTCCTATTAAGAATTTTGATAAGGTTATAGATATAATTAAAAATCAATTAGATTGGAAACAGATTTTTATGCCTATTAACTTGGAAAAATCAAGGGAAGACCTAAAAAAGAAAAGTGAGGAATATGATTGGTGTAATTGTGGAGAATTAATAGAAGGTGAGAATTAGCGATGCCACGAATAGCAAAGGTAGTTATTCCAAAAGAAAATTTCAATTCAGCAGATCTATTTAAAGAAGGACATAAAATTAAAGAAGGGTTGCCAGAAGATGCAACCTTTTATAATTTTATGGATTATCCAGCAAGACCGGCTTATGTATTTTTATTTGAAAGTGAGGAATTTGAGGAAGTGGACGAATTAACTTTGATTGATGACGTTCCTGAGGTTAAAATAGAGATCGAAAGAGAGAAAGGTGAGAATCAAAGATGACAAAGATTTGTTTTAATTGCAGCAAGAGGTCTATGGAAAGTTCTCCTATACAAAACGGAAGAGAGATATGCTTTAATTGCGGTGCTGGAATAAGTAAGTATGGAACATTATTGCCTAAACGATGTACGAGTAAAGATTGGTGGAAGGGTGAGAATCAAATGACTGAAGAAAAAATCGAGAAAAAATTAGAAGAAGAAACATTTGCTAATCTTAATTGTCCAAATTGTGGAAATAATAAACTGAAGGATGTTGGTTATGGAGTCTTTCGCTGTAGAGAATGTGATTTCCAATTTGAAGTTAGTGATGATGATGAAGAGCATCATAAACACAATTTTGAGAAATGGATTAAGTGTATGGAATGTGGTCTTTTAGTTAAAGAGAAAAATAAAAAACAATGGAAGAAGGGTGAAAAACAGCACACTGGCTTAAGAAAATGAAGGAAGCATTTATAAAAGTTAGTGTGCCATTTGATAATATAAATGGTGAGGAGTATAATGACAGTATCTAAAGAAAAAGCAAGGAAATTAGCTGAAGATTGCTTGAGAGAGATGTATGCTAATGCAGAGCCTGAAGGAGATTGGGATGAGATTAAAGAAGAGTATGCAGGCAAAGAAGACACTGATTTTTATTTAAAGCACGAGATTAGTGAGAAAAAATACAAGGAAATACGTGATAAATACAAACAAAAAATTGGTAAACCTTACAAAAAAGATCTGATGGTAATACTGTTAGATTACGCTCCAACATTTAAAGAAGATAATCTAAATGATAGAGGTGAAATTAAATGACAGACAAATTTGATAATCCAGACGAAATAAGGATTATTTTGCCTGATTCAAAGCAGATAAGAGACGGATTCGGTACTATAGAGGAACGTCTTTATATTCCAGGCATTAGTTATTGGGAAATGACTAAAAAATTGCGTGAGATTGGAGAATCTGAAGAAGGGTAAGAAGTAAATGACACATGTAAATATTGATATTCCTTCGTTAGGAAAAATAGAGAAAGTCATTAGAAAAAATATGGATATACAATACATACATGATTGCCCAATAGACAAAACATACACAAAAATAGAAGTAGGTAGAATAAGCTGGCCAGTTTTAAGAATAAGTTTTGAGGAATCAGAAAAGATTGACTACTCGCTAGAGTCAGTAGAAAGTAAAAGAAAATTAAAATCGATCGATAAACATAAAAAGAAAGAAAATGCATACATAGGAGATTTAGCAAGAGAAATTAAAGATGAGTTATACAGAGAAGCAGCTAAGAAAATAGAAGAAAAAACCGAGCCGATCATAAAGGCAATAGAAAAAGAAAGGTGAGAATCAATGAAATTAGGCTTGTTAAAACCTAGTTATTGTCCTTACTGCGGCTCAGAAAACATAGAAATCGAATATGATAATGTAGCTAATGGAAGTTATGAGGCTTGGTATAATATTAAATGTCAAAAATGCTCTAAACGTACTCACAAATGTATAATTTACGATAAAAGGTAAAAAATCAAAAATGAGAAAAACAGAAACACATACGAGAAAAGTTACAGAAGATGGTGAGACCGTCAAAGAAGAAACTTATGAAAAAACGGTGGAGATAGAATGTGATATATGTGGAGAGACAACCCAGGATTTAGGTTTAAATCGTGGGGCGCAGTGGAGCATAGGAACTCATAACAAAGACATAATAGCTATAGTGAGGGAAAAAGGAGCCAGTTATCCTGAAGGTGGTTGGTCTAATTATAAAGAATTAGATGTTTGCCCCGATTGCTGGGAAAATAAAATAGTTCCCTTAATTGAATCTGAATTTGATGTGACTTTCAACACACGAGAAGAGACGAGATGACTGATGAAACCAATAGTAAAAAAAGGTGAGAATTAATGTCAAATATAGATTTATATGAAAAGATTGGAGACGCAGAAGACACAGATTTCCAAGCTGCAAAGGAAGTAAAAATGAAGATGCCGCTAGTTATAGAGGGTAAAGAACTGAAAACAATATATATAGCTCAGGGAAACGGTCTTTCTGGTTTGAAGGTTGGTGCCTTCCCTGGAGACGGAGCAAGTATGATAACAGAAGCTATGACTGAAGAAAGACTCAAACTTGGACTAATCAGTATGTCAGATAATCTAAAGTTGAAGGTGGTTGAAAAAGAAGATGAAATGTAAAAAGTGCGGAGATAAGGTAAAGTTCAATAAGACCAGTTCAGAGAAAGGTCATGCGTTGTTTTGGGTAAACAATAAAATTGTTGCTATTGATAGTATTTGTAAAGATTGCTATGATGGAGATCACTGAAAAACGTTGTCCTGAATGTAACAAAAAATATATTGTGAAAGATCCAAACATTGGAGAATATTGTTTATATTGTGGTTATGGTTTGAATAAAGGTAATTAAAATGAAAGAATGCGAATGTATTGAATGCGGTCATACTGTTAAAACAAATAAACGCTGTAAGCTAATCAACTGTCCTGAATGCGGAGGAAATATGCGAAGAAAAGAAAGACCAGGACGCAATAGCGGATATAGTGCTAATGACGCCATGGAAGCTGCTGGGTTTGGACGACCTTTTGAGTAGCATCATAAACGAATAGAAAACTTTATAAATTAGAAGCTAAAGTTAATAACTAAATAACTAGTAGCTTCCTGTGTTTACTTTGAGGTGTTTGATGTGAGACCTGATAGATGTATTAAAGAGCTTGTAGAAAACATGAAAAGCGGGATAAGAAATGCAGTAGAAGGCAGAACTTATACAGATGAAGAAGCTATGAAAGAACGTATTCGGCATATACGAGAATAAAATGCAACCTAAAAAAATTCCTTCTAATATTTGGATAGTTATATATGATGGAAAAACTGTACACGAAACCAACTCAAAAGAAAAAGCAAAAGAATGGGTAAGGGTAAGTGAGGCAGAAGATACAGGACAAGAAGGGGAAGCAAGTAAAAAGAATCCGGAGACAAATAACTCGCAAGGACTAACAAAAGACCACAAAATTGCCCGTCATGTAGCCCTAAAATGTGGCACTCAATATGTGTCAGCCAAAATGAAGCAGAAAAATGTAGAAACAAAAGACACAGGATCAGTAATTGCAGCAGCAGAAATTTTCCTTGATTTCCTCCGACCAGAAAAAGGTGAGCCCGATGCCCGGATGTAGAGAAAATCCTAAGCCAGCTCCTAAGATTTGTAGAGTCAGCAAGTGCAAGAGTGCAGCAACTCATGGGGAGTATTGTGGCAGTCACTACGAGATGAGGATGGAAATGCTAAGAGAGGAAAGGATGTTGGAGAAGTTTGAGGAAGGTGCAGGACCATGAACATAGGAATCATGGTAGTCGTCGGCGTTGGGGCAATAGTCGGCGGCTACTGGTTGCTAAGGATAGAGCAGGAATTGAAGAAGAAGGGTGAGAATCAGAAATGACATATACTAAATGCTCAATCTGTGGAAATCCTAAAACAGCTTTAGATAATTTTCAAACTTTCCAATATAACGATACAAAAAAATTGGGAATTGCTTGTCCTGAATGCGGTGTTCCAAATAATGCTCACAAGGTATAAGAAGAAGGGTGAGAATTGAATGGAAATAGAATTGAGACCGATTCAGGTGGGTTTTTTACTGAGCATATTAGAAAGGAAAGAAAAAGATACAGAGGGATACTATTCAGAAATAATTCGAGACTTAAAAAGACATATCGAAAAGGAAGCATCTGTAGAAGAGGGGCTGTAGCTCAGCTTAATTGTGCAAAAAAGAGAAGGGTGAGAATCATAACTGATAAAGAATTTTATTGTATGTCTTGTGATAAAGAAATTACTGAAGAACAAGCAGATAAAACTCGGAACAAACTTGGATTTATTTATTGTGAGAGTTGTGAAGAGAGTGGTGAGAATTAGAAAATGGAACATATAAGCACAAGAAAATGTCCTGAATGTGGAGAAAGACACAGGATCCCAAATTGTAAGACTTGTAGACTGCCAAGAAAGCCAGGAAAAAACAAACAACTAAAACAATTTGAGGCTGAAGCAGATTAGTGGCACAATCTAACGCCACAATTAGGACAAACACAGCCCTCCTTATCAGAGCCACAGACTCTACAAGTATTCTTAGAACTATCAGAAGAATCCTCTAAATCTTCCTCCACAAGAGCAACTACTAGTGATTTAAATACTGAAGAATGCCGAATAGCTTCTAAAGCAGATTTAAAAGAAAACATACAGTTCTAAAACACAAGAGGTATAAAACAATCCCTTATATTGGTATAATTTGATCCTGTAAAAGAGCTAACAAAATGATGCTAACTCTAATATATCTTTGGTCTTTTTTCTCTGTTCTAAGCTACGGTCTATACGCTGGGTCATTTTGGAGAAGCAATCCATTGCCACGATGTGAAAGTTTTTGGAAGGATATTAGATTTAGAGCATTTTTCTACTCTTTAGGGGGACCTATTTCCTTTCTTTTTGTTCCAAAAACGCACAAGGTTAAATTTAGTATGGACAAGAAATATAGTTAAATCTAGGAATAACTCCCCGAAGGACTATAGGAATATTAGCTTCTTTCTTTCTCGATTTCAAACTTTTAGGGGCTTTCAGTTTTGTTTTCAGTTTTTTCAAATATAGATGGATGTATGTCTTTCGAAGGTATTATCTTTTTCTGTTTTGCCAATTGTGTTGTAATTTCAACTTACAACAACAAATTTTTTTGGGTATGACTTAATATTACGATGTATGATAGTATATTATCTTACTTAAGTAAGATGACCTAAACTTTATAAAGTAACACGATCGTAATACAAATCGTAATACATCGTAATACGATTACCCCCAACCTTTATAAATCTATTTACAAACACTCATGCTCGTGACCCTTGTTTCTTTTTTTGTTTGTGGTTCTCGAAGTAGGGGTTTAATTTGTTTATTTTTAATTTAACTTCCTATTTAACTTTTATTGAGAACCTAACGTCCTCTTGGAACTCCTAGAAATAACCATATATTTTTATAAATGTTGGGTTATCATAATGCTATAGTGTCAAGCATGAGTGAAGAAGAATATTTTGAAGACGGTCTTGATGAGATTCTATCAGAATTAAGAGAACTTATGATTAAAAAACAGAAAGATTATGGACATGACAATATTCTTGAATTTGGAGAATTAGGAGTGTTAGTCAGAGCAAATGACAAGATGGCAAGACTTAAGAATCTCATCCAAAATGATAAAGAGGCTCAAAACGAATCAATCGAAGATTCTTGGAAAGACTTGGCAAACTATGCTATCATAGCATTATTGTTAAGAAGAGATAAATTTGAAAATCCACTTGGAAGAAAATGACTAAAGTAACATGTGATTACTGCGGCAAAGAACAAGACAGTTCTGAAGGAACCGTTAAAACTACACCTCAAAAATTTATGGGATTCTTCTGCAATGAAGAATGCTATAGCAAGTATGTAGAAGAGGAGGAGTGAATAAAAAATGGTGAAGACTACATCAGAGAAATGCAAAGCTATACATCTAAAGCTTTTAAATGAAGGCAAGTATGTGTCAAAACTAAAAATAGAACAAGCTATAGAGACTGTAGCTGGTTCAGATAAAAGAACTCTAAACAAGTACTGGAGGTTATTAACTAAAGAAAATGTTATAGAAGTCGAACCATGTATGGATAAATTTAAAGTAAACGATCTTGATACAGATATAATTCCCGATGATGAAGATCCCGAATGGATTAAATTTAGAATCCCAACAGAGATTAAGGAAGCGATTAAATCTTACGGGATTGATACGACTAGTTTGATGACATCTACCGTCCTTGATCAACTTAGCGAATATAAGCGATACACGAACGAATATTTAGAAACAAACTACTCTGAGTCCGAAATAAAGTACATGTGGTCATTAATGAACTTCAATTTAGAGGAAGCTGATGAAAGTAAAAACAACCTTAGGCTTCAACTATTTAAGGAAACAGGTAATTCAATAGATAGTGAAAAAGATATGAGAAAAGCATTAGTTGATCTTAGAAAAAAAGCTCTTGATTTAAAATATGAAATTTCTGGGAAAACAATTCCAGGTGGAAATGATGACTGAAAAATTAGATAAAAATATGCTGAATACAATGAAAGAAATGAATGAAATTGACGAGGATGTAATCCAAAAAGTAGAGGATAAAAAAGAGGAATCGGAGGATATTACTGTAAGTGGATTTTATATGTATTTACCTTACATTTTACTGGCTTCAATAGTTTTAGTTGGAATACACCCTTTATTTATAACTCTTCCAAAGGCTTTCTTTGTGTTTTTATCTATAGTTATCCTTGCTGGAATGACTTTTATATCTTTGATGTTACAAGGTCTAGTTTCTATTGCTGCAATGCAACAGAAAGCTGCTAAAAATATTTCAATTCTTAGTGAAGTTATGGACAATGAAAATGAAAACAAAGACCCTGATTATTTTGGATAAACCTATATAAAAAACAAAACCAATTATCAACATACTTATGTCGGAATGTAGCATTTGTGGAAAAGAAACTTCTTCGGATTTGGGATCAAGTCAGTGGAATGAGAATGACGATGAAATTGTTGAAACTGAAGTTCACTTAAAAGAAGGAAAAAGTGATAAATCATACATTAAGACCCATACAGTTCTCTGTGATCGATGCTTTAGGGAAATATTGATGCCTAAATTAAGAAAAGAGGGAGCCACCTTCAAAGAAGAAGAAGTTGAATTAAATGGGTAAACTTGTTGGACTACTCAATATACTATTTCTTGGTCTTGCAAGTATAGGTTCGATTTATGTAGTTGTGAGAATATATAAGTTTTATACATCGCTTGGAGACATTCAAGCTGCTGTATTTATCTTTCTTTTACTTGGCTTCTTGTGGATTTTTAATTCTATTTTCTTGAGTTAACCTTAAAAAGGTTGGGTGATGTTAATTGAATTATGGACATTAAACGGCTTATTTCGGCATATGTAGAAATTGAAAAAGATAGAATCTATATAACTTCAAAAGAATATAACATATTGTATGGAAAACCAGAATTTATACCTCGTTTTTCGCTCGATAAGTTTATGAATGTGTCGGTAGCGAAAGAGTGGAATTCGATATATGGAAGAATAAAAAACATGTGGGTTTTCAAGGATGAAGAGATAAAATGAATGGAAAAATCATACGATAGAAGATTATTAGAAAATTGATAAACTATGGACATAACAGATCTTTTAGCGATTTATGCGGAAGTAGGATCAGATGAAGTGTATATTACAGTGGAAGAATACCGTAAAATAGTAGATTGGGTAGATTTTAATCCTTTCTTTTTTATGGATGAGAAGTCTATGGAAGATGGGCTATATGGAATGGCTCTGGGAATGAAAATTTTCAATATTTCAAAGAGAAGAAAGCTAGAAAAGACCTATGACAGAAGACTTAAGAAATCGTAGTGTAATGAATATAGCAAGCCTTTTATCAGTGTATGAAGAAGCTGGGGAAGAAGTGTATATTTCGCATAAAGAATATCAGGATGGAGTTGGGTTTAGAGGGATGACTTCTACATCTGTCACGATCCCAGCGGAAGGAGAGCCATATGGTAGACTGCGGGGGCAAAAAGTCTTTAATAACGAAAAGAGAAAAGAGTTAGAGAAGACATATGACCGAAGAGTTTTAGATACTTGAAAACACCATACATTTATAAAGGTTAGATTATCAGTATTGAATAGGTGGAATAAAGATGGCAGAAGTAAGTGAAAAAAATCAAGACCAAGAAGTAGATGAAACTCGACCTGAAATTACGGTTAGCTATAATAGAAAAGTAAACTTGGGAGATTATAATAGTGCCGAACTTAGAGCTACAGTGAGAGAAAACCCAGCACCAGATCAAACTAGAAGAGATGTTATCGATAGATTGAAAAAAGAAGCAATAGTCGAAGTTCATGATGGACTTGAAAAGGCTACAGATAAGGATTTAAAAACTGATTTGAAAAAAGAACAGAAAGATAATAAAGAAGAATCAAATGGAAAAAACAAATTAAAATTATAGGTGATAGATCTATGGATCATTATAACGGAAAAAAACCAAAACATGTTAATTTAAAATTCGCTTATGAAGAAAAAGATGGAATAGTATTAAAAAGTGAAGAAGAAACTGTTAGAATAATTTCTCTTAGAGAAAAACTGTCTGGCTTATGGATGGATCATAAGTACAACGGAAAAGATTTCAGAAAAAAGATAGGAGATATGCCTGGAATTCACTGGCAAGATGATGCTATTGAAGTAGTAATAGAAGGAGGAATAGATAATATTGAAAGGGAAAATATGTTAAAGAAAATTATTAGCAAATCTATCAGCGATCTAAACACTCAAGAGAAAACAAGGTCTTTCTATGGAGATGAATTTAAAGAAGGAGAGGATCCAAGAAAATTCAAGATAAGTGAAAAAGAAGTTGAAAAAATAATTGAAAGTAAATTAGGCGAACAAGAAGTAGAAGATGAAACAATAGAACTTAAAAAAGCATATGGTACACTATGAAAAGCGAAACTATATTAGAAAGGTTACAGGATCTGAAAGATAGAATTGAGTCTATGAAGAAAGAAATAGAGGCTAAAGAGGAAGAATCAGATAACAACGGTTTACTCACATTAGAGAGAAGAGAAGAATGGCATCGGACTACCAAACAGTGGTTTGTTTACAAACCAATTAAAGGACAACAAAAAGGCGTAGGGAATATCTACTTAAAGAAGGAAATCTGCAAAGAACATCCTGACCAAACAGAGAAAGATATAGTTCCACCTGAACAAATTGATGTTACTGTTAAAGAGATTCCAAAAAAGGATATAATTAAACCTGTTGGAGAAAAAGGAAAATACAAAGGAAGAGCAAAGGAGATAGAAAATGACGACGAAACTGACTAAAAAACATAAAGAAATTCTGTCAAGTCATATACCAGAATACACTGTAGAGCTTGTTTCTGATTACAATAAGACAGAATATACATATGAACTCAAGGCAAGTGAAAGTGAGTTGGTGTTTAATGGACAGCTTAATAAACTAAGAAAAGAGGGGTTTGAAATTACATACATTGATTTTAAAAACAAAAGTTTTCATGTCAAAATAGTGGAGGACTCTGAATGAAGAACCACATATTTTTAATATTGGATGCAGTTAGATATGATATTTTCAACGAAATGGATTTTTCGGCATTGCCTAACGACCCCCTCAGAACACAGTCTCACGCCATGTGGACTGTTCCATCCATTTTCAGCTATCTCACAGGGATGAGCCCAGTTCGAGCAAAGAAACCACCGTTTAAAACGGGAGAAGAATCTCCACCTGATTGGATTCCCAAGCTTCTGAAGTCCAACGGGTATCGCACAGCTTTTCACTCTGGTTCTGCTTGGATTTACCTATACAGGAGGTTCTTCTCCCAATACTTTGATAAATTTGATGTAAATATGGAACACAATAGATTAGAGCCAGATTTTGTAAACACAACGTTTAAAGAAGAGCCTTTTTTTGAATTGTTCCATGTATTAGAAACACATAACCCGATTTATGATGGAGAAAAAAGTTACGAGTTAAAGAAAGATAGAGAATACAATGTAGACGCAATGAAAAGTTCTCTGGATTATGTTGACAGAAAGCTACCTACATTAATTGATGGTGCACCTGATGGAACGGTAGTTACGCTTACAGCAGACCATGGAGAATGTCTTGGAGAAAATGGTTCGTGGGGACATGGACCTCGTGTATCTGAAGCAAAACAAAAGAAGGTAGATGGAATGTTCAGAGTAAAAGAACATTCAAAAAAGTTATACGAGGTCCCTTATTCAGTTGGTCGGGTTTTAGATGGAGACATCAAATGGAAGGGTTCAAAAAAACTAGAATGTAAGTAAAATGAGCTATATAGATTTTATATTCATAGGAGACGTAAATAAATACCTTTCACCTAAAGATAAGAACAATGTAATTGCTGTTTTATCTGCAGGGCTTACTGAAAACACCTTAAAAAAAATAAACTATAATTTCAACTCTTCTGGAGAAAAAATTTCTATATTTGCTGACAAAATTCAGGATATTAGAATAGATCAGAAAATCTCTGAAATATTTAATCAACCTGTAGGAGCGAAAATAAGTATGAATATTATTAATTACGATATCAGTCAGACTTCTTTGATCCATAGGTTAATGAATACTAATGCAGAACAACATCATATATCGAATTACGAAGTAAAATTAAAAGAAAAAAAAGCAGAGTTATTTTTAGAATTTAATTTACCTAACATTGCAATTAATATTAATAATATATCTAATATAAGTCCAGATAAAATGGAAAAAATGTATGATAAAAGAACGTTAGACCAACAATGAATGAAGGTAAAATAGTCTTATACTTTGAAGGTTCAGAAATTTCAATAGAGTATGTAGGATTGATGGAGTTAGATGAAAAAGAAAAAATATATGATGAAAGAGTAAAGTGATACAAATGAGTGATATAAAAATATATTTAGAAGAGGGAACTAATAAAGAGCTAATAACTGCAGAAGATGTTAAATGTATTAGTATAGAAGGAACTAGGATTAGTTCCAATAAACTAAAACGTATAAATGCGGCCAAAGAAGAGGATTATATAACTCTATTTATAATAGCAGTTCCATACACTATTAAAGATCTTAATACTTGGCAAAATGAACTACCAACAAATATAAAAGCTTCTTATGATCATAAATTAGAAGATTGTTCGGTCGCAATATCTTCTTTAGATAGCATAAAATATGAGTTAACAGTAAAAACTCCTTCTGTTAAATATATAAATGCAGAAGATGGAGAATCCGCAGGTGATAAGAAATGAAAATAGGTGTAGTAGGTCTTGGTGCAGTTGGAGAGACAGCCTATACAGCTATGAGCATGTACCACGATGTGTCAGGGTATGATATAGATGAAAATAAAAGCAAAGATAGTTGGAGTAATACAATTGATTCTGAGCTAGTGTTTGTATGTGTTCCGACTCCTGCTGATGAAAGTTCAGGTAGACTTGACTCATCAGCTGTAGATTCTGTTTTAAGAAAACTTGAAGATGACGGATACGAAGGTGTTGTATGTATAGAATCAACGCTTCCTGTAGGTTTTTTAAGTAATGGGAATTATGACAATATGCCATTTGACATTGTATATAAACCAGAATGGCTAAGAGAAAGAAGCAGACTAAAGTTTTTTACCAACATAGATCGTCTTGTATTAGGTTGTCCTGACCCACATACTGAAATAGTTACTGAAGAAGGTAGAGCAGTTAGACCACATGAAGTAGTCCTTAAAGCATTAAAACCACTTGACATTAAAGATGTCCCTATAATGCAGACAGATTACAGAACTGCTGAGGTTATCAAGTTATTACATAATGCACATATTGCTATAATGGTATCTACTACTAATGAATTTAAAAGAATATCAGAAGAACTTGGAGTTCAACCTACAAAAGTAATGCGAGGAATATATGAAGATCACAGAAGATCCAAGGCGTGGATGGATCCGACTAAAGGAGGATTTTCTAACTCAGATTGCGTTCCTAAAGATACTTCAGAAATTTTATCTAAGTTAGATGACAAGAAAAAAACTAAAATGTTAAACGCAGCTTTTGCAGTTGAAAAAGATGTTCAAGAAAGCAGAGATGGAAACCAACACGCTGCTGTCAAGAGGTGGAATGATATATGAAAATAGCTGGATATATGATCACCAAAAATGGATTGTCGGGTATGATCAAGACAGCTATAAATAGCTTGTACAATACTACAGATGTGATTTATGTATCAGATGGAGGAAGTACAGATGGAACTAAAGAATGGTTAGAAATGACACCAAAAGTTGATAAAGTAATAGAGGACACGCGAAAATATAATGAAAAGGCACATTTAATCAGAGAAAGAGTAATCAACAAACTTCTTAAAGAAGAATCACCTGATTGGTTACTTGCTTTAGATGATGATGAACAATTAGTGCGTCCTGTAAAAACAAGAAAAGCTCTGAAAAATAAGCCCATAAATAAGATTGCTTTTGATTTTTATCACCTATGGGATAATATTCACTATAGAATTGATGGTACATGGAATCCTGGAACAGTTAATAGAATTATAGGAGAAAAAGTATCTGGACAACAAGATATAAATATCAAAGGTGAAGGAAACCACTGTCCTAGAATACCTCATGAAGTAGAAGAAGTCAAAGGTATATCAGGAGCAAAGCTAATCCACTACGGCTGGCGTTATAAAGACGACGAACTAAGAAAAAAGAAAATGGAAGATAAAGCAGAAAGAGATGAAGATCCTATTGAAATTCAGAGGAAGCATTACAAATCAATTTATAGAGAACCTGAACTAAAGAAGATACCCTACGAATGGAAAAGTATGTTGGTTGACAAGTATAAAGACAAACAAAAAAATGATTTAGTTCCAAAATGAGAACTAAAAATTTAAAACCAATACCTAAAGAAGAAAGATTAGATGTATTAGATAGAAAATGGGATGTTTTGATTGTACTTGATGCATGTAGATATGATACGTTTAAAGAAGTTGGATTTAAAAGAGGGTCGCTAAAAAAAGAGCAATCTATAGGATCTTGGACAGAAATGTGGTTAAAAAAAACTTTTATTGACAACAACTATGAAGATATAGTTTACATTTCAGCAAACCCACAAACAGCTAAAGTTAAAGATAAGTTTTACAAACATATTCCTCTTTACAAGGATAAATGGAATGAAAAATATGGAACAGTCTTACCAGAAGTAGTTAGTCAAGATTTAGTAGAGAAAAACGCTATGCACCCTAATAAAAAAATTATAGCACATTATTTACAACCACACGCTCCGTCTATCGGAGAACATAAACTCTATACACCAAGAAGCGATGAATGGGAATGGAATTTATCTGAAGCACGAGGAGGTAGTATCAGCATGGATGACTTTTACGAGTATTATAAGGAAAATTTAGAAAGAGCACTCAATGCGGTTAAAAAGTCTCTTCCGTTTTTATCAGGAAAAGTAGTAATAACATCAGACCATGGATATGTGTTTGCTGAATACAATGATAAAAATGGAGATCCTTTAATAGCTCATCCTAAAGAAGGGATTAATATTCCTGAGCTTATTAATGTTCCTTGGTGTGAAATAGATGCTGGGGTTATAGAAGAAGGAAAACCAGACTTTTCAGTTGAAGAGGATAACTTTAAAAAGGGTGAAGTTAAAGATAAATTAAGATCGTTGGGATATTTATGACAAATGAAATAGAAGAAATATATGATGAAAAGTACTATACAAAAAGAAACACTAAAAGATGGTTAGAAGACGGAAGATCTTTTTCAAAAGTGATAGACGATAAATACAACCCCGGTTCAGTTGTCGATTTAGGTTGTGGAACAGGAGTTCATCTAAAATATTTTGAAGACAAAAATAGAGAGATTAAAGGGATAGATGGAAGCCAAAAAGCAAAGGAAAATGCAGTAATATCACAAAAAAACTTTGAAGTTTATGATTTGAGAAATACTTACGAATTTGATGAAAAGTACGACGTTGCATTTTGTATTGAAGTATTAGAACACTTGGAAGAAGAACATGCAGACACTATTCTTGGTACACTGGCTAATGCATCAGATACGTTAGTAGTAACAGCTGCATCACCTAACCAACCTGGCAAACACCATGTTAATCTAAAGCCAAAGACTTACTGGATAGAAAAATTCAATGTAAGAGGTTATAAATACCGACAAGATAAAACAAGAGAAATTATAGATGACTTGGATCTAAAAATAACTAAATGGATTTTAAAAAATTTAATGGTATTTGAGAAGCGATTAAAATGGAAATAAACGAAGAAGTTGAGGAGTTTAAAGAACACTGTGTAAACCTTTCGTCAGAGGAAAAAATTAATCTATGTGATGGCTATCTTTATGCTTTAATCAGAAGAACAGAACCAGAAGTTATAGTAGAAAATACAGGCATTGGTGGAGCAAGTACGTTCATAATGCTTAAAGCCTTACAAAAAAATGGACACGGCAAATTATATACCTTCGATCCAACTAATTCAAAGGAACTAAAGGGAGTCAACGAAGAAGAATTAGAGGAATATTGGGAATATGTTCCTCAAAACCTACATAAGTCAGAAGACAAATTGAAAGAACTGATGGGAGAAATTAATATATTTTATCACGATAGTAGATCAAATGGAGATTTATTTTCAGACTTTAGATTGATGAGCAAGTATGTAGCGTATGATGGCAAGTATGTTACATCAAAAGAAGTTAGTGAGAAAGTGTTAGGTCAGTTTGAACTACTTAGAGCTCTTCATAATGATAAAAACCAAGTTATAATGAATGGATTTAAGGTGTTCGTTGATTAACTACATAGTCATTTTGTTGACTATTTAGTTAACAGAAACATTTAAAAAGGTAATATCAAAGGGATATATTATGGAAATAAACTTAAGACCAATACAGGTCGGCTTTTTGCTTAGCATGTTGGAGAGAAAAGAAAAGGAAACCGACGGATATTATTCAGACATTATCAGAGATCTTAAAGAACACATTGAGAGAGAAGCGTATGTAGAACACAAAAGCCCTTCAAATGACTATTAAAATATGAATGGTAGAGAAGTAGCAGATAAAGCAAATGAAGAAAATTCAACATTAGGTGATAATAATGGATGAAAAAGAAGATGAAACCTTGACTAAACTAAAGGAAGAGAATAGATTTCAGATTTTAGTTATAGACAGATTTACTCGAGATATAAAGATCACAGCAGAATTTTCTGAGGAAGAAACACTTGAAAGACTAAGTAAAAAAATTAGAGAAGCTTTAGTTCCAAAAGAAAAATTCAAGGGTAACAATAGTGAGTAGATTAATTTGTTTTATAGACGAGAATGGAAGATCTGGTACTTGCACCAATTATGGAAATAAAGGTAAGTGTGAAGAATGTGAGTTTCCTAAAAACAAGAATGAGGAAAAATATACATATCTGGCATGGGGAGACAGCAGCAATGAAGAGTAAAGAAATAATAAAAGCAAAAAAAGAAATATATAACAAAAGCCAAGAAGTTGAAGTAACTGTTTATTCTATAGTTATTATATGCTTTTCTATTGTATCTATAGCAGCCTTAGTTACTAAAAACCACTATGCCCACCTCATTTGGTATATCATGTTTCTTATGAACTATAAATTCGAAGATGAGAGAATAAAAAGGTATTTGGAGGAAGATACTGATGAAAAGTGAAGAAGAGATTAGAGAGGAGATAGATAATCTAAGAAGAAACATAAAATTCAATAGAGACAAAGAGGGTCGTAGATTAGCTGCTATCTACCAAACAGGAAAGCTAGATGGTAAATTAGAAGTTCTAGAAGAAGAAATATATAGCAGAATGAAAAATGGTGATGAAAGTAGGATTAGAAAAGCCATGGAAGAAATGAGAAAATTGGAGGAAAACAATAATGACTAGATGGATATATGTAGATCACCCAAAATCTCCAAACATTATCGAAGAATCAAGACCATATCAAGAATGCCCTCATTGTGGAGAATATAGATTTAGGAAGATTCATAAAAAGATCTATGAAGGACTTTTTTTCCGTACTTTAAAAAAGAATACCATATATAAAGAATGTGAGCATTGTGCCTATAGAGAAGAGAACCCCTTTGATAGGAAAAACGAAGATGAAAAGGGTACAGAAAATAAAAATCCACTCGATGAATCTAACCATCCAGAAAAACCCATATACCGTACTGAACCAGGAAAAACAATTTATCCGATCTATAAAAACGGAGAAGAAACAGATATAGAGCTTGTTGAGGAAGAAGATAAAAAATACTATAGAATCAAGGATTGAACGGAGGATATATCTGATGAATATATTAGAAAAGTTAAAAAACGCTTGGCAGAAGTCGGAAAAAGAAGAGGAAAAAGAACTAAGGAAAGCATATAATTGTAAGGATCTTGTAAAAGAGCGAAAGAATAAAGCTATTAAAAAAAAGATACGCAAAAAATCTATTGGTGTAGCTGAAGAATTCGGAAGTACGGTTGAAAATCTTAACACTGACAAGTTCGATTACAAGCATACGTATTCTGATAAAAATTTAACTATAGAATACTTCATAGAAAAATTCGGAAGAAAAAAAGCAATAATAAAACATGGAGAAGATATTGTTTTTGAACATAAGAAGTATGGAGAAATAACTAGCAGAACGCCTATGTATAACAGAAGGCATCAAATTAAAAAGTACAAGCCCGGCATATGGGAAGACAAGCTTGAAACACGTTATAATCACCATAAAAGTCTAGAAGCAAAGAGAATGAAGGAAAAAAAGAAAAAACAACGACAGGAAAGGAAGAAAGAGCTCAAAGAAAACTTTGATATAGATGCTGGAGAGGATTGTTATTTGTGTTCCAGCTACTACTATGATGACAAAGAGTTATTAAAATGATAAATGTTATAAAATCTGTAATTAGTAAAATATTTGGAACAGCCAAACAAAAACTTAAAGATAAGAAAAAACTAAAAATGGGAAAATTAGTTATACACAAAACTCCTGAAAAAGATCCAAGAAAAAATAAAAGCGATTAATATGTCAGAAGTAAAAAGTATAGCATTACAATCTTCAATATCAGTCGGCGCTTGGGTTATAGGTACGGCGTATTTGATAAATAATCAAGCATTTACAAGCGGAACTATAGAAATAGCGTGGCTAACTATAGGAATTTTAGTTTTCTTTCTTGACTAAAAGGTGAAACCTCCTAAAAAAGATCCAAGAAAAAAGCAAAGTGATCAATATGAAAGAAATACGTGTAGATATTCGGTCTTTAATAGCAATCGTGGCTTGGATATTAGGCGGTGTATATTTAATGACTAACTATAACCCTGTAAGTAAAAATACACAGTATGCTTGGTTAGTTATAGGTCTTTTAATTATCCTTTTTGATAAAATTAATTATTCTTTTGACTAAGAGGTGAAAAATATGGGAAACAAACAAAAAACAGAATCAATTTCGGGAGGAATAATTTCTTTTTCGACAGTATTGTTTGCCATTATAGGGTACTTTGTTTATGGAGGACTGGACGGGATGTTGGCTATGCTATTATTTATTTTAGCTACTGAATTATTTGCCTGTTTAGGATTTATACCGATAGTTGGCCCTCTATTTTATATAGGGTCTGTCCAATATTTAGTTTATCCTGTTATATTTGAGATAACAGGAATAACAAGTACATGGCTTACAGAATTAGTGTTTTTTGTTGGGCTGGCAGAATCTATATTGTTTACTGTGCTAATGACATCAGTTTGGATTATTTTGAGTGATATAAAATGAATACAGATTATGAATGCAACAGTTGTGGGAAAACAGTAGATGTCAAAGAACTAATGGAAGATATAAGGAAAATAAGGAAAGAAGGCTGGATACTTAGAGAAGACGAACTTCACGAAAAAAGAAACCTAAAGAACTTAAGGCATACATACATAAAATGTGATAAATGTAATCGAGGTGTCTTTTTCAAAAAATGAAAGTAGAACCTAGAGAAGATGTAAGTTTGGAGAAGTTCTTAAAAACAGTTAGAGATTGTGATAATGTTAGCGAATTAAATGATGAACTTTATCAGAAGGACAGAAATCAGAAAGCATTAAATGAGGTTAGATTTTACGAGAAAGTAAACCTTGTTGTAACTAAACAGAAAAAAGGTAAATCTACACGAATCTCATTAACAGAAGAAGGTAAAGAAGAACTTAAAAATGTGGAAGACTAAAGTTTTTCAGGCTTGTGGATTGTGATAATACCCTCTTCCTCTAACTCAGAAAGCTTATTTACAATCTGAACTGCTTGCTCAGATTTATCAATATTAATCTGAGTATCTGGTTGAGTGATATTTTCAATGTATTCTTTGTGAAACTTAAGAGTTTTCCTTATTTCTTTAGACAGTTTTATTAAAATACCCATGTCTTGTCTATCTTTCTCATTAAGGGTGTCTAAAGCTGTGTTTAATTTTTTATCAAGTTCCTTTAAACGACCCCCAACTTCTATTAGCTGTTCAACTTCTTTCTTTTTGACTTCTTTAGCGTTTCTTGCACCCATTTCTTTCATTCTTTCTCCGACATGGTTTTTTAAATAGTTTCTAACTGCGGCATAAGATACATCTGTGTTAAATGTATTTGACACGCTTTCAGCGATGTCTCTATATGACTTACCTTCAGCTGCTTGTTCTGCAACCATACCTTCTGCTTTCTTGCCAAGAGACTTTATTTTTTTCTTTCGAGGCATACTTAAAATGTGGTTATATCCCCTTATAAAGTTTTTTATAAGTAAGTAGTTAAATCAACCTCGGGAAAGTTTTATAAAGATTCAGTTTAGTTAAATAATTATACATTAATTTGTGTGATTCAAATGGGAGAAATTTTATCAAGGGAAAAAGACGAATCATCTCGTTCTATAAATGGAACTCATTATGTCAGAATACCCAAGCATTTGTTTAATGTATCTAACATAGAAGAAGGGTACACTATTGCACTAGAAAGAGGAAAACATGGGTTAAAACTAACTATCTGGTCAAAAGACCAACCTGCTGATATAGAAGGAGATTTACATGACTGAAAACAATACAAAGAAACGCATAGCGGTTGATGTGGATGGAGTTCTAACCAAAGGTGATAAGAAATATTGGGAGGAAATGTGTGATCCCAACCAAGAAGTTATAGACAAAATAAATGACCTGTACAAGCAAGGACATATTATTATCATCTGGACAGGTCGGCCTTGGAAATCTGCCCCTAAACTTATAGGTTTTCTAGAAAGATATGGAGTACGGTATCACGGTGTCATGATGGGTAAGGGATCAGCTGATTACTATATTGACGACAAGGCGATTAATGTTAAGAAATTTATGAAAGAAAAGAAAGAATCTATGATCAAGCTGAGAGAAAAGATGGAGGAAGACGCTGAAAAGACTGTTGAGGAAATGAGAAAAACATTTGAAGGAGATGGAGATTGAAAATGAAAGATGTTGAAGATTTTAATGGTGTTGGTAATAAAACTCTTAAGACCCTAAAGAAAAATGGTTATAACGATGTTAAATCTATAGCAAAAACCTCAGCTAAAGAATTACAAGAAATAGGTATTGGTGAAAAAACCAGTAAAAAAGTAATCAGCCAAGCTCGTAAAGCACTCAAACTTGGGTTTGAAAAGGGAACGGAAACAAAAGAAAAAGAAGAAAAGAGAGGTAAAATAACAACGGGAAGTGACGCGATGGATGATATGCTGTATGGAGGTATACCTACAGGGTATATAACCCAATTTTTTGGAAAGAATAGCTCAGGAAAAACACAATTAGCGTTGCAAGCAGCTATAAACGTTCAATTACCTAAAGAAAAGGGAGGGTTAGGTAGAAAATGTTTATTTATAGATACAGAAAATACATTCACAGCCAGAAGGATAGAAGAGTTAGCAAAAGCACAAGATCTTGATCCAGAAGAGGCTTTAGATAATATCTACGTTTCCAAGACTTTTGACAGTAACCAACAGGTTCAAGCTGCAAATAATGCCCGTAAGCTATGTGTGGATAATGATATTGGACTTGTGGTAGTTGATAGTATAATCGGTCACTTTAGGGTAGATTATAGTGGTAGAAATGAGTTAGCAGAAAGACAGCAAGAACTGAACCAACACCTTAAAACTCTAAAACATCTAGCCCATAGCTTTAATCTCAGCGTGTTGATTACTAACCAAGTGATGAGTGATCCCGGCGAGATGTTTGGTGATCCAACAAAACCTGTTGGTGGGAATATAGTCAGCCACAATAGTGCATTCATCGTGTACTTGAGAAAGTTTTCTAAAAAAAGAACAGCTAAATTAGTAGATTCACCTAGTTTACCTGATGCATCGTGTGAATTTGACATCACTGGAGAAGGAGTTGTTGACCTATGAAAAAAATGAAGTTTACAGATAAACACATTGAACAGATTTTGGAAGGAAGTAAGTGGTCTACACTAAGAACGATAAAGAAGAAAAATTTTTATCCTACAGGTGTTAGAATAAAGTTAGAAGGTACAGACAAAAAAATTCTAGTTAGAGATAGGTATGTGCTAAATGTCTCTGAAGATAAAGTAGATAACCCTGACAAAAACAGTGAATTCAATCCAACCAAGAATTATCTTGCAACCATGGAAGGTTTTGACTCTTATTCAGATTTAATCGATTGGTTCAAATCTCGGAATTATAATTTACCTCAACCGATGTTTTTATATATGTTGGAAACAGATCTTGATTTATATCAAGAATCTCATAAAGTTCAACCACAAATTGCAAAAAAGGAAGTAAACCAGAGCAAACAGTCGGGTGTCCTTGCATGAAGACAGCAGTTATCAAAATAACGGGAAAAGAGGATGTGGTTGATAACCTAATTGAACAGATTAACACATGTGAACTAGACCAGATGTGGTACCGCACACTACCCTTTCCAAATAATAGCAGCCAGAACCCTATATCTTGGGAAGGAGTTCAATCCTTGGTAAAAAAGAAGGGTTCAGGGGGTCAATTGACGGAGGAAGAACTCAATTCGGTACGGAATTATCTGAAAACAAAGGTCCGCCACAATCAAGAGATATTTTTCACTGAAGAGATCAGAAAGATGGCAGAAGAAAATAGAGATAAGGCATATTTATTGTTAAACGATATTTCTGAAGCAGCCGAATATCTGCTTCGAGATGATGTTCCTGAAGAATGGGAAGAATTTACTGAAAAAGTAAGTGATCAAATTTTCAAGGGCGAATAAAATGGATATGGATGAATTAAACAATGACGCGAAAGAGGCTATTAAAATTTTATACCGTGAAAAAGGAAAATCATTAACAGAACTAAAAGAAAAATTCGATGACTTTTTTGAATTACAGGAAGAATATTCAGATTACATTTTAGTAAGTAGTGTTGGGTCAGGAATAACAGCAGAATTAACAAATGAAGGAGAAAAAGCAGCCGAAGAGTTACTTGACATTTCTGCTCCAGATGTGGATAATATAGGAGAACAAGCAGAAGAAGTATTAGAAAATGATCCGTTAGAGTATTTTCTTGACTCAATAGATAAGGTATTTAAGGGAAATCATTTGCTTAAGATATGGGAACTGCTAACAGCATTATCTGCCAAGTGTTCTGATAAACAAATTTCATCATGGGCAATCGGTCAAAGTGGATCAGGCAAAAGCTCAATTAAAAGAAAGATTATAAAATATCTACCCGAAGAGTCTTATATGGTGTTTAATTCAATATCGTCAAAAGCTCTGTTATACTACACTAAAAAAGAGGGATCAGATTTCTTCAAGAATAAGCTATTATTCTTCGATGAAGTTGAAGCAAGTGAAGAAGCTGTTCCTATTTTAAGATCTCTGACTGATCCTGACGGAGATAAGATAAGACACCTAACAGTACAGGAACAAGAAGGTCAAGATATTATACTTGAAAAGCCAATGGCTGTTTGGTTTACTTCAGTCGATTTACTTCAAGACGAACAGCTTAAAAATAGATTTCTAATTACAAATCCTGATTCATCTAAGAATTTAGATCAGCTAGTGCATGAACACCAAAAGAAGATATTACACAAAGGAGGAGATTTGGATAGAATTCCAAAAGAAGCACCAATATTTAGAGAAGTTGTAAAGGATTTACGTAGTAATACATACGATTTATCTCTAGTTATTCCATTTGACATTGATTGGAAACAGCATTTTAACAGAAGACTATATCCTTACTTTTGCACGTTGATGGAATTGATTACAAAAGTGTATTATAGGAACAGAGAAATTAGAGATGATAAAATAGTAGCAACACAAGCTGACTTTCAGCTTGCAGCTAAGATATGGACAGAATTAATCGAAACAACAATTGCTCAAGAGGACGAGGAAGCTATTGAATTAGCACAGACTCTTCCAAGTTCAAGAGATAAAGCTCTCACAACATCTGAAATAGCAGAGAGACTGGATGATTTTGGAACCAACAAAGTTCGTAGGAAAGCTTTGAACATGATACACACCGAGGATTTGAATTTAGTAAATGGTGAAAAGAGAAGCAACAGATGGCATTTCTGGGCGGGTAAGGATCTTGATAGATTAGTCAACCCTGAACCAGAAATAATAGATGACGTAGACTACATGGAACATTTTATCAAATCAAAGGTTGATATAGAATTCGATGAAGATATTATTAACACCATCTTAGATACAGAGATCGAAGTTGTTGATTACTTAAGTGAAAAAGGAGTTAAAGTAGGCAATCTAGATTCTGGAAGAGTTACACCAAATGCATTGAAAGAAATGTATCCTGAAGACGAACCTGAAGACTTTGAAGAAATTGAAGAAAGAGCAACAGAAGAGTTTGATATTGATGAAGATAAGTTCTTCGATATGCATCAAACTCTTGAACAAGATGGTGAGATTATGTCACCAGAAAGAGGTAAATGGATGACAGTATGATGTATTTATAAAACTTCGTTACACAAAAATTGTATATAAATAATGGTGATAAGATGGCAAAAATTAAAGAAGAATCCTCTGATGAGGAAGTTCTCATGGGAGGAGAAAACGAAACTCAAAAACAGAACAAAAAAGCCAGAAGCGTTGAGCTTGGATTAGATGAATTAACAAACGTAGGCTCACAGAAAAACTACATTGACATGAGTCAAGGACAGAGTGCGATCTTGACAATTCACAAGGTAAACAAGGTAAAATCCGACGAACAATATGCCTTAAGCAACTCCGAAGATGAAGACGGTGATCCTTACAAGATAGAGATAGTAGACACTGACGGAGATGTCTTAAGTGTAAATGTCTGGCAACTTTGGGGTAAGATCAAGCAAGCGTATAGGGAAGCAGTAGAAAATAACCTACTTAACAGTCCAAAAGGGTTAGAACTAAAAATATCTCATCCAGATAGAGGAAAGTACGAAGTCCAGTGGAAAGCTGGTGACTCTAACTGGAGAAAAATTCAGGACAAGTAAACGCTTCCCTTTTTTCTTTTATTTTATTCTTCTTTCTCTTCGTCTTGTGTCATTACGATTTCTATTTCTGAGACATTTCTGTCTTCGTAGGAAACTGTGCTTGTAGTTATCTTCTCAAGATTCACTGCTTCGTGATTTTCTTTAGCTATCTCAGCTACGTCAATTGCTTTACCGACGTTTTTTCTACCTCGGGCTTTTACTTTAGATTCGTCAAATTCTCTAGTTTGCAAGAGAATTGCGTTGACGTACTTTGATATTTCCTTGTCGCCTACGAAAACTACATTTTCGTCTTCATCTGCCATACTATCACCTCGCATTTATTTATTCCAATCTTTTTGTATTTCTTTTTTCTTCTGTTTGAAATCTTCCTTCGACTCAGGTTCAAGCCTACTTCCTACAGGCTCTTCTACCTTCTTGTCTGTATCTGTGCTTTCATCTACCATACCATACATCCTCCAATTACATACTCCCCAATCAAGATCATACTTGCTACCTGACAATTTCTTTGGACTTGACTTAACGGAATTAAGAGTTGCTTCATAGATGTAAAACTCTCCATCCTTTCTAACTATAGGGAAAGCATGTCCATATGAACCATAATGTCCTAGACCCATAAATAGTTTTTCAGGAGGAACACCAGCAGCTCTAGCTAGTGCAAGGAATAAAGCAGAAAGACCTTCACAATCATCTGCTCCACCATGATATGTTACTTGGCTGATTCTCCAATCTTCTCCATGATCATGTCTATAGTCGTATTTGACTACTATCTTCCAGATTTCTCTTAGCTTTTCTTCGAAGTCTAACTCGATTAGGTCTTTGACTTCTTCTTTCATTTCGGGCGTTACTGTGAAGAAATCAGTTAGTGGAAGTTCCACGTTTTCCGTGTTTCCATCTGGTTTAACTACCAGTGTTCGTGGGTGAAACACTTGCTTACCTTCATCAAGCCAAGACGGTATAACTGGATCGGATATATCTTGAATGATTTGCTTTAGTTCCTTTTTATCTTTCTTCAGTTCGCCTATTTTTGTAGACTTCGATGTAAGTTTTTTATCAAGTTCTCTGTTTTTTTCTTCCAACTTGCCTAACTTTTTCTCTGTCTTGTTTAGTTGCCTAGATAGTTCCTTTAGTTGCTTTCTTTCGTCTTCTGAATAGTAATCATCAAATATCTGTGAAGGATCATCGTTGTTAATAACTTTGTTTACTAAAGTAGGGTGCTTGTGATAGACTTTTGCACACTTGACCATAAACTTAAACCATCTGTTCATTTTGATCACCAATTGTATTATAGACATCATTGATATAATATTGACAAACTACTTAAGGATGCATCAGCACTATTAAGATCGATTTTAATTTTTAGTTTGTTACCTGTATTACTTAATGTACTATATTCAAACAAATTATAGTTCTGGTAAGTTATACCTCCATCTGTTGATATTGAGATAGAAACGTTTCCTAAATCTGTACCGCTGTATCTAACATAAGCTTCAGAAACTTCAGTAGGTGTTTCTCTTATATCTGACGTGGCTGTACCACTTGAATATCCATCAGCAACAACTAATGAATTTCCTTCAATCGCTGTGTCTGAATGAATAATTTTAGAACTATCCTCAAAAGAGAAAACATACGACTGCTCTAATTTATGTGGATTTTTTAATTCTTCTAAAGCCAAACTATTTTGTTTCTGGTTTCTTAGAATCTGCGGTATAACTCTTGTTTCTCTTAAATAACATCTTGATTCTTCAGCAGGAAGCTTGATAGTATATTTGTATAGTTCATACTTACTAAGTATATCTTGTGACTTAAAAGAAACCCAGATCAACCAGCCTGGCTTTAAATCAGGTAACAAAATTGTGGTAGCTTTTCCTTCATCTGTTGAGTTTTTAAGAGCAGATAATTCTGACTTAGCTCTGGTTAATGCAGCATCATATGAAGAAATATCATTATCTTTTATTATTTCTTCTTTTAATCCGTTTTTGTCAATTAGGTTTTGGTCCTTTGCAGTGGCTACTACTGGCTGATTATCTTTTTCTCCTTGTATAGTAACTTTATTTTTTCGATCAGAAGATATATAACCTATTCCATCCATTTTTATCAGATTGTCTCCTTCTACAATAGCTTCATCTGATAATATTTTCGATCCTCTATTAAACAAGTGTATATCTTTATTATCATCTATATAAAATATTATATCTTTCCATTTACATATCTGAGAAATTACTATAGATAGTGGCTTTCCCGCCCAAGAAGCAGTTAATGTTTTATCAATAGATTCTATATTATTTTTTGTAAATGAAGGAATGTATTTATCAGCTAATTCAGAAATAACATTGCTTACATTTTCTTTAGTATATGACTCTGTAACAACTCTATTTAATATAGAATTAGAAACGTGAGCTCCTTTTAATAGTTGATCATTCCCTTCTTCATCTTTTACATTTTCTATAATACCTTTGTATTTCAAAGTTGATGCATCTGAATTATCTACATAAACTTCTATAGTATCGGATTGGCCTAAATTTGTACCATATACTCTCAACTTAAAAGTGCCTACGTATCCGTTAATTCCTTTTGTAAATGACCCATCTACAAATGAATCTGTAATATCTGATCCGTTTGCTTTTATCTTATAAACATAAGAATAATTATGTGGTACCCATACAAATCCGGGTTCTATTCTCTTCACCATAATTTACTCCCCCAACCAATACAACTTTCACATTGACTTTTAATTATGGGATTTGGTTGTTCGTAAACCCCTGAAGGACAATTATCAAAATCCATCCACAACCAATATCTAGATGGATATCCTGTTGTATATCCACTTAAATTTTGGTTTATTGCTAACCAACCTACATTTTCTTCATTATGATCATCACATGTATCGTTAGTATCGTGTTCACAGTATCCAACACTTGCATTAAATGAACTCACATCTTTTACACGAGCAGGTTTGGCTTCTTGACCCTCATTGTTTGAGTTAATCGTAGTTAATACAATGGGCGTTGTGCCGTTTGCACTCATGTTCTTGCTGAAATTCTGATTTTTCCATCCACTATTCTCTATAGAATATGCTTTCCCTGGATCCATCCAATGCGGAAGATCTTCTCCCATAGAGCTTGAAAAAGTAATATTATCCCAATATTCAGCAACAACATCTCCATAAATAGTTTTTTTGTACACTAAAAATGAATAGGGTAGAGGACCACTGTTAACTTCCATTCCTGACTTTAATAGATTACCATCTAAATAAACGGCCCAAGTATCTTTCACATAATTAATTTCTGCACTAAAGTTATACCATGTGTTATTATCCATTGATTTAGTTAAAAGTACTTCATTGTTTCCATCTCTAGCATAGAATCCAGAATCTCTGGGATCGTTTCGACCGAGGCACTGATTGCATCGTGCTGTGATATAATTCATTATATGACCATCTGCATCCTTAATTGTTAGAGGATTTGATTCTGTTTTTGCAGTATTATTAGTTCTAAAATCAACAGATATTTTAGTTGGAGGTAAACTAAAAATATGCTGTATCTCTCTACCATACCATGTATATGTCGATTTTAAAGAATAACTACCATCAGTAGAGTAGTCAGTTGATTTTTCAAAAGACCCTGTATTTCCTGTCCATTCACCAGGATAGCTCCCTTCAAAACTATCAACTAGTTCTGTAAAATTATAAGAAGGGTTGAAAGCCATCCAAGCAAAAGTTTCATTTCCGTGTGTTTCACACTCTTCAACATTAGATTCATCGTGATCACATTGATAAATTTTAAAACTACTAGTGCCTGTAGAAGGAATCTGTGCTACTGCCTCACCTGCCTCATTCTGAGTTTGCTGTGTAGCTATAACCGTTGTAACAGAATAGTTATTTTCAAGATTAATCTTTTTAGCTTCGCTAGAACTATCATGATTTTCATCTAAAGTAATTTTGCCCGCTTCTATACCATCCAATGAATCGAGTTGATCTAATTCAGAAGCAAAATATCCGATTTCTTCAGGAGTTTGTGGATCACATTTACCATCTTCATTCTCATGCTGACAAAATGAAACAGTAAAAGAATTGCTATCAACATTTATTTTAGCTAAACTAGAATTGCCACCATATTTGAAACTGTTTACTGTAGCAAAAACTACAGGATTTGTGTATGTATTAGAAAAGCTAATTGTTGCTTCACTTTTATTTGTATTACCTATTTTTACTTTTCTAGATTCCATTAGCTCTATAGTAGAAGTATTCAGCTCAAATGCACTTGATCTATTGCTTCTGTTATTAATATACATTGTTTGGCATGTATCTAAGCTTTCATTTAGTTGAAATCCAAAATTTGCATTGTGTTCCCATGTTTTTTGGTCAACTGACCAAAATGGCTGATCTTCTTTTTGACCGTAAGGAGTAACATTGTAATCAGTATAGCTATCAGGATAAAATGATAAGTAAGGATATGCCTTAGTTATATTAAAATTAGAATAATAAGTAGTATAATTTATAGAATTTGTTGATCCTGATGAATTAGCAGTAACTTTATAGTCTTGTTTACCATAATAAGATATGTTTATATCAGATACACCTAATTTACCCCAATTATCTGCATAAATATCAATCTTAGCAGTAGAATAATCTGATTGAGGGATGTCGAATCCTGTAATATTTACAGGATTCCAATTAGCAATGGCATCAACTGCTAAGTCAGAAAGTTTTATTTTACCTGGAGTTTCTGTATAAACCTTGAAAGGTACATAACAGTAGCCGTCTTCGTCTGGATTACATGATTCTAAATAATTGTTAATTTCAGATTTTCCTAAATTAATTCTAACGGGACTATTTGATTCATTTAGTTCTTTCGTATGGTTCCATTCAGTTGGTGCTCCAGATCCTCCTGTGTCTATATATAAGTCTGAAGGATATTGGTTAGCACTCTGATTAACAAATACTTTATCAACTTGAGGAAAACCTGATGCATCTCCATCTATAACTAATTTATATTTTAATTTATTTCCAAAACTATCATTGAAATTATATTCTGTACCCTTAGTTATTTCTTTCCAATCTGTACCATTATTTATTGATAAATATCCTGTAACACTCCCATTACTTAATTCCCCAAACCAGTTTAAAGTAGCTGCAACCATAGTTCCTGTATCAACTACTGTTGATTTTGTTGTTGTTGCTGATTTTTCAAAGTTTCTGTAATTAATTAATAAATTATCAATTTCGGCAGTATTTTGGGTGTCTGAGTCCTCATCGTTAGCTATATAAATAGGCCAGTCTTCATCAATAGCGATGCCATCACTGCCAGATACATCACAATTGCCTGGACCTTCCACAGAAAGTCTATCACTAGACTCTTTATACACTTCCAGATTATGCCAAGTACCAAGTGTAGAACTATGGCAATAAGCAGCAGAAGTTGTCCATGAGCTACCGTCCCAGTATTTTTCTTCCCCATCTCTGTAGTCTAATAGATATACATTACCATCTGCTACACCCATAATAGCATCATAATGTGGTCCTAATATAGGTTGCACATAATTTGTGTCAACCATATTAGTAAATCTAAAATCAAAAGATATGTAATCTACACCTGTTATATTATTAATTTTTATAGAAGCACCGTCATCTGAATTACTGTATGCATCTAAAGTTATTACCCCTCCTGATTCAGTAACAGACCCCGCATTGTATGTAAAAGTATATCCTATAGGACCTTCAATGCCAAAAGGCACATAATCAGGATAAATTCCATCATCAAAACTGTCTTTTACAACTGCAGCATTTGGAGTATAATCATCTCTAGCAGGCAATAATTTGTCTCCTATGTCGTCGTTAAATGTAGAATGCGTCGCGTTACTAAAAGATATATTATTATTGTTTGAAAAATTATCTATATAATTTAATTCATCTTGTGAAGAGTACCCTGTAATATTAAGCAATGCAGATGTAACATTAGATATCTTGTTCATAGCTATATAGCTTGTTTTTGATTGCTTATCAAATAAAGAATAGTTTTTTGTTTTATCATAGTATTCGGGGAAGATGTTATAACTATAATCGTTAGAAGACATTTCATTATAAGTAGTATTCTCACCACTTCCTCTAAGAGTGCCAGGAATGTTAACTGCTGTTTCATTATTTATCTTTATATTTACATTAGTAGGATAATTTACAGTTAAATAATTATATCTGTAATATCCCGTTAAATTAATATAAGCGTATTCGTGCCCAGTATAATCATCAAATTCCATATAAGTTGTACTATCGGAAGTAAAATTCTTACTTTCAGTGCTATCATTAAAGTACCATAAATAGCTTTTTGCTTTAATTATATCCGTAATACTGTCTGTATCACAAGTATAATTATTACCATAATAAGAATGGCTGATACAAACATCATATCCACTATTTTGTGCAGTTAAATTAACCGTAGAACCATGTTCTATATCACGATCAGTATTAGATTTATTAATATACATAACTGGACTTCCTGCATCAGTTGTTTCTCCTACCCTGAGAATTGGATCAACATAGACATTTCCAACTTGGTCTTTGAATTCAATCTGATATTCGTCCTCTTTTGCTATTCTTTGAGAAATAGGAGCAGAAGTCTGTTGGTCAGGTATTTTGAAATCTAGATAGAGGTTTTCTCCAAACTTTAATTTGTCTTCAAATGAGGTTACATTTTTATACTTTTGGGTCCTCATTATTACTCTGTGCTTATTATCTCTTCTGTTTGGACCTTCTTCATTTGCTTCAAAGAAAAGACTCATCTTAACAGAACTAGGGTTGTCATAAGGTAATTCATATATTTCATATAGAGTTCCTCCAGTTCCACTAGCATAATCATAAGCATACATAGGAACTTTTTTAACTATCTTGGCAGAGTCTTCATATCTATTAACAGAGACATTAACAAGCGTTCTTTTGGGTGTTAGTTTTACCCATTCGTCTGTTCCATAAGTCTTATAGTACTGAACTTCAAACGTCCACTCTAATTCCTTAGGTCGATTATGATAAAATTTATTCCACTTGGTGTTGTCTATTCTAAACCTACTATAGCCTCCTTCACCATCGTGTGTAAGTATATGTATTTTATGCAAGTCTGAAGAATAACGCCAGTTATCTACAACAACATAAGAAGCGTTAGGATTCCTATTCATAATTTGCTGAAAATCACTAGAATAAAGAGTAACACCGCTAACTAAAATAGAAATTATAACAATGCTGCCAATAATTTCTTTTTTTCTGTCATCCAAGGACAAATCTAATTCTTTAGACATCTTTATATAATGTGGTATTCGTTTTTTTATATAGGTTCTATGAATAAATTACTTCTTTATTGCATGAGTTACTTTTAGTTTTACATCTCGACTTGTTGCTTTTCCTGTTGAGCTAGCTGAATCAGAGAATTTTTCTTTCTGTGTAACTGAGGAGTTATCAGTAATTGAAATTTTATCGATAATTACTGTCCACACTGAACCAAATCTATATTTAAGTTGTGACATAGGATAAAGAGCCATGTCTCTTAAAGCTGTTTCAGCTATATCTGCTGTTATGTGTCCATCAACTAGCTTTCCTGTGATATTAAATGACTCTTTTCTTTCCAGTTGTCCTTTTACTTCTAATTTTGGTGTTTCTGTACCCCAATTACCACTAGAAACTTTGCTTTTATGGTCTCCATACTTTATTTGAATGTCGTGTTTTCTCTCACTTGCGTTTATTTTTACAATATTGTTTGATGCATCAGCATTTACCCAATATCTAGCAATTGAATCCGATGTAGTATAGTCCTGATTAAGAGGTCCTTTTAGTTTTAGTGTGCTACCAGATATACTAGTTATATCTAATAGTTCTTTATTTTTTCCTAAAATTTGATCTCCAGCCGAAAGATTACTGGTATCACTTATGTCAAGTGTTAAATCTCCTGATGAAGCAGAAGATGAAACACTAATTGATTCAGAGTCAAATGTACACTTATTTTTTCTACCAATCCATACATCGTTGTCCAAATTTATTGTCGTTGCCATAGTATCACCTTATATATCCTTCTAGTTCATCTATCCATTCTCTTGATAGTCTATCTTTCAAGTCGTCTACATCTACTTCATCTCTTACAGTTGCATTTACAGTAATATTTGGATTGAAATTAATAACTTTTCTACCACCAACGCTTCCTGTATCTTTTACTCCTATTAACGTATCTCTAGGGTTAAACGATGTTACTCCCTCTCCTGGTCTCCACACAAAATCATCTTTCCTTCCTAGTGCACTAGTAACTGCTCCTGTAGCAGAACTTACTCCACTAGCAATAGCATTTCCTCCGTGTTCCATCATCCAATCAAATTTTTCTTTTAAGGTTTCTAAAACACTTATGAATGGATCTAGCACATTATTCTCTACCCAAGAAAATGCACTATCTGCTACGCTTTTTATAGTACTCCACGTAGAGTCCCAGATATTCTTAAATCCTTTCCATAGGCTTTCTAAAGTACTGACTGGATCATCGAGTAAGGTTTCTATAAATTCAACAAATGTGCCTATAATGGGCAGATTTTTCATAGTTTTGAAAATTCCTTTGAAAAATTTCTTAAATGAATTCCACAGAGTTCTTAAAGAACTCACAGGACTATCTAAGAAAGTTTCAATTAACTTTGCCAACTGTCCAATTACAGGTAAAGTTTTTATAGCATTGAATATAGATGCAAAGAAGTTTTTAAGCTTATTAAATAAGTTACGGATTGTACTAATAGGGCTTTTAAATAGATTTTCAATAAAGCTTGCAACTGTTCCTATAATTGGAAGAGATTTTATTGTATTCCAAATACCAGCAAAGAATTTTACAAATTTACCAAATATTATTTTGATGGTTTTGATTGGATTATCAAATAAACCTCCTATAAATGATGCAACTTGTTTTATTATAGGAAGCTTTAAAATCTTTCCAAAACTTTCCTTTAGAGTCTCTATAATTTTGCCTCCTCCCGCCAGTAGTCCGCTCCAGATGCTGCCTGCAGCAGATGATATACTGCCTGCTGCATTAGCTATAAATCCTGCAGCTTGTTGCCATTTTTTACCTAACCAATCAGTATAACCTCCCATTAACTGAGTGGAAAAGATTAATGAACCAAGAGAAGATAATAGTCCCTGAGCATCTCCAGCTGCTATAGAGAATGCTTCTTGTAGTCCAGAACCTGCTAATGCCTTCGATAATATCTTAACTGCCTTGACTACCAACATAATTCCAGGAAGAAGAACCCACAAAGCTGTTTTGAAATTAGTTAAATAGTCTATTACAGTCTGAAAAGCAACAACTACTTGATCAATTGCCCCACGAAGCCAATCCATATGACCTGTTAATATAGCTGTACCGGCTATGACTAACGAAATTGGTCCAATTAATGCAATCACGGCTGCTGCTAAGGACCAAACTCCGACCGAAGCAGCCGAAGCTGAATTCCCATATAATATATTCACTACTGCCCCTTTTATTTTCAGAGCTAGATCCTTAATTTGTGCTGTAATTGTTCCCCAAAGAGCTGAAGCGGTAGCAGAAATAGCTGCAGCAAGTCCTTGTTCTGATTTAATTTTCATAAAATTAGCAGCAATATCTTTCATTTTAACTGCTATACCTTTCAATCTAGTAGCTATATTGGCTTTTAAAATTCCCAACTTTATTTGTAATGCCCCAATTAATCCATACTGTGAAACTGTATTTAGCTCAGTTGTTGCTGTATCCTTTTCAGTCGCAGCTATCTTTCCATATAATCCACCAGTAGCAAAATTAACCATTTTACCAAAGAAACCCATGCTGCTACCACTCTTTAATGCAGAAAGATTAAGACCTTGCATAGCCAACTGAGCTTGGAAAGCAGCCATACCAAACTTAGAAATAACAAACACGCCAATCATAAAAAATCCAACAGCTTTTTTCATAAGTGGTGACATGTTCCTTAACATTTTGTTAATAGTCATGAAAGCTGGCCTAATTGCTTCCATAGCAGGAGTCATAGTAGTTTCTAATGTATTACCCCATTCTTCAGTTAGTCCTTGTGCTTTGGCTGCTGGTTGTAGAAATCCCTGTGTTGTTTTACTAAGTTGCATCATTCCAAACATAAGAGATAAATTTTCGAAATTGAATCTTTTAACAGAAGCAGCCGATCTGTCCATAGAAGATTCCAATTTTTCAGTAGCTACGCCTTGATCTAATAATCCCTCAACTTGTTTGTCTGTGGCTTTTGTTAGCTGTTCGTGTCTTCCTTGTAACTTCCCGACTGGAGCCATTAATCTATTCATATCTTTGCTTGATTTTTGCAATTGTTCATCCAAATTTTCATATATTCCTGTTGTTGTTTTTGTGTATGGCACTACTTTTCTATTTAGATTTCCTGTAAGCTGTTTAAATTGACCTCTTAATTTTTCTGTTCTATCTGTTAACTTCTTTGTAGACGGATCTTTTAATCTAGAATCAAGAGCCTTTTTAGCCTTTCTTTCCTTATAGAAATTTGATGATAGATCTCTCGTAACTTTTTGAAGATCAGCTTTATTCCCTTTCATATCTAGAAGCTGTTTTGATGATTCTTTAACTGAATAACCATATTCTTTTAATGTAGAAGCTGCTTTTCCATGTGCAGCAGCTTGCCGCAATGTCATATCTGGAATATCGTCCATCCGCTTTCTAAGATTTCCCCAAACTGACCCTGCTCGTTTTGCTTCACCGTTTTGATTTTCTAATTCTTGTGGGACCTCCGCTAAATTATAACCTGTTCGCTTAAGTGATTCTTGGAACCTATCTAAACTCTCCCTTTGTCGGGCCATTCCTTTTGCTCCTGAGAAAATCTTGTTAAATTTATTAAACTTCTTGTTCACTGATTTTATTTCTTTTTTGGCGTTCTTAAATCCTGTGCTATCAAGAATAGATTTGATTAACACTTTTATTTCTTCACTAATCGCCATCACTGATCACCTCTACCTCAAGTATTTCCATATCTTTCAATCTCTCTAAAAATTCCTCGTTAGAAATAGTTAACTCTACTTCATCTTCTGGGTCTAATCTGTTCGTCTCGACCCAACACTTTACATCTCCTATATTCTTCACACGAACATCCGTCATGGTGTTTTTCCACCTAAGCCCGTTGCTTTCGAGTTGGTTCCTTGCTTAGCTCTCAACTTTGCCTTTTCTCGGGCTTTCTTCTTTTCTTCCATCTCTTCATTCATCAAATCCAGATATGCGTGGAACGTCTTGACATTCATCGGTGAATGTCTGACTTCTTTAATCTTTTTCTGTGTTCTCTTTCCAACTAGGTAATCTATTAGTCGTCCAATCTTACCTTCCCGGTCTATTTTCTCTTCAAATTGTACAAATTCCTTGCCACCAAATATGTCTTCTCGTGAAAGACCTACACGCTTCTGGAGCCAATAAGCTATCTTAGCGTACTGCTCTGACGGGGAATCTTGGCTAACTCCCCTAATAATTTCTTTCTCAATCAGCTTCGCTGGAATCCCTTTTTTTGACCACGTTCCATCATTTCTTCAATTTCGTTCTGGTCCTGCCATCCGAGTTCTTTCGTGATTGCTGTGAAAATCTGGAAATAATTTTTGAGAATCAAACTCTCTATGTACTCGTTGACCTTATCAACTTCCTCTTGCTGTTCTTCTGTTAAATCCTTCTGCATTTCTCTTGTTTCTGGATTGTAATAAGGCAAATATGACTTTCTAAAGATGTGTTTCAATGTTTCTGTTAGCTTCTCTAAGTCTTCCTCATCTAGTTCTCCTCCTTGACCTAATGTCATTAGAGGGTGAATGTCTGTAATGTCAACATCTAATTCTAGTGTTTTTTTGTCTCCTTTTTTTCCGAGTTCAATCTCAAGTGGGCCAGGGTTTGATAGATCCTTAAACGTGTCTTCAATGTTTTTAATTTTCATCACCTCGTGATTTAATTTTTTTAAGTTTTTCTACATCCGATTTTAGTTCTTCGGAATCAATATCTAATGATGACGAACCAAAAGTTGGCTCAATGTCATCCATATCGTTATCTTTTGAATGAAGCATGTCTACTTCCTTACGAAGTTTTTCAACCTTTATCTGTAATTCCTCTATTTCATCTTGCATTACTTCGCTTGGAGTTCTTTGAGCTAAAAGTAAATCCATACCTTCCTCAAGAACTTTCCAAACTTGGTTATCATAATATAGCTTTGCCATCGAGATATACTTGTTGACAAGATCCGACGGCATATCATATACCTTAAAATCAGTTCTTTCTGTGTCTCCTTCTTCTAGTTCTTTCTTTTTCTCCTTAACTTTTTTTCTATCTATAGCTTTTTTAGCCATCTTTCTCTTTTCTTCCTTTTCGTCTTTATCTTCCTTTCGGGTCATAATTCCACTCCTTTATCATAATAGACGGTATATTTTGATCTGTTAATCTTTTCATCAAATATTGAGCTCTAACTAGCCTAGCTGTAGTGAAATAATCTAAAGGTTGAATTGAGTCACTGTATTCTTCAAATTTTTCACTATCGAGTTCTTCAACCATCTAAATCACGCAAAGTTTTTCTCAATGTAACGATCTTCAACCAAACAGACTGCTGTTCCTGTTAATTCTGCTGTACCATCAGCAGATAGTGAAACTTCGCCCATGTTCTGGAACCAAGCATTATTCATCAAATAAACTATGGTGTAGTCTGTTCCATCAACTGACTTAGATAACTTAAACACAATAGATTTCTCTGGTCTCTGACCGATTGTTGCTCCACCTGAAACTCGTACCCATTCTGATCCACTTGATAATGATACTGCCTCTCCGTGTAAGTCTTCAATAAGACTTAGGTCCTTAAATCTTGCTGTAAAGTCAATTGTAACTAAGTCGAAAGGAGACTCTGTTTTGATTTGACCAGAAAAGTTGTTCTGGATATCAACAGATGCTTCAGGATCTGTGACTGTAATCTCTGTAATCTTAGCTGATTCATCTTCTGCGTCACCATTGATCTGATTTTCAAGCGTGGTTGAAGTGTCGATAGTAGTCGAGCTTGCTACCTTGATTGTTGCTTCTCTACCTAAATAAATCTCGGGATCTGCCATTTTATTTCACCTCCATGTTAATGTGATTTTGTTTTGTGTAGTTTACGGCCTCTTTCTGAATCAAAGGCTTCTCCACATTCATCACAGACAAATTCTTCATCTTCTTCTTCTTCAGATTCTTCTTCTGGTTCTTCTATATTTTCTTCCACGACCTTGGCTGCTGAAAATTTATAGCTGTTTGTAACATGTTCTGCTTGTTTCTTGTTTAGGTCTATTTCTTTCTCTACACCCTGTGGTAATTTGACTCCTGCAATCCATCTAGTTATTGGGGTTTTATTTTTGACTTTGAATTTCATTTTATCACCTCATATGTTTTGTGTCATAGCATCTAAAAACGACCTAAGTTTTTTCCTTCCTTTCGTGTCAACATACTCTCTTAAGATTTGGGCTGATCGTTGAAGTACGGGAGTCATAAACGGATACTTTCTAACATATAAAACACCTGGTACAAATCCTAGTTTTTCTTGTGCCCAGTCTTTAATTGGTGCGTTTTCTGGTTTCCAAGGGTTAACAGCATGTTTCTTCATCCTATTAAGGAAATCAGCATAACTGCCTCCTCTAGGCGTTCCTGTACCCGTAAATGGTATTTCATATCCTTTACTTGCTGCACCTGTTATTGGCCGTACATTAGCTGGTGAAGCACTTTCTAATAATTTACCTGTCCATATTAGGCCATGGCTTCTTATTGATTCTTGTATTCTTTTCGCAAAATTACGAGCTATATCGTAAGCCATACTGGCACCAACTTCAGGTATCTGCGTTTCTATATTACCTAAATCATTTTGTACTTGTTTGGTATCTATTTTTACTTTAATTGGGGGAACGCCTAAGTCTCCTTTTGCCATGTTATGACACCTCAAAATTGTATGTTAGTTCTATAGGTATTATGTAAGTATGAATCTGTAAGTCTCCTCGTACAGTCTGATCTGCAGTTGATCTTCCTGTTTCCAATTTATTTAGTCCTTCGTCCTCAAGATTAGATATATTATCTCTGAGCGATTTTAGTGCTTTTTGTGCAAATAAGGGCGGGTGTTCTGACCTTGTAGCATGGACGGCTATTCTAGTAGTAGTTGGTTGTTCTGTCCATCTAAATCCTCTTATATCCTCGCTGAACTCTGGAGTGTTTATAACTCCTATTGGATATATTGACTTATCTTTTATTCTTCTTCTAGGGAAAGAACCTGTCCAGTAATTTCCACTGTCTGTTTTACTTAACGTAACAGTATCTCCAGCTGAATCAGTTGCTTGGTAAGCATTAGAATTAAGAATATCGAATATAGTACTAAATACATCAGAAACTATTGTATCTTCAGATACCAATTTTATGCACCCGACACAGGTAAAAGTGAAGTCGACACGACTTCAAATAATGCTGGAATTAATGACACTTAAAAAGGTTCAAAGAAACAGCTTTAGTATTAGAGATATTCTATTTACACTATGTCTTCGAGAGTGATTAAATCTCGGTTAACTATGTCATTGCTATTAGATTGTGCAGTAACTTCTATTTCATATTGGCCTTCAGTCATACCTTCTGTCGTTTGCCAGACCTTGTAGAAGCTAGTAGAAGATATAGAGTCCATTATAGTTGATCCCATAAGTTCAGTTCCTGTATCTGAGTCCTTGATTTCAATGAATATCTGTTGGTCACCATCAACTTTATCTGGCTCGATTATGTTACCATCCTTGTCCTTCAAATTGGTCTCAAACCGTATTGCATTTCCAAGTTCAAAATTGGATGTAATCTCAAATCACCTGTTTATTAAGTTTATTTTTGTTTGTTTAAATAGTTTTATTTATCACTTTTGCTCTGTTGCTTTTTCTATTTTAAGTTCTCCTTCTTTTTTCTTAATTAACGACATTAATCCTTGTAATTTTTTGGACATGGAAACATAAGGAGCTATGACATCAAATATTTGTGTGTAT
>Ga0207714_1000127_pt1 | contig 48865 bp, 42 predicted proteins | sample PonA232FremontCA_2_FD_187270 | JGI IMG/M metagenome (GOLD analysis project Ga0207714, IMG submission 187270) | Marine sediment microbial community from Fremont, CA, USA - Pond A23 Sediment 2 (SPAdes) | ecosystem: Environmental > Aquatic > Marine > Unclassified | place: USA: Fremont, California... | reverse complement strand
CCTCAAGGATATTACATCAAGCTCGAAAGAAAATGTCTCATTTATTGCATTGGAATTCGACTGGGGTTCTGATATTTCAGAAGCATCCAACAATGCAAGAGACCTCATCGAACTGGCAAAGCGTGACTTGCCAGATGATGCGCAATCGCCCATAATTTACAAAATAAATTCATCCATGGTTCCGGTATTGGTATACGGGATTAATGCGGATGAAAATTATGCCGGAATTAATGAAATCATAAAAGACGACATTGCCAATCCCATAAAAAAAATCAAGGGTGTTGGTTCAGTAATATACATTGGTCAGCCGGAAAGAGAAATCAAAATTCACGTCAAACCAAATAAGCTTGATGCCTACAATATTACTGCAGACGAAATTGCTTCCATTCTGAAATCAGAGAATGTAAGCATCCCGGGAGGAAACATTAAAGTCGGCAGCAGTGATTTCAGTGTTAAAGTGCCTGCAGAAATTGAATCAACCAAAGCACTTAAGGATATTCCACTTGTTAATTTCAACGGAAGAATAATCCGTTTGAAGAACATTGCTACTATTAAAGATGGTTTTAAAGACAAAAGCGAATATGCAAGAAATAAGCACGGTCTGGGCGTAGCAATGATGGTACAGAAACAAACAGGAGCTAACACGCTTAATGTAACAAATTCTGTAAGAGACAGAATCGAAGAATTAGAGCAAGAACTTCCCGAAGATGTGAAAATATTCGAAATAATAAGTACAGATGAAGTGATTGTCCAGTCCATCGGCAATTTAACTGAGACCTTGTGGTGGGCATTTTTGTTTGTTGTTCTTGTTGTATTCTTCTTTTTACGTGAATGGAGAAACAGTCTTATTGTATTCCTGACCATCCCCTTTTCATTGATTGTTGCATTTATTGTCATGTTTGTGGCCGGATACACAATCAACATATTCTCATTAATGGCGCTTATTATTGCCATCGGAATGGTGGTGGATAATGCGATTGTCGTCCTTGAAAATATTGTTCAACATATAGAAAAAGGAGCGCGTCCAAAACAAGCTTCAATTTTCGGAACCAGTGAAATGGGAATGGCTATTACAGCCTCTACAGCAACAACACTAATGGTGTTTATCCCAATGATCTTCGTTGGCGGAGTAGTAGGCATCTTATTCCAGCAATTGGCCGTGCTTACATCTATTACTATGATTGCCTCCCTCGTAACTTCGCTTTCTCTGACTCCTACGGTTGCATCAAAGTTATTAAAAGGGATACGTAGTAGAAAAGAGCAGAAAAAACGCAGTCGCCTTTATCAATGGAGTGAAAAAGTATTTGTAAAAACTGAAGACATCTACTTGAGCACTTTAAACTGGGCGGTCAACCATAAAGCCATCACGCTCTCAGTAGCATTAATTATATTTGGCACTACACTTTATTTAGGCAGAAACCTGGGTTCAGATTATATCCCGGACTTCGATGCCGGCGACATTTCAGTCGTTTTTGAAACTGAAGTCGGGACAAGTGCGGAACAAACAGATAAGGTGGCACAAGAGGTGATGAGCATTATAAAAGAAGAAGTGCCGGAACTTGTTCCCGGAACGCTTGCAGCCATCAGTGGGCAAACGGAAGACGGTACATTGAGTTCTGTAGGTTTTGAAGAAGGAAAAAATGTATCTACCGTACTGGCACATTTGAAACTACCAAGTAACAGGGAGAGATCAGCCAAAGAAATTGGTGAAGCTTTAAGAAAGCGAATAAAAGAAATCCCTGAAATTGAATCTTTTCACATTACTGCAGGAAGTATTCTGTCAGAAGCTGTAACCGGCAATGTTAACCCCATTGAAGTAGAAGTTACCGGCACAGATTACGATAAAATCAATAGTACAGCAAGGGATATCCACAATAAAATAAAGGATATCAACGGACTAACAGACCTGCAAACCACAATTGATGATGGAAAAGTAGAAATACAGGTAATTATTGATAAAGAAAAAGCTTCGGATATGGCTTTAAACACAGCCATTATCGGCAAGCAAATTCGAAGCAATATCTACGGAACCAAAGCAGGTGAATTATCCCAAAGCGGAAATGAATACAACATAAACATCCGATATGCCCCGGATTACCGCAACAAAATTGAAGCAATCAAAAACATCAAGATTAAAAACCTGAAAGGAAAACAAATACCACTAAAGGCATTTGCAGAGGTAAAACAGGAGCTTGGCCAGCAACAAATCAACAGAAAATCACAACAGCGCATTGTGAAAGTTATGGCCAACCTGGATGAAATCTCTCTGGGCAGGGCAGCAAATAAAGTACAGGCAGAAATTGAAAACACTGATATTCCATCTGATGTAGATGTGAAAGTAGCAGGGCAGCTCACTGAACAGGGAGAGGCATTTAGCGACTTATATCTCATCCTTGCCATTGGAATTATTCTTGTTTACATGGTTATGGCGGCCCAGTTTGAATCTTTCAAAGATCCGTTCATCATTATGTTTGCCATTCCTTTTACGTTCGTCGGAATAATTCTGGCTTTCTTCGTGACCGGATTAACTCTGAGCGTTACAACATTTATCGGTGTAATTATGTTAATGGGTATAGTGGTGAATAATGGTATTGTGCTGGTTGATTATACCAAACTACTGAGAAAAAGAGGGCATAGTCTCTATAGCGCCGTACTGGAAGGTGGACGTTCACGTATGCGCCCTGTATTGATGACTTCCTTCACTACAATTCTGGCAATGTTACCCATGGCACTGAGTCAGGGCATGGGAAAAGCGATGTATTCACCGCTTGGCGTTACTATCATTGGCGGAATGCTCATATCAACTGTTGTAACGCTTGTAATTGTTCCTACAATATATACAGTCTTCCATCTTAAATCAGCGAAAAAAGAGGAAGAACAAAAAGAACTGAATAGCTGAAAGATTAAGAAAAACTAAAACATTTGATTATGAAAATGATATATGTAACTTGCAATGTTAGCGTGCGCGAACCATTGATAGCCATGCTCGAAGACCATAGCATAACAGATTATCAAATCATCGAACAGGTTCCGGCAAAAAATGTAAAAGGAGAACCAAGACTAAACACCGCAGTGTGGCCAAGCCACAACTCTTCTATCTTTATGCAGTTTAGCGACGATGATGATGCTAAAGACATTATGCAATTGATCCGCGATTTTAACAAAGAAGCATTCAACGATAACGAGCTGGTAACAGCTTGCATGTGGACGATAGAAGATTACTTTTACGAGTAATTTTAACCTAATTTATACCTGAGTAATCTGACTTTTAACATCAGGTGTCTCCTGACGCCTGATGTTTTTTATATTTGTATAAAACCTAAACACGAAAAAAGATGAACAAAAAACTAATCTTTATCGTTATCGCATTAATCACACCGCTTACATGTCTTGCACAAGCAAACAACATTGTAGGCTATTGGCTTACAGAAGAAGGTCGTTCACAAATCGAAATCTACCAGAAACCCAATGGCAAGTTTACCGGTAAGATTGTTTGGCTCGAAGAACCTCATAATGAAGATGGTTCACCCATAAGAGATAAGAAAAACCCCCAAAAGAGTAAACGCAACCGAAAAATTATCGGATTGCATATTCTTAAAGACTTCAAATATGATGGAAAAGATGAAAGATGGGAAGGAGGCACAATTTACGATCCGGAATCGGGAAAAACCTATAAATGCCGGATGTGGTTTGATGATAACATTGACATACTTAAGGTAAAAGGCTATATTGGTGTTTCTTTTGTCGGACGTACTACAGAATGGAAAAGAGAAGATTCAGTACGCTAAATCCCGAAAAGAAAAAAACATAATTACCGGAATAATGAGGTGTTACAGGAAATGACTTTTTTCGTTTCCATGAATTTGATTAATAAACCACTAAAAAATTCTATCTTTGCAAAAAAAATAAACAAAACAGAACAATATGTCGATGATGGAATTGAGTGAACAAGAAATTCAAAGAAGAAAATCACTAGAGCAACTAAGAGAAATCAACATTGACCCGTATCCGGCAGAGGGATACGAAATTAATACCACCTCTCAGGAGATTTTAAACAATTTTGACCCTGATAAGGAAAATTTTAAGGATGTTAGCATAGCCGGCAGGATAATGAACAGAAGGATAATGGGAAATGCGTCCTTTGCTGAACTACAAGATGAAAAAGGCAGTATCCAGATATATGTAAAACGCGACAATGTTTGCCAGGGCGAAGATAAAACAATGTACAATCAGGTATTCAAAAAATTACTTGATATTGGAGATATAATTGGGGTAAAAGGAGATGTATTCAAAACGAAAGTGGGCGAAACTTCAATAAACGTAAAGGAGTTTACAATTTTAAGCAAATCTGTCCGCCCTCTGCCCATCGTAAAAGAAAAAGACGGCAAGGTGTATGATGCTTTTAGCGACCCGGAACAAAGGTACCGTCAACGTTACCTCGACCTGATCGTCAACAGGGAAAGCCGTCATACGTTCATACAAAGGTCACGTTTGGTCCAATCCATGAGAAGTTTCTTAAACGAAAAAGGTTATCTTGAGGTTGAAACACCCATTTTGCAGCCAATATACGGAGGAGCCGCAGCGCGTCCGTTCAAAACCCACCATAACAAGCTGGATCAAACATTGTATCTGCGTATCGCAAACGAACTATATTTGAAGCGACTCATTGTCGGAGGTTTTGAAGGTGTCTTTGAATTCGCCAAAGATTTCCGTAACGAAGGAATGGACAGGTATCACAATCCTGAATTCACCCAGATGGAACTTTATGTAGCTTACAAAGACTACAACTGGATGATGGACGCGGTCGAAGCGATGATCGAAAAAATTGCCATGGACATGCACGGAACCACGAAAATCCAGGTAGGCGAAAACCTAGTGGATTTCAAACGTCCATGGAAAAGATATACCATGTTCGAAGCGATTGAAGAATTCACAGGCATTGACATATCACAGATGGACGAAAAAGAGCTACTGGAAACAGCGAAAAAGCTTAACATAGAAGTAGATGAAAGCATGGGCAAAGGGAAGCTGATCGACGAAATTTTTGGAGAAATGTGCGAGCCCAAGCTTATCCAGCCAACTTTCATTACAGACTATCCGATTGAAATGTCACCGCTTGCTAAAAAACACCGCACAAAAGAAGGATTAGTGGAGCGTTTCGAAGCTATTTGCAACGGAAAAGAAATTTGCAATGCTTATTCTGAGTTAAATGATCCGATTGATCAACGAAACCGGTTTGAAGAACAGCTTATGCTAAGTAAAAGAGGCGATGAGGAAGCGATGATGATGGACGAGGATTTCCTGAAAGCAATAGAGTTTGGAATGCCGCCCACAGCAGGGCTTGGAATCGGAATTGACAGACTTACTATGATCATGACGAATGCCCATTCTATTCAGGATGTGCTCTTCTTTCCACAAATGCGCCCTGAACAAAAGGCACAAATAGACGACAAGGAAAAATTCATCGAGTTGGGCATACCAGAAGAATGGATAGAAGTAATCAAAAAAGCGGGCTATCCGACAGTAGAAAAACTCAAACAAGAAAAACCCGGCAAACTCCACAATCAAATCTGCGGGATAAATAAAAAACACAAAATGGGCCTTACCAATCCTTCACAAGAAGAAGTTAAAGGCTGGATCGAACAAGAATAACAAAATTAAATTTATGGCGACACATGCCAAAATAGGAATTCTGGGCGGCGGTAGTTGGGCTACCGCCCTTGTTAAAATCCTTTTGGGGAACGGACACAAAATAAACTGGTACATGCGGGATGAAGAAAATGTAAAATACATCCTTAAATACCAGAGAAACAAAAACTTCCTGAGTGATGTAAAGATTGATACAACCAATGTCAACTTCTATCATTCAACAAACGAAATTGCCAAAGACTCGGATATTTTAATATTTGCTATTCCCGCTGCTTTCTTAAAAAAGGCCCTTAAAGACCTGAAAGAACCACTGGATAACAAAATCATTGTTTCCGCCATAAAAGGCATTATCCCGGATGAAAACCTGATTATTGCAGATTTCTTCGAGAAACATTTTAATGTTCCCAAAAATTCATTCGTAGTAATCAGCGGGCCGTGTCATGCAGAAGAAGTCGCACTGGAACGTCTCTCCTATCTGACTGTTTCTTCTCAAAATGGAGAAAACAGGAATCTTATAGCTGAGTTATTTAAAATTCACTACATGAAAACGAATGTTTCGGATGATATTTACGGAACCGAATATGCTGCCGTACTTAAAAACATTTTTGCTATTGCAGCAGGCATCTGTCATGGATTGGGCTACGGAGATAATTTTCAGGCCGTACTTATAGCAAACGGGATGCAGGAAATTCAAAGGTTTGTTGACACTGTACATCCAATCTCCCGTGACCTGAACCATTCTGTTTATCTTGGGGACCTCTTAGTTACAGCGTATTCTCAATTCTCAAGAAATCGTACCTTTGGAAATATGGTTGGAAAAGGCTACTCGGTAAAATCGGCACAATTAGAAATGAACATGATTGCAGAAGGATATTATGCAACAAAAAGCATATATGATATAAATAAAAACTATAACGCTTCCATCCCCATAACCAATGCGGTTTACAACATACTTTATGAAAAAATTTCGCCTTCTGTTGAAATTAAGCTACTTTCAAACAAACTAAAATAATTCAACTATGAGCCAGGTACACATTAACACCCAAGACGCTAAACCTTTTGTTGACACAGACTTAGCTGAAAAATACAGTTCTCAGGTTAATGAAATCATAAAAGACATGGAGCAGAGCACTGATGATCCGGGGTCTTTTCTGGGTTGGCTCAACTTACCGGAAGAAATCGATAATGAACTGCTCGAAAACATTGAAACAACCGCACGTGCTTTTAGAGATAAATACGACAGTGTTGTATTCATTGGAATAGGCGGCTCCTACCTTGGAGCCAAAGCCGTAATACATGCACTTTCTCCGTTTTTCAAAAAGAAAGATAAAAACATACCAGATATCTACTATGCCGGTCACAATCTTGATGAAGACTATCATTATGAATTACTGGAAGAGCTTGAAGATAAAGATTACGGTGTAGTAGTCATATCAAAATCAGGAACAACCACTGAGCCCGGAATTGCATTTCGTATCCTTAAGCAACATCTGGAAAGGAAAGTTGGAAAAGAGGAAGCAGCCAAGAGAATCATTGCAATAACAGATAAAGAAAAGGGTGCACTAAGAACACTTGCCAATCAGGAAGGAATTAAAACATTTGTCATTCCGGATGATGTAGGAGGAAGATATTCCGTTTTGACACCGGTAGGATTAGTCCCCATAGCCATTGCCGGCATAAACATTCGCGATTTAATTGAAGGCGCTGAAAACATGCGTCATACAACAACTTCCGATATAGAGTTTGAGAAAAATCCGGCTGCTATTTACGCAGCATTGCGAAATGAACTTTATAAACAGGGAAAATCAGTAGAAATCCTGGGAATTTACAATTCTAAACTCCGCTATGTGACGGAATGGTGGAAACAGCTTTTCGGAGAAAGCGAAGGAAAAGAAGGAAAAGGTATCTTTCCTGCCACTGTGGAATTCACAACAGACCTTCACTCTTTAGGCCAATACATTCAGGAAGGACAGAAAATGCACTTTGAAACCATTATTTCTCTATATTCCACAGAAAACTGTCTGACAGTACCATCGAATGAAGAAGACCTGGACAATCTGAATTACCTTTCAGAAAAACGGATCCACGAAATTAACATTATGGCAGAGGCAGGTACAAGATTAGCTCATACTGACGGAGATGTACCGAATATATGCCTTGCTTTACCAGCAAATAATGCATACAATCTCGGACAGCTTATTTACTTTTTTGAAAAGGCTTGTGCTATAAGTGGTAAATTACTCGGCGTTAACCCCTTTAATCAACCCGGTGTGGAATCTTATAAAAACAACATGTTTGCATTATTGCAAAAACCGGGATATGAAACCGACAGCGAAAAGTATCTGGACATAATCAATGAGCAGCGAAAAGACAACAAATTTTTCTAACTATTGATTTTCAAGTCAATTTGTGCTAATTTTTCATTGATCATTGCCATCTTATTCATGCGGGCAAACGAAAAGAAATCCTGGTTATCATTCAGGAAAAAATAGATTGTAAGGGCATTCGACAGCGTGTCCTTACTTTCTTTAAATCTGTTCTGCGTATAAAGCAAATTGCCTTTTTCACTAAATAAATCGGCCAGACTTGAAAGCATCTCAGGAGTTGAGTCCTTATAATTCTCAAAAAACTCGTTAATAAATTCTTCTGAAAGTTGAATTGAATTTTTGCAATCCAGACTAAAATATTTGAGAAAGGTACTATCAATTAATTCTATAGCTCTCTGGAACTTACCTTGTTTTTTTAGCTCAACCAGATAAGCTAACAACTTGGAAAGTCTTTCAATAACAACTATTTTATCGCCCTCTTCCGTCATAAATATTATAATAATCAATAAAAAACAGGACAATAAATTTAACCATAAAATCAATACGCTATAAAAAAAATGAAGATTTTTATAAAAGTTCCTTAATCATCCATCACCTGAAAATCTTTTTGGTGACCGGTGCGGACAATCATATCCCAATATTGGTTGGAAACCTGAATCACTTTCCCGGTAATCAGGTTTTTAATTGTGCGAAGTTTATTCTTCTTTTCTAAAACGGGTTCTTCTATCAAATTAAAAGGTATATCAAGCTGAGACTGCAATTCCATGCCGGTATCAAATATCGACAGGTCATCTTCTTCATACACCCAGTCCACCTGCATGTTATTATCCTTATAGATTTCATTAAGGCAATACAAGATATCATTAATACATTTAAAAGAACTGCTGTTGTAATAGACAAGGAAAATATAAACAGACGTGAATTCAGCCGGATCTTTGATATATTGCTGAATCCACTCTAAAATTGGCTTATAGAATAAGGAAACATTTTCAGGCAAGGACCTGCCTTCAATACGAATTTTACCGCTTTCGTCAAGTTCTACAAAAGGCGTATCTTCTTGTGCTTCAATATTTAAACCCATATCCCGTATAATTGAATATTAAAATATACGGGCTGAATAGAAGAAAGTTTCAGCGTACAAATGAAAAAATAGTGTTTTATTGTCCTATTGTTCCATTGTTTAATTGTTGTTAAAAATAAAGGAAGATTGTTCTATTCATAGCTTTTTATCAGCATCCTGAGGATAGGATTGCATCACTGCCTGCTAATTTGCCTTTAGCTTTTTGCCTTTAGCTCTTAGCGGAACATTTTCTATTCGTCTTACTACTTACACTGCTTACTGCAGCTGCGACTGCCACTTTTCTCCCTTGTTTAGCTGAATTTGTAATTCTGCAATCTACTTTCCGCTGCTTACTTATATACTGGAAAATTGGTGGTCATTTAATATTTCCCTCTACTTCTGAAAGCAACTATTTACCTGGCACAGCATATTCAGGCACTCCCCTTTCGATCGGATTGGCCGGGTTATTGCTCCACTCAAACCATCCGCCGTCATAAACAGATACGTGCGGCCAGCCCATAAGGTAAGCATTCATAAAAGCTTCACTGCCACGCCAACCAGTACCACAGTAAAATGCGATGTGTTTATCAGGAGTGATTCCATTTTCTGCCCAATGCGACTGAATTTCATGAAAATCACGCATCGTGTTGTCCAGGTTCCTGTAATTTTCCATGTGATAAGCATCGCTCCCGCAGTTTCCAAATATAGCACCGGGTATTCTTCCCGTTTTTTCTATGTAATTATAACCACTAACATTTCCAATAAATTCCTCCCAGCTGCGAATACTAACAAGATCGCCATCATCAGAAGCAAGCAACTCTTTAGCTTTGGGTGTGTCGATAAAGATTTCCGGCCTACCGGGTATTTCTGCACCAAACGCATTGCGTGGTTTAATTTTAGTTCTTTCTGTTGTCACTTTATATCCCTCTTCTTTCCATGCAGTAAGGCCGCCGTTTAAAATTTTTACATCCTTCACTCCTGCGTATAATAAAATCGCCGCACAACGAATAGCTCCCAAATGCCCTGCAGCCTGTCCCGGATACATATCCCTGTTATCAGGATAGGAGAACCTTCCGTAAACAATTACGGTACTATCCTTATCAATTCCATATTTCGGTAATATCTGTTCTAGTTCTTCGGGAGTCCTTCTGTTCCATGTCCTTTCAGACTCAAGATCATTTGTGTTCAGAGGAACAGCACCCGGAATATGACCGGCATCATAATCAGTTTCATAACCATAATGGGAATGGCAAATCACAAAGTTATTTCCGTCATAGTGTAGTGGATTTTCTCCTTCAATAATGCTGTTCAGCCAATCAGGATAAACTAATTGTTGATAACGCTCCATTCGTTGCATAGGAAGATCAGGGTTCGCAACCCATTCTTCTAAAAACTTCTTATAGACTGAAACATTTTCATAGCCACTTTCTGTTAATTTATTAGCCAACCATTCAGCGTTTTCCGTATCATAGCCATAGATGACAATAACTTTTTCTGAAGTAATTCCTTTGGTATTAAGTACATCTTTAAAATCAATATATTTTGTCCACTTTAAGGGAATTGTTGTAGCGCCTTTTATATGGCCTCCCCGACTTTCCTGTTTTAAGGGCCATCCGTTATATGCTGCTATAGGCCGTATATCTATTAAAACTGAATCTGATTTCTCAAGAATTTCCAAAAGCTTTTGAGTACTAACTTCTCTGGGATAATGCGTCATAGTATATAAAATTTAATCAACAATCAATAAAAAAAGTATGTCTATAAACCTTCTTAACTCAATTTAGATAATTTTGTTGAACAATAACAGAAATAAATGATTATTTTTTATTTAACTTTTATCTTTGGTGAAAAAAACCAAAAGCTATTTTTAATAAACACCTAAATCATGGAATTTCGTTATCGTGTTTTTATGACTTTGGCTAACCGGCTGAGCTTTTCTAAAGCAGCTAAAGACCTCTCCGTTTCTCAACCTGCAGTGACCACCCACATACGGGAATTAGAAAAGAATCTTGGCGTAAACCTGTTTACACGTTCGGGTAACCAAACGCTGCTTACTTATGAGGGCGAACTGGTTTATAAATATGCAAATCAATTATTAACCCTGCATACAGATCTTATTTCCAAATTAAACTTTTTGAAGTACGAATCAGAAGGAAATTTAAACATCGGTACGAGCAATACAATTGGAACTTACATTTTGCCACAGCTGCTTGCCAAATTCTTCCATCAATTTCCATACCTGAAGGTTAATTTTGTTAATGGTAACTCAGCGGAACTTGAGGAAAAAACACTAAATAATGAAATAGATGCTGCAATAATTGAACATGGAAATAATCTCCGGAAATTGGATTATATTCATCTGATGAATGACCAGATTATCGGTGTCACAGGCACAAGTAACAGAGATTATTCAGATAATATATCTCTTCAAGAGCTAAAAAAATTGCCTTATGTAACAGAACAGGAAGAAACAGATGTCTCAAAAGCCATCGAAGAATATTTTAAAACACACGGTCTAAAAAGCTCAAATTTTCCAAATCAAATCCATCTAAAAGATATTGAAGCAGTGAAAAATTTCCTTATCCATTCCAATGGATTTTCCCTGCTACCAAGAATATCTATAAAAAAAGAGCTGCGATTAAATTTGTTAAAAAAATTATCCATTCATGAAATTTCTGGTGAGCGCTCGTTTCAGGCGGCTTTCTCCAGAGAAGCAAATAACCAAAAAGCAGCGCATTTCATAAAATTTCTCTTTTCAGGGAATAAATAAAAAGCTCCTTCTCCCAATTTAAACAAAAAACAACCATCGATCTCTTTATGAGAAATTTAGCCTAAAATGCGAATAGAAACAACCGGATACAGGAATAATAAATGACCCAAATTGAGCGATCCTCACTCACGACAAAGAAATTGTATGGCTTTTACCTCGCCTATTCGGTAAAAACCGACAATTTCTAAATCGCGGTTATACCTAAGTAAAGCGCTTTTTCACTTCGTTCAAACCGCTCAACTTAGGTATGAATTATTCGGGCTAAACAAATCTTTTGTAAATTTGTACGAATAAATAAATAACGTTCTTTAACAAAATAAAAAATGTACGGGGTGCTTGCAACCAGCAGGCTGAGAGTATACCCTCTGAACCTGACCTGTATAATTACAGCGCAGGGAAATACTTCACAACAGAATATCATTAATTTATATAATCAAGTGAAAAGCCGTTTCCCTGTTTCAGCAAGGAAACGGCTTTTTTTATTCAAAAATTTTAAAACTATGGATACCAAAACAGAAAAACAACACAAGCTATCATTCGATCAATTTGCAACCAAATATGATGCCTGGTTCATGGAAAATGAAAATCTGCTTCGTTCGGAAGTAGCATTAGTAGCCTATGCCCTGAATAAACCGGGCAGAACCCTTTCCGTTGGATGTGGAAGTGGCCTTTTCGAATATTTTCTGAAAAATGACCACGGAATTGATATTAACGAAGGCATTGAACCATCGGAGTCAATGGCAGAAATTGCCACAAAAAGAGGAATGAAAGTAAGCATTGGCACTGCCGAAGAAGGGGAATTCGGGAATGGAGTATACGACACCGTCCTTTTTAATGGAACGCCATCCTATATCAGTGATATCAATGCAGCTTTTGAAAAAGCGTATTATGCACTCAAAAAAGGCGGAAAAATAGTAGTTATCGATGTTCCAAAAGACGGGTCGTTTGCAATGCTCTATAATATGGCAAAAACACTTGGCACATGGGAACATGATTTACTTAAAGATATTAAACCGGACACTGTATACCCTATTGAATTCGTCAAAGATGCAAATTGGAGAACAACCCCGGAAAAAGTAGAAGCTCTAAAGAAAGTTGGTTTTCAAAACTTTAAATATGCTCAAACATTAACAACGCATCCTTTGTATTCCAATGATGAATCAGAACAACCCAAAGATGGCTACAAACAAGGAAACTACGTAGCAATTACGGGAATAAAATAAAAAGGAGGTCACTATGACTGCGCAGAACACACTTATTAAAGATTTAGAAAAACTACGCGAACAAGCCCCTTTAATTCATAACATAACCAATTATGTAGTAATGAATCCTACTGCAAATGCGCTTCTTTCCATTGGCGCTTCGCCTGTTATGGCACACGAACCTAGGGAAATGGAAGAAATGGTTTCCATCGCTTCAGCACTTGTAATAAATATTGGCACACTCAGTGAAAGATGGATAGAAGCCATGCACATTGCAGGAAAAGCAGCAAAAGACAAAGGCAAACCGATTATTCTTGACCCGGTGGGAGCCGGCGCTACAAGTTTAAGAACAGATACCACAAAAAGTCTCATTGAAGAGGTTAATCCCCAAATAATCCGTGGCAATGCCTCAGAAATACTGGCTGTAGCAAAAGCTGAAATGTCGACAAAGGGAGTTGACTCCACCGCTTCGGCAGATGAAGCAACAGATGTAGCAAAAGAGCTGGCAAAAAATACCAAATCTGTTGTTAGCATAAGCGGAAAGACAGATTATATCACAGACGGGAATACGCTTTACAAGGTAGAAAATGGGCACCCGCTCATGGGAAAAATAACCGGAACGGGTTGTACAGCAAGTGCCTTAACTGCAGCTTTTTCATCTGTTAATACGGATTATCTTGTTGCAGCAACAGAAGCAATGCAGATTATGGGAATTGCCGGGGAAATAGCAGCCGAAGAATCTGATGCTCCGGGCACTTTCCAGACGGAATTTCTGGATGCGCTTTATAAAATCAATTCGGATGAAATAAAAAACAGGATAAAATGACACGTTCCATCATGCCGATAAACATGGATTTGTATCTGGTAACCGACAGAGATCTGTCGAAAGGCAGGTCTCTGGAGTGGGTTGTCGAAAAGGCAGCAAAAGGAGGAGTTACTGTCGTTCAACTGCGGGAGAAAAACATAGAAACAAAAGAATTCATTGAAGAAGCAAAAAGAATTCAAAAAATACTTGAGCCATACAAAATTCCGCTGATTATCAACGACAGAGTTGATGTAGCAATGGCAATTGGAGCTGATGGCGTGCATCTGGGGCAGAATGACATGCCCTACACGATGGCAAGAAAAATTCTTGGCGATAAGGCCATTATCGGATTATCAGTTGAAAGCATTGAGCAGGCGGAAGAAGCCAACCAGTTTGACGTGGATTATATTGCCATTAGTCCCGTATTTACGACACCCACAAAGGAAGAACTAACGCAGGAGCTGGGAATTTCCGGAGTGCAAAAAATAACAGGGCTAACAAAGCATCCATCTGTAGGGATTGGAAGCATCAAACCCCACAATGCAGAATCAATTATTAAAGCAGGAGCCGACGGAATTGCAGTTGTATCGGCTATATGCTCAGCTGAAAACCCCGAAGAAGCAGCTTCTGAACTAAAAACAACAGTTCAAAAAGCGAAATCTTTGCCGGAATAGAAATTTTTACGGAACTTTACTATTATGGAAAAAACGAAAAAGAACCTTAAAAGCATTGGCGAATTTGGCCTTATCGAGGAATACATCGCTCCTGAATTCAAAGATCTGGTCAAAGAACACATGACAGGCATAGGAGACGATTGTTCAATTATCCCGGTTAGCAAGACCACTTCTCATATTTTCACAACCGATATGTTGATTGAAAAAACGCATTTTCTGAGAGACAAAATCACTCCTTACCAACTTGGTTTTAAGTCATTAGCTGTAAATTTAAGCGACATAGCAGCAATGGGGGGTAAGCCTGTTGGCTCATACATCTCAATTGGATTACCAAAAGACATTGAGCTCAGTTGGATAGAAGAATTTATGAAAGGTTACAAAGCGCTGAGTGAAGAAGAAGATGTCCCCTTGCTAGGTGGAGACACTACCAGCTCAGAAAACTCTATTGTTATCAACATAGGAGTAACAGGAGAAATTCAAAATCAAAACATAAAAAAAAGGTCAGCCGCAGAAACAGGCGATATAATTTGCATTACAGGTGAAACAGGGGAGTCAGCCGCAGGATTGCAGGCGCTTTTTTTAGATTTACCTGAGGATAACAAAACAAAACCGCTTTTTGAACAACACCTTTCTCCATACCCCCACATTTCTGAAGGAAAATGGCTGGCTAAACATAAAGATGTCCACGCCATGATTGATGTTTCTGATGGCATAAGCTCAGATTTGATGCACATACTCAATGCCTCTTCCAGGAAGGGAAATATTGATTTGGAAAAAATTCCAATGACCAATGCGCTACTCAACTTTTGCAACACGCACCAAATCGACCCCACTGAACTAGCGTTATCAGGAGGAGAAGATTACATCTTGTTGCTTACTATACAAGGCGAAGCCTTTGAGAATATAGCTAAAAACTTTATGGATAAATTTCAGAAGCCCCTCTATCCAATAGGAAAGATAGAAGACGGTAAGCCAAAAATAGCTTACTATAAGAACAATCAAGAGGTTGAAAATATTAGAAAGGGATATACACACTTTTAATTAAGAAATGAACTATGGAAAAAAACTATTATAAAAAGGCCTTAACCATAGCAGGTTCAGATAGTGGCGGCGGAGCAGGGATACAAGCAGACATTAAAGCTTTTTCAGCAAACGGTGTTTATGGAATGTCCGCTATTACAGCAATCACGGCTCAAAACACAAAAGGAGTTACTAACATTCATCCGGTGCCCGATGAAATAATTAAAAGTCAGATCACTGCAGTTATGGATGACATCGGGACAGATGCAATAAAAATAGGAATGCTGCACAGTTCAAAAGTCATCCAACAAGTAGTCGAAAGCCTTAACAAATACAAATCACCAAACATTGTCATCGATCCGGTGATGGTGGCTACATCAGGCGATAAGCTGCTTCAGGATGAAGCTATTGACACCCTTATTAAAGAGATGTTGCCAATAGCAACAGTAATCACACCAAATTTACCAGAAGCAGAAATCATCCTCGGCTACAAAATCAGAACCGAAGAACAATTCTTACAAGCAGCCCGTGAATTAAGTCAGACAAAAGCAAAGGCAGTATTGCTGAAAGCCGGACATTTTCACAGTGAAGAGTTGACAGATGTGCTCTATATTTCAGAAACAGACGAAACTATAAAAATTCCGGGCAAACGTATCAAAACTAAAAATACACACGGAACAGGGTGCACACTTTCTTCAGCTATAGCAGCCCAACTGGCACATGGTTTTGACCTGAAAACGGCTATAGAAAAAGGAGTCGAATACATACAACAGTCTATCCGGGCTGGCTCCGATTTTCAACTAGGCTCTGGTCATGGGCCCGTTCATCATTTTTATAATTTCTGGAACTAATCGTTCTTATGAAACGCTCATAGACAAATTGCTGTAAAGACGTTGCAGTGCAACATCTCAACGCAGTACCACTTCTCAACGCGGATTATTCATAAAACTACGTTTTATTCAAATAAAGTAAATAACTCTTAAAATACGATACTTACATGAACTTTATCGACGAACTTTGGCATTCAGCAGAAGAAATTTACCAATCCATTATCACACATCCGTTTAATCAAGAGTTAGCTGCAGGAACACTAAAGCAAGAGAAATTCAAGTTCTATCTAAGTCAGGATGCCATATATATCGGAGAATACTCCAGGGCTCTTGCTGCTCTCGCCGCAAAATCATCCACACATGAAGAAATGTTAGAATTTATCTCCTTTGCCAAAGAAGGACTTGAAATTGAACGAGAACTACATAATCATTTCATGAAAACTTATCAGATAAAAAAAGCTGAAGAACCGGCTCTTGCCACAGATGCTTATGCCAATTTTTTACTATCATCGGTAGGGTTTAAAAGTTATGAAGAAGCTTTGGCTGCACTGCTTCCCTGTTTTTGGCTTTACAACGAAGTCGCCATTAACATACGTGAGAATACTGTGTCTCACAATCCCTACCAAAAATGGATTGACACCTATTCAGGAGCTGAATTTGACCAAACCACGGAAAGACTTAAAGACATTACCAATCAATTAGGGCATGAAGCAACAGAAAAATTAAAAAAACGGATGAAACAACAATTTGCCAAATCTGCAATGTATGAGTGGCTATTTTGGAATAATGCTTACCAACTAAAATTCTGGGGATAAAACAAAGATGAAAAAAAAACGTTTCTCCTTAATAGTAGCAATATCCTGTTTCCTAAAAACTCTAAATTATTGGTAAATACGAATATTTTTACTAATTTTGCGGCAGCTTTTTTTAACCAATCTCATTAAAGTAATGGAAAAAACAAAGGTACTTTTCATCTCCCAGGAAATAACTCCTTATCTGCCTGAAAATACAATGTCTAAAGCGGGACGTTATTTGCCGCAAGGAATTCAGGACAGAGGTAAAGAAATACGTACCTTCATGCCCAGGTTTGGAAAAATAAATGAAAGAAGGAATCAGCTGCATGAGGTAATAAGACTTTCCGGCATGAACCTTATCATTAACGACACAGACCGTCCGTTAATAATTAAAGTTGCATCAATTCAATCGGCCAGAATGCAGGTTTATTTTATTGATAATGAAGACTACTTTCACCGGAAGTTCAAATTAAGAGACGACGAAGGAAATGAATTTGAAGACAACGATGAACGCGCAATATTTTTTGCGAGAGGCGTTCTGGAAACCGTAAAAAAGCTCAGATGGGCTCCGGATGTTGTACATTGCCAGGGATGGTTTACGGGTTTAGTACCCTTATATCTAAAAAAAGCTTATAATGAAGAACCATTATTTGCCAATTCTAAAGTTGTATATTCGGTGTATGACGATGATTTCAAAAAGCCGTTAAATACTGAATTAAAAAATAAAGTCAAAGTTGAAGGAATTACAAATAAAGATCTCAAAACCATTAAGGATAATCCCGATTTTGTCAATTTCAATAAACTAGCGATAGAAAATTCTGACGGAGTTATTAAAGCAAGTGATAATATCAACAAAGACCTGGAAAAATATATTGACTCGCTAAGCAAACCAAAACTTGAATATCAAACTGAGGAAGAGTATATTGATGCTTACTCCAAATTTTACGATGATCTCTTAAAAGAATAAACCACTGAACAAATTAATGTATGATTAACCCTAAAATGAAGAATTTACTTCCAAGTCAAAAATTTATTTCATTCGCTCTGATAATCGGGATAGCTACCCTTTTCTTCAACTGTGAAAGAAACGCAGATGAATTCGGGAACGATGTTCTCTCGAACAGAGATTCTATTCCTGTTTATACAGATACGCTTCTAAATTACCAAACCTTTTTAGAGCGTGAACCAAAATTTACCACCAATGGTGCAAATAAATTAATAATGGGAAATATAACGAATGAATACTTTGGACAAACTAAAAGTTATGCCCTTGGACAATTTTTTATAAATACCAGAGTAGATTCAGGAAAAACAATTCCGTCTGAAAACATAAATGCTGAAATAATAATAAGTCCCGATGAATATTATGGAACTTTTAATGAGATGGCCTTTTCATTATATGAAGTAAATACAGATCTGGATTTATCTGAAAATCATTATTCTAACGCAGATCCGGAAGATTACTACTCTGCTTCGGAGTCTGAAATATCGGATAGTATCAGCTTTCAGGGAGATTCTATAATCAAAATCAAACTTACTCCTGAGTTCACTCAAAAACTCAATAAAAGATCTTTTCAAACTGTAGATGACACCCTACTTTTCACCGAGGCAATAAAAGGTATACTGTTCTCTTTGGATAATAATGCAGGCGGAAAAGGGCTTCTCTCCACTTCAATAGAAAACTGTACTATGCACCTGTATTATACTGAAGAAACAGATTCCACCAGCGTAACCGACACTATTAATTATGGAATTAATAAAGATTTCGGGATAAGATTTAACATGTTCGACCATGATTATGCTCAGGCAACCAACACCCCTAATGTCCAAACAGCTTTAGAATCGGAAGGGGAAGACAGTTTATTGTTTATTCAGAATTTACAGGGTACCCGGGCAAAGGTAACTTTCAGCAATATTGACTCTTTGAAGAAAATATATAAAGATAAACTTTTTGCTAATGCCAGTCTCGTTTTTGATGTCAAAGACAAATATAACCAATTAACAGATACAACAATGTCGAACATGGAGGCGTATATTTACGAGGAGGACTCTACTTACAGAAAACTCAACAGTTACCTTCAGTCAATTATCAATTATCAACTTCAATCTTATGAGGCATATTATGATGATAAAAATAATGAAATGGTATTCAACTTAACGGCATATATTCAAAGCCTTGTAAATAACAGAACCCAAAATAACACAATCTATCTTCATACTCCAGACAGAGCTTCCGGTTTAAGACAAATTGTGCTTACAGGAAGCAATTCATCTACACCTGGAAGATTAGAAATAAAGTACTATAACACATCAGAATAGAAATATACCAAAAATTAATAAATCATGTGTGGAATTGTTGGTTATATCGGAAAAAAAGAAGCCTATCCAATCCTCGTTAATGGATTGAAAAGGTTGGAATACAGAGGCTATGATTCAGCAGGAGTATCCTTACTAAACAATGGTGAAGTGTCTATATACAAAAAGAAAGGAAAAGTCTCCGACCTTGAAGCATTTACTAAATCTAAGGATGTTCAGGGGAATATAGGCATAGGACACACACGTTGGGCAACTCACGGTGAACCAAATGACATAAATGCCCATCCGCATGCTTCCCAAAATGGAAAATTTATAGTCATCCATAACGGAATTATTGAAAACTACGGACGTTTAAAGAAGAGATTAGAAGACAGGGATTATAAATTCAAAACAGAGACAGATACTGAAGTATTAGCAAATCTTATTGAATATATATACCTGAAAGGACAAGTAAGTGCCGAAATTGCAGTAAGACTGGCATTACACAAGGTCATTGGCGCTTACGGCATTGCTATTATTTGTAAAGACGAACCCGATAAACTTATAGCAGCCAGAAAAGGCAGTCCTCTAGTTATAGGAGTGGGTGAAGATGAATACTACCTCGCTTCAGATGCTACACCAATTGTAGAGCACACGAAAAGCGTTATCTATCTGAATGAAAATGACGTGGCCATACTCGGAAGAGAAGAGCTGACGTTAAAAACCATAAAAAACGACAAACTTACCCCGAAAGTACAGAAGCTGGACATGGAAATCGGAGATATCGAAAAAAACGGGTACGATCATTTCATGCTGAAAGAAATTTTTGAACAACCTCGTTCAATCAAAGATACTTTCAGAGGCAGAATTAATCATGACAAAACCGAAGTTAAGCTCGGCGGCTTATATGAAGTGATGCCACAACTAATTCAGGCAAAAAGAATTATTATTATTGGATGTGGTACTTCATGGCATGCAGGAATTGTGGGTGAATACATTATCGAAGATCTGGCAAGAATTCCGGTTGAAGTTGAATATGCGTCCGAATTCAGATACAGAAATCCAATCATTGACGAAAACGATATAGTAGTCACCATAAGCCAAAGCGGAGAAACTGCAGATTCGCTTGCAGCAATACAACTAGCAAAAGAAGCAGGAGCAACTGTGCTTGGAATTTGCAATGTTGTGGGCTCAAGTATTCCACGCGAAACACATGCAGGGGTTTATACACATGCGGGGCCTGAAATAGGCGTAGCTTCAACAAAAGCTTTTACTGCCCAGGTTACCGTTTTATCCATGATCGCTATGATTCTTGGATATAAAAAAGGAGAAATTGACCAAAAAACGTATCAAAAGTTAATAAAAGAATTATCAGATATTCCGTCCAAAATAGAGAAAATATTAAATCATAACGATCTATTCAAGGACTTGGCAGAACGGTATAAAGAAGCTACAAACTTTTTATACCTCGGAAGAGGCTACTTATTCCCGGTAGCACTGGAAGGGGCATTGAAACTAAAGGAAATATCATATATTCATGCTGAAGGATATCCTGCAGCAGAAATGAAACACGGACCGATTGCATTAATTGATGAAAATATGCCGGTGGTTGTCATGGCTATTAAAGATAAATCCTATGACAAAATCGTAAGCAATATACAGGAAATTAAGGCAAGAAAAGGAAAAGTAATTGCTGTTGTTACTAAAGGGGATACCGTTATCCGGGAGATGGCAGAACATGTCCTTGAAATTCCGGAAACGCTTGAATCAATAGCTCCTTTGCTCACGGTGATTCCTTTGCAACTGCTATCATATCATATCGCTGTCCTCAGAGGATGCAGTGTTGACCAACCCAGAAATCTTGCTAAATCGGTTACTGTAGAATAAATTTCATCAGAAGGCTATCTCATAATTGATAGCCTTCTGGATTAATCAGGGATTCCAGAAGCTGCAACAAATACCGCCAGGAATAAAGAACCCGGAAACAAAAAAATAAACCTTCCTTTAAGCGAATTAACATGCTTTAATCAAAAGGTAAATGTTACTAATGTGCACACCTGTCCCTTGCATCAAGGCTTTTATGTATTACCCAAATTGAGCGATTCTCACTCACGTCAAATAAATTGTATGGTTTTCACCTCACCTATTCGGTAAAAACCGACAATTTCTAAGCCGGTCCGGCAGCTGCCGGATAAGTAAAGCGCTTTTTCACTTTGTTCAAACCGCTCAACTCAGGTATTAATTAAACGTTTTTCTTTGTGGATATTCCAATGATTATTATATTTTTGGTATTCAAAAACAATCTAAATTCCGCCCTATGAATAAGAAAAAATTTCCTTTGTGGTTAAAAATCATCCTCGGAATGGTAATAGGAGTTTTGTGGGGATTATTTGCAGTATATGTTGGGTTAAAAGAATTCACGCTTGATTGGATTAAGCCATTTGGTACAATCTTCCTGAATTTATTAAAACTCATTGCAGTTCCATTAATATTTGTTTCCCTGGTAAAAGGCATTTCCAGTCTTACAGATATTTCCAGGTTATCGCGCATGGGAATAAAAACAGTCGGAATTTATTTGGTATCCACCCTTATTGCAACAACAATAGGTCTTGGGTTAGTGAATGCTTTAAAACCCGGCGACACTTTCCCGGAAGACCGGCAAACCGAGCTACAGGAACGGTATGAAGTGGATATAAAAGAAAAAGAAATATCTGCCGAGAAGGTAAAAGAAGATTCACCATTACAATTTTTGGTGGATATGGTACCGGAAAATATTATTGGCGCAGCTTCGGAGAATTCAAATATGTTGCAGGTCATCTTTTTTGCAATATTATTTGCTATAGCAATGGTTGTAATTCCCGGGGAAAAAATACAAACAGTAAAAAATTTCGTGGATGGGTTAAATGATATTATCCTGAAAATTATAGATTTTATAATGAAGTTTGCTCCCTACGGGGTTTTTGCACTCCTTGCCGCCTTGATTGTCGAGTTCTCAGGCGATGCCGATCTTTTTACAGCCTTAGGGAACTATGCTGCTACCGTGGCATTGGGACTGTTTTTGATTATTTTCCTGGTTTATCCGTTTTTTATCCGAATTTTTGCAGGTGTCAAATACCCGGATTTCTTCAAAGCCATTTTCCCTGCCCAAATGTTAGCATTCACAACCAGCAGTAGTGCCGCAACTTTACCGGTTACATTAAAACGCACAACAGAAAAATTAGGGGTCTCAAAAACAGTGGCGAATTTTGTACTCCCCATCGGAGTTACAATAAACATGGACGGCACTTCATGTTACCAGGCCATTGCAGCAGTTTTTATCGCCCAGGTGTTTGGGCTGGACCTCACTGTAGTTCAACAGCTTACCATTGTAATGACAGCAACCCTTTCATCGATTGGTACCCCGGGTGTCCCTGGCGGAAGTATAATTATGCTGGTTATTGTACTTTCCAGTGTTGGCCTGCCTGCTGCCGGACTGGCATTAATTCTTGGGATAGACAGACCACTGGACATGCTCAGAACAGTGGTTAATATTACTGGCGATTCAACTGTTTCTACAATTGTAGCAAAATCTGAAAACGATTTGAGCTATCCGGTACAAAAACAAGAAAACGCTTAATAGATTTTTAATTACAAACTATGGATGCATCATTTATCTATGAACAGGAATTTAACGTAAGAGATTATGAAATCGACCTTCAGGGAGTAGTTAACAATGCAAATTACCTGCATTACCTTGAACACACACGGCATGAATATCTTTATTCAAAAAATGTAGATTTTGCAGGATTACATGCCGAAGGAAAGGACTTATTTGTCACACGAAATGAAATTGACTACAAAGCTCCATTAAAAAGTCATGACCGCTTTAAAGTAACTTTAAACATTTATCGGGAGGGACATTTAAAATTAGTTTTTGATCAGAAAATTTTTCGCGTACCAGATAATAAACTTATCGTAAAAGCAAAAGTCTATGGAGTCTGTCAGGATAATGGCAAATTAGTCAAGCCTGAACAAGTTCTGGATTTAGCTAATCTTGGTTTAGCCTAATTATTAATTCAGGGTAGCTTAAATATACTGAAACAATTTTTTTTATTTTAGTTTAAATTATTCAGGTTAGATACTTCAAATGTTATCAAATGGAAAAAGAAAAAAATGAAAACATCCGCCTTGGCATCGATGTAGGCGGATCAGGAATTAAAGGAGCCCTTGTTGATGTTGCTACCGGGGAACTAAAAACCGAACGAAAACGCTTTAAAACGCAAATTCCGGCAACTCCGGAATCTATTGCCGGGAAGATAAAAATGATCGTAAATTTTTTTGACTATTCAGGCCCGGTAGGAATAACATTACCCGCGGCAATAGAAGATGGATTTGTCAAAACAACTACAAATATTGATGAAAGTTGGATGGATAGGGATGCACACGAGTTATTCTCCAGTTTTCTATCTAGTCCAGTTTCTTTGATAAACGATGCGGATGCAGCCGGTTTAGCAGAAATGGCTTTTGGCCACGGCAAAGATGTAAAAGGAGTTGTAATTATGATAACCGTAGGCACAGGACTCGGATCAGCACTTTTTACTGACGGAAAGTTATTGCCGAATTCAGAACTGGGACAAATTTATTATAAGGACAAAATTGCTGAAATATGGGCTTCTGATGCCACCCGGAAGAAAAAGGATCTTTCATGGAAAAAATGGGCCAAACGTTTTGATAAATACCTACATTATTTAGAAAAAATATTCTACCCGGAGTTAATTATAATTGGCGGAGGAACGAGTAAAAAATTTGATAAATTCGAAAAATACCTCAAACGAGTTAAAACAATCACTTATCCCGCTAAACTCCAGAACAATGCAGGAATTATCGGGGCAGCTCTTGAGACTTTAAAGCAATCAAAAACGAATTGATCAAACGAGTTTTTTTATTAATGACAGTATATTTATTCGATCGGATGCTGTATTAAGTTTATTTACTCATAATTCTTGTTTATTCTGTTTCTTTCTTCTTTACTCACAGATCTGGAGCGGAAAATATCTTTGTAGTTACTGAACTTGTAAGCGATTTTCAGGCTAATATAGGATCTGTCGTAAAAACCTTTATGTTCCATATATAAGCCCTGAACATTTGTGCTGGATTTGTCTGTGTCCGTATTAAATATATCGTTCCAATCCATTGACAGGCTCAATTTATTATCCATGAATGTTTTTTTGATACCTGCATCGACTGTATATTTTCTTTGAAATTCATAAATGCCGTTGACACCTCCTGTGTAATAATTTAATGTACCATGAAGTGAAATTCCCATTGGCAAATCCAGATTATGATACGAAGAAAAATACCACATGGGTCTTGATATAAAGAAAGTTCTTCCATTGCCGTCATATTTATTTTCGCGGTAGCGAATCCCCACAGAATTATAGGTTGTCCAGTTTTCAGTTCTATATGGGGCTACTATACTTGCCGTGTATGCATCGGAATAGTCGATGTTCTTTTTTACACCATACGTTATAAGCGAGTTCGGATTTTTCTTTTCTATCGTCATAAAGACAGGGTTGTTAGCTCTGGTATATCCTAAACTCAAAGAAGCATATTTCTTGTAAATTAGTTTTAATTCTACAGAATGTGAAATTTCAGGCACTAAGTTTGGATTGCCTTTGATATAAGACAACGAATCGTAATAGATTGTGTAGGGATTCAAATCCTTATAATTTGGCCTGTTAATACGTTTTGAATAGGACAGATTCGATTTTAGATCGTCAGAAAATTGGTATTCCAAAGAAATCGATGGAAAAAAGTCTAAATAGGAAGTGTCAATAATTGCTTTTTCTCTATTTGACTGAGCTCCGTGTCTTTTGCTGTGTTCCGCTCTCAACCCTGTTTTTATAGAAACGTTACCAACATTTTTTTCGGCTATGAAATAGCCCGCAAGAACAGGTTCCTTATATGTAAATGTTTGCGAATTGCCTTCATCTTTGTTCCATTCATTATTAGTTTTCCTGAAAAAACGATGTTTGCTTGAATTACGCGTGAACTTGGTTTTTATCCCGCCTTTCAAAAGCAAATCTTCGAAAAGGGGGTAATGGTAATCCATTTTAAAAGTTGTCAGGTCAATCCTGTTGTTTCTTTCATTTCTATAATGAAATACCTCTTTGCCAGAGGTTCCTTCTATCTTGTCCTTTTTTTCTGCAAAATACCATGAACGGTCAAGGTATAATTCAAGTTTCTCACCGCTTGTATCTACCTGAAACGTATAATTCAAATTGACAGTGGGGCTTTTATATTCTACGAATGCTTTATTTTCTGACTTGATGAAGGAAGATGAACCCGAAACCGGTTGAAGCGTATTGGTGTTTGTATAATTCACGTCGTGTCCTTCAAAAAAGCCACGAAACTGCAATCCGATTCTGTTCCGGGAATTTATCTTATAATCGCCGCTCATTCTTCCAAAATGATCCTGATCGAAATTCCGGATCTTGGTTACCTTATTTTTTATTGTTAAGCCAGAAGAAAAGATCCGTTTGTGTACATCAGTGAATTTCTTTTTTTCAGGGCTGTATGAATAGTATACACTCACTTTCAGTGAAGAATCTTTGTAATTTGTTTCGAATGAGCTGTAATTCCTGTAGAATTCCCCAAAAGAGCTGCGGCTGTATATTCTGGCATTAATACCCCGACGCTGTTTATCCTTTAGAATGATGTTAATTATAGCATTGCCTTCAGCACTGTAATCTGCTTGTGGATTGGTTATTAATTCGATTTGTTTCACATTTTGAGATGAAATGGAGCTCAGAGCCCGGCCGGTAGCCATTTCTCTGCCATCTACCAAAACTTTAGCTTTCCCTTTCCCGAACACTTTGATAGTATTTTCTTTGTCGACTATTATTTGAGCCGATTTTCTCAATAGTTCTTTTACAGTGCCTGCATTCTCCAGAGATGTATGGTTTACATTCATAACTAATTTATTGTCCTGGAGGGAAAAGATATTTCTTTTGCCACGGACAACGACTCTATCCATTTTTATGTTTTTGACTACTAAATGTAGAGTATCTAAATCAACTACATCCCTGTATCCATTAATATTTACAGGAATTATCCTGTCTTTATAGCCTAACCTGTACACACAGAGCCATATAGAATCTTTTCTTATTCCTTCAATGGTAAAGTTCCCGTCCCAAAATGTACCACCTTTTATTAAAGCACTATCCGTAGGATTGCGGATGATGACATTGAACATTTCTATAGCTTCTTTATTCTTCCCGATAACTTCACCTGTAATAGTTTTTTGAGCAAATCCTGATGTCATACTCATAATAATATAAATGACTAAAAGAACTAATCGATACTTCATTTGGATAAGGTTTTAGTGATTATTCATCTTTGTTGAGCAAAAAAATATATGCACGGGGAAATCACCAAAAAAGTGTGTTTGTTGACAAATCTTTGTGTTAACAGGCAAGATGCTGGGGACGATTAACAAATAACAGGGAAGTTTGACAATCCATTCCAAATTTTATAATAATGGAACAACATTTTAATTTATATTTACCGAGCCTGTAGGATTGATCTAACCGTATCCAGATATTTTCTCGATACAGGTAATTCTATCTTTTTTGGTTCGGTAATAAGTATGAAATACATTGAACGGCGGGTGAATAATTTTACTGCATAGTTTTTATTTATAAGGTAGGAACGGTGAATACGAATAAACTCATTCCCGGAAAGTTGTTTTTGCATGTTTTCCAGTGTATTGCGAAGTATATGCTTTTTTATTTCTTCTTTTTTATGGCAGAAGAGTTCTATATAATTTTTTTCCGATCTCAGATATATTAATTCAGAAGCTTTGATTTGTATGGGTTGGTTTTTCTTATTACTGCCATACAGGGTGAGAAGGTCAACAGTTGAAGCCTTTTCTGTTCCGTTTTTAAAGAAGCCAAGTTTTTTGGTTTTATGCCATTTCCAAAGAAAAAGCAGTACGAAAAGAAAAAATCCAAGAATAAAAGTGCCTTGCAGCCAATAAAGAAAACTCGTAAATGAGTAATCGGTATGGCCGAAATATTGATGATGATAGATTCGTGTTAATAAGGCTGTTACAGTCAGAAATAAAACCAGAACCCCTGATTCTTTAAACCAATTCCATTTTTTTTGACCGTATATCTTAAGGTATAAGATAAGCGGAACAGCATAGGATAAAATATAACTCAGGGTCACCACAACTCCATACCCACTTAAAAAAACATTTTTCCCTGATGCATGATATTCAGAAGTATCGAACGGTTGATAGAGCCATATCTCCATGAAGGTAAATACACCGAAAAGAAATGCAATAATGAGATGTTGTTTCCATGTAGGAAGATATAGATGTTGCGTGAAATAGTTCATAAAGATGGAAAACTAAGATTGTTAGATACCCTGTTATTTTTAATTGTAAAATTAATAAAATGCATGTGATTCACTAATCCATAATCAGTGACTCTAATAGAACGACTTTTAATCTCTGATAAAACTAATTATCCCTCAATTTTCCAAAATTGAACAACTTACAGTCAGTGGTCTATCCTTACTTTAGGGAATTCTAAAGGGCAGCGGGCAAGCTTATAATGTGTTTTCTCAGAACCACTGATCAATAAGACAGAAAAATCCCCACAGGGAAATTGAATTTTCTGTCTGTGGGGAAATACAAAAAGTGACAGTCTATTTATGATAAAGACACCTCATTTATTAGCAGTTCATTTTCCAATTCCTTCCAGATAAAGGAAAAACGCATATTCTCTGGCAGTTTCCTTCAGGGCTTCGTATCTGCCGGAGGAGCCTCCGTGTCCGGCTTCCATGTTGGTACGCAGCAGTAACACGTTATCGTCTGTTTTCTTGTCTCTTAATTTTGCCACCCATTTAGCCGGTTCCCAATATTGCACCTGTGAATCATGGAGTCCGGTAGTAACCAGCATGTTTGGATATTCCTGTTCTTTCACATTATCGTAAGGCGAATAGGACAGCATATATTCATAATACTTCTCCTCTTTGGGATTTCCCCATTCGTCAAATTCGCTAGTTGTCAGCGGAATATCTTCATCCAGCATGGTTGTGACCACATCAACAAACGGCACTGCAGCAACTACTCCGTTATAGAGGTCGGGTTGCATATTCACAATGGCGCCCATTAGCAAGCCGCCGGCACTACCACCCATGGCATAAAGATGTTTAGAGCTGGTATAGTCTTTTTGAATTAAATGTTCTGCACAGTCGTTAAAATCAGTAAACGTGTTCTTTTTATTAAGCAATTTGCCATCTTCATACCATTCTCTTCCGAGATACTGGCTTCCGCGAATGTGCGCAATAGCGAAGAAAAATCCTCGGTCCAGAAGGCTCAGGCGGTTAGAGCTAAAGCGCGGACTTATTGTTGCCCCATAGGAACCATAACCATAGAGTAATGTAGGGTTATTTCCGTTCAGTTTTATTCCCTTACGATAGACAACAGACATTGGGATTTTTTCGCCATCATCTGCTTCAGCCCATAGTCTTTTTGTTTCATAATTGTCAGAGTCAAAATCACCGAGTACTTCCTCCTGCTTCCTGAGCTCCTTTTCATGAGTTTTCATGTTGAAGTCGTATGTGGTTCTGGGTGTTGTCATTGAACCATAGCTATATCGCAATAGTTCACTGTCGAATTCAGGATTATTTGAAATACCAGCAGCATAAACTTCCTCTTCAAAATCAATGTAATGGGCTTGGTCGTTATTCCAGTTTCTAACCTGAATTCTTGTAAGCCCTTCTTTTCGTTCTTCTACTGCCATGTAATCTTTGAATAATTCCACTCCTTCCAGAAAAACATCCTCCCTGTGAGGTATAACTTCTTCCCAGTGCTCTTTTGCTCCCTTTTCCACCGGTGTTTTCATTAGGCGGAAATTTTTGGCTTTCCAGTTGGTCACTATGTAAAAATTGTCATCATATTGCGATACGGAATATTCTATACCTCTTTCACGTGGTTTTATAACGGAAAAATTTCCGTCTGGTCTAGACGCGTCTACAAAACGGTATTCATCACTCATTGTGCTGTGGGAAGCGATGAAAATATAGTCATCGGATTTGGTTTTATTAACGTATGTAGAAAAGGTAGGGTCAGATTCATGGAAAACCTCTGCGTCTTTTGAAAATTCTTCATTTAACTTATGTTTATATATCTTATAAGAACGGAGGGTTTCCGGATGCTTTTTCGTATAAAACAGGGTTTCGTTATCGTTTGCCCAAACCGCCCGGCCGGTAGTCATTGGTAGTTTATCTTTAAACACCTCATCGGTATTGAGGTTTTTTATATGGATGGTGTATTTACGCCGGCCTACCGTATCTACTCCATAGGCAACAAGATTATTATCGGGGCTAACTTCAACGCCGGTTACATTATAAAAATCGTACCCTTTTGCCATTTTATTCACATTTAACATAATTTCTTCTTCAGCTTCAAGGGAACCTTTTTTCCGGCAATATAAAGGATACTCCTTCCCTTCCTGGTATCTTGTATAATAATAGTATCCATTCTTTTTATACGGAACACTTTTGTCGTCTTCTTTAATGCGGCTTTTCATTTCTTTGAACAGTTTTCCCTGCAAATCTTCTGTAGGTTTTAAAGCCGCCCTGGTGTATTCATTTTCTGACTTTAAATAATCGATGACTTCTGGATCATCCCTGTCGTTCATCCAATAATAGTTATCAACTCGTGTATCGCCATGAATAGTAAGTTCTTTCGGTTTCTTTTCCGCATCAGGCGGCTGCATGTTTTCTGGTTTCATACTTGTTTCTTGTTTGCATGCTGTCGACAGTAAAAATCCTGTCAGCAGAAAGGTGAAATAAATTTTCAGTTGTTTCTTAGTAATCATAATTTTCAATGTTTTATTGAGGATACAAGATAATATTTTTCAGTCAGTTTTATTTGACAACAAAAAGATAAAAATAGCTCTTTTTATTTTATTATATCATTGCTCCATTGCTCCATTGTTATTATCGTTCATTTTTAGAAGTAAAGTGTAAATTCAACTTTTCACAGAAAAACAGAATTTCCCGGAGCCGAAATAACGAATAACAGAAAAAAAATCAGGATTGTTGTAAAAGTTCCTCCATAATAGGCAAATCGGCTTCGGCCATATCGTATTTTGTATAATCTTCAACTTTTATCCATAAAATTCTCCTATGATCATTGAGTTGAAGCCCTCCTCTTATTTCAGTGACATAAAAAGCATGTAAAGTTAAGTCCATATCCGTGTATGTATGACGGTGGCTCATGAAATGTTTCCCTATGTATGCATCAATTCCGAATTCTTCATTTAATTCCCGCTTCAGGCATTGTTCAAAGGATTCATCTTTTTGTACTTTGCCACCCGGCAACTCCCAAAGCAATGCACGATTTTTGTCCTTTCTGCGCTGGGCAATTAGTACTTTTTCTTCCCGGATAATAATTCCGGCGGTTACGTCAATCATAGATTCAATTTTGGGGACATGACCATCTTCTCTCCGCTTTATTCGTTCAAAACGCTGTCAGGCCATGAAGGTGCTGTCAGGTTATTTCGCTGTCAACTGCTTTCTAATTTTAAATTTATCATTTTCGCTGAAATCACTTTTCTTAGGGTCTTTTAATGGCTGAACGAACCATTATAAATTCATTGATGTTGTCCATATCAATAATTCCAACCAATTTTTCATTTTGAACAACCGGAGCCATGGTTATTCTTTGCTTTTGCATTATCTGGTAAGCTTTCTCCAGGGAAGTGTAGGGATCAAATGTAGTAATATTCCTGTTCATGATCTGCCTGATCAATAAATCATCACCATGCTCGGAAAGTCCTTGAATTATATTATTTCTGGTAAGAATTCCCTTTACCTTGTTTTCATTATCTACTATAACAAATCGCTGCTGCGGACCATCTAACAACATGCTTACTGCGGTTTGGAGTGTTTTTTCTTCTCTTAAGCTTGTAAACTCATGCATCAGTATATCTTTCACCTTATAACCTGAAAGCACAGATTTGTAACGGATTTGTTCGTATTCTTTTTGTGCTCCGATAAAAATAAATATGGCGATAAAAATAAGGAATGGATTTGCAAATATTCCAAGTACAGCTAAACCAAAAGCGAATATTTTCCCCATATTCATGGCTACGTAAGTGGCTTTCTCTCTTGAAAAGTACATGGCCATTAGTGACCGGAAAATCCTTCCACCGTCCATAGGAAAAGCAGGAAGTAAATTGAATATTGCAAGCATCAGATTTGCAAACATCAGGATGAGAAAAAAGTTTTTCCCGGTAATTCCCTGTAAATTTGATGTTGAAAAATTGAAGTTATTAGTGATTAGCAATAGAACTGAAAGTACTATAGCAATAGCAATATTTGATAGAGGGCCGGCCACAGAGACTGAAAACTCCTGTTTTGGCTCTTCAGGCATCTTTTGTAGATCAGCTAAACCTCCTATGGGAAGCAGCGTGATACTTCGGGTAGGAATTCCATATCTTCTGGCCATTAAAGAATGAGACAACTCATGGATAACAACACAAATAAAAAGAGCTATAATAAACAGAACTGAATAGATAATTTGTTGTGTGCCGGCTCCTTGCTGAAGATTAAGAAATACAATCCATGCAATGATTAGCAAAAATGTCCAGTGTACTGCAACTCTAATGCCAAAAGGTCGGCCAAGTGTAAGTGCATTTTTCATGTGTAATGCTTTTTAGTAATAATACATCTGTTAATTAAAATATTTCAAGATTATAACCAATTCAAGAAACAAGATCTGAAATTTTAAGCAGATCAATTTAGGAAAAATCATTGATTTATTAAAACCCGTATGAAAAATTGAACCATAGGTATAAGGCGCACAATAAAATATAAGCAAAATTTCAGGTTAATTTATGCGAGTCAGGTAAAGTAATATGTTCATACGTTTATTCATAGCCCACGTCCTTAGAGATTACCGCTTACTCACACAAATTGATGAACTTTTTAATACATTCTTCTCCTTTCTGAAATTGCCCGGTTAATAATATTTACGGAATACGATAACCATTTTACTTCCTCAACCATATAACAATTGAACAATAAAACAATTAATCAGAAATAATACTTGTTTCCCCTATAATGAGGTAATTTTTTAAAAAAGTTTTAAAAATTTTTGGAAATATGTTAAAAGATTGTTTACATTTGTAGTGTATTAATTAACTATTACACTATAAAACATAAACACTATGGTAAACATTCAACATCTTGATTTTGCATATCCAAAGCAAAGTATGCTTTTTAAAGAACTATCCCTGAACCTTCAGCCCGGAAAAATTTACGGGCTTTTGGGTGAAAACGGGGCAGGAAAAACAAGTTTATTGAAATTAATTTCAGGCTTGTTATACCCCGACAGTGGAGTTTGTTTAGTGCATAATTATGAAGCTAACAAAAGAATTCCACAAATGCTGAGCGAAATTTACATGATTCCTGAAGAATTCGATTTTTCACCCATTTATATTGATGAATTTGTCAAAATAAACGGCGCATTTTATCCTAAATTTAATCACCAGCAATTCCTTGAATACATGAAGGAATTCAACATGGAAACTCACCAGAAACTCTCCAGGCTGTCTTATGGACAAAAGAAAAAAGTGTTATTGTCTTTTGGCCTGGCAACGAATGCAAAGCTGATTATCCTCGATGAACCAACAAATGGGTTAGATATCCCTTCAAAAAGCCTATTCCGAAAAGTTTTGGCATCATCGATTTCCGAGGACCAGAGCTATATTATTTCAACGCATCAGGTTCGTGACATGGAAAGTCTAATCGATCCAATTGTTGTCCTGGACAATGGAAAGATCATTTTTAACCACTCTGTAGAAGATATCAGCCGCTATTTATCATTTAAAGTTGTCAGAGATGACGAAGCACCCGACAAGCTAATTTACGGAGAAAATCTTGTGAATGGAAAGGCTGGAATTATAGAGAATACAGAGCAAGAAGAAACCCAGATTAACCTGGAGCTTCTCTTCAATGCAATTATACAGGAAAACGAAAAAATCAATCAGGCATTTAAAAAATAAACATTATGGAGACAAATAAATATCTAAATATAAACAGGTTATTCTATCTTATCAGAAGAGACCTTGTGATCAATTACAAATCATTCTTAATTGGTATTGCTGCCGTAGGTGGTTTTTTACTGCTTTTACTGCTTGGTGATACGTATGCCCGGGGTTATCTGAGCTATGATCCTGTAATAGTTACATTTTACCTCTTCTTTTTTTTCGGGGGTTTAATATTCACCAGCAATATGTTTAGTGAGCTCCACCGGGAAGACAGCAGTTATCGATATCTTACTTTACCTGCATCCACACTTGAAAAATTGATCTCTAAGTGGATACTTAGCTCCATTGCATTTATAATTGTTTCTTTTGTTGGTATACAACTCGTAATTCTGCTTGGAGCAGTTATCAGTACAGCCTTTTTTGAAGTGGAGTTTCATGTGATAAACATATTAAAAAACGAATTTTTATCAGGAGCTGCACATTATCTGGTAATTCAATCTATATTTTTTCTGGGAGCCTGTGCTTTCAAAAATCATAATTTTTTAAAAACGTTGTTGGCCATTTTTGTGGTCGGGGCTGTTGTATCCATATTTAGTGCCGGCGTTGCCTATCTGCTCCCGGGAAAGTCAATTATAGTGAACCCTGAATATGTATCGGAATTGGAGCATCTCAACTCCTCGGGTTTTCTGGAGACAATTTCTCAGATCAACGAAATTGTCAAATGGTATGTCATAGCACCTTTTTTCTTAATTGTAAGTTATTTTAAACTAACAGAAAGGCAGGTATAACATGGAATTCAGAGGAAACCAAGCCATATATCTCCAAATTGCGGATATTATAATAGAAAATATCCTTCTGAAAAAATGGCCAGAAGGGGAGCGTATTCCATCAGTCAGGGAGATGGCGGTACAACTGGAAGTAAACCCGAACACGGTGGCACGGACTTTTAATTTTCTACAAGAGAAAGAGATCATTTTTAACAAACGTGGAATCGGGTATTTTGTAGGAGAAAATGGTTATGAACATGCAAAGGCTGTCAAAAGAGAAGAATTTATAAAACACGATGTCCCGGCATTCTTCAGGAAGATGGAACTGCTGGAAATGAGTCTTGAAGACTTATATAAGGTGTATAAGAATAAGAGTGATTAAGTTGATTGAGTTAATTAAGTTAATTGAGTTAATTAAGTTGATTGAGTTAATTAAGTTGATTGAGTTAATTAAGTTAATTGAGTTAATTAAGTTAATTGAGTTAATTAAGTTGATTGAGTTAATTAAGTTAAATAGTAAAGTTAAATTCATAAAAAATAACGTATGAAAACAAGTAATAAAATATTATTAGGCGGATTGATTGTGCTTCTTTTGGGTATTACAGCTGTGCTTGTAGGAACAAAAGTTCAATATGAAAAACATGTCGCCGATCAAAAGCAAAAAGTAACTACTCAAACGCGTAAAATGGAGCATTTCGATTGCATACATGCAAAAGGCAATATATCTATAGAATGGACGCAGGAAAATGAACAAAAAATAGTTGTCAAAGCTGACACAAGCGATATCGATAAGATACGTACGAACGTCCGTAACGGATGCCTCAACATTTCAGCTTATGATATTGCAGGAAGGGAACCGACTATAGAAATTTTTGTACGGAACCTGAAAAAAATCACCCTGGCGGAAAGATGCGAGTTTGATACGAAATCAAAAGTATCTCTTGAAAAATTAAAGTTAACCATGCACTCCAACAGCGAAGCTAACCTCCATGGAGAAGCGAAATCAGCTGAAATCCGTTGCAGTTCGAACAGCGAGTTGGATGCAGAAGGTTTTAAGCTGAAAAACTGCAACCTTGAAGCCACAGATAATGCTGAAGTGGAAGTGAATGTAACTGGAAGGCTGAATGTTGTTGCCAAATCCAACAGTAATGTAGAATACTCTGGTAACCCAAAAACAGTAAATATTGATACTGATAAAGACAGCGATGTGGAGAAGGATTAAAAAAATGAATTTCAATTATTAAACAGGTAAATTGTTCAAGATTCGTATTTTATTAGAAAACATTCACCATCATTGCATGGTGAATGTTTATATTTTTTTTGTTTTTATCAAATTATTGTATCATTGAATGGGAATTTTCGGTTTTTTTGAATACAACACAAATATTATTGTATGGATAATTTTCGGATTTTATATTTTAATTATTTTTTATCGTAATATTTGAATTTACGTCGTTTCGGTCATTTCCATCGTTTTTCGTCGTTTCCCATCGTTTCCCATCGTAGAGACAAGGCATTGCCTTGTCTCTACGACCGCCAACCCGATCATCATCCAAATAATCCGCCAACCCAACCCACCATCAAAAACAAAAACCACCCCATTTTACCCAAAATTTCAACCAAAAAACACCGCAAATGGCAAATTCAATCCCAACATACGTCAATCACCGAAAAAAACAATCCGAATGCCAATTTTTTGGATTGTTTATGATATACCGTCGTATTCGTTGGTATGATTTTTTATCACGAATGATATTATCCCAAAATCTGGGTTGCCAGCCAAAATCCGGGTTGCTTTTTCGGGCATGCCTGGTTACAACCGATTTGTAGGACCCTATAATTGATGATATGGTATTTCGCCCTTGGTTCTGAAAACGCTTTTGTCCAGGGGTTAGATTGGATGACAGTGTGTTGGTGGAATTATTCTGATCTCTGTCGGATTTTCCATCGCCTGGCTGGTAGGGATAATTCCATGATTTATTATACGGATCATCCAGAATAACGATGCCGTGTATATGATTGGGCATTACAACGAATGCATCAAGATAGACATGAGGAAAATGGTTCGGTATTTCATGCCAGAATCTATGCGCTAATTTTCCGATGGATGACAGTTGCATAATACGATTAGTAACCTGGCCGAAAAAATATTCCCGGCAGGCTGTGTTAATTGTGATAAAATATCGGCCATTCCAACTATAATCCCAATTTTGGAGACGTGTGGAATTAATCCGGTAGTTGCCCCTGAATTTTTCCATGTTATGTTAAATGAATTTGACAGAAGGAACTAAATTAATAAAATTCAGGAGAACGCGGAAATATTTCGGGAAATACGATTTCTATCTCCCACTTTAGTAGAGGTTTGATTGTTCCCAATATAATGAAAAAAATGCTCCTATGGTTATTTTAGTTGTTCAAGAGAAAACGGACATTTTCAACCAACTCACTGTTTTTAAAAGGTTTCACCTGTGTTTTATGGGCGCCCAATGCAAGTGCGGATTTAAGATGGTCATCGGCCTCGATAAGTCCACCGCCCGATAAGGAAAGTATTTTTGTATCTGGATATTTTTCCTTGACTTCCATAATCACTTCTATTCCATCCTTATCCGGCATTATAATATCTACAATTATTAGATCAACAGATTGAGATAGCATGTGTTTTAATGCTATCTCTCCATTGCAGGCCCCGGCAGTGCTATAATTTTCTTCTTCCAGAATTGCCATTATAGTTTGACGCAGGTTCATATCGTCATCGATTACAAGTATTCGCGGCTTTGAGTCCATTTTTTTATTACAAATGTATAGAATTGAACAAGCTCCCGAAACCGTATAAAGACGGATTTTTTTATACGGTTTTTTACTGAATTAACCCCTGAACTAATCTATCTTTCCATGTTTTCCAATTCAATCATTCCCTTTTTAATTGCATAAATTATTAACTGTGCTGTATTTTTTGATAAGGTTTTATCAAGTAAATTGGATCTGTGCGTATCCACGGTGCGTTTGCTAATGAATAGATTATCGGCAATTTGTTCGTTTGTCATTCCTTTGCAAATCAAACGGAGCACTTCAATTTCTCTTTTTGTAAGATTATCCGGGTTTTCATAATACTTTTCTTGCTTTGGAGAACCATGAAATGTCTCCCTCAACTCCCTTAACATCTCTCTGTTTATTAAATCTTTATTGTCAATAATCAAACTTACTGATTTGTTAAGAGCTTCCTCTGAACCGGTTATCATTTCCCTTTCGCTGTTCTCTGACTGGTTATTTTTCTCCGGGTTCAGCATCCCCAGAAAAAACTTTTCATTATCAATATCAATTAAGCTACCGGAGTTATCAACCTCAATAAATTTATTATCAGCATGAAGTATTTTGAAAGATAAATTGACCTTTTTTGCAATTCCATTTTCACATTCTCTGAATGCTGATTTTAATTTTTCCCTGTCATCCCTGTGAATAATGTCATGAATCCTTAATGACTGAAGCTCCTTATCTGAATAACCCAGCATCTGGGCGAATTTCTTATTGTAAAAAACTAATGTACTCTTTTTTAGAAGATATACTCCAACTACATCGTTTTCCAGAACAGGATCTAAATTTTTACGCTGGAAGTTTAAATATTTTTTATGTTTTTCAAGACGTGTTGTTATCGTTGCCAGCAAATCATGGTAATCAAAAGGTTTTGTAATATAATCATCAGCTCCCAGTTGCATTCCTGCCCTGATATCCTTTTTCTCTGTTTTTGCTGTTAAAAAAATAAAAGGAATCATTGACGTTGATGCATTTTCCTGTAGAGTTGTATAGACTTTGTAACCATTAAAATTTGGCATGGCTATATCACAAAGTATTATATCGGGCATGGTTTCAAGAGCTTTTTTAATGCCTTCAAGTCCGTTTTCTGCCTGATAAATAGTGTAACCTTCTTCAGTGAGCAAATCAGCAGTTGATTCTCTCAACATTTCATCGTCTTCTATAATTAATATTTTATTGTTCATAGTTGATATTAATATTATTTTGTGAAACCGGGAAATTAACACTTACTGTTGTTCCTTTCTCCAATTCGCTTTGAATATCTAAATTACCTTTTAATAAATCTGTACAATGTTTGACAATAGCCATTCCAAGACCTGTGCCTGATACATTCTCGATATTTGAGGCCCGGTAGAATGGGTCGAATATTTTTTTCATTTCTTTATCGGGTATTCCTTTACCATTATCCTCTATAGCAATGCTAACCTGATGGTTTTCGGTTTCATTAAATTTAATAATAACCTGCGATTGTTTCCCGGAATACTTTAATGCATTGCTTAACAAGTTAGTAACAATATGCCGAAGGAGAAATTTGTCCGTATGAACAGTGCCAATGTCATTATCAATTATAAGTTTGACTTCACGGTGTCGGTCAAACTGAGTTAGTGTTTCATCAATAGTTGATCGCATAAAGGATTCTAAATTAAAGGGAGATGGATTGTATTCCAACTTGCCACTTTGTTTCTTCCCAAAGAGAGAAACATCGTCTAACATTGAATTTAAGACTTTTACAGAATCCAGAATTCTTGAGAGGCTTTTTTCTTTTTTATCTTTGGCCCATTTTTCATCATACATTTCAAGCAGCTGCGCATTGGAATAAATATTTGCCAGCGGCGTTCTGAATTCATGAGAAACCATCGATATAAACCTTGTTTTCAGCAAACTGAGTTCTTTTTCTCTTTCCAGAGATTTGAAAATATTCTCTTCGGCTTTTTTCCGGTCTGAGATATCCAGGGCAAATGCAAGATACTTGCCTTCGTCCAGTTTAACAGCATTTATATAAACATCAATGATTTCTCCCTGACTGGTTAACAGTTTGGTTTCATGATTGGTGCTTCCGTCCTGAAGTAAGGCATAAAAATATGCTAATGTATTTTCTTTTTCTGTATCGGCAATTACATCCGGTATGGAAAGATTTAATAATTCTTCCCTTGTATAATTAAGCAAATCAAGTGCTTCTGGATTTACATCCTGATAATTCCCCTTATCATCAGCCAAAAATATGGCAACAGGTGCATTTTCTACATATTTTCTGAATTTTTCTTCACTTTTTTTCAGTGCTTTCTGATGTTGATTTTCTTCCGTAATATCCCGCAGAATATTTATGGAAAAATCCAGCCCGTCTTGATTGCATACGGGATTTGCAGTTGAATAAATATACTTGTTCAAATGAGGTTCCCAATATTTCCCTTCCTTGTTATGTTTACTTTTAATAGCCTTGTATGATATACAATGTTCTGGTGGCTCAGACGTGCCGTGAACAATTTTGTATGATTTATGCCCAATAAGTTTTTCGGGTTCCTCTCCCACAATTTTTCCAAATGCTTCGTTGCACTGTAGAATATTGTAATCTGTGTCGATCAGGAATATGCCTTCACTTATGTTGGTAAAAGTTCTTTCCCAAAGTTCCTTTTCTTTTATAAGCTGATCTTCCAGGTTTCTTCTTTCTTCGATTTCCTCTTTAAGGTTTTCATTAATCTCGTTGAGTTCCTCCGTTCTCTTTTTAACTTCCTGTTCTAAATGAAAATTGGTGTTTTTTATAAACGATTCTGTCTTTTTACGTTCAGTAATATCCCGGTTGACACTTAATATTGCCTGACCCCCATTATAATCAATTACAGAAGAATTTATCTCCAAAAAAATCTCACTTCCGTCCTTTCTGTATTGAACAGTTTCAAAATTGTTATTTATTCCATTATTCAAAGTTTCACTAATATTTTTACGTCCGTTTTCCGGAAATTTTGAGATTTCTTCCAAAGACAATCCAATAAATTCAGACCGGGAGATTGCATAGATTTCACATGCCCTGTTATTAACATCCAAAACCGTTTCGTCATCAGGTGAAAAAATTATAACCGCATCATGCGCATTCTCAAATAAATTTTCCTTCATCTTTCTTTTATGTTTCGAAAAAATAAACGAATAAACTAAAATAAAGTTTAGCGACTTTTGACCAACACCCGATAAGTTTTGACAGGTAACGTTTGCGTTTAATTCAGGTGGTTTCTGTAGTAAGTTTTATGCTGAATTAAGCAGGCATTTTCAGAAGTAGAGATAAATATTAAGGCATTTTCGAAAGAACAGAGGTAAATAGCCACAGAATTCTGAATTCTTTGTTCTGAATTCTTATAGATATTTAGCATGTACTTCTGAAATTGCCTCAGTATAAATACCGAGATTCAAAATACGTTTTTTACCCCTTTTTGCAAATAACTATTCACTCTACTTTTGATCAGTGAATTTAACTATAACTCGATGACACAAAAACAAAGAATATTAGCAGTAGATGATAACAGAGTGAACCTTATACTACTAAAGGAAATGTTATCTGAACATTATGAAGTGGTCAGCTTTTCAGATCCGGTGAAAGCGCTACAACATTTTTTCCCGGAAACATTTGACCTGGTTATTTCCGATTTCATGATGCCTGAAATGCATGGCATTGAACTGTTGGAAAAAATTCGGCAAATAGATTCCAATGTACCTTTTATTATATCCTCTGCCAATAATGATGAGGAAAATATCAGGGCAGCATATCAGGCCGGAGTAGATAAATATTTGCTTAAGCCTTTAAACATAGCCACTTTAAATAATACAGTTAAGCGCTTTATAAAAATTAAAAAGAATTGTATATGAAAAAAGATAACAAAATTAAGACTGAAAAGAATTCGTATCTAACTTTTCGTTTGGCAGAAGAATTATTTGCAGTGCATGTAAACAATGTGCTTAATATTCTCGAAACACCCGAAATCACAAAAGTTCCAAAATCGCCTGACTATATAAAAGGCGTGATAAATTTAAGGGGTCAGGTACTGCCCGTTATAGATACAAGATTAAAAATGGGAATGCCCCCGTTTGAAGCTACAGCCAACACCAGCGTCATAGTAATGGAAATCCCCCTGAACGATGAAAACTTATATGTGGGTAGTTTGGCTGATAAAGCAGAAGCCGTGCAGAAAATTGACTCAACGGAGATAAAACCAGCACCCGAAATTTCAAAAGGAATAAATAATGAGTTTCTTAATGGGATTGCAGAAGTGGATAATGAATTTGTAATGATTCTTGATGCAGAGAAGATTTTGTTACAAAAGCAAGCGATGGATCTTTCGGAAACAGTCAACAATAAATAGAATGATACACTAAACACATTAACAAATCTGTAATTAATAAATATAAAATAAATTGTTATGAATTGGAAAAATTTAAAAATAGCACAAAAATTAGGTATTGGATTCGGACTGGTAATTATAGCCGCAATCGCAATTGGCTCAATCGGTTACTTCTCTCTTAATTTAATAGAAGAGAGAGCAAGTGAGACAGCCAGTATAAAAAATATTGAAAATAGTATTCAGCAAACAACAAAATATGTGGAACAATACCACCTGGAGCAAGATAAGCAATTGGTCGAAGATGTAGAAAAAGAACTTAATAAATCCAACGCAAAAGCCGAAGAAGTCAAAAACATGCTAAAAAACGGGCAAGACAAAAATCTTGTTAATGAATTGATTTCGGTTATCGGCGAATACGAAAACGCCTTTAATAATTTCGTAGAAGCAGAAAAGAGACGAAGCGGCCAGTTATCGAATCTCGAAGAAGAATACAATAAATTGAGCAACACTATCCTTTCATTGGAAAAGTCTCAGGAAGCTGATCTTAACAAGATAATCAACAACAATAACGCAAACAGAGACGCAAAATCCAGAGAGTTAAATAATTTTCTCATGGAGAATAGACTTCTAATCCTTATAAAGGAATTAAGAACAAATCAGGTGAATTATGACAATACTGAAAACAGGAAATACATTAAAAATTTCAACAAAAACTCCTCAGAGGCACAGAAAGTCGTTGAGAACCTGAAACAAGCTATAACAGACAATGAAAGCCAATCAAAAATAGAGGACATTTCTTCAGAATTGGAAAACTTTATACTGGCATTTGAACAATTGGCTGAAATTCATAAAAATTTAATAAATGAAAGGGAAAATCTCCAGGCAGCCTCTCTCGAGGCTATAGATATAGCAGAAAAAGCAAATGCGAACATAACCGAAAAAATGCATGATGATATTGTTAAGGCAGACAGGCAAATCGTCATATTTGTCGTTATCGGAATGCTCATTGCCCTTATAATAGCTTATGCAATAACCAAAGAGATAAGGAATAAATTGGGAGGTGAACCTGCAGAAGTAGCGGAGATAGCCGGAAGAATATCACAGGGTGACCTCACACTTGAGATAGACAATAAAAAGAAACGTATAGGTGTCATGCAGGATATGCAAACAATGGTGGCTAAATTAAAAGAATTTATCTCAGCTGTTAAGGAGGGTTCAGATAATATAGCTTCTGCCAGCCAACAAGTAAGCTCCACTTCACAGCAGCTGTCACAGGGATCTTCCGAGCAAGCATCTTCCACCGAAGAAGTTTCTTCATCAATGGAGGAGATGACATCGAATATTCAGCAAAACACAGACAATGCAAAACAGACAGAGCAGATATCTGCGGAGGCTTCGAAGGGGATGGACGATGTGAGTACAGCTGCTAAGAAAAGCCTTGACTCTACAAGAGACATCAACGAAAAGATACAAGTTATTAATGACATTGCTTTTCAAACCAATATTTTAGCACTGAATGCTGCAGTTGAAGCTGCACGTGCTGGGGAACACGGAAAAGGGTTTGCCGTGGTGGCCGAAGAAGTAAGAAAACTGGCAGAAAAAAGTAAAATTTCTGCTGATGAAATCGTGGATCTATCTCAAACCAATAAAGAAGTTACTGAAGATGCAGGAAAGCAGATGGAAAACCTCATGCCGGAAATTCATAAAACCTCTAACCTGGTTCAGGAAATCACCGCTGCAAGTAAGGAAATGAATAGCGGAGCCGAACAGGTAAACAGTGCAATTCAGCAATTAAACCAGGTAACTCAGCAAAATGCAGCTTCATCCGAAGAATTGGCTACCAGCGCCGAAGAGTTATCCAGCCAGGCCGACCAGTTAAATGATGTTGTATCTTTCTTCAAATTGAATGAGCATCAAACTAGTCAATCTGGTAAAATACAAACTCAGAAAACAAAAACAACTGCTAAAGTTGCTCATATGACCAAGGGAAAAGGAAATGGCGGCAATGGAGAACCTATAAGGCAGCAGAATTCTGCACAAACCGGCAATGGAAATGGCAACGGCAATAATTCAAAAAACAACAAGGGATTTGACCTGAAGATGTACAATAACTCAAATGAGGATGACAGTCAGTATGAAAATTATTAATATCCTGTTTTAAATCTTTTCACAGATTTATCGGTTTTATTAATTAAAAGTCTCCATTTTCCAAAGAATGGGGACTTTCCAACTCTAATTGATACCCACCTTTTTATGTTTGTGCAATGCTGATATTTCAATATGTATACAAAATGTAAGAATGCTCTTGTAATTATCAGACAAACAAACTTATATATAAAAGCCTAAATAACAGGCGTAAACAAAAAAATACGTAAATTCTCGTATTTTTTGTTTTTTTTTTTTAGGGAATGAATTATATATACTTTTATGCAAAGTAAATTAATAACAAAATATCGATGAAGAAAATTACTCTGATGAATAAAAACAATACCCTTTATATATTGAAAGATGAGGAAGTCAATGTAGCCTTGATAGAACAAATAATTTCTGAACGTGGTTACAATATAAAAAACTTGAACAATGTATATAGTTTTTTAAAAGAGCTTGATAAAGAAGAGGAAATAAAAAGGTACAAAGCAGAAAATATAGATAAAGGTGTATACTTGTTACACCAAAATATTCCTCCGGCTTATAAAAGTTTTTTTGAGTATTTCATTCTGACCGTTAAATGGGTGGTTAATATACTCAATACATTGAATGTTGCTTTTGCTTTAACTTATCAAAATAAATATGTCATTGTAAATAAAACTTTCATGGATATCCCAGGAATGAATTTAGAGGAGGTGTCAGAAATAGAGGCCGGGGATACCCTTCATTATAATAAACGCAAAGTTTACAAGGAAAATATAAAAAAATGTTCAGAAAAGCAGGGAAAAGTATTTTTTGATTATGCAACATCTACTTCAAAAGATAATAAAACACGGGACGTTTTTACTATTGCCCATAACTATCAAATTGAGCATGATTCTTTTATATCTTCCTATTTTTTCTGCGATAAATATTATGATATTCACGATAAAAAAACGGCAGCCTATCTAAAATTTATCTCCTATGAGTTTAATGCAATTATTCACAACCTGCTCGCTGTCTGTCAACTAAATCAAAATTTGGAATTAAAGGAAAATAGTCTTCATGACCGAAGCATTAGACATTCACTCTCGAAAAAATACTATGGACTTACCCCACGAGAATATGATGTTATGTATCTCATATCGCAAGGATTAACTAGTGAAGAAATTGCGCAGAAATTATACATAAGCAAAAGAACGGTAGAAACTCACAGAACCAACATCCTTCAGAAAACTAAAACCAGAAATTCAATTGAACTTGTAAGACTAGCTGATAAATACAATCTTATTCCGGAATAATGCTAGTTGCATCGCTCTACGTAAAAACACTTAATTCTAAAAATTACGAGAATACACGCTTGTGGGTAATTTTTTATCCATCTATCTTGCAAAAAAAAACTGGCAGGCAATGGATAATAACACAAGACAACGATTGCTTATTGTTGACGATCACAGAACAAACCTTTTACTTCTGGACAAATTATTTTCAGAGGAATATGAAGTTACTACCTTTTTGAAACCAGTGGAAGCTTTATATCGTTTTTCTTCGGAATCCTATGATTTGGTTATTTCTGATTTTACGATGCCCGAAATGGATGGCATTGAATTATTAAAAGAAATAAAACAAATAGACCCATATGTTCCTTTTATTATGATATCCGCCAATAATGACAAGGAGAATGTTCATGCAGCATACCAGGCAGGTGTAGAACATTATGTTTTTAAGCCTCTAAATATTTCAGCTCTAGTTAATACTGTCAAAAGTTTAATAAATTCATAAAATGAAAACGCCTATGAAAACAGATTTTGAAAAGGATTCCGGGAAGAATTCCTATTTAACCTTCAGATTGGAAGAAGAACAATATGCTGTGCATGTTAATAATGTACTCAATATTCTTGAACTTCCGAATATTACTAAAATTCCTGACACTCCCGATTATATGAGAGGTGTGATAAATTTACGTGGAACAGTTTTACCGCTTATCGATACACGGATAAAGCTCAATATGGGATCAACTGAATATACCGATAACACCTGTATCGTGGTAATGGAAACAGGAAAAAACGGAGAGAAAATATATTTTGGCAGTCTGGTCGATCAAGTTGAATCGGTGCATAAAATCAGTGAAGACGAAATTAAATCTCCCTCTGACCTCGGCAACATCTACAAATCACGTTTCATAACCGGAATCGCAGAAAAAGACAGCGATTTTATCCTGGTTTTGGATATAGACAAAATGTTTGATTCTGATGAAATGGAGTCACTGAAAGAAAATACAGAACTCAATAGCGAACAAATATAAAAAACAATCATTATGAAATTATCATTACAAAACAGAAGCTTTTTATCCTACTTTGCTATGATCGTCATAGCCGTAGTAATTTTTTTCGTAGGCCAGAATAGCCTGAATAAAATGAACCATCGCCTGAACCGAATTACTGATTCCTCTGCAAAGAAGATACAGGTGGGAGCACGGTTAAACAGGGATATGCTGACCATTGCCAATGCCTCTAAAGATATTATGATGGCTGATAATCCAGATGAAATGAAGTCATATATAGGCCTTATTCAGGAAACCAAAAGTGCAATGGAAAAGCGTGAAGCTATTATTCTTGATTACCTTACTGAGGATGGAAAAGAAAAATATGACCAGTTCAAAGTAAGCTGGAGTGACTACATGAATACCCTGGATAAGATTAATAGCAATGCGTTGAAAAATTCAAATACGAAAGCACAGGAACTATCCCTTGGAGAAGCCGGGGAAAGTTTTAATGAAGCTATGCAACACCTGCAAACGATCATTGAAAATGGCAATACTGAATTAAGTGAAAGTGCTATGACAATTTATTTCCAGCTTAATCAAATACTAGATCTCGAGAAAAACATCCTTTTTGTTGAGAATACGGAAGAAATGAAAAAGATCGAAGAGAAAATTTCTACGCTGGAAGCGAAAATTGAACGTAACATCAACCAGCTTAATGTACTTACTGATTCTTACAGTTTTCGTTCATTTCAAAACAATTACCAGAATTATAAAACAGTTTTAAAAGAGATTGTTGAACTTACCAGAGAGAATGGAAATAAAATTGCATTTAACCTTGCTAAAGGTGAAGGCCGGGAATATCTCAACAAAGCTTCAACAGCCATGAAAGCATTGGTTGAACTTAATGACAAACAGCTTGATGAAGATGTTATAGCAAGTGATAAAAATTATGCTGAAGCCAGGAATTTAATGATTGTTGTACTTCTCATCGGCTTGATTTTAGCCATTTTTATTACGATATACTTCACCCGCTCTCTTATGCGTCAAATTGGCGGTGAGCCAGAAGAAGTAGCAATTATTGCCAGAGAAATTGCTAATGGAAATCTTTCGCGGAAAATGGATGGAAAAAAGAAATTTGGCATATATGGAGCTATGCAGGATATGTCTATAAAGTTAAAGGAGATTTTAAGTACTATGATCACTGGCTCGGACAACATAGCCTCTGCCAGTGAGCAGCTCAGCAGTAGTTCCCAGGAGCTTTCCCAGGGAGCTTCTGAACAGGCATCATCTGTGGAAGAGGTTTCTTCTTCAATGGAAGAGATGAGCTCAAACATTCAGCAAAACACAGACAATGCAAAGCAAACAGAAAAAATTTCGAGCAAGGCATCAGAAGCAGTTTCACAAGGAGGGAATTCTACTGCTGAAACAGCCAAAAGCATGAAAAATATTGCTGAGAAAATCACAATCATAAATGATATCGCATTCCAGACTAATATTCTAGCATTAAACGCAGCAGTTGAGGCAGCAAGAGCCGGGGAACACGGCAAAGGTTTTGCCGTGGTTGCTGAAGAGGTTCGAAAACTCGCTGCGCAAAGCAAAGAAGCTGCAGATGAAATTGATGAGGTCTCTAAAGCTGGCTTAAACATCTCAGATAAAGCAAGCAAAGAACTTGAAGAGATTGTTCCTGAAATAGAAAAGACAGCTAAACTGGTGCAGGAGATAAGCGCCGCCAGTTCTGAACAAAATTCAGGGGCAGAACAAATCAACGGAGCCGTACAACAATTAAACCAAGTGACTCAACAGAACGCGGCTGCTTCAGAAGAAATAGCAACCAGCTCCGAAGAACTTGCCAGCCAAGCTGATCAACTTAAGAACGTCATCGGATACTTTAAACTTGATAAAATCGATAACATGCAAGCCGTTCAGACAAGGACACAACATACGAATGTGAATGTCGCTCATCTGAAAGCCGGAAACGGAAATGGACAGGGAGACAATGGAGCGAATAAAAAAGAAACGGCCTTTAAAAAACCCACCAAAGGCAAAGGTAACGGCAATAGTTCAGGAAGTGGTAATGGAGTAGACCTAAAAATGTATAATAAAACAGTTGAAGATGACAGCCAATATGAAAATTATTAAGATCCTGTTTTAAATCTTTTCAACAGATTTATCGGGTTTATTGGTTGAAAGAGGCAAGGCTTATACCTTGCCTCTTTTTTTGATAATAAAAATGTTTAAACGCTTCTTTTTTCCCGATGCGTTGGGTTCCGATCTTTCGAATAAATCGGGAAACTTTCGGCAGAAAAGGAAAAATAAGAAACCACCTGTCCTTTCAAACTGCAAGGAATAAGGGAACCCATTGTTGGCTGATGATGTTGAAAAACCTATGGGGTTAACAAAGTCACCAAAGATTAATCTGAACGCAATCGGACGCTCAGAGGAAGAGCACTCTTTTAAATTTCCATTATACCCTAATGGTGGTCCTTTCAACCTGTCAGTTGTCACCCTGTAACCTGTCGAAGGACACCCTAAAACCTGTCAATTGACACCCTGTAACCCGTCGAGGGACACCCTAAAACCCCTCTATCGACACCCTGCAACCTGTCAATGAACACCCCAAAACCCGTCCATGGACACCCTGAAACCCGTCGATAGACACCCTAAAACCTGTCAATTGACACCCTGAAACCTGTCGAGGGACACCCTAAAACCCCTCTATCGACACCCTGTAACCTGTCAATGAACACCCCAAAACCCGTCAAAGGACACCCTAAAACCCGTCAATTGACACCCTAAAACCCGTCGAGGGACACCCTGAAACCCGTCGAGGGACACCCTGAAACCCCTCTATCGACACCCTGTTACCTGTTGATTGACCCCCTGAAAAAATTTATATATACCTAATTAATAAGATTTTTCAATCTTTTTTAAAGAATTAATTATCCGGGTTCGTTTTAATGGAAATTGAGGAAAAACAGGTAGTTTAACTGTTCCGGCATTGATGACTATAATACAGAGTGGCAAATTACTATTTACAATAGGCTTTATTTCAGTCAAAAATGATTATATTCGAATAACCGGATATAAAAAAA
>Ga0207714_1000126_pt1 | contig 48941 bp, 51 predicted proteins | sample PonA232FremontCA_2_FD_187270 | JGI IMG/M metagenome (GOLD analysis project Ga0207714, IMG submission 187270) | Marine sediment microbial community from Fremont, CA, USA - Pond A23 Sediment 2 (SPAdes) | ecosystem: Environmental > Aquatic > Marine > Unclassified | place: USA: Fremont, California... | reverse complement strand
TCCGCACCGGGGGCAAGGAGCTGGCCGAGCAGCTCGAGGCACACGGCTACGCCGAATACGCCGAACAGGCCGCGGCCTGACGCGTCCACGCCAAGCACGGAGCGAGCACGAGACCATGGCGAGCGAATCGGCGCTGCAGCCGTTCTACGAACAATACACGGCGCTCAGCCACGCCGGCCTTCTGCCCGGCGGGGAGATCGACTGGCTAACCGCGTTGCGCGAGCGTGGTATCGGGCGGTTTCGCGAACTCGGCTTCCCGACACAGCGGGTCGAATCCTGGAAGTACACGAGTCTGCGCAACCTGGAGCGAAACGTCTTCCATCCCGCGACGCTTCATGTCGGCAGCGTCGGCGTGGACACCGTGCCCTCCCTGCTTGCCGATCGGGCCGGGCATCGCGCGGTCTTCGTCAACGGCTGGTTCCGGCCCGAGCTGTCCAGCCTGGGCAACCTGCCCGACGGGGTCAGCCTGCGCAGCCTGCAGCAGGACCTGGAGATCGCGCCGCGCGCGCTAGGCGCCTACATCGACCGGATCGCCACGGGCCAGGAAAACCAGCCCTTCTACCATCTCAACGCCGCGCTGATGCAGGACGGCTTCGTGCTGCGCGTCGCCGAGGGGGCGAAGCTCGAGCAGGCCATCGAGGTCGTCCATATCGCGGCGCCCAGCGAAGAGTCGCTGGCTTACCACCCGCGCAACCTGATCGTCCTGGAGCCGGGCAGTGAGGCTACGCTGGTCGAGTACCACGTCGGCATGGGCGACGCGGCGAGCCTGGCCAACCACGTGACCGAGATCCACGTGGACGCACGGGCAAAGCTGCACCACTACAAGCTCCAGGCCGAGCCGGAGAGTGCGTTCCACGTCAACACGCTGCACGCCAGCGTCGGCGAGCGCGCGTTCTACGACGGGTTCACCCTGACGATCGGGGGCAAGCTCACGCGCAACGAACAGCACGTCAGCCTGGACGGCGGCTTCGCGGACGCGCGGCTCAACGGCGCCTACCTGCAATCGGGCCGGCAGCACTGCGACAACACCACGCTCATCGAGCACGCCGTGCCGGATACGCGCTGCCGGGAGATCTTCAAGGGCGCACTCGAGGGCAAGGGTCGCGCGGTGTTCCAGGGCAAGCTGCACGTCCACCCCGACGCGCAGCGTACCGACGGCCACCAGCTCTCGCGCGCGCTGCTGCTATCCGACGAGGCGGAGATCGACGCCAAGCCGGAGCTTGAGATCTATGCGGACGACGTGGCGTGCAGCCACGGCTCAACGGCCGGCGAGCTGGAGAAGGACGCCCTGTTCTATCTGCGCTCGCGCGGCATTCCCTATCAAACCGCGCGGCGAATCATGGTGGAGTCGTTCCTTGGCGAGGTGGTCGAGGAGATGACGCTGGACCACCTGCGGACCGCGTTCATGCAGCGCATCAGCGACTGGCTGGACCGCAAGGGGGCGTGACCCGCCGCGATCCGGCCCGCTTGGCGGACAAGCTGAAGGGCCCGCAATGACCCCTGTCGCCGACACCCTCACCGCGCCCCGCGCGGGCACCACCGGCCTCGACGTGGATACCGTCCGCGCCGCTTTCCCGGTGCTGAACCAGGAAATTTACGGCCGTCCCCTCGCCTATCTCGACAACGCGGCGAGCAGCCAAAAGCCAGAGCCGGTGGTCGAGGCGATGTCGGCGGCGTACCGCCAGTACTATTCCAACGTGCACCGCGGTGTGCACAAGCTCAGCCAGATCGCCACGGACCATTTCGAAGCGGCGCGCTCGGCCGTGGCCCGGTTCATCGGCGCGGCGCACGCCGAGGAAATCGTGTTCACGCGCGGCGCGACCGAGGCGCTGAACCTGGTGGCGCACAGCTATGGTCGGCGCTTCCTGCAGGTCGGCGACGAGGTGCTCATCACCACCATCGAGCACCACTCCAACATCGTGCCCTGGCAGATGCTGCGCGACGAGATCGGCATTACGCTGCGCGTCGCGCCGGTGCAGGACGACGGCCATGTGGCGGCCGAGGACGTCATCGCGTTGATGAACGCGCGGACGAAAGTCGTCGCCCTCCCGCACATCTCCAACGCCCTGGGCACGATTCTCCCGGTGCCGGCCATTGCGGAGGCGGCGCACGCCGTGGGCGCCGTGGTGGTCGTGGACGGCTGCCAGGGCGCCCCGCACACGGCGGTGGACGTACAGGCGCTGGGGGCCGACTTCTACGCCCTGTCCGGGCACAAGATGTACGGGCCCACGGGGATCGGTGCGCTCTACGGTCGCTGGGACCTGCTGGAGGCGATGCCGCCGTACCAGGGCGGCGGCGAGATGATCGCCAGCGTCACGTTCGAGAAATCCACCTGGAAGAAGCCGCCGCACCGCTTCGAAGCGGGCACGCCCGCGATCGTGGAGGCGATCGGGCTGGGCGCGGCGGTCGCCTATCTGGACGACCTGGACATGGCCGCGGTCGCAGCGCACGAAGCGGACCTGCTCGCCTATGCCACGGAACGTCTGGACCGGATCGACGGCTTGCGTATCATCGGCCGGGCGCCGGAGAAGGCGGCCATCGTGTCCTTCGTGATGGATCAAGCGCACGCGCACGACGTGGGCACCATCGTGGACCGGGCCGGCGTCGCCATCCGCGCCGGGCACCACTGCGCCCAGCCGGCGATGGAACGCTTCGGCCTGAGCGCCACGGTGCGCGCGTCCTTCGGCATCTACAACACGCGCGCCGAGGTGGACCAGCTCGCCGAGGCCCTGGACTTCGTGAAGGAGATTTTCGGCTGATGATGGACGATCTGCGGGAGCTGTATCAGGAGGTCATTCTCGATCACGGCAAGCACCCGCGGAACTACGGGACGATCGAGGACTATAACCACACCGCGCACGGCCACAATCCGATGTGCGGGGATACCCTGGTCCTCTACCTCAAGACGGATGCGGACGACGTCGTCCGCGACGTGAGCTTCAAGGGCCAGGGCTGCGCCATTTCGGTCGCGTCCGCGTCGCTGATGACGGAAATCCTCAAGGGCAAGACGGTCACCGAGGCGGAAAGGCTTTTCGCCGCCTTCCACGACATGTGCACGCGCGACGATGCCGAGCGGCCGTCCGATGTGGACGAGGAGGCGCTGGAGCGCCTGGAGGTCCTTTCCGGGGTACGCGAGTTTCCCGTGCGCGTGAAATGCGCCACCCTCGCCTGGCACACCATGGATGCCGCCGTGCACGACAAGGGCGAGATCTCCACGGAATAAGCACACGGCGGCGAGCGAGCGAGACAGGAGGCGACGCCATGGAAAATCCCGTCTTCGGCGGTGCTGAGGTCAGCACCGATCCCACGGAGACCGAGGGCCTGAGCGCGGTCTCGGGCGAGGCGCGCAGCGAAGCGGGCGAGTTGCCGAGCGATGAGGCCATCGTGGCGGCGCTGCGTGAGGTCTACGATCCCGAAATCCCGGTGAACATCTTTGACCTGGGTCTGATCTACGACCGCGAAATCCGGGATAACGGCAACGTCAACATTCAAATGACCCTGACCACGCCGGGCTGCCCGGTGGCGGGGGAAATGCCACAGTGGGTCGCCGACAGCGTCGCCATGGTGCCGGGAACGGGCAAGGTGACGGTTACCCTCACCTGGGACCCGCCCTGGACGCTCGATCAGATGACCGACGACGCCAAGCTCGCCCTGGGTTTGATCTGATTCGCCGAGGCGCGTAAGATCATCCGTGTCAGTGGCTGACAAGGCGAGCGATGCCGGGGAGTGACGAAAGATGGCGAACATGGCCATGATTAGCATCACCGATGCCGCGGCCGCCCGCGTGCGCGAACTCGTTGCCGGCGGGGACGGCGAAATCGAGGGCATGCGGATCGGCGTCACCCAGAAGGGCTGCTCCGGCCTGAGCTATAAGCTCGAGTACGCCAAGGAACCGCAGCCCATGGAGGACGTCTTCGAGGACAAGGGCGTCAAGATCTTCATTGATCCCACGGCCGTGCTGTTTCTTTTCGGCACAGAGATCGACTACGCCGAGGGCAAGCTGGAAAGCGGCTTCGTCTTCAACAACCCGAACGAAAAGGGCCGTTGCGGCTGCGGCGAGAGCTTCACCGTCTAGGCCCGTCGGGGATCCCGTCGGGACACGGTGCGATGCGCGCGATGTCGCAGGGGGCACCTGTGTCCTCGCGGCGGCCAGGGGACGTGTTTATATCTCGGGCGGGACGCGCCGTTGATCGCGCCTTCCTCCGGAGGTTTTGATGCCCAGGCTCGACCGCGCCGCCGTGGCGGCGCTTGCCGTTTCGTTGTCGTCGGCCCCGGCACCGGCGCAAGACGCCGAAACGCTCGCCCACGGCGAGAAGGTCTTCGAGCGCACCTGTGCCGTCTGTCACGTCAAGCGCATGAATCCCGAAAAGGTTCGCACCCAGCGCGACCTGGCGGCTCCGCCCATGAACCTCATGACCACCCATATGCGGATGAAGATGAACAACTCGAAAGAGGCGTTCATCGATCACATGGTGGACTTCACCCTGAACCCGACGCGCGCCAAGGCGAAGGCGATGCCGCGGGCCATTAACCGGTTCGGGCTGATGCCGTCCATCCGGACCATCGCCCCCGACATCACCAAAGCCGATATCCGCGCCGTGGGCGAATGGGCGTGGCACCACTACGATTATGCGCAGATGAAGAAGGAGCTTCAGCGCCATCTGCACGGGGAGCACGGCCACCGCCGGGGCATGGGCCAGGGCCGCCGCACGGGCGGCGGGCGCGGGTCCGCCGAGGGACCCGGCCAACCCTGAGGCGCCTCAGCCGGCGGGGGATTGCCCCTTGCCCTCGTTGCGGTAGGTCTGCGCCATGTTCGCGTAGTGCTCGGCCGTCAACGGCAGGTTGGCGCGTTCCGCTTCGGTGAGTTCGCGCATGCGCTTGGCAGGGCTCCCGCCCCAGAGTTCGCCCGCCGGGACGCGCTTGCCCGGCGTGACCAGGGCACCCGCGGCGACCATGCCGCCGCCCTCCACCACCGAATCGTCCATTACGGTCGCGCGCATGCCGACGAACGCACCGTTCTCCAGGGTGCACGCGTGGACCAGCACCATGTGCCCGATGGTGACGTCGTCGCCGATGTGCGTGGGCATGCCCCCGCCGGTTTCGCGGTAATCCCCCGCCGGGTCGCGGTTCACGTGGACCATGCTGGCGTCCTGGATGTTCGTGCGCGCGCCCACGCGGATCTTGTTGACATCGCCGCGCAGGATGCAGCCGTACCAGACCGAACTGTGCGGACCGATCTCGACGTCCCCGATGATCACCGCATTCTCGGCGATAAAGGCGGTATCCGCGATGCTGGGCCAGATGCCGCGATAAGGCAGGATGGTGCCGGCCATGTTGGGTCTCTCCTGATGTCGTGGAATGCCTCCGCCGTTGCGATACGCCCGCGCGGACAGCCCTGTCAAAGCCGCGACAAAACGGCTTTACGTCGCGGATCGAAAGGCTTAGGTTTGACCATGTGAGAAAACTGGAGGGCCGGCCATGGAACCCGCAGCGGCGAACGGAAGCAACGCGCTCGCCAACCTGACGCCGGCGGAGCTGGCACAGCAGGCACGTCAACGCGACGGCGCGCGGCAGGCCCAGCGTCCCGCGGATGTTCAGCCGACCCGGAACGACACCGCGCGCCCGGAAGCCGCGCGGGCCGTGCGCACGGACAGCGCCGAGGTGCCCGCCGTGCGCGCGTCCGACCTGACGCAGCGGGCGCAGTTCGCGCTGACCACGGCGGAAGCGGCGCGCCAGAATGCGGACGATGCCTCGGCGGGCTTCCAGCAGCCGGAAATTCAGACGCGCATCGGTCCCGAGCCGCCGGGTGACGACCTTGCGGCCGCGTTCGATACGCAAGCGCTTCAACGCGATCCCGACCCGCTCGTGGCGCAGGACGGGCTTACGCAGGACGACGGCCTGAATCAGGGCGACATTGCCGAGCCGGACAACACGGCCCGGGCCTATGGCGCTGAATCCGGGGGCAACGCGGCGGATCCCGAGCGCGCGGCACAGTTCCGGGAGTTGAGCGAACAGGCGCAGTTCCTGCAAAACGCCGCGGCATCCGGGAACGAGCAGGCCAACGACAACGCGGCCGAGCGGCCGGATGCTGGCGCCGAGACCCGCAACGCCGGACCCAGCACCAACGATCGGGCCGCCGAGCGCGCCGAAGAGACGGATATCAGCATGGGCGGCACCGCGGGCGATGCGGCCGGCCCCACCCTGCCCCGCGGCTCCACGCTCAGTCTCGTCGCCTGAACGGGATTTACGTCCGGCGTTTTAGGGAAACAGGGGCTGCTGCATCAGCCCCGTCGCTTCCTCGAGCCCCGTTACCAGATTCATGTTCTGGATCGCCTGCCCGCTCGATCCCTTCACCAGATTGTCGATCGCGGCGATCACGATGGCCCGGCCGGGCACGCGGTCGGCAAAAACCCCGATCACCGCCATGTTCGAGCCGCGCACATTGCGCGTCGCCGGGCTCTCGCCTTCGGGCAGGACATGGACGAAGGGTTCGCCGTCGTATTCCTTGGCCAGGATGGTGCGCAGGTCCTCGGCCGTGGTGCCGTCGGAGAGGCGGACATAGCAGGACACGAGTTCGCCGCGGTTCATGGGCAGCAGGTGCGGCGTGAAGCTCAGACGCACCTCTGTCCCGGCGGCCGCCGCCAGTTCCTGCTCCATTTCCGGCGCGTGGCGGTGGCGCCCCACGCCATAGGGATGCGCGCCCTCGCCCACCTCGGCAAAGAGCAGGCCCTGGGTGGTCTTGCGCCCGGCGCCGGTCGCGCCCGACTTGGCGTCGACGATCAGCTCACCCGGATCGACCGAACCCGCCGCGAGGAGCGGCTGCAACGCGAGCAGCACGGCCGTGGGGTAGCAGCCGGGACACGCGACGAGCTGTGCGCCCTGCAGCGCGGGCCGGTTGAGTTCGGTCAGCCCGTAAACGGCGCGTTCCTGAAGATCCATCGCCTGGTGCGGCTGGCCGTACCACAGCGCGTAAGTCTCGGGATCGCGCAAGCGGAAATCCGCGGAAAGGTCGATCACCGTCAGATGCCGCGGCATCTGCGCCACGATGGCCTGGGTCGTTCCGTGCGGCAGCGCGCAGAATACCACGTCGAGCGCCGACCACTCGGCCTCTTCCCAGGTCACCAGTTCGGGCAGGTCCAGGGTCGCCAGATGCGGATAGACCGCCCGCATTGGCTTGCCCGCATGCTGGTTCGCGGTGAGCACCCGGATCGCGGCATTTGGGTGCGTGGCCAGCAGACGTACCAGATCGGCACCCGTGTACCCGCTCGCGCCGAGGATGCCGATATTCAGCGTTTGCGTCGTGGTCATGGCGCCGCCCCTGTGAAAGTCTGCCGCCAGTTTGCCCCGATATGGATGCCTCTAGCGCACAACGCACGGGGGCGGCAAGGTTCGTGACGACCACACGAACGGCGCCGCGCCCGGCTGGACGCGGCGCCGTGTGCGCCATGGCGATCCGGCGGCCGCCGCCACCGGCCGTCAGCGCTTGGAGAACTGGAAGCTGCGGCGCGCCTTGGGACGGCCGTACTTCTTGCGCTCCACCGTACGCGAGTCGCGCGTAAGCATGCCCTGCTGCTTGAGCACCGCGCGCAGCCCCGGCTCGTAGCGGCTCAGTGCCTTGGACACGCCGTGCCGAATGGCACCGGCCTGACCCGACAGGCCGCCGCCCTTGACGGTGATATAGGCGTCGAACTGACCCTCACGGTCGGCGACACCAAAGGGCTGCTGCACCATCATCTGGAGCACCGGGCGCACGAAGTAGTCGTTCAGGTGCTTGCCGTTGACCTGCATCTTGCCCGTGCCCGGCTTGATCCAGACGCGCGCCACGGCGTCCTTGCGCCGACCGGTGCCGTAGGACCGGCCGAAGGAATCGATCTCCGGCTCGTACTGCGGCGCTTCGGTCTCCGGGCCGGGGGTGGCCGCAGCGTCACCCAACTGCGAGAGATCGCTCAGCGTCTGCTCGTCCTGCGCCATCGTCTTACGCGCTCCTGCGGTTCTTTTCGTTCATCGCGCCGATGTCCACCGGCGTGGGCTGCTGCGCCTCGTGCGGATGCTCGGGCCCGGCGTAGACGCGCAGGTTGCCCATCTGTTGCCGGCCCAGCGGCCCCTTGGGCACCATGCGCTCGACGGCCTTACGCACCACGCGCTCGGGATAGCGCCCGGAAAGCAGCTCGTTCGCCGTGGTGCTTTTGATGCCGCCCGGGTGGTTGGTGTGCCAGTGGTACACCTTGTCCCGACGCTTCTTTCCCGTCAGCCGGACCTTGTCGGCGTTGACGACGATGACGTTGTCGCCGCAGTCGACGTGCGGCGTGAAGATCGGCTTGTTCTTGCCGCGCAGGATGTTGGCGACCTGCGCCGCGAGGCGGCCGAGGACGACGTTCTCCGCGTCGACCACGACCCAGGATTTCTCGACCTCGCTCGGCTTCGCGCTGTAGGTCTTCATCTGGACACGTTGCCCCTTGTTCGCTCTCGTCCCGGAAATCGTGCTGACCGGAGACACTCAACGAGAAAACGGGGCACCGACGGCCCCGTTCGATTGGGCGCGTTTCTACGCCGCCGTACGCGCCCTGTCAAGCAGCCAAAGCCGGAAAAGCGCGGCAATCCGAGACGCTTAGGTGCGCGGTATCCGGGTACCTTAGCTGTCCTCGGCGGGCCGGATCAGGCTTCCGGTCAGATGCGCGACGGGCTCGCCCGCCGTGTCCGTCGCCGGAATGACGTAGACCTCGCCGTAGACCAGGCGCCGGCCCACGCGCACCATGCGCGCGTCCGCCAGAAGGTCCTCGGGCCGGGGCTTGCGCAGGAAATTCATGGAAAGCTGGCTCGTTACCGCCAGGGCTTCCGGACCGATGGCGGCCAGGGCACCGATGTACAGGGCGTAGTCCGCCAGCGTGATCATCGCCGGCCCGCTGATCGTGCCGCCGGGACGCAGATTGCGGTCGGTGAAAGGCAGGCGCACGCGTGCCGTACCGTACCCCAGGCCTTCCACCCGCAAACCCGCGTCATCCGCCCACGGCAGCTCCCGGGTCGTGAGTTCCCGGACTTGCTCAAAGCTGATCCGGCTTTCCGCCGTCGTCGCCACGATCCATGTCCCCCTGTCGCCGTTGCTGTTGCTGGTGTGCGCGCGCGGAGCGTGCTACGGCTTCACGCGGAGCGCAAATCCGGCATGCCCGGGTGTCCGCAGCATGGGAGGTTTCATGATCCAGGACGCCGCCGATCCCGTCGCACCGCAACCAGACGCCGACATCGTCCAGCGCATCGACGACAGCGCCACCCGCGTCAGCCGCGTGGTGATGAACCGGCCCAAGGCCTACAACGCGCTGTCGCTGGAGATGATGAGCGCGCTTCAGCGCACGCTCGATCAAATCGCGGAGGACGAAGGCGTCCACGCCGTGGTCCTCGAAGGCGCGGGCAAGGGCTTCTGCGCCGGCCACGACCTCAAGGAGCTGCGCTCGGACTCCAGCCGCCAGTTCTATGAGCTGGTCTTCGACACCTGCTGTGCCCTGATGGGGCGGATCACCACCCTGCCCCAACCCGTGATCGCGCAGGCGCACGGCATGGCCACGGCCGCCGGGTGCCAGCTCGTCGCCACCTGTGACCTTGCCGTGGCGGCGGACGACACGCGTTTCGCCACGCCCGGCGTGAACATCGGCCTGTTCTGCTCCACGCCCATGGTCGCCCTGTCGCGCAACGTTCCGCGTAAGCGCGCCATGGAGATGCTGCTCACGGGCGAGGCCATCGACGCCGAAACCGCCGCCGATTGGGGCTTGGTCAACCGCACGGCGCCGTCAGCAAGCCTGGCGGAGACGACGCAGACCCTCGCCAAGCAGGTGGCGAGCAAGTCGCCGCACGTGGTCCAGATCGGCAAGCGCGCGTTCTACGAGCAGATCGATATGGATCTCATGGCCGCCTACCGGCACACGGCCCAGGTCATGACGGAGAACATGCTTGCCCACGACGCCGCCGAAGGCATCGATGCGTTCCTGGAGAAGCGCCATCCGACGTGGCGGGGGTGTTGAGCCCCCGCCGGCGCGCACCGTCGCCCTGCGAACGGAGGCAACGATGGCACGTTTGTCCCTTGACTTGCCGGAATCCCTGGCGGCCTGGGTCGAGGAACAGGCGACCGCACGCGGCTACGACTCCCCGGGCGCGTTCGTGGCCCATGTGTTAACCGATGTCCGTGAGCGTGACGGCGCGGTCGAAGCCCTACGTGCAGAAATTCAGGATGGCTTGATGAGCGGCCCCAGCGACCGGTCCGTCGAAGACATCCGGGCGGACGTCAAAGATCGTTTTCGGCGGAATGCCGATACGCCTTGACCGAGTATCGGTTCACCGCAGCAGCAGATCGCGACCTCGACGAGCTATATTGGAACGGGCTGACCAACTTTGGCGAATGCCAAGCCGATAGCTATCTTGACGACCTGATTCGCTGTTTCGAAACCCTTGCGGCGAACCCTCGTATGGGGCGCGTACGTCCCGAGTTTGGCAAAGATATTCGGATCCATACGCACAAAAACATTTGATTGTGTACGATCAAGAACCATCAGGAACCCGGATTGTTCGTATTCTCTATGCCCACCAGAGTTTCAAGGATGCACTTTAAGTCGCTGTTTTTTGAATAATTTCCTGTATCACCACGGGATCACGTCGCCGGCGTTGTCGTAGAAGCCGCCGCTGTCTTCGGACGTGAGGCGGTCGATGACGGCGAGCACCCGGGCGGCGCTGTCCTCGGGCGAAAGTGGCGCGGTCCGGCCGCCCATATTCGTGTTCACCCAACCCGGATGCAGCGCCGCAACGATGACCCCGCGCGGCTGCAGATCGATGGACAGGCAGCGCGTGACCATGTTCAGCGCCGCCTTCGAGGATCGGTAGATGTGCGCGCCGCTGGTCGTTGTGTCGGCAATCGAGCCCAGACGGCTGGAGATGTTGATCAGCTTGGCGTGCGGCGCGCGTTCCAGGTGCGGCGCGAATGTCTCCGCCACCCGCATGGGCGCGAGGGTGTTGACGTTGAACACCTGGAGCCAGTCGTCGTAGGCGATCTGGCCGAACCCGGCGCGCGGCCCGAAGATGCCCGCGTTGTTGATGAGCAGGTCCACCGGCTCATCCGCCAGCTCGCGCCCCAGCCCGGCGAGCTGCAGGCCGTCCGTCACGTCCAGCCGGTGGCGCACCACATCGCCGCCGATCTCTTTGAGGTTACGCGCCTTCTCGGGCATCCGGCAGCACGCATGCACGCGCCACCCCGCCTTAGCGAGCTGCCCGGTGAACGCGAGCCCGAGCCCGCGATTGGCGCCTGTAATGAGTGCCGTCGCCACGCCAGCCTCCTTATCCCGGCCGAGGACATGCGAGGTTAGGCGCCTCGCCCCCGGCGACTTCGACCGCATCCGCCACTCTTTGCCCCTGAACCGAAGTAGGCCGGTTGCCGCGCGCTTCCACACACGACGACGCGGTCGCGCCACCTCAGAGAAGGAACAGCGCCGCCATCCCCAGGAAGGCAAAAAAGCCCACGACGTCCGTGATCGTGGTCAGGAACACCGTGGACGCCACGGCCGGGTCGATACGCAGCTTCTCCAGCGTGATGGGCACCAGCGTCCCGAACAGACCGGCCACGATCAGGTTGACGATCATGGCGAGGGTGATGATGACGCCGATGTCCAGGCGGCCGAACCACAACCACGCGACGATTCCGGTGGGCACGGCGCAGACGACGCCGTTCAGAAAGCCGACGGTCAGCTCCTTGCCGATGAATCGCACCGTATTGGCGGGGGTGAGATCCTTCATCGCCAAGGCGCGGACAGCGACCGTCAGGGTTTGCGTCCCGGCGTTCCCGCCCATCGAGGCGACAATGGGCATGAGCACCGCGAGTGCCACGACCTGTTGCAGCGTCGCCTCGAAAAGACCGATCACGAGCGAAGCCAGGACGGCCGTGCCCAGGTTCACCACGAGCCAGGACGCGCGCGAGCGCGTTGTCTCGATCAGGCGGCCGTAGAGGTCGCTCTCCCCCACGCCGCCGAGCTTCATCAGGTCGTCCTCCGCCTCTTCGTCGATGACATGAACGATGTCATCCACGGTGATCATGCCGATCACGCGCTCCGCGTCGTCGAGCACCGGGGCGGAGACCAAGCCGTACTGCCGGAACAGATAGGCCACCTCCTCCTGATCCATCGTGTACGGGACCGTATTGAGATCGCCCTCCATGATCTCCGTGATCGGGGTGGCGCGCTTGGTGCGCAGTACGCGCGAGAGCGGAACCTTGCCCTGCGGCTTGTGCTTCGGGTCCACCACGTAGAGGTCGTAAAAATCCGCGGGCAGATGAACGGCCGAGCGCATGAAGTCGATGGTCTCGCCCACGGTCCAGCCCACCGGAATCACGGCGACCTCGCGCTGCATGAGCCGGCCGGCCGAATCCTCGGGGAAGGCGATCGCCTCCTCCAGGATCAGCCGGTAGCCCTCGGGCAGCTGGGTGAGGATGCGCTGCTGGAAGCTCGGGTCGAGGTCCTCGAAGATCTCCACCGCGTCGTCGGATTCGAGTGCCGCGAGCGCCGAGGCCAGCCCGCGCGGGCCGATGTGGTCGAGCACCTCCTCGCGCACCGGTGCCTGAAGGTACGACAGCGTCTCCGGCTCGAACGCGGAGCCCAGCTCGCGCACGAGCTGGACGCGCTGGTCCGGATTCAGCGCCTCGATCAGGTCGGCGGCGTCCGCAGCGTGCAGAGACTCCGCGACAGCCTGCACGGCCGCGGTGTCGCCTGCGTCCAGCGCATCCACGCAGCGCGCCACGTCCTCATGGTGCAGGCCGTAATCCTCGCCCGTGGGCGCCTCGCGCGGGAGCGTCTCATCCTCAGTGGCGGGCATCGACATCGTGCGTCGCGCTCCTCGTGGCCGGTTGTGGTGAAAGCCGCGTCCGGCAGCGCGCGGCGCCCCGTGGTCCAACGCCCCGTGCCGCGGCCTGCGGGAACCGGATGGCCCGGGCTAGCCGCCGGGACGGCCGGACGCTGATTCCTGCGCGTCCACGACGGCCACGGCCGTCATGTTGAGCACGCCGCGCGCGGTCACGGAGGGCGTGAGAATATGCGCCGGCCGGCGCGCGCCCAGCAGCAGCGGCCCGACCGGAAGCCCCTCGCCCAGCGACTTCACCATGTTCATGGCGATGTTGGCGCTGTCCAGCGTGGGCAGAACCAGGAGGTTCGCCGCGCCCTTGAGCTTCGAGCCCGGGAAGATGCGCTCGCGGATCGCCGGCTCCAGCGCCGCATCGGCATGCATCTCCCCCTCCACCTCGAGTTCCGGATGATAGCGGTGGAGCCGGGCTACCGCCTCGCGCATCTTCTCGGCCGTGGGCGAATCGGCGTTGCCGAAGTTGGCGTGCGAGAGCAGCGCAATCTTGGGCGTGATTCCGAACGCGCGCACGGCCGCCGCGCTCTGGCGCGTCATTTCCACGATCTCGGCCGCCGAGGGATCGCGGCTGATATACGTATCCGTCAGGAAGTAGGTTCCCGACGGCACGACCAGCACCGACATCGCCGAAAGATCCTGCACGCCGTCCGCCCGGCCGATGACGTGGCGGACGTGCCCGAGATGGTCGCCGTAGACGCCCTCAACACCGCAGATCATGGCGTCGGCGTCGCCCAGGTCCACCGCAAGCGCCGCGATCACGGTCGCGGTGGTGCGCACCACCGTCCTGGCGAGATCGGGCTGGACGCCTTTGCGCGCCATCAGTTCGTGGTAGCGCCGCCAATAGGTGCCGTAGCGCGGATCGGATTCCGGGTTGATCACCTCGACGTCGCTACCCGGCGTGAGGCGGAGTCCCAGGCTGCGGATCCGGTCCGCGATCACGGCCGGCCGCCCGATCAGGATCGGCCGCGCGAGATGCTCGTCGAGCGCTACCTGGGCCGCGCGCAACACCCGCCAGTCCTCGCCCTCGGCGAAGATCACCCGTTTGGGCTCACGCCGGGCGCGATCGAACACCGGCCGCATGACGAAGCCCGAGCGGAACACGAACTCCGACAGGCGCTGGCGATAGGCGTCCATGTCCGCGATGGGCCGGTCGGCGACCCCGGTATCCATGGCCGCCTTCGCCACCGCCGGCGCCAGCTCCAGCATCAGCCGCGGATCGAAGGGGCGCGGGATGAGATAATCGGCGCCGAAGCCCTGGGCGGGTTCGCCGTAGGCGCGGTCGACGACCTCCGAGGTCTCCGCCAGGGCGAGGTCGGCAAGCGCCTTCACGCAGGCGGTTTTCATGGCCTCGTTGATATCGCGCGCGCCCACGTCCAGGGCGCCGCGGAAGATGAAGGGAAAGCACAGGACGTTGTTGACCTGATTGGGATAGTCCGAGCGCCCCGTCGCAATGATCGCGTTGGGGCGGACGGCACGCACCTCATCGGGCATGATCTCCGGCGTGGGATTCGCCAACGCGAGCACGATGGGCGGATCCGCCATGCGCGCGATCTGATCCCGGCCGAGCACGTTGGGCGCGGAGAGCCCGAGAAAGATGTCCGCGCCATCGATAACATCGTCCAACGCGCGCAAATCCGTCTCGCGGGCGTAGCGCGCGTTCCAACGGTTCAGGTCGCTGCGCCCCGTGTGCAGGACGCCGTGGATGTCCGTGACCCAGACGTTCTCGGGTTTGAGCCCGAGCGTCACCAGCAGGTCGAGGCACGCCAGCGCCGCCGCCCCGGCGCCCGAGCAAACCAGCTTCACCGCGCCGAAATCCTTACCCAGCAGGCGCAGGGCGTTGAACACGGCCGCACCGACGATGATCGCCGTGCCGTGCTGATCGTCGTGAAACACCGGAATGGCCATGCGCGCGCGCAGCGCGGCCTCGACCTCGAAACACTCGGGCGCCTTGATGTCCTCAAGGTTGATGCCGCCAAAGCTGGGCTCCAGCGCCGCCACGACCCGGATCAGATCATCGGGCTCGGCCGCGTCCAGCTCGATATCGAACACGTCGATGCCGGCGAACTTCTTGAACAGAACGGCCTTGCCCTCCATCACGGGCTTGGCGGCGAGCGGGCCGATGTTGCCCAGACCCAGGACGGCCGAGCCGTTGGTCACCACGGCGAGCGTGTTGGCCCGCCCGGTGAGTTCGGTGGCGGCTTTGGGATCGGCGACGATCGCCTCGCACGCTGCGGCCACGCCCGGGGAATACGCCAGGGCCAGATCACGCTGGTTGCCCAGCGGCTTCGTGGGCTCAACTTCCAGCTTGCCGGGGCGCGGTTCGCGGTGATACGCGAGCGCGGCGTCGCGAAGATCTTCGGCCATGGGACCTCCCGGACGAGACGAGCGACGGGCGCGCCGGCCCGCCGCGCCTGACGACGCCGGATCAGCGCGCTGAGGGCGCCGGGGAGGTAGCAGAATGCCCGAGTCACCGCAAGTTGCGGCACCGTCGCCGGCGGCCGGGGCCGTCGCGTGGCACGTGGCCGAGGGGCGTGTCACCTACCCGGCTGCGGAAGCCTTCATGGCGGATCGGGTGGCCGCCATCCGCCGCGGGGATACGCCCGAGCTGGTGTGGCTGCTGGAGCACCCGCCGCTTTACACAGCCGGCACGAGCGCACGCGAGTCCGACCTCCTCGCGCCGGGCGACATCCCCGTCTATCGCACCGGCCGCGGCGGCCAGTACACCTATCACGGGCCGGGCCAGCGCGTGGCCTATGTCATGCTCGATCTCAAACGGCGCAACGCCGACGTGCGCCGCTTTGTCCACGACCTGGAGAGCTGGCTGATCGCCGCGCTCTGGCGCTTCAACGTGCGCGGCGAGCGGCGCGATGGGCGCGTGGGTATCTGGATACGGCGCGACGGCGGGCGCGAGGACAAGATCGCCGCCATTGGCGTCCGGGTGCGCCGCTGGGTGACCTTTCACGGCATCGCGCTGAACGTCGATCCGGACCTGTCCCGCTACGCCGGCATCGTACCCTGCGGCATCCGCGAGCACGGCGTCACGTCCTTGCACGACCTGGGACTGCCGGTAACCATGGCGGATGTCGACGTGGCGCTGCGCGAAACCTTCGCCGAGATCTTCGGGCCGGTGCAGCCGGCGGATACCGATGCCCTTGGCAAAATTCCCGGCCACGGGTAGGTTTATTAGAAACGCGTGAAATAGACGGACCACGAGAAACAAACGAGGGGGAGGATGGGCGAGCCCGACATCACCGACTGGATCGGCAAGGTCGAAGAGCGCGAGGACACGCTCGCGCCCGTGATCGCGTCCCAGCTCGCCGCCACGATGCCAGAGTGCGGCCTGAACCCGTCCGACGTCCGCGCGGGCGCGCCGCTGCCGCCGCTGTGGCACTGGTCGGCGTTCCAGCCGGACGCGCCCATGGAAGAGCTGGGGGGTGACGGCCACCCCAAGCTGGGCGGCTTCCTGCCGCCGGTGCCGCTGGAGCGGCGCATGTGGGCGGGCGGCCGTCTGACCTTTCACGCACCGCTCCATGTGGGGGAAACCCTGCGCCGGCGCTCGGAGATCCTGAACGTAACGGAAAAGACGGGCAGCACCGGGCGGCTCGTCTTCGTCACGGTGAGCCACGAACTCAAGGGTGACGCTGGTCTGGCGATCAGCGAAGAACAGGACATCGTCTACACCGAGATGCCGTCGGAATACCGGCCGCCGAAGAAAAAGCCGGCCCCGGATGCCACCGCCTTCGACACGTACGTGCCCATGACGACGGCGCGCCTGTTCCGCTACTCGGCGGCGACGTTCAACGCCCACCGCATCCACTACGACCGGCCGTACGCGACGGACGTGGAGAAGTATCCCGGCCTGCTGATCCACGCGCCCATGCAGGCGACACTGCTCATGGGGGCGGCCGTGCGGCACCGCGGGACCACCCCGCGCCGTTTCAGCTTCCGCGGTGTCCACCCGATGTTCGACTTCCACGATATGCGGCTCGTCGGCGTGGACGACGGCGATGCGATCGATCTGTGCACCGTCGCCACGGACCAGGGCCATCAAGGGCTGCAGGCCCGGGGCGAATGGGGGGCATCATGAACAACGTTCTCGAAGGGATGCGCGTGGTCGAATCGGCGGCTTTCGTGGCCGTTCCCCTGGCCGGGATGAATCTGGCGCAGATGGGGGCGGAGGTGATCCGCATCGATCCCATCGGCGGCGCGCCCGACTATACCCGCTGGCCCGTCACCGAAGGCGGGCAGAGCCTGTTCTGGGCGGAACTCAACAAGGGCAAGCGCTCGATCGCGGTGGACATGCGCTCCGAGCGCGGGCGCGAGATCGTGACCGAGGTCGTCACGGCCGCCGGCCAGGACGCCGGGATGTTCATGACCAACCGCAAGGTGCCCGGGTGGCTGGACTACGAGACGCTCTCGGCGCGGCGGCCCGATCTGGTGATGGTCACCCTTACCGGCGACCGGCACGGTCGGCCGCAGGTCGATTACACGGTCAACCCGGCGGTGGGCTTTCCCGACGCCACAGGACCGGAGGAGTCGACGGAGCCGGTGGCGCACGTCCTGCCCGCGTGGGACTGCATTGCCGGCAACATGGCCGTCTCGGCGCTGCTGGCGGCGGAGCGCCGGCGCCTGCGCACCGGGGAGGGCCAGGAGGTCACGCTGACGCTCAAGGACGTCGCCGCGGCCATGCTGGGCAACCTCGGCATCATCGGCGAGGTCTCGGTCAACGGCGAGGATCGCCCGAAGGGCGGCAATTCGCTCTACGGCGCCTACGGACAGGACTTCGTCTGCGCCGACGGGCGGCGGATCATGGTGATCGGGCTGACCCAGCGCCAGTGGCGCAAGATCGTCGAGCTTACCGGCACCGGCGACCAGATGGCCGCGCTGGAATCCCGGCTGGGCCTGGATCTCAAGGAACAAGGGGCGCGCTACAAGGCGCACCACGAGATCACGGAAATCCTCAAGCCCTGGTTCGCCGCGCGCACACTGCCCGAGATCGCGGAGATCCTCGAGAAGAACACCATGACCTGGGGTGAGTTCCGCAGCTTCGCGCGCGCGGTCAACGAGGATCCGGATATCTCGCCGGAAAATCCCATGTTTTCCCGGATCGAGCAGCCCGGCATCGGCACCTACCCGGTGCCCGGCTCGCCCATGAGTTTCTCCGCCGCGCCCCGGCAGACCCCCGCGCCCGCGCCGCACCTGGGCGCGGACACCGAGGCCGTGCTGGCGGACGTGGCGAAGCTGCCCTCGGGCGAGATCGGCAAGCTGTTCGACGAAGGCGTGGTCGCCGGAACAGGCGGGTGAGAACGCCGTAGCCCAGCGCCATCCGGAGAGGCTTTGCGTACGCCGGTCGGGATGCGAACCGTCCCGGCCGGCGTCGCATTGTTCGTGTCCCGCTTCCTAAACGGTCGCGGCCTGAACGAAGCCGGGTGCCACGGGCTCGGGCTCGGTTTCGACGGTCACGTTCTGGACATGCGCGGCCGGTGGCCCTGTCCAGCACGCCCGGATCATGTCGTCCACCTGGGCGTCCTCGCCGGCGAAGACCGCCTCGACGCGGCCGTCGCGGCGGTTGCGCACCCAGCCACTGAGACCCCGTCGGCTCGCCTCGTCCACGGTCCAGCCGCGGAACCAGACCCCCTGGACCCGGCCGTCGATATGTGCGCGCACGCGCTTCATGCTCGCCTCAACTCGTTCGTGTCGGCGCCGAATCCCCTTCCGGATATAACGCGGACAGCGCGACGGCGACAGCCCGTCGGGCGGCGCGCTCCCACTCCCGGCGGTTCATCCACTGGTCCTCGACCGTCAGCTCGGGGGCGTTCGGGTTCTCGTGAACCAGCGCGTTGCGCGTCCGGCGCAGCCAGGCCAGTTCCTCAGACAGCGCCGGATCGCTCGGCGTGTAGCGGAGCTGGGAGTCCACGATCACCGCGGCGAGAATGACTGTACTCGCCCAGGCGCCGGCGCAGAACACCGCCTGCAGGTCGATCATGAGCGCGCACGCCTGCTCGCTGAGCACGCGTGCGGCGCCGCCCTTGCCCTGGTTGCGCTCGAAGCTCTCGAACCAGCGCCGGCGCTCCTCCCAGGTGGCGAGTTCGGGATATTCGATCTGTTCCATGATCGGACAGATCTAGCACGCCCCCGTTGCCGCCGTCGCTATTCGAATTCGAGGATCGCCTGGTCCACCGACAGGTTGTCGCCGGCCTCGGCGTGCAGCTTCGCCACGGTGCCGTCGCGTTCGGCGCGCAGGATGTTCTCCATCTTCATCGCCTCGACGATGGCAAGTTCCTCGCCCGCCTTCACCTCGGTGCCGGGTTCGACCAGGACGTGGGTGAGCAGCCCCGGCATGGGCGAGAGCAGATAGTTGGATAGATCCGGCGGCTCCTTCTTGGGCATGCGCGCCGCCAGCTCCGCCGCACGCGGGCGCATGATCCGGATATCGCGCGTCGATCCGCCGTGGGTGAGGCGCCAGTTCGCCCCGGCCTTGTCGACCTGCACGCTGATCGCGCGCTCCTCGATCTGGCCCTGGAAAAGCAGGTCACCCGGCCGCCAGTCCGAGGCGATGCGGCTGGTCTCGCCGCAGCAGGTCACCGACCAGGCGCCTTCGCCCGTGGGCGTCACCGTCACCGGAACCTGCTCGTCGTCGACGAAGGCGACCCAGTCATCGCCCACACCCTTCTCGTGCCCGGCGATCTGGCCGCCGATGCGCGCCTCGCGCTGGCTCGCCAGGCGCTGAAGCACGGCCGCAACGACGATCAGGCGCTCGCGCACGCCCGGCCCGGGCGTGGTGCCGTGGAAGCCGTCCGGATATTCGACCTCGATGAAATCGGTGGTGAGATCGCCCGTGCGGAAGCGATCCTTGCTCATCACGTCGCCCAGGAACGCCATGTTGTGGTTCACGCCGCGGACGTAATAGGCGTCCAGGGCGGCCTGCATGATGTCGATGGCCGTGTTCCGGTCGGGCGCATGCGTACACAGCTTTGCGATCATGGGATCGTAGTACATGGAGATTTCCGATCCCTCGACCACGCCGCTATCCACGCGCACCTGATCCGATTGCGCGGGCTCGCGGTAATACGCCAACCGTCCGATCGACGGCAGGAAACCGCGCAGCGGATCCTCCGCATAGACACGCGCTTCCAGGGCCCAGCCGTTGAACGTCACGTCGTTCTGCTGCAGGCGCAACGGCTCATCCGCCGCAATCCGGATCATCTCTTCCACCAGATCGAGCCCGGTGACGAGTTCCGTGACCGGGTGCTCGACCTGGAGCCGGGTGTTCATCTCCAGAAAGTAGAAGTTGCCGTCCTTGTCGGCGATGAACTCGACCGTGCCGGCGGTGCGATAGCCCACCGCGTGCGCCAGGGCCTTGGCCTGTTCGCCCATGCGCGCGCGCAGGTCCGGGTCGAGCGCCGGGGACGGCGCTTCCTCGATGACCTTCTGGTGCCGGCGCTGGATGGAGCACTCGCGCTCGCCCAAGTGGATGACGTTGCCGTGCCCGTCGGCGAGCACCTGGATCTCGATGTGGCGCGGGCGCTCGACGAACTTCTCGATGAAGACGCGATCATCGGCAAAGCTCGATTTCGCCTCGCTGCGCGCAGCGCGGAAGCCCTCGCGCATGCCCTGATCGTCGCGGGCGATGCGCATGCCCTTGCCGCCGCCGCCCGCGGTCGCCTTGATCATCACCGGATAGCCGATGTCGCGGCCGATCCGCACGGCCTCTTCGGGATCGTCGATCAGCCCCATCACGCCGGGCACGGTATTGACCCCGGCCTCGTCCGCGAGGCGTTTGGAGGTGATCTTGTCGCCCATGGCCGCAATGGCGTCGGCCGGCGGCCCGATAAAGGTGATTCCGGCGTCCTGGAGCGCCCGGGCGAATTCCGTGTTCTCCGAAAGGAACCCGTAGCCCGGGTGCACGGCTTGCGCACCGGTGTCCCGGCATGCCTGCACGATTCTGTCGATGCGCAGGTAGCTCTCGGCCGATTCCGGCGGTCCGACGTGGACCGCCTCGTCCGCCATTTCCGCGTGAAGCGCCGTCGCGTCGGCGTCGGAATAGACCGCCACCGTGCCGATACCGAGCCGCCGGCACGTGCGGATGATCCGGCATGCGATTTCGCCGCGGTTCGCGATGAGGATCTTGTCGAACACGCTTGGCCGTCTCCGCTTGTTCTGCTTGCTGCGTCGCGTTGTGCGTCCGGCGGACCCCTCTCGCGGACGCGTTCCGGACACCCTTAAGGCATGCTGCTTTGCAAAAATCAACAGGCAGCCGCGCGCATTTTGGCGCGACCCCCGCGTGCGCGCTTGCGACGTCTTAACGCGTCTTTAGATCGGCGGGCGCAGACTTCGCCACCGGGACGGGCTGTCAAACTGCCGACGCTGTCACGGAGCCAGGATGCAGCCGGAAGACCTCGCCCAGCAAATTCACGCCCTGGACGCCGTGCCCGAACAGCGCAGCGGCGCGGACCGGCTGCGCAAACAGGTGCGCCTGATCGATCTCAAGGCCGCCGTGGCCGGACGCGGCGCGCGCGAACTCGAGCACATCCTGGCGGCGGTGCCCGCCGAAACCCTGAGCGCCATCCGGCGCGACGTCGCACAGGCGCGTGCCGGCCACCCCGACGGCGAAATCACCTCCGACGACGCGTTCGAGCGCGCGGTAAGCAGCATCGAGCGCCTGATGCACGTCGCTCACTGACGCATCAGGGGCGCGGCCGCACGTTGATTCGCGCCCGCAACCTGCGCCACAACACCCCCAACAAGCGTGGGGGTACCGCATGAGCATCACACGGCTCTTCGACAACAACCGTCACTGGCGCGCGCACAAGACGGCACAGGACCCGACGTTCTTCAGCCGGCTCGCCCGGGGACAGGCGCCGGCCTATCTCTGGATCGGATGCTCGGATAGCCGCGTGCCGGCCAACGATATCCTCGGGCTCGAACCCGGCGAGCTGTTCGTCCACCGCAACATCGCCAACCTCGTGGTGGCGGACGACGCCAATCTCTGTGCCGTCATCACCTACGCGGTGGCCGCGCTGCGGGTGCGCGACGTCCTGGTCGTGGGGCACTACGGCTGTGGCGGCGTGCGCGCCGCCCTGGGCGGGCCCAGCGGCCTGGAGGCCGTGGACGCCTGGCTCCGCCCCGTCACCGATCTTCATGCCGCCAACCGCGCGGAACTGGACGCCATCGCCGACCCCGAAGCGCGCGTGGACCGCTTGTGCGAACTCAACGTGGCGCAACAGGTAGCCAACGTCGCCGCCCACCCGGCCGTTCAGGACGCCTGGGCCGAGGGGCGGACGCTGAACCTGCACGGCCTGATCTACGGCCTTGCCGACGGGCAGTTGCACGACCTCGGCTGCACCCGAACCGGAGCGGCCGAGGCGCCCCGCGCGTCCGCGGCGCAGCGCGGCTGATACGGCGCGTTGACGGGTAAGCCTTGTAGCGCGCCGGGGCGCGGGTTATGTCCCCCGCCATGACCATTCGTCCCGTCCACGTCGTCGGCGGCGGCCTCGCCGGCAGCGAGGCCGCATGGCAGCTCGCCGAGCGCGGGGTGCCCGTGGTGCTGCACGAGATGCGCCCCGGCCGGCAGACCGACGCCCACGAGACCGACGGTCTCGCGGAACTGGTGTGCTCCAACTCCCTGCGCGGGGACAATCCCGAAACCAACGCGATCGGCCTGTTGCACGAGGAGATGCGCCGCTGCGGCAGCGTCATCATGGCGGCCGCGGACCGCGCGCGATTGCCCGCGGGCGGCGCGCTCGCCGTGGACCGGCACCGCTTTTCCGACGCCGTCACCGAGGCCGTTCAGGCGCACGCGAACATCACCGTCCGGCGCGACGTCGTGGACGAGCTGCCGCCGCCGGAGTGGGACAGCGTGATTCTGGCGACCGGCCCGCTCACGGCCGGCGGCCTCGCCCGGGCGATCCAGGAGCTGGGCGGCGAATCCCACCTCGCCTTTTTCGATGCCATCGCCCCCATCGTGTACCGCGAAACCATCGACTTCGACGTCGCATGGTTCCAGTCGCGCTACGACAAGGTGGGGCCCGGTGGTGAGAACGGCGGCCAGGGCGACTATATCAACTGCCCGCTGGACAAGGCCCAGTACGAAGCCTTCATCGACGCCCTGCTCAGCGCGGAGACGACGCAGTTCAAGACCTGGGAAGCGGACACGCCCTACTTCGAGGGCTGTCTGCCCATCGAGGTGATGGCGTCGCGCGGTGTGGACACCCTGCGCCACGGGCCAATGAAGCCCGTTGGCCTGACCGATCCGCGCACGGGCAAGCGGCCCCACGCGGTGGTCCAGCTCCGCCAGGACAATGCGCTGGGCACACTGTACAATCTGGTCGGATTCCAGACCAAGATCCGGTACAAGCAGCAGACCGAGATCTTCCGCATGATCCCGGGGCTGGAAAACGCGGCGTTCGCCCGGCTGGGCGGGCTGCACCGAAACACGTTCATCAACGCGCCACGGCTGCTCGACGATCATCTGCGCATGCGCGCCTGCCCGCGCCTGCGCTTCGCCGGGCAGATCACGGGGGTGGAGGGGTATTGCGAGAGTGCCGCGATCGGTCTGCTGGCCGGGCGCTTCGCCGCCGCCGAGCGCCTGGGCGAGCCGGTCGTGCCGCCGCCGGCGACCACGGCGCTGGGCGCGCTGCTGGGCCACATCACCGGCGGCGCCGAGGCCGAGACGTTTCAGCCCATGAACGTCAACTTCGGCCTTTTCCCGCCCATCACCAACGACAAGGGCAAGCCGCTCAAGAAAAAGGAACGCAAGCCCGCCATCTCGGCGCGGGCGCTCGGCGACCTGGACACCTGGCGCCAGCAATCACCCGCGGCGGCCGCAGAATAGCCACTCGGCGTGCCGCGAATCGGGGTTTTGCGGATTCGCGCCTTGCGCCTAAACTCTCCCTGTAACGATTCGAAGAAGCTGCCGCCGCGGGCGGCACACCAACGGATGGGGAGAGCATGCCATGTGGCGCAACCGGGTCCGAACGGCCGCAACGGCCGCAGCCGTGATCACCGCCCTGGCCGCCGCCCCGGCGGCCGCGGGTGAGCGCACCCCCGCTCCGCCCGAGGCAAAGGCCTACATCATCGCCCCCGAGGACGGCGCGACGGTATCCAGCCCCGTCACGGTCCGGTTCGGCCTCGACGGCATGGGCGTCGCCCCGGCAGGTGTGGAGCAGGACAAGACGGGCCACCATCACCTGCTCATCAATACGAAGTTGACCAAGGACAAGCTCAACCAGCCGCTGCCTTCTGACGAGCAGCACCGACATTTCGGCGGCGGCCAGACCGAGACGACGCTCGACCTGCCACCAGGCGAGCATACGCTGCAGCTCGTTCTGGGCGACTGGCGGCACGTGCCGCACGACCCGCCAGTGACATCCGACCGGATCACGGTCACGGTGAAGTAGGCCGGGCTGCGCCTCAGTAGCGCCCGGTCGCGCTGCTCCAAAGCAGGCGCAGGCCGCGGCCGGGCAGCGGCCCCTGTACGCGCGCGGCGAAGGGATCGTGGTCGAGCTTCGCCAGGGTGCGCAGATAGCCCGAGGCGAGCGTGCCCGGCAGCAGCGCGGGCACGGCCGCACCGGGTACCTGCCGGCGCTGCGCCCGCGCCCGATCGAGGTGGTCCTGCGCCAGCTTCGCGACCTGCGCCACCACGGGACGGATCTCCGGCGGGCGGCGCAGTTCGAACAGGTCGTGCGGATCCATCCCGGATTCCCCGACCAGATCGCCCGGCATCATCAGGCGCTTTTGCGCGGCGTGGAAGGGCACGGCGCGGATCAGCCCGGTCAGCGCCCAGGCGATGCCGACGTGGCGCCCCGCCGTCTGGCTGGCGTCGTCGTGCGCCCCAAGGATCTCCAGGGCGAGCCGTGTCACCGTGGCGGTGGTGGCTTCGGCGTAGCGCTCCAGATCCACAAGATCTGCGGGCGCGTCGGTCTCCAGGTCGCGCTCGCGCATGTCCAGGAGCCGGTCGAAATGCGCGCGTGTGAGATCGTGCTCGCGCGCGGCCACGGCCAGCGCCTCGGCGACCTGGTGCTTGCGCGGCGTCCCCGCGAAGATTCCGTCGAGCGCCTCGCGCCACCACTGGATGCGGATCTGTCCCGCCATGGGCTCGGTGACCACTTCGGCCACCTTGGCGATCTCGTGGTTGAACGCGTGCAGCGCGAACAGGGCGGGCCGGCGCTCCGGCGGCGCGAACAGGCACGCCAGGAAACGGTCGCGGTCGTGGCGGCGCAGCACGTCGGCGCAGTACGCCACCCGGGGCTCGTGCGGCTGGGTCATGGCGCCCATCTAGGTCCGGGACGCGCCCGCGGCCAAGCCCGTCGCATCCGCGCATGGCGAAATCCGCTGCACGACCGTGACGCGCCCCCGGTTAACACGCGGGTGCGACGACTTACCTTAGGGCTGCGGGGCGCTTCGCGGGGATGGCCGCACGCCCGGCCGCCCCCGCCGGAAACCTCGGAGCAGCGTGCAACCACGAGAGCGAGGGAGGAGATCATGGCATTCGAGCTTCCGCCGCTGCCGTTCGCGTACGACGGCCTGCAGCCCTACATGTCGGCCGAGACCCTGGAATTTCACCACGACAAGCACCACAACGCCTATGTGACCACGACGAACAGCCTGATCGAGGGCACGGATCTCGCGGGCAAGTCGCTCGAAGACATCGTCCGGGCGACCTATAACGACGGCAACCGGACGAAGATCTTCAACCAGGCCTCGCAGGCGTGGAACCACAATCTCTTCTGGCCCTCCATGAAGCCCGGCGGCGGCAAGGACGGCATGGGCCTGCCCGGCGAGCTGGAGAAGGCGATCACCGACACCTTCGGCGGCTGGGACCAGTTCCGCGAGCAGTTCGTCGCCACGGCTACCGGCCAGTTCGGCAGCGGCTGGGCCTGGCTCGTCCAGTCCGGCGGTCAGCTCAAGATCTACGGCACGCCCAACGGCGTGAACCCGCTGTGCTTCAACGATCATGCCCTGCTCGGCTGCGACGTCTGGGAGCACAGCTATTACCTCGACTACCGCAACCGCCGCGGCGATTACGTCAAGGCGTTCCTCGACAACATGGTCGACTGGGAAGCCGTGGCCAGCCGCATGGCCAGGTAAGCGGGCGCCAACGCGTCAAGGGCCTCACCCGTCGACACGTTGAGGGTGAGGCCCTCGTTCCGAGCCCATCCACGGCTGCCGGCCGCGCCCGCGCCACTTCCGAGATCGCGCGTATTATGCGGCCGCGGCGTCGAACGCGCCGTGGCCCGAACCCCCCGTTTCCAGCGCGCGAACGATGTACTCGGCGAGCCGGCGCGGCGCCGGACCCAACTCCCCGGGCGCGGTGCACAGGGCGATCTCCGTATCCGCCAGTTCGGGCAGGCCCTCTGGTTCGCCCAGCACCTGCAGCCCCGCCGGCACCATCTCCTTGGGCAGCACCGTCATGCCGAGCCCGGCGCGCACGGCCGCCTGGGTGCCCGCAAGGCTGGTGCTCGTGTAGACCACGCGCGGCGTCCGGCCCTCGCTTTCCAACGCCTTGAGCGCGCGCTTGCGATACACGCACGGGTGCGGTGACACCACCAGCGGCACCTCCCCGTCCCGTGGCACCAGGCTGCCGTCCGCTGCGGCCCAGACCAGCGGCTCGCGCCACACCCGCATGCCCTGCGCCGGCCCCTGGGGCTCGCGCTTGACCAGCACCACGTCGAACTGTCCCTGCCGGAAGCGATCCAGCAGGTTCAGGGTAAGATCGCAGGTCACCTCGAGGCGCACGCGCGGATAGGTGTGCGCGAACTGCGCCAGAACCTCCGGAAGATGGGTCGTGGCGAAGTCCTCCGGCGTGCCCAGCCGGACCACGCCCGCAACTTCCGGTTCGCGGATGCGCGCGACCACCTCATCGTTGATGCGCAGGATCTCGCGCGCGTGCGTCAGAAGCAGCTCGCCCTCGCCGGTGAGCTGTACGCCGTGGGCGTTGCGCCGCAGCAGAGTCTGCCCGAGCGCCGATTCCAGCCGCTTCACGTGCAGGCTGACGGTCGACTGCGTGCGGTTCAGCCGCTCCGCCGCCCGGGTGAAGTTGCCCAGATCGGCGATCATCACGAACGCCCGCAGCAGATCGATATCCAGGTTCGTCAGCCCCGCCACGGTCTCAAGCCTCCCGTTTCGCGCCGCACCTTCATGGCTATCATTGAGAAACTCAATGAGCGATAAGCCAAGCATGATGCTATATCACCCTCAAGCGCGAGCCAAGCGGCTTTCCGCGCTGTCCGCACGCACGATCAGAGGGTGATGGCATGCGCGATCTCGACCGTCTGGAGGCGCAGAGCGTCTACATCCTGCGCGAGGCCTACGCGAGCGTCGCACCGCTGGCGCTGCTCTGGTCCCTGGGCAAGGACTCCTGCGTGCTGCTCTGGCTGACGCGCAAAGCCTTCCTGGGCCACGTGCCGTTCCGCGTGGTGCACATCGACACGGGCTACGAATTTCCCGAGGTCTACCGGTTCCGGGACGAAATCGCGGCGGCCTGGGACCTACCCCTGGAAATCTATCCGGCTGCGCCGCTGGACGAGGTGGACCCCACGCTGACACCCGGCGCACGCTTCGCCGCGCGCAAGATGCAGGGCCTGCTGAAGCTCGTGGCGGAACGCGATCTCGCGGGCGTGATCGCCGGCATCCGCCGCGACGAGCAGGCGCTACGCGCAAAAGAGCGCGTGTTCTCGCCGCGCACCCCGGAGGGCGCATGGGACTTCCGGAATCAGCCGGCGGAGCTGTTCGACCAGTTCGCCACGACCTGTCCGCCGGGTCATCACCTGCGCATCCACCCGCTCCTGGCATGGTCCGAGCGCGATGTCTGGCGCTACATCCGGCGGGAAAACATCCCCGTCGTGCCGCTGTATTTCGCCCGCAACGGCCAACGCTTCCGCTCCCTCGGCGAAGTCGGGATCACCGAGCCCATCGCCAGCGGGGCGGAAACCGTGGACGCCGTCATCGCCGAGCTGGATGCGGACAAGCGGCCCGAGCGCGCCGGGCGGACCTTCGACCACGAGTCGGAGGACACCTTCGAGCGCCTGCGCGCGCAGGGGTACCTCTAGCCGGTCCGCCGTGACCCGATGCGCGCCGCCTGGCGCGGCCACCCCGGACAACCGCTCGCTGCGGGACGAGCAAGGAGCCACGCATGTTCGACGCTCTGATCTGTCTTCTGATCGCCCTTGTCGTGGGGCCGCCGCTCGCGGCGGTCGCCGACGGCCGCCTGCGCGCCCCGGCCAAAGGGAGCGCCCGGCTGCGCCGCGCGGCCGCCGCCCTTTGGTGCAGCTTCGCCGGCAGCGTCGCCGTGCTCGGCATCGCCTGGCTCGCCGCGACACCGCTCGTGCTCGGGCCCATCGCGCTGAACGGGCCCGCCCTCGTTCTCACGCCGCTCATCAGCTTCGTGGCCGCGCTCGTGGCCACGTTCTCCGTGCCCTACATGGCCGCCGACCCGCGGCCGCGGGTGTACACGGAGCGCCTGCTCCTGCTCGCCGCGGCGGCGCTGGTCGTGGGCATCAGCCGAGACGCGGCGCTGTTCGCCCTCGCCTGGGTGGCGACGGGGCCGCTGCTCGCCCTTCTGGTTGGACATGCCGCCGGCTGGGCGCCCGCCGAGGGCGCGCGCGACCGGATGCTGCGCGCCTTCGCCGTGGGTGACGCCGCCCTGGTCGTGGGCGTGCTCATCCTGTCGCTTCAGGCGGGAACCACGCGGATCGACATGATCGCCGCCCAAGCATCCGCGATGGCGCCTGTTCTCCGGGACGTCGCGCTGGTCGGGCTGCTCGCCGGCGGTATCGTGCGCACCGCCATCCTGCCCGCCAGCGGCTGGCTTCTGACCTCAGTGGTTGCGCCCACCCCCGTTTCCGCGCTGATGCATGCCGGCCTGGTGAACGCGGGGGGTATCGCCGTCGCACTCTGGGCGCCCGTGCTCTTCAGCGCGCCCTACCTGCTGCACGGGCTGTTCGCCCTGGGCGCGGCGACCGCCCTGTTGGGTAGCGCGAGCATGCTCGTCCGCACGGACGTCAAGCGCGCCCTGGCCGCGTCCACCATGGGCCAGATGGGCTTCATGATGATGCAGGCGGGCCTGGGCCAGATCGCCTACGCCCTGTACCACCTCGCCGCCCACGGCCTGTTCAAGGCGACGCTCTTCCTGGGCGCTGGCTCCGCCGTGGGCGTGCGCAAGCCCGAGGCGCCCCGCCCGCTGGCGGCCATCGGCGCGGCGCTGGCAGCGGCGGCCATGGTCCTGGGCGCGGCCGCCTGGCTGCCCTGGCTCGAGCTGGCGCTGAACGATCCGGCAACGCTGCTCGGCCTGTTCGCCGTGCTGGCGGCCGCCCAGGTGGCCGCCGAACTGCCCCGGCGAGAGACCCGCGCCGGCGACGTGGTCCAGGGGGTGGTGCTGATTGCCGCGTGCGCCGGGCTCTATCTGGGTGGCCTGGGGCTGGTGGCGGCCGTGCTCGGCCCGCTGGCCAGCGTGCCGGGCATGGCGTTGACGCCGCTGCACTGGGTGGTCGGCGCGGTCTTCGGGGCGCTCTGGCTGACCCAGCTCGTCGTCAGCGCGCGCCGGGCGCCGATCCCACCGGCCATTTACGCCCGTCTCATGGCGCTCGGCCGGCCGCGCGCCGCGGCGGCGGATGCGGCGCTTCACACCGCCGGGCGGCGCAGCCAGGCGCCCGCGCCCGCGATCCGCCCGGCGGAACGCCTCCAGGGCGCCAGTATGCGCCCTCACACCCCCGAAACCGCCCCCAACGCCCGCGCCGTCACCGGAGAGACCCCATGAACACGATCACCCCAACCGCTTCCCTGGCCCCGGAAGCGGATCGGATTCCGCCGGAGCGGCTCGCACGCATCCGCGCCCTCGTTACCCGGGCGGCCGACATCATTGCGCCCGTCTGGCCCCTGGCGCGTTTCGTCGCCGTGAATCCGCTCAAGGGCCTGGAGGATCGGCCGTTCCCACAGGCCGTGCGCGAGGGCGAGCGCCTGTTCGGCGGCGCCGGGTATCTGCCGCTTACGCACTATCAGGCCGCGCTGGCCGCGGGCGGAATCGACCGGCGCGCGCTCCGCGCGGCGTTCCTGGCGCATCTGGGCGAAAAAGCGACGCGCACGTGCCGCCTTGGCGGCCGCGCCATCGACGTCACCGATGCGCTCTGGATGCGTCTGACCCAGGGGCCGAACGCCGGGTCGCCCATCGCGGCAGCCGTCGTGAGCGCCGCCCGGCGGGCGGTCGAGCGCGCCGGCCTGCGCGTCCCCGACGCCGCGCCGCCGGTGGCCCACGACACCTGGGTCGACCGCGAGGCCGTGCGCGCCTGCGCCGCGTTTTTCGACCAGGGACAGGCGAGCCTTGCCATGCCGGGCCGGAAGAACGGGCTGTACCGGGCCTGGCGGGACCTGGGTCGGGCCGATCCGGTGCTTCGCCGCCAGCTCGACCCGACCGGCCGGCGGACGCTGGACACCCTCCCGGCGCGCGCGGACGCCGCCATCGACCAGGCCTTGCGCAGCCTGACGCCGGCGGGCGACGGCCCCGAGGATCGCGCCCTCCTCGAGGAACACCTCGCGGCGTTGCCGGGCTGGGCCGGCTTCATCAAGCAGCGTCACAACGAGGGCGACGATCCCAAGGCGCCCGCCGACCTGATCGGGTATCTCGCCGTACGCCTTTCGCTCGCCCGGATCGCGCCCCGCACCGCCTGGACGGAGTCGCAAACCGACCCCGGGCGCGACGCGGCGGTGCAGCGCCTGGCGGCGACGGCGCGCGCGGCGGGCCTCGCCCCGGCGACGCTGGATGCCGCCGATACGGGGGAACTCGCGGCGCTCTGGCGCGCTGGTGCGTCGATCGACGACGATACCCTGTGTGCGGTCTATTTGACGGCAACCGAGGCAGCGTACCGGCACGCGCTTCTGCGCGAGCTGACGCCCCGGACGCCCCTCGCCGAACCGCCGGAGCAGCGTCCCGCGGCGCAAATGCTGTTCTGCATCGACGTCCGCTCGGAGGTGCTGCGTCGGCATCTGGAGGCGCAGGGTGCATACCGGACCGCCGGGTATGCCGGGTTCTTCGGCCTGCCCATCCGCTATCGCCCCGACGCGGACGAACCGGGCTATCCGCACTGCCCGGTACTTCTGTCGCCCAAGCACGAGATCACCGATGCGCCCAAGCCGGAGCACCTGGAGCCCGCCCAGGCGGCCTTGCACCGGCGCAGCCGGTGGCAACGGGCGCGCGGTCTGTTCACCGCTCTGAAGGGCAACATCGCCGCCACCTACGGCCTTGTGGAGGCGACGGGGCTCGCCGCGGGCGCGGGAATGGCGGCGCGTACCCTGATCCCGCGCGCGATGGCACGCCTGCGCGACCGGCTGAGCGCGGGAACGGCCCTCGCCCGCCATCTCTGGCCGGGGGTGAAACACACGCCGGCGACGCCCAAGCGCGGGGACACGGGCATGCTGCTGGACGAACAGGTGTTCTACGCGCAGACGATGTTCGCGCTCACCGGCCTGGGCGCGCCCTTCGGCCGGCTCCTGGTCATCTGCGGCCACGGCAGCACGACCACGAACAACCCTTATGCCGCCGCGCTCGACTGCGGCGCCTGCGGCGGCCGGCGGGGCGGGCCCAATGCGCGCGTCATGGCGGGCATCCTGAACGCGCCGGACGTGCGCACCCGCCTCGCCGAGCGCGGGATCGCACTGCCCGATGACTGCGTCGCCGTCGCGGCCGAGCACGACACCGCCACCGACGCGGTGCGCCTGTTCGACACGGATCTCGTGCCGGACTCCCACCGGGAAGATCTGGCCGGCCTGCAGCGCGATCTGGCCGCCGCCGGCCGTGCCACGCGGCGCGAGCGCGCCGGCCGGCTGCCCGACGGATCGCCCGAGGCCCCCGACTCGCTCACCCGCCGCTCGGCGGATTGGGCGCAGGTACGCCCGGAATGGGGACTCGCCGGCAATGCAGCCTTGATCGTCGGGCCGCGCCGCTGGACGGAAGGGCTCGACCTCGCCGGGCGGTGCTTCCTGCACGACTACGACTGGCGGCACGATACCCATCTGGAGGCGCTGACGACGATCCTGACCGCCCCCATGATCGTCGCCCAGTGGATCAACTCCCAGTACTATTTCTCCACGGTGGACAACACCGTCTATGGCAGCGGCGACAAGACCACGCAGAACGTCGTGGGCGGAATCGGCGTGATGCAGGGTAACGAGAGCGATCTCCAGATCGGCCTGCCCCGGCAGTCCGTGCTGGACGACTTGGGCCGGCCGTTCCACACGCCGCTGCGCCTGCTCGTGGTCGTGCTGGCCCCGCGCGAACGGGTGGGCCGGGTGATCGCCGCCAACACGCCGGTCAAGCGGCTGCTCGACAACGGCTGGATCACGCTCTGCGCGGTCGAGCCGGACGACGCCGGCATGCACCGCTACACCCCCGGCGGCACCTGGACGCCCGAACACCCCGTCGCCGACGACGCTGCGGCGGCGGCCTGAGAATCACCCGAGCGAGAGGACGGGAAACGGCTGATGACGCGTGAAACGACCAGCATGAACGACGTGGCGCCCGAGGGCGTCACCCTGCATGCGCTGAAGAAGCTGGAGGTGATCGTCCACGGCGAGGACCTGCCCACCGTGCAGGACCTCATGGCGGACGCCAACGTCACGGGCTACACGCTGGTCCGCGACGTGGCGGGTCTCGGTCAGCACGGCTTTCACGAGGGCCGGCTGCTTTTCAACGAGCAGGCCAGCCTGGTGATGATCATCGCCGTCGCCCCGCCGGCGGCGATTCGCACCGTGATCGCCGGCCTGCGCGAACTCTTCGAGCGGCACAGCGGCGTGATGTTCGTCTCCGACACGCAGGTGGTGCGCCTCGACCACTTCCTGCCCGATCAAGAGGCGGCGGGAAGCTAGCAGTCGGGATTCACACCGCGATCAAGGCAGCGGCGACGCGGCGCTCCTCGGCCATGAGGACGTTGAAGGTGCGCGCCGCGGCGCCGGTGTCCATGGGCTCCAGGACCACGCCGGCGTCGCGCAGCGGCTGCCGGAACGCCCTGGTGATGAGCTGCATGCGCGCCCCGCAGCCGAGCAGCAGCAAATCCACCTCGGTGGTCCCGTCGGTGACCGCGTGCAGGCTTTCCAGGGTGACCTCGTCGATGCTGGCGACCGGCCAGGTCACCGCGCGCTCGGGGAAAACGATCACCGAGCCGTCGTAGATCTCCCCGGCGATGCGGAACCGACCGTCGCCGTAGCCCTCGATGAGCTGGCGGTTCTCGGGGATGGCGGGCGTGACATCCATGGCGGCCTCCCGGCCGGCGGCGTCAGGAGGCCCCTCCCGTCGCGCGCTCGGCCGCCTGCTTGTCGCTCTCCTGCTCGGCCAGGAGCTGCGTCGGCTTCACCCCGAAATACATAAGAAGCGGCACGGCCAAGCCAACCGAGGAGTACGTCCCCAACGCCACGCCAAAGATCAGTGCCCAGGTGAAGCTGCGGATCACCGCGCCGCCGAAGATCGCCAGCGCGAACAGCGCGATCAGTGTGGTCGCCGAGGTCAGCGCCGTGCGCATCAGCGTGCCGTTGACGGCGATATTGAGCAGCTCGGGCATGGCCTTGCGCTTGTACCGGCGCATGCTCTCGCGCACGCGGTCGAAGATGACCACGGTGTCGTTGATGGAGTAGCCGGCGATGGTGAGCACGGCGGCCACGCTGCCCAGGGTGAACTCAAGCTGGGTCAACGAGAAGAAGCCGATCGTGGCCACCACATCGTGGATCAGGGCGATCAGCCCCGCCAGCGCGAACTGCCACTCGAAGCGCAGCCAGATGTAGGCCGCCATAGCGAGCAGCGCCAAGCCGGTGGCCATCATGCCCGCGCGCTTGAGTTCCTCGCCCACCTTGGGGCCGACGAACTCCGTGCGCCGGTAGCTCGAAACCCGGTCGTCCAGGGTCTGCTTGACCGTCTCGATGGCGGCCTGCTGCGCCTTCGCGCCACCTTCCTGCTCCTGGATGTTGATCAGCAGGCGGTTGGGCTCGCCGAAGCGCTGGATCGTGACCTCGCCCAGGTCAAGGTCGTTCAGCGTGCTTCGGAAGTTGCCGATGTCAGCGGTCTCCGCCTCGGTCTCGACCTCCATGAGGATGCCGCCGCGGAAATCGACGCCCAGGTTCAACCCGACCACCGCTGCAAGAAGAACCGAGACCAGGAAAAGCCCGGCGGAGAACGCCAGGGTCATCCGGCGCTTGCCGAGGATCTCGAAATTCGGGCGGACGGGAACGCGCGAGATCAGGGCCATGGGCGCTTACTCTCCGGCCATCAGCGGCAGCGACTGCGGACGGCGCCGGCGCACCCAGAGGACGATCATCTGCCGCGTGACCATGATGGCGGTAAACATCGAGGTGACGATGCCGATCGCCAGGGTCACGGCGAAGCCCTTCACCGGGCCGGAGCCGAAGTAATACAGCAGCACCGCCGCGATCAGCGTGGTGACGTTGGCGTCGAAAATGGTACTCAGCGCGTTGCGATACCCGGAATCGATGGCCGACACCGGCCCGCGCTGGTTCTGGGTTTCCTCGCGGATGCGCTCGAAGATCAGGACGTTGGCGTCCACCGCCATGCCCAGCGTGAGCACGATGCCCGCGATGCCGGGCAGGGTCAGGGTCGCCTGGAGCACCGAAAGCGCCGCCAGGATCAGGATCAGGTTGCCGATGAGCGCGACGTTCGCCAGCACGCCGAACAGCCCGTAGACCGCGCCCATGAACGCGACCACCGCGATCAGCGCGAGGATGCTCGCCAGCTCGCCCGCACGCACCGAGTCCGCACCGAGGCCGGGGCCCACGGTGCGCTCCTCCAGAATCTTCAGTGGCGCGGGCAGTGCGCCGGCACGCAGCAACAGCGCCAGATCGCGCGCCTCCTGGGTGGTGAAGTTCCCGGTGATCACGCCGTTGCCGCCCAGGATGGGCTCGCGGATGACGGGCGCCGAGATCACCTTGCCGTCGAGGACGATGGCGAAGGGCCTGCCCACGTTCTCCTGGGTCGCCTGGCCGAACCGGCGCGCGCCCACGGTGTCGAAGCTGAACGAGACGACCGGACTGCCCTGCTGGAACGTCGGCTGAGCGTCGGTGAGGTTCTCCCCGGAAACCATGATGCGCTTGCGCACCACGTAGCGCCGAACGGGCCGGCCGTTCTCGCCCGTGTCGTCGCTGGGCAGCACCTCCGAGCCCGGCGGGATGTCCCGGCTGCCCGGGCTGACTCCCTCGTCCACGAGTCGGAAGGTCAGGCGCGCCGTCTTGCCCAGAATGTCCTTCATTCGCTCGGGATTGTTGATCCCGGGAAGCTGAACGACGATGCGCCGGTCACCCTGGCGCTGGATCGTGGGCTCGCGTACGCCGGTTTCGTCGATCCGACGGCGGACGATCTCGATCGACTGCTGGAGCGCCTGGTTGATCCGCTGATCGCGCGCCGACGCGGTGAGGCCGAGACGGCCGGCCCCCGAGCCGTCCACGCTGACCCGGACTTCCTGGCCGATCTCACCGAGGACGCGCTCGGCCTTGTCGCCCTGCGCCGGATCACGGAGCGTAAACGTCACCGCATTCCCGTCGTCGCCGATGCCGAGATTGCGGTAACCGATTCCGTTCTCGCGAAGCTTGATGCGCGTATCCTCGACCAGCGTGTTGAGCTGGTCCTCGATGACGGCGTCGGTTTGCACCTCCAGCAGCAGGTACGAGCCGCCCTGGAGGTCCAGGCCGAGGTTGATCTGTTTCTTGGGCAGCCAGTCCGGCAGGGATTGCGCGGCCTTTTCGCTGAGCAGGTTGGGCGCGGCAAAGAGAAGGCCGGCCAGCACAACGAGGCCGATCAGAACGGACTGCCAGCGCGGGATCTGGAGCATGGCGGGCGATCCGTGTTGGCCGATACGGGCTTAGGATTGGCTGCCGGAGGACCCGCCGCCGCGCAGCTTGTCCAGGACGCCCTGAACGCCGCCCTGGCCGCCGCCGTCGTTTGCGGCCGTCTTGCCGCCACCGCCCTGGCTCTTGTCCGCGGGCTCGGACTTGTTCATGACCTGCTGCACGGAGTTGCGCATCACCCGCACTTTGACGCCCTCGGCAATCTCCACCTGGATCTCGTTGTCGTCGACCACCTTGGTGACCGAGCCAACGAGACCACCACCGGTGACGATTCGGTCGCCACGGCGCAGGTTCGCGACCATGTTCTGGTGCTCTTTCATCCGCTTTTGCTGCGGCCGGATGAGCAGGAAGTAGAACACCACAAAGATCAGGATCAGCGGGATGAGAAAGGCGAAGCCGCCGCCCTGGCCGCCTGCACCCTGGGCGTACGCCGGATCGATGAACATGGACACTCCTTGCGCGTCTGGCTAGCACCCGTGCACCACGTGTGGGCGCACCCGGCATGCGGAAAATTCGCGCGGACTATAACGGCCAGCAAACGGATTGCAATGCTGCGACTGAGGCGCGCAGGCGGGCGGGCGGTTTGACCGCGGCGCGCCGCCGGACCTAGCGTTCCCGGCCGACACCCGCCGCGTTGTACCACGCCACCCCAAAGCGGTTCAGGAGCGTTTCATGAGCGAACCGACTCCGGATCTCGCGCCCCTGCTCGCGCGTATCGCCGATGCCGTCGAGCGCCTCGCCCCGCCGCGCGACGGCCCGTTCGATGCCTGGGCCGCGGACGCTTTCGTCTGGGATGCCGGGCGCGGCGCGCTCGATCCCGTGCCCGAGGTGAACCGCGTGGATCTGACACTGTTACGGGGAATCGACCGCCAGGCGGATCAGCTTCTCGCCAACACCGAGCGCTTCGCCCGCGGCCTGCCGGCGAACAATGCCCTGCTCTGGGGCGCTCGCGGCATGGGCAAGTCGTCGCTGGTCAAGGCGGTGCATGCCGCGACGAATGCGCGGCTCGCCGCGGAGGGGCTGGACCGGGCGGCGCTGGTCGAGATCCATCGCGAGGACATCCCCTCCCTGCCCCACCTGCTCCACCGGCTGCGCGATTGCGGGCGGCGCTGCCTGCTGTTCTGCGACGACCTGAGCTTCGACATGAGCGACAGCAGCTACAAGTCGCTCAAGGCCGTGCTCGAGGGCGGCGTGGAGGGCCGGCCGGCGAGCACGCTGTTCTACGCCACCTCCAACCGCCGCCACCTGATGCCCCGCGACATGATCGAGAACGAGCGCAGCTCGGCCGTGGCGCCGTCGGAGTCGGTGGAGGAGAAAATCAGCCTGTCCGACCGCTTCGGGTTGTGGCTGGGCTTTCATGGCTGCGACCAGGCCACCTATCTCGAAATGGTCGAGGGCTACGCCGCACACTTCGGCCTGCAGGTGGACCCGGCAACGCTGCATGCCGAGGCGCACGAGTGGGCGGTCACGCGCGGCGCGCGCAACGGCCGCGTCGCTTGGCAGTTCATCCAGGACCTGGCGGGCCGGCTGGGCGTGCCGCTCGCGTGCGATGCGATCCAGACGGATCGCTGAATCTTGCCCGCTCTTCAGGAAGTTAGAGCAAAATTCACGATGAAAGCTGGTTCGGCTTTCATCGATTTTGCTCTAAGCAGCTAACCGGTCGACGCCTTGCGCGTGGCCGGCGCCTCACGGCTGGCGGTGGTCGGCCCGAGCACGTTCTTGGGATCCACCGCCTCGGTGCCGCGGCGCGTCTCGAAGTGAAGCTGCGGGTCCGTCACGCCGCCGGAACTGCCCACGCGGGCGATGGGCTCCCCACGCGCCACTTTCTCGCCGCGCTCGACCAGGATCGTGTCGAGGTGGGCGTAGGCGGTGACCCACGAATCGGCGTGCTTGATCAGGACCAGGTTGCCGAATCCGCGGAGTTCGTTGCCCACGTACGCGACCACGCCGTTGGCCGCCGCCTTCACCGGCGTTCCCCGTCCCGCGGCGATATTCAGGCCGTCGTTGTGCAGCCCGTTCGGCTGCGGCCCGTACCCGGTCAGGATCTCGCCGCGCAGCGGCCAGGCGAAGCGGCTGTTGCTGCGTGCCGGCGGATCGGGCACCGCCTCGGGCCGGCTGGCGGTCTGCGTCTCCCCCGCGCCTTCGCCGGCGTCATGTTCGCGGGCGGCGCGCTTGATGGCGGCGGGTTTGGGCTCCGGCTTGGGCACGCCCACGCCGTCGTCGTTGGCCGCGGAACGGGCGGCTTCGGCTGTTTCATCGCCGTCCGGCGCGTCCCGACCCGATGCGGAATCGGCCGACGCGGTCCCGTCGCTCGCGCCGGCGGGCGCGTCCTGCCTGTCTATCGATGTGCCCGCGTCGCCGTCATCGCGCCGGGCACTGGCGATGCGGGTGCCCCCGGCCGGAATGAGCAGCTCCTGCCCCGGCGTGATCGTGTACGGCGGCGACAGGCCGTTGAGCCGGGCAAGTTCGCTCATGGGCACGTCGTAACGCCGGGAAATGCTGTACAGGGTATCCCCGCGCACGACCTCGTGGACGCGCGGCTGCGGGATGCGCAGGGTCTGGTCGACGTCCAGGCGGTACGGCGGCTGCAGATCGTTGGCCTCGATGATGGCGCGGATGGGCACGCGGAAGCGCCGCGCGACGCCGTAGACCGTATCCCCGCGCGCCACGGTGTAGCGCCGCGGCTTGGGAATCCGCAGGCGCTGTCCGATGCGCAGCGTATATGGCGGCTCCAGGTCATTGACGGCGGCCATGGCGCCCATGCGCACGCCGTAACGCGCGGCGATGCCGGACAGCGTCTCGCCGCGCGCGACCGTGTGGATTCCGGGGCCGCTGACAGGCCGGACCGACGCACTTGCCGCGCTCGCCGGGCGGTCACCGGCGCGGCGGTCGTTGCCGTAGGTCACCGGCGCCGGGCCATCCCCGCCCCGGCCGCAGGCGGCCAGGACCAGCATGATCCAGCCGATTGCCCAGCCCCGTCGCATGCGCTCGCTTCCACGCTGCGCGCCGCTGCCGTCTTCGGGCGCGCATGGCTATCCCCAGGGCGTCATGCCAGAGAGGGCCCGGAGGGTCCAGCCGCACGGCCAGGCTGGCCCCCCGGATCGTCCTGTATAAGCGGGACGAACCGCACCGGTCCAAGGCTCGCTTCGTGGGTCGCACCGGTTGCATCCCGGGTTATCCGGAGCAGCTCCTGGACCTGGTTGCGCGCCCCCACGGGGACCACGAGCACCCCGCCCTCGGCGAGCTGGTCGACCAGACGCGCGGGTATCTCGGCTGCCGCGGCGGTGACAATGATGCGCGCAAACGGCGCCTGTCCGGGCCAGCCGCGCCAGCCGTCGCCCGCCTGCGCGGTGATGTTGTGCAGGCCCAGATCCTGCCAGCGCTGCTGTGCGCCGGCGAGCAGGGTCCGGTCGCGCTCCACCGTATAGACCCGCCGCGACAGGCGCGCCAGCACGGCCGCCTGATAGCCCGATCCACTGCCCACTTCGAGCACCTTCGCGCGCGTGTCCGGGCGCAGCGCCTGTGTCATGCGCGCCACCACGTCGGGGGCGCTCAGCGTCTGCCCGTGCCCGATGGGAAGGGTCGTCGCCTCATAGGCCTGGTCGGCGAAGGCCTCGGGAACGAAGTGCTCGCGCGGCGTCTGCTCGATGGCGCGAAGCACGGCCGTGTCCGCAACCCCCGCCTGCCGGAGCTGCATGATCAGGCGGATCTTGCGCGCCGCCAGGCTCACGAAAAGGCGCCCTCCAGCGTGCCCAGCCAGCGCCGTTCGGTGAGGTCGAAATGGAGCGGCGTCACCGATACATACCCCTCGCTCACCGCATAGAGATCGGTGTCGGGATCCAGCCCCTCGTCTGACATGTAATCGCCGATCCAGAGGTACGGGCGGCCACCCGGATCCACCCCTTCGACCACATCGGTATCCACATCGCGCCGGCCCTGACGGGCGACGCGCACGCCGCGCACATCCTCGGGAAGCCGGTCCGGGACGTTAACGTTGACCAGGAGATCCGGCGTGAACCCGGTGGCACAGACCGTGCGCAACACATGCGGGAGAACGGCCCGGGAGGTCTGCCAGCGATAATCGTGGTCGCCCCGGCGCGCCTGGGACAGTGAGATCGCCGGCAGACCCAGCAGCGCCGCCTCCATCGCGGCCGCCACGGTGCCCGAGTAGATCACATCCTCGCCCAGGTTGCTGCCCTGGTTGATCCCCGACAGCACGAGATCCGGCTTGCGGTCCTTGAGCACCTTGCCCACCCCGACGACGACGCTGTCGGTGGGCGTGCCGTCCACGGAAAAGCGCCGGTCGTCGAGCTGGCGCAGACGCAGCGGGCGGCGCACGGTCAGGGAGTGACTGGTCGCGGACTGCTCCGTTTCCGGGGCGACCACCCAGACGTCGTCGCTGAGTTCGCGGGCGAGCGCCTCCAGCACCTCGATCCCCGGCGCCTGCACGCCGTCGTCGTTGGTCACCAGGATGCGCGCGTGCGCGGGGTCGATGAGGCGGGGCTCAGCCATCGGGGTGGATCGCCTCCTGCCCGTCCATGTAAGGCCGGAGCACCTCCGGGATCACGATCGCGCCGTCTTCCCGCTGATGGTTCTCCATCACCGCGATGAGCGCGCGCCCCACGGCCACGCCCGAGCCGTTCAGGGTATGGACGTGCTGGGTCTGCTTCTCGCCCTTGGCGCGGAAGCGCGCGCGCATGCGTCGGGCCTGGAAGTCGCCACAGTTGGAGCAGCTCGAGATCTCCCGGTAAAGGCCCTGACCGGGCAACCACACCTCGATGTCATAGGTCTTCTGTGCGGCGAAGCCCATGTCACCACAGGACAGCGCCATCACCCGGTAGGGAATCTCCAGGTGCTGGAGCACGGCCTCGGCGCAAGCCGTCATGCGCTCGTGCTCCTCGCCCGACTGCTCCGGGTGGGTGACCGAGACCAGTTCGCACTTCTCGAACTGGTGCTGGCGCAGCATGCCGCGGGTATCCTTGCCAGCCGCGCCGGCCTCCGCCCGGAAGCAGGGTGTGAGTGCCGTATAGCGCTGCGGCAAATCGGCCGCGTCCAGGATCTCCTCCGCGGCGAGGTTCGCCAGGGTCACCTCGGCCGTCGGGATGAGCCAGTAATCGTCGGTGGTCCGGAACAGGTCCTCGCCGAACTTGGGCAACTGGCCGGTGCCCTGAAGCGCCTGCCCACGCACCAGGAAGGGCGTGGCGATCTCCGCGTAGCCGTGGCGGTGGGTCTGGAAGTCCATCATCCACTGCCCGAGCGCGCGGTGCAGCCGCGCCACCTGCCCGCGCATCACGACGAAGCGCGCGCCTGACATCTTGGCGGCCGTCTCGAAGTCCATTTCGCCGCGCTGCTCGCCCAGCTCGAAGTGCTGGCGCGGGGTAAAGCCGAAGTCGGGCTTCTCGCCCCAGGACCGCAGGCAGACGTTGGCGTCCTCGTCCTCGCCGTCGGGCACATCCGGCTCGGGGATGTTGGGCAGGCCAAGCAGGATATCGTCGAGCTGCTCGGACAGGCGGTCGGCCTCCGCCTCCTTGTCCGCCATGCGCTGCTTGAGTTCGGCGACTTCGTTCTTGAGCGCCTCCGCACCCGCTTCGTCGCCGCTCTGCTTCTTCTGCCCGATTTCTTTGGACGCCGCGTTGCGCCGGTTCTGCATCTCCTGCAGCTCGGTCTGCGCCGCCCGATGGCGCGCGTCCAGGTCGAGAATCCTGGGCGACTGCGGGTCGAGACCGCGCCGCCGCATGCCGTGATCGAAACGCTCGGGATTTTCCCGGATCCACTTGAGGTCGAACATGCCTGTCTTTCTGTCGATCCCACGTGCCGTCACACCGCGCTGCCGGATGTGCTCTCATCCGGTAGCGCGGCCGTTATAGGCCGTCGGGCACGCAGCGTCCATGCCCGCACCCCACGCGCCGCCGCGCCGACGCGCCGCGGTGCGGCGGCGGCCGGCGTCAGCCGTTATCCGGCTCGTCGTTGATTTCGGCCTCTTCCTCGGCCCGCTTCTTCTCCATCAGGCGCGCCATGAGGATGGAAACCTCGTAGAGGGCGATGATGGGCAGCGCCAAGCCGATCTGGCTGAGCGGATCGGGCGGCGTGAAGATCGCCGCGGCGCCGAAAACGGCCACGACGGCATACTTGCGCTTGCGCTTCATGCCTTCGGACGTGGCCAACCCCACCCGGGCCATGAGCGTCATCAGCACCGGGAGCTGGAAGCACAGGCCAAAGGCGAAGATGAGCTTCATCACCAGGGAGAGGTACTCGTTGACCTTCGGCTCGAGCTGGATGGGCACGTTGCCCGCTCCGCCGCCAGCCTTTTCGAAGGAGAGGAAGAACTCCCAGGCGATGGGGAAGATGCCGTAATAGACCAGGGCCCCGCCGGTGAAGAACAGGACGGGCGAGGCGATCAGGAACGGCGCGAGCGCCTTTTTCTCGTTCCGATAGAGCCCCGGTGCGATGAACAGCCAGATCTGGGTGAGGAAGATCGGGCAGGTGATGAAGGCCCCGAAGAAGAACGCCACCTTGATGTAGGTGAAGAAGACTTCCGTCAGATCCGTGAAGATCAGCCGGCGATACCCCTGCTCGAGCCCCTTCTCGAGCATGACGTCGGCCAGCGGATCCACCAGGAAGGCATAGAGGCGCTCGGAGAAGATGAAACAGACGACGAAACCGACCGCGAGTGCGACCACCGACCAGAGAAGCCGCTGGCGCAACTCGATGAGGTGATCCATCAGCGGCATGGGCCGGTCGTTATAGGTGTTCTCGGTCAATGCCGGTCGGGTCCTCGTCCTCGCTTACACGTTCGAATCGCTCGGCGTCGTGGCACGCGAGCGCGCCGGATCGCCGCTACGCGCCGTGCCGTGCGCCGGCTCGGCCGCAGCGCCGGTTTCCGCGTCGTCGCCGTGGGGGGCGGCGTTGATCGAATGCCCCGGTGCGACCGGGGTCTGCGTGGTCACCGCGTCGGCTCCGTCCGCCCCGGGCGTACTGCGTGCGCCGTTCGCCGGCGCGGCCTCGCCGCCGGAGGCGGACGCCGGTTCGGGACGCCGGGCCTGGTGTTCGATCTCGCGCACGCTTTTGCGCAGGCTGCCGTCGGGATCGACCTGATTTTCCAGGCTCTTCCCGATATCGAAGGCACCGCGCTTGCCCGGCCGGCTGGGCACCTCGGACACGGATTCCCGGGCCTGGCGCTCGATCGAGTCCTTGGCCTCGCGGATTTCCTCGTCCTCGATCATGTCCTCGAGGCTCGACTGGAAATCGCGCGCCGCCGTCCGGGCCTTGCGCATCCATTGCCCGGCGGTGCGCATCACGCGCGGCAGGTCTTTCGGTCCGATGACGATGAGCGCAATCAGCGCGATCATCGCCATCTCGGACCAGCCGATGTCGAGCATGGCTCGCCTTGGTTACACGAAAATGCGGGCGCAGAGACGACCGGCGGGACGTCGGCCGGCGGGGGAGGCGTCAGCCGTTGGCGGCCTTGCGGTCCTCGCCCGTGGTGCTCTCCGCGCTGTTGGCGGTGGTGGTGGTTGCAGCGGTGTGGCTGCTCGCCTCGATCGTCTTGGGCGCCTCGCCGCTCTCGGACTCGGCTTCGCCGTCGCCGTCGTCTTTCGAGGCGGCCTTTTCGTTCATGCCCTTCTTGAACGAGTTGATGCCCGCGCCGAGGTCCTTCATCAGCTTCGGAATCTTGCCGCCGCCACCGAAGAGCAGCAGCACGATGGCGAGGATGATGAGGAGCTGCCAGGGGCCGATCGCACCCATTTCGTTAGGCCTCCCTTCGAGCCGGAACGCGTCGTGTCATTGATGCACGACTATTGCAGAAAGCGCGGGCGGCCGCAACGCCGTCCCCGCGCGCTTACCCGGCCTCGGCTTCCCGCGGAAAGACGAAGGCCTGGCTGCGGTCCAGGTTCACCGCCAGTTCGGTCGCCTCGGACGGCAGAAACCGCCCGGGGATGCGCGCATGCAGATGCAGCGGTTCCCCGTTGGCGTGGCCGTTCATGTATCCATTCGCCAGGCTCAGGTGCACCATCGAGCTGCGCCCCAGCAGGCGCGCGGTGACCACCTGCGCCGCGGCGCCGTCGGCCGCGCCCGCGCTTGCCGGCTGCAGGCGGAGCGCTTCCGGCCGCACCAGCACCTCCACGGGCGTACCCTCGTGCAGCGCGCCCGCATCCAGCGGCCCCAGCGGCGTCGACACGCAGCCGTTGCGCACCACCGCGGGAATCCGGTTCACGTCACCGAAGAACGACGCCACGAACGGACTCGCCGGCGAATTGTACAGCTCGCAGGGGATGCCCACTTGCTCCAGCCGGCCGGCGCGCATGAGCGCCACCCGGTCGGCCATGAACATCGCCTCGTCCGGATCGTGCGTGACCATCAGGGTCGCGGCGCCGCTGTTCTTGAGAACGTGCAGCGTTTCGTCGCGGACCTGCTGGCGCAGGGACACGTCCAGCCCGGAAAACGGCTCATCCAGAAGCATCACCCGCGGCTGCGGCGCCAGCGCCCGCGCCACTGCGACTCGCTGCTGCTGCCCGCCGGACAACATATGGGGATGCGAGTCGCCCGCCTCCGCCATGCCCACCTGGCGCAGCGTCGCCTCCGCCCGGCGGCGGCGCTCCGCGCGCGAGAGCTTGTGCAGGCCGAACATGACGTTCTCGCGCACGGTCAGGTGCGGAAACAGGGCGTAGTCCTGGAAGACCAGCCCGACCGAGCGCGCTTCCGGCGGTACGTCGATGCGCCCGTCCGCCACCGTGCGCCCGTCCAGCCGCACGCTTCCCGCCTGCAGCGCCTCCAGCCCGGCGGCCAGGCGGAGCACCGTCGTCTTCCCGCACCCCGAGGGCCCCAGAAGGCACACGAGTTCGCCCGGATAGACCGCGAGGCTGAGGTCGTCGACGGCTTGGACGGTGTCGTACCAGTGACTGACCCGGTCGAGGTGCAGGCTGGGCGTGGTCATCGCAGACGGCGGGTCCGGCCATGATTCGTCATGACCGTTAGGTAGCGTTCCTGCAAATCAGTTGCAATATGAGCGGCGTCACCTTGCCGCATCCGGGGGCCCGTATCGGCCCGCGGCGATCACCCGGACCCGGCGCTGCCGCCCGAGTCCGGCACGAGCGCCGCGCCGAACCCCGGATCCAAGGGTTCCGCGCCGCCGCTGCCCGACGCATCGCCACCCGATTCGGCCGAACCGCCGCTGTCCGCCAGCTCGCCCCGGGCGGCCAGGGCATTGAGCGCCGGCCGGGTATCCAGGAGCCCCGCCGCCTTGAGTTCGTCCAGTCCGGGCAACGCGCGCAGGTCGCGCAAGCCGAAATGGTCCAGGAAGGCGCGCGTGGTCCCCCAGAGCAGCGGCCGACCCGGCGCCTCCCGGCGTCCGCGCGGCTGCACCCAGCCCGCCTCCAGCAGCGTATCCAGGGTGCCCTTGTTCAAGCCGACCCCGCGGATCTCCTCGATCTCCGCGCGCGTAACGGGCTCATGGTAGGCGATGATGGCCAGGGTCTCCACGGCCGCACGCGAAAGCCGGCGCGTCTGGACCTGCTCGACGCGCATGCGGTCGGCCAGATCCGGCGCCGTGCGAAAGGCCCAGCCCTCGCCCACCTGCCGAAGCTGCACGCCGCGCCCGGCGTACTGCCGGCCCAGTTCCGCCAGCAGCGCCCCGACATCCGTGCCCTCGGGCAGGTGCCGCGCGAGTTCGGCGGGCGTGCGCGGTTGGTCCGCGGCGAAAAGCACGGCCTCGAGCAGGCGAAGCTGATCCGGCGGTCCGTCCGTCATGCCGCACCGTCGTCCGATCCGCCGCCGGCGGCGCGAACATATATGGCCCCGAAGGTACGCGGCTGGCGCAGCTCGACCGCGCCTTCGCGGCAGAGTTCCAGGCTCGCGGCGAAGGTCGCGGCGCAGGCCGAGCGCCGCTGCAACGGCGTCGCCAGATCCCGGGGAAGGAAGTCCATGAGCGCGCACCACCCGGGCCGCGCGCCCACCGTCCGGCGCAGGCGCGCCAGCGCGTTCTCCACCGACTCCAGGTCCATGGGATCGACGCGCAGGCTTTCCACCTGCCCACGCGTGCGCAGGTCCCCGTAGGCGCGCAACAAATCATGAAGCGAGCATTGATAGGCGACGCGCGTGACCACCGGCGGCGCCCCGGCCGGCTCGCCCCGGGGGAAGACATCCACACCCAGGCGGGGGCGCGCCATGAGCTTTTCCCCGGCGTCCTGCATCGCCTGCAAACGCTGGAGCTGGAAACGCAGGGCCGCAGCCATCTCCGCCCCGCTCGCCTCGGCCTCCTCGCTTTCCGGCTCGGGCAGCAGCAGGCGCGATTTCAGGAACGCAAGCCACGCCGCCATGACCAGGTAATCCGCGGCGAGTTCAAGGCGCAGCCGGCGCGCCTCGCGCACGAAGGCGAGATACTGTTCCGCGAGATCGAGGATTCGGATCTGCGTGAGATCGACCTTCTGCTCGCGGGCGAGCTGAAGCAGCACGTCGATCGGCCCCTCGAAGCCGGCGATATCGAGGTGCAGCGCCTCACCGCCGGAGTCGTCGCCGGCTGGCGGCGCGTCCTCCCGGAACGGCGGCGCGTCAGTCATGGTGCCACTTACCCAGGTTCACCCAGCAACGCCGCAAGGCGCGCCCGTGCGGTGACGGGCTCGACGCCGCCGTCGCATGCGGCGCGCCGGCGCGCCTCGGCGTCCGCAACGCGGCGTGCGGCGGCGTCGCCCAGCATCGGCGTGCCTTCCGCCGCGCGCTCCATGGCGTCCAGGGCACCGCTGCATTGCAGAACCGCATCGCAGCCGGCACCGATAGCCGCCTCGGCGCGGTCGCGAAGGTCGCCCGCCAGCGCCCCCATCTCCAGATCATCCGAGACGAGCACGCCGTCGAAGCCGATCTGCGCCCGGATCACCGAGCGGATCACCGCCGCCGAAGTGGTCGCGGGATTCGCGCTGTCCCAGGCCGTATAAAGCACATGCCCCGTCATCCCCCAGGGCGCCTCGGCGTTGCGCGCGAACGGCTCGAAATCATGCGCGGCGAGCGCCGCGGCGTCGGCGGCGACACTGGGCAGCGCGACATGGCTGTCCGCGCGCGCCCGGCCGTGACCCGGCAGATGCTTGATGACCGGGAGAACACCACCGCGCAACAGCCCGGTGCACACGGCCGCGCCCAGCTCACCCGCCGTATTCGGATCGCGCGCCAGGGCGCGGTCGCCGATGACCGCGTGTCCGTCCGGCGCGGGGACATCGAGCACCGGCGTACACGCCACGGTGATCCCCAAGTCGGCGAGTTCCGCTGCCATCACGCGGGCATTAAGCTGCGCCGCACTGACCGCGCCGGCGAATCCGGTCGCCGCCAGCTCGCCGAAACGCGCCGGGGCCGGGACGGCGCGCCAGTGCGGCGGGCCTAGCCGCTGAACCCGGCCGCCCTCCTGGTCGATCAGGATCGGTGCGTCGTCCCGGCCCAGGACGCTGCGAATCTCGGCGACGAGAGCGCGCACCTGCGCCGGGTCGGCAACGTTGCGGGCGAACAGGATGACCCCGAGCGGGTCGGCGTCCGCGAGGAATCGCCGTTCGCCGTCGGTAAGCGCAGTGTCGGAACAGCCCACCACGAGCGCGCGCGGCACGGTCTATTTCTCCGTCACGAGGCAGGGTTGGCCGCGTTTCTTGAGCTGGCCACACAGATCGGACGCGGTCGCCCGGTTGGGAAACGGACCCGTGCGCACCCGCCAGAAGATCCCCTTCTCCGGAATGCGCACGCGCTGAAGCTTAAGTTCCTGGTTGCCCAGGAGATTGCGGTGCTTGCCCCGGATCCGGCGCCAGGCCGTCTCGGCGTTGGCACGCTTCTGGAAAGCCGCAAGCTGGATCAGGATATCCCCGGCGTCGGCCGACCCGCTCTCCGGGTCCGTCGGCGTTGCCGTTTCACCCTCGGGGGCGCGCGCCGTTTCGCGGCTGCCGTCCCGGGCATCGGTCCCGTCATCCCCCGATCCGCCGCGCCGGCCGGCGGATTCGGGGACCGCGGGCTTGTCGCGCGGCCGCGGGATCGAGGCGCCAGCCCCGGCATCCGGCTCGGCCGATCCGCCGTCGCGGTCGCGCGCCGTACCCTCGACGTCCCCGGCCCCGGCGGCCGGTTCACCGTCGGGCGTGCGCGTTCCCTCCGTCCGGGCGACCTGCTCGCCGGGCGCATCCGCGTCGCCGGTGCTCGCCCGCGCGCCGTCCGCCCCCGACGCAGCGCCGCCATTGCCGGCGCCCCCGTCGTGCGTCCCGGTTTTCGGCGCCTCCGGCGGCGGCAGCAGGGTCTCGCCCTGTTCCGCGCCCTCGCCCTGGTTGAGCACGAGCTGGTCCTGATACGGCACATCCATGCCGCCCGGGTCCTCGGGCTTCACCTTCTCCGGACCGGGCTCGGCCTCGACCACGGGCACGTCCTGCCCGCGCTGGTCGGGCGAGCCCGTGGTCCAGGAGTAAGCGTAGAGAATCACGGCGCCGAACAGGCCCACCACCACCAGAACCGCCAGCACCTTGGAGACCGTGCCGGCCAGCGCGCCACCGGGCTCCTCGTCCTCGTAGTCGTCCGCGAAGGCGTCGTTGAGATCGCCCGAACCCCCGGTCGCCGACGGTGGATCCGCGGCATCCAGGTCGTCGTAGGCATCCTCGCGCCGCAACAGACGGCGGAACAGACCCATCAACGCAGCTCCTCGACGGGCGTAACGCCGATGACGTCAAGACCCGTTGCGATCACCTGCTGCACACCCCGCACGAGCGCCAGCCGCGCGTGAGTCAGCGCACGGTCCTCGGGCTGGAGGAAACGCAGCGCCGTGTCGTCCTTCCCCTTGGTCCAAAGACCGTGGAACCCGGCCGCAAGGTCGTGCAGGTAGAATGCGACGCGGTGCGGCTCATAGCTCTCGGCCGCCCCCTCGAGCACGCGCGGCCACGCCGCAAGCTGTTTGATTAACCCAAGCTCGGCCGGGTCGGTCAAGCGCGCCAAGGGTGCCTCGGCGAGGCGCTCGGCGGAAAGGTCAATGTCGGGTAGTTCCTCGGCCGCGTGGCGCAGCACCGACTGGCATCGCGCGTGCGCGTACTGGACATAGAAAACGGGGTTGTCCTTGCTCTGCTCCACCACGTGGGCCAGGTCGAAGTCCAACGGGGCATCGTTCTTGCGCGTGAGCATGATGAAGCGCACGACATCCTTGCCCACCTCGTCGACGACCTCGCGCAGCGTGACGAAGGTGCCCGCCCGCTTGGACATCTTCACCGGCTCGCCAGCAC
>Ga0207714_1000125_pt1 | contig 48969 bp, 34 predicted proteins | sample PonA232FremontCA_2_FD_187270 | JGI IMG/M metagenome (GOLD analysis project Ga0207714, IMG submission 187270) | Marine sediment microbial community from Fremont, CA, USA - Pond A23 Sediment 2 (SPAdes) | ecosystem: Environmental > Aquatic > Marine > Unclassified | place: USA: Fremont, California... | reverse complement strand
TATATCTTTTTTAAATCCTCTATTAGCTGTTGATACTGGATTAGGATTTATAGAAGTTACAAAACCTATTTCTGAATCCATACTTAGTGTTACACGATTGACTTCTATAGGACCAGACATTTTTCTTTCCAAATCATATATATGTGCTTGGTCGTAAGGTTTTACTGTAGGGTCACCCATTATTAATAATTCACCACTATACATACTATCAATATGTTGTTGCATAGTAGATATAGAATAGTTTATAGCTGACTGTGTTTCTCTATTTCTATTATACTTTGTCCAGTCTAAAACTCTTGTACCAAGGTTAGGTGTTTTAATAGCAGTATCTACAGTTATCTGTGTTTGGAATTCAGTGTAAATATCAGTATCTAGAAAAACGGGGTCTAGTTCTTTTATTTCTTCTTTATCTCTAGCATACATTATAGGTTTAACTGCTGTAACAATATTTTCCTGTGATAATCTTATATTATTGGCTATTATATCTGAATAACTACCATATACTTTATACTGTCTGTAAGTTTTTACTTCTTCTATTACAGATTTACCACTTTCTAATTCCTTAAGTTTCATATTATCATATATACTATTTCTAGTATCATCTTCTCTTAAACGTTTATAATCATAAGCTAACTCAAATGATGGATGACCATAAAATATTGTACTCCTTCTTATACCGAATGGGTGAACATCACCTATCCAGTTAGGTACTGTCATAGCACAGGTCTGTAAAACATCATAAACTGTCTTACCGTACAAAAACATAGAGAATTTAATCTCTTCATTACCACCGTTCTTTGAATTAGGACTATATATATTCTGAGCTCTTTCATAAGTAACAGCACTAGGTCTTATAAAATCCATAAACTGTTCATCTTTCATAGGCTGTCTCATTGATATAGGTCCTTCCCAAAAGTCGGGTTTGTAATTAGCACCTATATAACTAGGTCCATATTCTGACTCTTCGTTGAATGGTGCTACATTAGAATCAAAACCTACTTCTGCTATTGACCTACCAATACCTCTCCACATATTAGACCATAGTCCATCTAAATCTGTAAGTGGTGATAATAATATTTCCTGTGGATTAGCTCTTTTAGTAAGTAAATTACCCTCGTATAAACCACCTTCAGATATTTCTTTAGGTCCAGCTAAAAGAGGGTCTGATAATTCTACTCCATCACCCTGTGCAACAAACTTTACTACCTGTCCTAACTGTATCTCTGTAATAGTACCATTAAAGACTATTGGTAGTTGTGCTGGTGTTGAACCATAACCCATACGTAAATGTATCCTAGCACCTGTATTGAGCTGTACAGAGACTGGTTCCTGTTCTCTCTTGTTCCTTGATATTTCATAACTTTCAAAAGGTATAATATCCTTTATTATATCTACTAATTCTAGGTCACTATTTTTTTGTGCAAACCCACCAGTAGGGTCACTTAAATTCATTTTAGTATTAAACAATTCTATATAAGCAGCATCAGCTATATTTTCCTTATCCTTTACAACATCTATACTTTTAACACCATCATAGTGATAAAATACATCCTGTAGACTCCATATAAACATTTCATGACCTTCGTCAATAAGCATTAAATAATATGAAGGAAATGCTCTTAATAACCTGCCACGTTGGTCATACTCTAACATATCTTTATAAGCGTTTATAATACGTTCTTTAGTACTACCCTGTGTTTTAGTATCTTTTTCACTATTAGTTTTTACCATATTATATACTTCTTTATCATCTTTATTCATTATAGCCTGTGCTGTTTTCTGTACGAGAAACCTTAATGAATCTTCATCAGCATCTGTATAATTATCCATAGGTAATATAGTACCAGAATTTGAATTAACTAAATCTTTATATAAAGTAGACATATTATTTAATATAGTTGTAGTAGTTTCATTACCATCTGCTATTTCCTGTATACTATAACCTTTAGCATTTAATAAACTTATTATCTTAAATATAGTATCAAGATTATTTTCGTGTACTGAACTCATAATCATTTCTTTTACAACTTTAGGAGTAGTATATTCTGCATTAGTACCAGACCAACCACTTGTAAACATAGTATCCATTTCAGTTTCAGCAGTAACTTCTTTTGCTATATCTGAAGTAGATAAATTGCTTAAGTATTCACTGTAATATGAATAGTATTTTTGAGCAGCACTTGCTAGTACAAGACCATTGAATCTAGGGTCTTTAGCCATATAGTCATATATTTTATTACTAGTGTTGCCACTTATACCCCTGTTTCTTAAGAATTCAGACATATCATCTGTTACTACATCTTTTCTTGTCAGAGGTAAACCTAGAAATTCAGCATTATTTAAATCACTGCTGGGTAAAGGATTACCATCTTTATCAAATAATACTCTTGGTCCTTCTATATCATTTACTTCTTGATTTTGTGACCAGTTAGCTGCTATAAATACTGCTACTGTATCCTGTCCTCTATTATCTACGATAGTATTTGATATATCGTATCCATTATAATAAGTATGATTGTGTCTTTGAAATACATTTATAGTATCTCTTATACTATAGTCTGTATTATCTCTTACCTCGAATTCGTTTGAGTTTATTTTATTACTCATTATTCTATATAACTTTTTAACTGAATTGTTATTTTTGTAAGTTTCTTTTTCTTTAGTATTCTTATCATTATCCAAACCATCTATTTCAAGTTCTTCATCATTACCAGTAAGGTTTTCCATATTAGATAAATCAACATTACCTAGTTCATCCACTAATGCTTTTATATAATTACCACTAGAATCCTGAGTATTAACTTCAGATTCAAATCCTTCTAATACATTAAGTGTTTTCTTAACAAATAAATTACTCTTACTTAATGTATAGAAATCAGGGTCGACAAATACATCACTATTCTCCTCATATAAATCTGATTCTACAGGTAACTCTGAATACTTAGGTAGATATAAATCGGGATACAAGTTTATATACTTTAACTGTTCTTTAAGTTTTAGGTAATCATCAATATCCTGTGTTCTTCCACTTACATCTACATTAGGGAAACTAAACCAACGACCAGATTCTGTATCTTCTATAAGTCCAGCATCAGGGTCATCTAACTGTTCTGAATATATTTTTGATATACTTTGGAAATTCTCTGGTGGCTTGAATACACCCAAGAAAGATATCTTAACATCATATGTATTAGGTAAATCTTTTACTGTTTGTACTTCAAGTTCATTTATTTGTACACCATAAAAGCCAAATAGGTTTACTATGTTATTATCAAGTTTTAATATAGGTCTATCTATAACAGTATTGAATTTTTTCTGTAATACTTTAGCATAGTCGACCAGTGATGTAAGTTTATTAACATCAAAAGGATTTTGAGTAACAAGTTGTATATTTATATTAGCCATCTTAGCACCAAGATATTGATGTGTAGCTTTAGTCTCCATACTAATATCCTGTTTTGTTACTCTATTCTGTAATGATACTGTAACATCCTGTAAAAAAGACTCACTTAAATCTAGTGTCTGCCAGTTATAATCCATTTCTTCATCTTTAGATAATTTTATAGCTTTATCTCTCTGTTGTTTTTTAGTTTTACCTTTTAAAGCTATTTGGTCTTCTACTAACTCAAAGAAATAATTTGGTATAAAAGCTGTTCTAGTTTTATTTGAATTAAATTCTCCATAAGAATCTTTAAAACTTGTAAAGACACTTGATGTTATAGGTTGTTTCATTCTAGTAGAATAATTCTTTAATGTTGGTGGTAAATCTTCTATATACCTATCCTGTAAAGAATAATAATCACCAGATGGTGTAGGATTATAATAGTTTGTAGTATTTTCTACCAATACATTTATAGTATTAACAGAGTTTGGAGACCTTAATCTTATCATAAAATGTGGGTCATATTTAAATTCAGAGAAAGGTGACCTAAAAGTATTAATACCTGTAAATGGTCTATAGAAAACAAACCTAGTTTTGTAACTATCAGCTTCACCTAAGAAGTTTTCCATAAAACCTACTAATGGTTCAAAGGCATAATCATATCCGTCGAAATCTTTATATATAGGATTATTCTTTTCATCAGCACAGTACTGTACATATTCCTGTATAAACGATTTTACATCACTACGTTTACCCTTATCATTAAAATTATCTCTAGTTATATTATATTTATCCATAAGTTCATTAGCTTTAGTACGTTGCTGTTTGGCAGTTCTAATAAGCAAATAATCGTGTACTAATCTTTCGTAAGCTGTATCACCTTCAGCATAATTCATAGCTGTATCATTAGGTGATTTCCTCATAGTATGTACAGCTTCTTCAAGTTCCTGTAGTGAACTCATATCCATTATATCTATACTTAAGTTATCATTGTTTGATTCATAGAGAGGTAATTTATCTCCATCAAAATCTAAATCAGTACCTTTAAGCATACGTTGATAATAGAATCTAAATAATTTCCAGTCAAAGAAATAACTAAAAGGTCGTTCACTATCCATATAAGGTTTATAGTTAAACTCTTTTGCTATAACTGATACCTGTATTACATTAGGAAATTCTTCGAGATTTGTTACAACTAAGTTCTGTAATGTAATAGCTTCTACATCAAACTCAAAATTAAGTGTAGTATTTTCTACTGGTAGGAATGGTGTAAGCTTAAACTGTGCTATAAGAGAACGTAAACCATTTATGTAATATGTAGGATGTATCTTCTTTTCTTCACCATTATTATTTTTCTTTACCTGCCAGTCTGACTCTTTTCTATAACCATTAATCTGTTGTTTTTGGTCGAAGTAAAAATCTAATTGTATTTGTTTAGCATTACTACCAGATGAAGGCATCATCTGATTACTATTTCTCATTACTGATATAGGGTCTTGCTGATTTTTACTAATCATACTTATATTCTCTGGTGGTATAGGTAAAATAGTATCACCTATTCTAGCGTTTTTATCTACATCAAAACCACCGAGAAAATCGTCACGTTCTTCTTTAAGGTTATTCTCTATCTCTTCACGATTATCTTTAAATATACCTAAGGTTGAATCAAGTAAGTATTCATTCTTTTTAGGTTGTTCTAAATTAGAGTGGTCAAGACTTGCTAAATCAGCATAACCATTAGTAATTATTGTTCTGTTCAAATTAACCCATTTATTTCCATCTTTGTAATAAACTATACCTTCGGGTAAACCTTTTCTCCCAGTTATAGCACGACCAGTAGAGCTACCGTTTTCTGTACGTAAATCTATAAGTACATTTTTACCTTCTACTAAATCTACTAAAAGAGATGCAGCACGATGTGCATTTGGTTCAGAATTTATATAACGACCACGTTCTGATTCAAATAAATCTACTTCATCATTTTCATAAATAGATTCATTTATCTTATCTCCTAAAGATGGTGCATCTACACCAGTAAGTTTCAGAGGAACGGTATTTTCTAAACCGTTCCTCTTAATATCTGGTCCAAGCATAGAATTTTCATTAAATGTTACATGTAATGTACCTCCGTCTATTATATGATTAGCTATACCTTTTACTAATCTACCTTCTCTTGCTTTTGGTTGTCCGTCTATATAAAATAAATCAGGCATTTATAATACCTCCTGCTAATTAATCATATCTAATACTCTTTTTTCAGCCCAGTCTTGTGATAATCCTTTTCTATCATCTTCTGTTCTTACATTTATATTTATAGGAAATTGTAGTTCATTTTTAAATTCTTCATTAACTACTCTTGCTAATTCATCTGGGTCTTTGTCGATAGTAGTCTTTCCTCTTACTACCATATTCATATTTTCCTGTCGTACCATATCTGGTATATCAGTAGGTCCCTGTATATTAGAACTACCACCAGCTGAACTTAATGCTTGTTTAAATCCAGACATACCCTGTATATGTTGATAACTTTCTCTTTCTCCTGTATCTGGTGCTGGTTGCATAGCTGGTTGGTCTAGATAATCCATAGGAAGTGGGTCTTGTGTACTACTTAGTTCTGATAAAGCTACACCACCAGCAAATGCACCTGCTACAGCACCTAATCCTAAACCGAATCCAGAAGAGGTTGCTGCTTCTGCTGTAACTTTACCTAATTCTTTCTGTATTCTATCTAAATTTTTAGCTCTATCAGCAGTTTCACCCATAAACCTTCCAGCTTGTTGACCGTAACTATACTGACTTCCTTGATTTACTAGGTCGTCTTTTACTTGACCGAATACAAACTTATCCATCATTTCTCTCTGCATAGAGACATTATCGGAGTTTTTCTTTATAGCACTTATAGCAGGTTCTAACCCTCTATCAAGCATACGTGTTGACTTGTGTATGTCAGTAGCCAAATCCTGCATTTCGTTTCTTGAAGTATTACCAAGTGCTGCTTCAAATGCTGTCCATTGTTTGTCTGATAGTACAGCATCATCACCCTGATGTAATAAGGTTTCAAGTTTATCCCAATCTGCATTACGCATAGCATCATATACTTCTATAGGGTCTGCTTTACTTACAGTCTTTGTAGTACCAGAACTTGATACATCCATAAAGTGTTTAGCATCAATAGGTTGGGTTGTTATATCACCTATAGCACTTAAGAAATCTCTACCGTATTTATCATATCCAGCTTCACCTAGATTATTCATACCTATTCTTCTTGCTTTATCTGATAGGTTAGTTATCATACCAGTATAGGCTGCATTACGCATCTTTGCTTCAGCTAAATTGTCGGCAAAGTTTTTAGCTACACCTGCTGAACCTTCCATACGTTTTACGATATCAGAATCAGAATCTCCTATTATATTATATCCACGTGATGTATTAACTTCTTCCTGTATATCATTTCTAAATTTTTGTGCAGGTGTTAAGTCGCTACCAAACTTCTGATTATATAAGTCATCCTGTACTTTTTGATACTGTCTCTCTAGTTCGTCGAAGTCTATATTGCGATTTTTAGCAGCTTCAGTTCCTTGTCCTGGTATCAAGAACAATGCACCGTGGTCAGTATCGTAATCACCTTTCTGCATCTGTGTAGTCATAATAGATGATTGTTGCATTACTCCACTACCTACATCATCAGATGCTTTTACCTTTACTGGTACAGCTGAACCTGGGTGAGTAGTAGGATATCTAACACTAGTACCGTAAACACCCTCACCTTCTGTCATTTGTTTAAATGTTTTTTTAGCATCTTCATTTATAAATTCACCTTTATCAAAATCATATCCTACCATACGTTTAGCATCATCTGTACTTATAAGAACATCATTTGCTGCTAAGTTGTTTGCATGTTTAGCCTTAACCTTACTTAATTCATCAGCATAAGATGAATTTGGCATAGCATCTTCTATAGGTGTTCTACCCTGTAGTATGAAATAACCACTACCTGTTGCTTCAGTACCTACTACACTTTCAGCAGCACGACCACCTTGACTTCTAGAAGATGTTACATCTTTCAAAGCTCTATCATAATATTGTTGTACTTCACGTTGTAGTTTATTTTTTATTCTACGTAAACTTTTAGCATTATCAGTAGTACCATATTTGCTTTGAGCCATTTCTTCCCAAGCTTCACTTTGAGTTTTAGCCATATTATAATCTTTAACAGTCTCTATAATATTTCTTTGATGTTTACCTAAAGGACCAGCTGTATATAAATCACCACGACCTATTTCTTCAGTAGCATTAACATCTGGTGTAGTCATAAACAGTTTCTTTATACTACTATATTTTTCTTTACCAGTACGCTTGTCTACCTGTACATCTACCTGTTCTGGTAATTCTATATACATACCGTCTCTTTCGGGGTCTAATATAGTACCTTTTAAGTCTTCCATATAATATGTACCTTGTTTAAATGTGGTTCTATTACCTTCAGCTACATAAGTACCCTGTGGTACTCTATCGAAGTTTTCTATTACGTTGGAGTAACTCATAGCAGTTTTACCTTTTGGCATATAGTTGGGATTGGCTTGCTGTGAAGCATTATATAAATGTTCCTGCATAATAGTTTCATCTATAACAAGTTGTTGTTTACCCTCATCTACATTTCTAATTATCTCATCTTGTAAATATTTAGCATATTCATTATACTTCATATCTCTCATTCGTTGTGCTAACTGTGGTGTAGCTCTCATACCTTTCTTACCACGACCACCAAACATAGAGAGATAGTTCATATTTTCTTCATTTTCTAAAAATCTAGTATCAACTGTTAAGATATTAGGGTCTAGACTTATACCTTCTACTTTATTTAATTCATCTAATAAATCTTTCTGCCCCATATCTATTACATCTTTACCAGATGTATCTGGATATACTAATCTACCTAATATCTCGTCTCCACTTCGCATTTCTTTTACCTGTACATTTAATCCTAATATTTCATTAGTTAATCTTTCAACTTGTCTTAAACGTCTACTTTTTTCTGCTCTTTTTATATCAAGTTCATTTATTTGTCTTATAGCATCTTTAACTGTACCAGAGAGTACGTCACCATAAGCACCGTGACTTTTCTGACCAGTAGCAGCAACAAACTTAACACCATCACCAAAAGCAGCTTGTATTAAATCATCAGATAATCTTCTAGTAACAGTTTGTTTTTCCTGACCTAACATCACGGAAGTAAAACCCTGTCTGTCTGAAAACTCTTCCTGTAAGGTTAATACTAAATCGTCGCCTTCTTTTCTGTAATCTATAATAGAATGTTGTGACCTAAATTCAGACTGTAAAGTTTCACCAGAAGTTTCTACCATATCTTCCATATAACCTAATTTATATTTACCATTATTATCTATTTCATTTTTTATCTTGTCAACTAAGTCAGGGTTTTTATATCCACTAATAGTTTTTTCTTTAATTGTCTGTGCTTCGTATTGATTAAGTAACTCACGTGAACCTAAAGCTTGGTCTTCAAATATAGTAGGTGTAGTTTCTAATTTCTCAAATAATTTTCTATCTGCTTCGTTACCATAACCTTCATCAAGAGCTCTTTTTAACTCACCTAACATAGTGTCTTCATTAACAAATGCAACTCTTGACTGAAAACCTGGTGCATTATACATAGTCTCTTCTAAAGTTTCACCTACACCAAAAGCTTCATCCATAGTCTGTGAACTCATTAATGGGTTAAATGTTACACCACTCATTTCTGACATAGCTTTTTTACTTCTATCAGTTATTTTTCTTATACCAAAAGCCTGTAACATTCTTTCACGACCTGGATTATTATAATAACCCATAGTGGTGTAATCTCTAACATCTCTTAAAGCAAGTACACCTTTACCTATATTTTTACCTCTAGTACCAGCTATATTAACTGATACATCTTTACCTAGAGTATTGCGTAAAAAATCATTAAAGTCACTTCTAAAACCATTTTGGTCTTGGAATAATCTTATCTTATCTTTAGGTCCCATTCTAGATAGTCTACCTTGTGAATCTGGATTAAATACATTATACCAGTTACCGTCTTCATCCTCGAACAAACCTTTAAACATTATATGACTCTTCTTAAATTCATCTGATATATCACCACTTGCTGTCCTATCCATATCAGAGAATGGATTATTAGCACCAGTAAATTCTTCTATTGAACCTCTAACTGCTCTATTAGCAGTACGTTCAGCTTCACGAACATCACCCTGTTTAATAGCAGCAGTAATCTTATTAGCACGGTTTTTCAAGTTATTAGATATTACATCAAATGCACTTTGTACTTTTATTTCTTCACCACTTGCTATACGTCTAGATATATCGTCAGCACTTCTATCTACTATAGCTGCTGGTGATATAACTTTTTGGTTACCATGTTTTATATACTGGTCTGTACTTATAAGTGGTACATCTATAGTAGCAACATTATCCATATTTCTTAAATCTTCTAACTGCTTACCTTTTAGTGTATCATATCTATTTGCATCATATAAAGCCATAGTTACTTTAGGATTATTATCTATACTACCTTCAAAGAAAACATTCATACCTAATCTACCATTAGGGTGACCTTCTATATTTACATCACCCATATAATTACTGAATTTATCTATCAAATCTCTTGTTTGTCTTCTCATTGTTGTAGGTGTATTGTCTATACCTAATTCTCTATAAGTTCTATTCATATTTTCATCTAATATTCTTAAATTTTTATCTAAATCAAAAGCACTATCAAGTTTAGTACCTTTTCTACTTAACTCTTTAGTAAATTTAGCTTTTTCTACACCCTCTCTAGCATATTGATTAGCTACATTTAAAGCATCATCAATACGTCTTTGTGGTGCAGAACTTATACTTTCTACTTCTCTAAACGGTCTATTAAATCCAGGTATATCTTCTTTATATTGATGCATAAACCTAGACATAGCACCAGCCATATAGAAAGCAGAATTTTGTCTTTCTACATATCTTCTTACATCATTTAATTCACTAAGTATTTTATCTTTATTTTGTACACTACTTCTTATACCATCATCTGTCTGTAATCCTAATTGTTTAGATATAACATCTATCTGTTGTCTTGCTACAGCTGGGTCATCATATAATTGTTTTATTCTTTCTTCAGCATCAATTTCTTCTGGTAAATAATTTTTAGTTTTCTTGAGAAATTTTATTGTTTCTTGTGCAGCTTGATTCATTCTATCATCACTATATTGTGCTGCTCTCCTAGCAGCTTCACCACTAGATAATTTTTCTGGAAAAGCTAACCTCTCTGCTCTACTTAGATTATTTAAAGCATCATCGAAAGTGTTAACCTGTCCTTCTATTGTATTTACTAATGACCTAGCGTATGCTCTTTGGTCACTAGATGATACTGACCTAGCTGGACTTATATCATTAAATACTGACATTAATCTACCACGTGTATCATCAAGTTTATTTAAAGGTACATATTTTTGTCCACCTTGAGGTCCAGGTAATTTAGCTGAATACTGTCTATAATCAGGTACTTCGTTAAGTCTTTTAAAAGCACCGAAATCATTTTCGTATTGTGAATAAGCTTCAACAAAAGCTTGATGTCTTTGTCTTAATGCTTCCCACTTATTATCAGTATCAGTAGGTATTTCTTCTTCAATAGTATTCATCATAGAACGTACAAAAGCGTGTTCACTCATAAGTCTATCATTAACACGCTTATACTTATCTACGAAACTATCCATATAAACTTTTTCGCCTTTTTTATTCTCGAAACTAAATATTTCTGGTAGTCTACTTTTATAGAATTCATTAATATCCATACTACCTTTACCTGCTCTTATATATTGTTCTTCTTCAGCAGCCTGCATAAATTTATCTAAATGCTGAAAACCTCTTGTAGATGGAGTATGAAATAATTTACCTATAGTTCTTCTGGCAGCGTCATCTCTAGCATTTTCAGTATATCTTCTTATCTGATTATAACTCATATCATCTGTGGTTTTCATATACCTATTAACAAAATTTTCTACTTCTTCACGTGACTCTTTATTTATGTAATGATATGTTTTATCATAAGGATTATATAACTCTACACCAAAAGCACCACTTTCAGTTTCATAAGCTCTCTGAAACATAAGTGGTTTTTGTGAAGGTAATACCCATCTATCATTAGTTAATCTCATATCACCTTCGATAGTTTGTTCAGCAACAAAACTCATACTATCTTCTTGACTAGCCCTATAACCTCTTGTAGAAAATAATAATTCGTTTTGTTTTATATTACCTATATCAAATGAATAAGCTGGTGTTGTAGCTGTACCAGAACCTGGCTCTCTTATTACATCTTCTGTTATATAATTGAAAGCATCTTTTTCAAAGAATAGTTTCTGTGTTATTAGTTCATTAGCTTTTACATCACTGGAAGCTTTGTGTGCATAAAACTGTTTTAATTCTTCTTCATTAAGTATAGTTTCAGCTACAGCATCTAAAGTGAAACCACCACCAGTTTTCTCAGTTGCTTGTAATACATCTTCTGTACTTACACCCTCGAGTCGTGTAAGTGACATAGGTTCTGGAAATATACTTTTCATAAGACCATAAGTATCGAACTGTTTATTTGCATTTGGTATATTACCTGTATTAACATCATACTGACCAAGAAACTTTTCCATAACATTAACATCAAATTTACCTATATTGTGTCCAGAAAAGAAAGCCCCATTTATCTTACTGTCATTAAGGTAATTACCTATTTCTTGTGCAGCCTGTTCTGGGTCCATACCTTTTTTCATAAGATTTCTTAAACCACTTCTTGCAGCACTGATAGATTGTGGATTACTTGTATCTATAAGATGCCTGCCACTATTAGTAGATGAAGTAAATTCATTCAATGCTTCTAAGTTATGTGAAATTATACCATTATTATCTGTTTCTATATCACCACTATATCTAACAAGTGTACCTAAAGATAAACTTTCCATTTTAGTTAAAGACCTTCCCTGTTCAGCTTTTCTTAAAACTTTACGCAAACTCTGAGCAGTTTCTTCACTAGGTGATATTAAGAATCCTTTCATATTATTTGCACTACTTAGATTAAAAGCATTATCTGCTTTATTTAATTGACGTTGGCTGAAAAAGAATTCTGTAGGTGAGAATGTGTCCATCTGTTCACCATTAAAATCACCAACAGTTTCGATATCAAATGTTACTAGTCTTCTACTATCTTCCTGATTTATAAATCTACGAAAGTTTCTTATATGCTGTTGTGGTGCATTTTTATAAAACGTTGTATGTGCATCTCTCATTATAGGACTACTACTACTAGTATTGAAAGCATTGTTTTTTATTTCATTGAATATTTTAGCATTTCTAGCCATAGCATCTTCATTGAAATTATATGCTTCATCTGAACCATAAGGTGCGATTAAAGAATAAGAAGGGTGAGGATTATCAGGAGGATTGATAACGCTAACCCCCAACCCCCTTAATGTATTTCTTTTTGAATTGTTCATTCCATTTAAATCTGCCATTAGTTAATACCTCCTAATACAGATGCTGGTCGTGATACGTCTCCTGTATCCATCAATACATTTTCTAATTGTCTCTCAGCATCTGCTCTTAAATCTTTACCTATATTCATATCTATATTAATCCCTGGTTCTTCACTAGGTTCTGTCATTATTTCTATATCTTCTATATCGTGTTCTTTCATAATATCTTCTAGTAACTTCTGTACTTCTTCCTGACTTAAGTTCTGTGATTTGTAACTGTCACCAGGATGTACAGGTGAAGGAGTTAATTCTTCTTCCTTAGTATTCTGTTCCCAAAATCCAAAGTCTTTAGGGTCAAAACCTTCTTCTTCAAGAAGTTTTCTTTCAGATATACTTAGGTCTACTCCTTCTTCCCATCCTGCCCAGTCTTCGTTAGGTAAGTGATAATCGTCAAAATAATCTTCTAGTTTTATTTTTTCTACATCTTTTTCATCATATTCTAATCCCCAAGCATGTTTATAAACTTCACCAACCTCTTCTGGTAGGTACTTGAGAATTTTCTGCTGTTTCTCAGGGTCATGTATATTAGCAAAATATCTAAAGTAATCTTTCTCTTCATCGGGTAGTGCTCTAATCATCTGTGTAAATGTAGAGTCACTATCTATAGCTACCATTGTGGATTCCATACGGTCTCTATACATTAATGCTCTTTTTGCAAGAGGTCCTACACTAGCAAATACTTCTTTATTTTTTATCTGATTTATTCTTTTATCTACTTTATCTTTACGTTTATCAATATAATCTTCTGTATCCTGTACTTCTTTTTCTATTCTACCCTGTTCATTAATAAATTGTTTTACTGATTGTTCTTTAGATATATCTTCATTTCTTAATTCGTTAACATAATCCTGTAGTTTTTCTCTTTCATTTTTAATTTCTGAATTAGTTCTTTCCATTTCTTCTACTATCTTGCTTATATTAGTTCCTTCTTTTTCTTTAGCAAGTTTCTTATAACGATTATATAACATAGAGTTTTTGACGTACTTTAACTTATCAAAATACTCCTGCATTTCTCTTCTCTTTTCTATATTATCTGGTATCCAAGCATCACCAGATTTCTGCTCTTTGTTTATCCTCCAGAATGAAAATCCTAATCCTGCTACTGCACCTATTGCAGCAAATGGTTTGGTTAAGTAACTACCACCTGTAAGCACTCCTGTTACAGCACCAGCAAAAGCACCTGTCATAGTAGCTGTTAAAGGATGTTTAGAAGCTGTCATTCTCATAGTAGGTTTGGCTAAGTCATCAACTGGCTTAGTCCATGATTGATAGTCTTTACCATAGACTGTACTCTTTTTATATTTTTCTAATGCTGAATCAACATTAACTATTTTATTACTTACTACAGGTATTTCTGAATGAGAAAATAACTCCCAAGCACTACCTATAGCTTTACCAGCTTTACCTAGATTTATTTCGTTTTCTATAACACTACTTTCTTCACGTTCTTTAACACCAGCTTCTCTTAATTTCTTACTTACATTTACACCATCGGAATAAACCACGGCAGGTACACTAGCCATATCATCACTATAACCAGGATGGTTCTGTGGTGTAGCTATTCTTATGTCACTACCTGGCATCATAGTTTCTTCTAGTACTTCTAACATACTACTACCAGATTTAGATTCATCACTGAATGAACCATATACACCTGCTATTCTATAAGTTGTTTCACCATTCTCTACTCTAAATCTATTTTCATCAACCCACTCTATAACTGAAGTTTCTTTTTTATTTGTATTCTTACCTAAAAACTCGTATTCAGTTATATGGAAAGGCTCTCTCTGTTTTCTAGAACGCTTAAGTCTTCTCTGTAAAAAGGCTTCTGATTCTGGACTTAAGTCTTTAGAACGTGCTATATCTAACCACATCTTATACTGGTCAGACCAAGGTGCAACATCAGCAAGTATTGCTGCTCTATCTACTGCACCATATTTACCGAATTCATCTGGGTGTAATTTATTTAAACTTTCATAAGCTTCACCGGGAAGTCTTATTGCACCACCCTGTACTTTCCTATAAGGGTCACCTTTAGTATACCTATCGGGTAACCATCTAGGCATAGTATTAGGTCTTCTATTGACTGTTTCTCTTAGTCCAGGAGATGGTTGCATAAAACGTCTTGCAACCTCTGAAAATCTCATACCTCTACCACCGAGTCCACTTCTATTAAATCTATTGGATTCGGCATAAGCCATTTCAGCTGACTCAAGAACAACTTCACCTTCACCGTAACCAGTGTCACCTACTAAGGCTCTTGTCATAAAACCAGTTGCACCTGGCATCCTGTACATCGTCTCTTTTAATCTATCAAGAACCATACTTATACTATCTGGTTCCTGTGGTTTCTTATCTAACGTACCAGTATTCCAAGGTTGACGATAGTCTATAAAATATCCTGATTGTTCTAATATCCTAGTATCTAAATCACTTACACCACCAGAGTTATTTCTTAGTGCTTGATTTAGTTTTTGGATATTTTCTATACGTATTTCCTGTCCACCTAAATTAACTGTACCTTTTTGTCCTCTATCTGTATTTAAAGTACCTGCTGTCTTAATAGCTTCACCCTGTACTGGATGTTTACTTATTATACCGTGTCCACTACTAATATGTATTGGTAAACCTTCTCCACCAATAACTGTTGCTTTATCACCAGCAAGTCTTCTACTTTTCTTTATGTTGGCTAGCTGTGCATCAGAAATCTCTAATTCGCCGATAGTAGCCTGCTGTGCCGATTTAGATTGTCCACCTTTGTATATACCTACCTGGTTTCTTCCACCTGCTACAATACCTTCTGAAGCCGTCTCACGTACTTCACCTCCAGCACTTACAGCTATTTTTCCTTCTTTATATATTTTCTCTATATCTCTGGTGTTCATACCAGACTTAGGTATATATCTTTTTAGTTTTACAGTACCACCTTTATGTACTGGTATAACTGCACTATCGTATTCTTCTTCCTGTTCTAATCTTCTTATAGTACTTTCATCAGCACCAGCACCATAATCAACTGTAGGTTTTAATACTTTACCTATAGTTTGATTGAGTATTGGACCCCAAGGTGTATTCCTACCAAATAGTGAACCAGAACGTGGATAGGGTCTACGTTCTTTATGATATTCTTCCCACCAATATGGGTCTGTAACAAATCTACGTATTGGTGATAATGGATTAGAGGGAGTAGGCATCCAGTGGTGTGACCAGTATTGTTCTCTGTCACCCCAAACTGTACTTGTATATTCGGGTTCTGCCATAGCCATTTTATAACTGTTTGGCTTATGGTATGCTATTTCTTCCCCCATCCAAGGTGTAGAACCTAGTGGCCACCATCTACTTTTACGTACTGGGTCTGTACCGTGTCTATAATAATCTATCCAATCTTCACGTGTTTTAGTTGAGGTAATACCTGTTATATCTGCACCCCAACCTATAAATGGAACACTATAAAATGCTGACTCTACACCTTCACTACCTGGTGTAACTCTATCCATATATTCTATAGCTGACTGTATACCTAAACTCTCTTTTATATCAGCTACTTTAAATCTAGTAGAAGCTTTTGCTCTTTCGTAATGTTGTTCACCAGTATAACCAGTTATATCTTTAAGATGGTCATTAGCCCACTTAACACCAGTATAACCAGCAGCAACTGGAAGAACTCTTTTAAGCATTACGTTTTTAGCAAAAGCACCAGATGACCCCATATCTTCATCGGGTAATCCTACTGAAACTCTATTAAATGGAGGTACATCTATCTCTCTAGCTAGATTATTTATTCTAGTAGCCACACCATAAAATTTCATAGTACCACGGTGGGCTTGATGCATATTACCTCGACCAGCAGTAAATGTATTTAATATACTGCTAGGACTTAGGTCAGTCATTTTATTCATTGCTAAAGTGTCGCCACGATATATACTATCTGCACTACCTAGATTACCATAACCAAATCTAGGTCGTGTCTCTTTAGCCATGTTGGTGAGACTTTCTCTTAATATATCTACATCGTCACCAGTACCCCTAAATAATCTCTTGGTGGAATCATCAAAGTTTATACTATTTTGTGCTAAACCCTGTTCAAATATTTGAGTACCTATTGTCATATCACCAGCTTGTTTCTGTGCTTGGCTTATGACACCCTGTTTCCTTAATTTACTTAGAGTATGAGCAGACTCTGTATAACCTTCACGTTCACTTAACAATCCACCTATTCTTTTACGTAGTATATCTTCACCAGTTTCAAGCTCATTACTCTGAGCGAAACCTTTTCTCGTACGTACTCTTGAACGACTTAATATATTATAAGCTTTATCTTTAAAGTACTTATCAGTATCATCTATGTAATCCAATTTACCTGTAGGTGCCAAGTCTTTCTGTAATCTTACATAAGCATTTACTAAGTCTTCCTGTGTTTCAAATTTATTAGCATTTAATACAGTATCATCTAATTGATTAGTCCAAGCATTAAGTAAATTTTTATCTGGTGCAGGTGAGTCTACTCTTAATGTATCAAATACATCATAAGCTAAATCACGGTCGAACTCCTCTCCTGCATATAGTCTAGCTATTTTATTTCTTAGATAATCTTCATCTTTACCTTTAGTAAATGCTGACTTAACTCTAGTATATATACCAGGATGTTTCTGTTTTTCAAGACCTAGTGTTTTACCAAACTTACCTAGTACATAATCATCTTCTTTAGTTTCTATACCAGACATCTGTACACCAAGTCTTTTCATTGTACCATATCGACCTGATGTAAACTGTAACCCTTGCTTTACAGGTTGTGAAGGGTCAGACAATTTAAATACTTGGTCGCCTATACCAACCATTGTTTCCTGTAATCTATAATTATCATCAACTTCATCAATATCAGATAGAAATGGTTGATGTTTACCAGAACGTAATATATACATAGGCTGGTCTTCTTCTGGTCTTTGTTTGAGCATTACTCTACCTATTATACCACTGGATGTAACTTCATCAAAGGCATCTTTTACTTTACTGGTAGAACGTGTATTAACTATACGACCTGAACCATCTATAAGTAAGTTTTCATCTGGTACGAATTTACGCATATCTCCACCAGATTGTTCTATCTCTTTTAAGAATCTTAATGTTTCTTCATTAAGTTCAATAGCACTTTCAGTACTATTATGTTTTTTAATTAAGTCACGTGCAGTAGCTTGCCTGTAACCAAAAGCACTTCTTATTTTACTTGATACAGCATCTTTAGCTTTCTGTGTTACACTTACTCTACTAGGATTTAAATCTTTCTGTCTTCTTTCTATAATATTTTCTATAATACGTTCTCTAAACTTTTGTTGTTTTCTAGCAAAATCGTCACTATCAACATCTACACTTTCGTATGAATCCCTAAGTAATTTTCTTATAGCATCCTGTTGGTCTTCATTGAAACCTGCTCTAGATAACTCTGATTGTACTGCAGCTGGACCTCTAGCACCACGACTGGTAGATGATTTACCACCTATTTCTGCAGCCATATCAGCTAGTCTAGAACCATATCTATTTCTAAGTTTCTGAATATTTTCTTGGGTGACTTCGCCACCCTCTTTTTCCATTTTCTTTAATTGTTCTTCTATGTAATCGTATCTTTTCTGTCTTGCCTGTTCATAACGTAATTCATTTAAACCTTCTTTTATAGATATACGTGTTTTTTCTATAGCTATATTGTCTCCACCTATACTATTTAACTTACCCAATTCATCACTAAACTTATTAGCAAAGCGTTTGGGAGACTCCATAGTTCTAGAAAACATATCAGTAGTTGTTGTACTTCTACTTATATATTGCTTTACATCACTACCTGCTCGTTTAGTAGATATAACTGAAGCTGCTACATCATTAACAGCACCAGCTATACCTCTGGGGTGGGCAGTATGTACAAGTGCTGTGGCACCTACACCTACCATAGCTGCTTTAGCTAAGTTTCTTTTAGTAGCATTTTCCTGTCTTCTTAAATATCTTTCTCTTTCTTCTTCTCTTTTAAGTAATCTATTTTCATGTTTTTTTAGATAAGGATTCAATTCATACCACCCCTAAAGGTTTACTGAAAATTAGAATCTAGATTATCTCCCATAGTCTGTTTCTGCATAGCAACTTGATGTAGATTACCTTGCTGATTATTGTTAAACTGCATAGGATTATCTGACTGCATATGTTGTGGATTAGCCTGCTGTTGTTGTTTAGGCATCTGTTTACTATTCTCACCAGGTATTTTATCTGGAACTTTTACATTAGCATACATATTTCTTATAATCCACGAAGCTCTGGAATAATAATCTATTAATTGATAGGCTGTCATATTCTTCATATCCTTTATACTAACACCTGGAAAGGCTACTGATATAACATTTTCCATCATAGTAAATACATTATTATCTAATTCTTCTTTCTTTTCAGCAAGTATTTCATCTATATAATCTGGATTTTCAAACGCTGAATAATATATTATCTGTTCTGACAATGATTCTGGAATCCCTGCTATATGTGGTGTACTAAAATCATATTCTTTAGGATATAAAGTACATACACTACAGATAGTTTCAGCAAGAACATCTTCTCTAAGTTCTCTCTTTACAAGTAATTCTTCATATTCAAAACGATTAAGAGGGCGGAATATAAAATTCTCGCCCTCTATTTGTATGTGAAATATATCATTGTATTCTTTTTTTAACTCAAATATTACATTTTCTAATTTCTGCATAGATACCCACCGACCTTTTATTAAAGTTTTGTTGGTCCTGAAGTAGCTTCAAATCCTGAAGACCTCATTACCCACTCTGAAAGTACGGTAGGAACACCTGCTTTACCTTCTGCTATATCATTGTTATTATAATCTTCAGGCCAGAGTACAGCAAGTTCTGTCATTCTTTCTTCTCTCCAAAAACGTGTAGCATTACCTTCAGTATTAAGAATATTCTTGTATTCCATACGATTTATAGAGCGGTAGATATAAGTTTCATCACCAAACTCTATACTGAATATCTCACCGTATTTTTGTTTCCATTCTTCTACTTTATTTCTAGTAGGTCCACCTGGAAATATAGGTTGGTTTTCGGGAATACTTTCTATATCCTTTTTAGGTGGTTCTTGGTATTGCTGTTGTCCACCTGCTAATCCTCCACCTGGAAACATACCTTGTTGATTAGGTGCTTGTCCAGCATTAGGTGCTGGCTGTTGGTTAGGATTAGGTTGTTGCATAGCGTTCTCAGCTGGTTGTTCTTTAGGTTCTTCACTAGGTTGTTTCTCCATATTCTTTTTCTTTTCTTTAGCTTCCTGTATTTTTTTCTGAATATTTTCTTGAGTCTTTTTCTGTTCTTTATCCATAATTAATAAAACACCCCTTGTTATTTATTATACTCGTCTATCTAAATCACGTGCTAAAAATGTATATATTTCTTTAACAGGTTGACCAGACATATCTACTGACTGTGTGACACTCTGTATATGAACATTATTGATAGATTTTACTGTGCCTGTATTAACGTTCTTTCTAAAGTTTATTTCTGGAGCCCATTTAGAAACAGGTTGGTCGTGGTCACCATAAGATATTCTTATATCAAAACCTTTATTCTTATGCTTAAAGTAAGTTTCCCTATCATCTCTATACATACTTCTTTTTGGATTATCTCCCCATACTTTTTGTTTAAAGTCTTCACTATACTGTTGAAATTCAGTAGACCAACCCCTGTTAGCGAAATCATATAAGTTATTTATATTATCTGAATTAACATCTTTGAGCTGTTCTTCACTTATATCGAAATCTTCGGGGTTATCTAGTATTGCATCTACTGCTGATGATATGTAATTTGCGTTTTTAAAGTTTATCTTAAACGAACCCTGTACTAATCTAGTACCTCTTAACATACGGTCAAATTGAAAAGAATTATATCCATAGATAGGCATAATAGTTTCTTTTAGTTCAAATTGCATTACCTCTATTTCATCAATAAATATATCTTCAAAGTATATGTAAACATTACTACCAGAAAAATATTGAGGAGGAAATCTTTCGTAGTTTACATTACTTCCACTAAACCTGTCTCGTTGTTGTTTTGGCATTGAACTCACCCTCTAACGATATCTTCTCTCGTTTTCTATCATTCTTTCTTTTTCTTTAAAATCTTTCTCTATATTCTTGTCTATCTGTTTTATATCCTGTGCTACAAAAGAAAATTGTTCACTTATTGTAAGCTGGTCTACACTCATAATTTGATTACCTTCTGTAATCTGTACACCTATTATAGATTGTTTAGTAGTAGAACCGTATTCATTAGCAAAAGTCATATCTATAGAAAAAGGTGGTAATTCATCAGGTACTAATGATAAATCACTGTCGATGTTTTTATATAAAGAATATATAAATTTATTTATAACAGATTTATTTAATAGTCTGAATACTAAACTACCAGCTATTGTTCTAGGACCAGCTGTATATCCTTTTGCCTGTACGTGTCCTGTTGCTCTGACTGGAAACCTATCTCTATAATAAGAATAAGATATTGTTGCTACTTCACCAAAAACCATAGGCTTAGTATCCAGTATATCAGGATATCTAAAAACAGGTACTATATCATGTGAACTGTAAGCGTCATAACTTGGCATAAAATTTACCTCCAGATAAAACTTAAGAAGGGGTTACCCCCTTCTTTTATTATTTATTGAGGACTAACAACTGTCCTTTTATTTTTCTACATCTTCTGTTGGAATTTACCTAAATTCTGTGTACTGTCATCTTGGTCTTTAGTAACATCTTCTTTACCGTGACTATGAAGTGGCTGTATGTCTCTTGCTACAAATCTGTATTGTTGTGATACAGCCAAGTCCTCTATACCGACACCCATTCCTTCATTCATAATTTCAACATCTACAAGAGTAAACTGTGCTTTTGCTCCGGTCTCGTTTGCTGCATTTACTGTTATATTAAATGGTTGCAATTGGTCAGCGTGAGTAGGACTTGTATTCCAGTCTACTGCTTCTTCTAATAAATCATGATTATTTTGTACTTCTCTTGATAACAATTCGTTGAAATCATTTGGTTGCCAGGTTTCTATTTTATTTGTATCATGTACTGCTCTATCTGGGTCTGATTCCATAAATGTATCACCAGCTTTAAAGGACTGGAACTGGCTTACTTCTCTTCCACCTCTAGTCTGTGCATGTCTCATTTCTTCTAATAGTGCGTTTCTATCAAATACTGCAAATACTAAATCACCAGAAATAGCCCTTCTACCACGAGCAAAACCACGTGGTGCTGAATATCCCATTGTATAAGTAGGTGCTTTTTCTCTTGTTGAACTATATGTTAATTGTAACAATTCACCAATAACCCTACCTCCGAAAGTTGCGACCATATCTGAACCTGAAAAACTTTGATATGTAGGCATATCTATAAATCCTCCTTTAATTGATAAGTTAATGTACACCCCGACAATTAAGTCGGGGCATTATATTTTATTTACAATTCTTCATTTATTGATACTACGGTGTGTATTTGTCTGAATTCTGATACTGGTACGATATAGAGTCTTACTATCATTCTGCCTATTCTTCTATCTTTGGAAGTCATGATAAGTTCGTGCTCGAAATCTACTAGACCTGGATTTTCTTTAAGTGATTGTTCTATCTCAGCATCCAGTGAGTTTCTCTTAGGTAGTGAGTTTCCATCACCACTGTACTTATCATATATAGCTCTTAAGTCTTCCATAGTATCATAGGCTATATCTATTGTTTGACTTAATTCCCAACCAGATTCTTTTACAGCACAGGTTCTACCTTCTACAATACGTGGTTCACCATATACGTTCCTACCACACATAATCTTATTTCTAAGTAGTCTCTGTTGCTGTCTTGGTGATAATTGATATGCTAATGTACCTACACCAAATGCTTCGTTACTGATTGAATTAACTCTTGTTAGAGTAGAGTGTATACCTGCTATCATAGGTGCAGCGTTTTCTATTGTTGTACCTACTAAATGAGGGTCATTAACTCTTAAGTCAAGATTAACAATACTGATAGTTTTACCAGCATCTACATAATTGTTATTATTATCTGTTAAATATTCTCCATCTTTATTCTGTAAGAAGAAGTCAGTACCGAATCTTTCAGCTTCTCTTACTCTATCTATTACATTAACCTGTGATGGTTCTTGGAGTGGTTTAAATCCAATATAACCAAACAGTTCGTTGTTAGCATAGAAAGTAGAAGCACAGAAGTTAGCTAACTGTTGAGCAAAGTTTTTATCATTATCTAAATCATCGTTAGCATATACTCCTAGAGGTACTACATACTTAGCAGCGTTATAATCTTTTAATACATCATAAGCACCAAGTTCTATCTTTTCACCTTGGTCATTATACTTACCACCAAGCTTGTCATATATTTCTTCTTTACTTAAATCAACTTCATCTTTTCCACCTGACATATCAAATTCTTCTGGAATAATATCTCCATCAATATCTACTTTTCTATCAGGTGTTTTAATCATCATAGTAGATGTTCTCATAGTATCATCATCAGCACTTACTCTGATAACATTATTATCTCTATGATTATTTATAGCCTGTATTAGACTTGCAACGTTAGTATAATCTTCAGTAAGGTCAAAAGTAATACGTCTTGATGTATCTTCTTTTGCTTTACTTGCAGGTTTAATTACTGTTAATTCTTTACCACTAACGTTATAATACTTATACTCATTAGCAATAAGTTTCTTAGAACTATCTAATGGATATACACTATCGGAAGTAACTTCAATAATACCATCAGAATAGTTTACTTCATAATCTGTACCTTCAGCTAATGATGTTTCTGTACCATCTTCAACCATAACAAGGTCTATACTATTAGGTACAATATTTCTATTTTCAAAGATAGCTTCTTCACGGTTTTCTTTATCAAGTGTTTCACCAGTATATTCTAGATTATCTCTATCATAATCTCCTTTAACTGTTGTAAATGGTCTTTCGTTTACTTCAGTGTAACTATAAGCTGTAGTAACTAATGTATAACCATTAACATTAATATCTTCTACAATACTATCTGGTACAGTTACTATACCTTTAGATTCATTTACTGTGAAGTCATTTTCTATTGTAAGATTATTATCTGCTTTACTATCGTGGATTAATTTTAATTCAACTGATTCTTTAATAATACCTCTTTCCTCATTAGGGAAATAGTATACATTGTCATTATTTATATCCACTAACATTTCTTCAGAACCACTTATACTTGCATCTTTTACAATTCTATCATTTTTAAGTGTTAGTTTATCTCTAGCCTGTAGTCTTACATTATTATATAGACTACCACCATAGATAGAACGTACATTAATAGCAGGTATAAATGTTTCTTCTCTCTGCCAGTAATAATTAACCCTTAACTTAGAACCTTTTGTTACTCTAGGTGAATCTTCGTTAAGTTCTATTACTGTTACAGAAAGCCTATCATAGTTTACATCGTAGTCATATCTAGGATTTAATGGTTCACCATCTGCTGTAACCTCTAAATCTTTTCTTGGGTCAGCATTATGTTCTAGATATAGATACTGTGTTCCACCATTTATTGTATGTGTCATTGTTTCTTCTTCTGTTTCAATCTCTTCATAAGTATAATCAACATGTACATTAGGTTCTGAATAAATATCTTGGTCAAGGTTTAATATACCAGTATCAAAATTAAATTCATAATCTTCTTTATCAAGTTTTGTCCAAGCACCATCAGGGTCATCCAATGGGTCAGGACTTATATAAACTGTTTCTGTATCTGGTATAATATTTTCATTATCAAGCTTATACTCTTCACCTTGACTACCTTCATCATAAGAATGTAGTTCTTCAGTAATCTCTATTCTTCTAATGTGTTCTTTAATATACTCTATATATAGATTTGCACCTGGGTTAGTAGCATCTTCATAAAGAAGAATGTCACCAACGTTGTTTTTAACTTTATAGTTTCCAGAAGGTAAAGGAGTACCATCACCCTGAATAGATACATTATTAATTCTTGCATCATCAAAGCTTATACCATTTACTTCGTGTTCACCATCTGGTATAGAGATATGAATAACATAATCATCATTACCTCTAACTTCACCTAAATATAATTCTTCTTCTACAAAATCTCTTTTGGTTTCTGGATATAATTCTATTTCACCTTCGGCTTCTTTACCAGATATCCTCATAAGAGTTATATTATCTGGGTCATTTACATCATCATCTAAAAGTCTTGATGTAAATCTAGTTAAGGTAGCACCATTAGGCATACCGTTTTCGTCAAAATATCGACCAAAGATATTCATAGCGTCGTCTTTATTTTCTATTGTGATAGGTTCTAAAACCGGTCCATCTGTAGCTGTACCTAAGAGTACAACTTTATCAGAAGTACGATTTTCAGCACCCTTGTTCCTAACACCATCTCTAAGTGTTACTCTATTTTGTGGTAGGTCAGGAGTAGGATTAAAAATGTCTTCTTTCATTATAAATATTCCTCCTCATACTAATATTTTAGCGTGACTTTATTTTTTAGGCATAAATTCATTATCAGGGTCTAATCTAGATAATTGTGTTTCTATGCTTTCAAACTCTATTAAGTCAAAAGGTATAGCATAAATACGCTGATGTACAAGATGATATTTCAATGTCTGTTTAATATAAGTATCTTCATTAACTTCTACTACATCATCAGTATCTTGTTTCATAAAGAAGAATTTAACTATATAATCACTAACATTCTTCTTTTCTTTTTGCATAAATTCTTCAAACCAGTTTCTTTCTTCATTAACTCTTTTATAATCTTTACCATAGACACCAAACTCTATTTCTGACTTATACATCTGTCCTAGATATTTAATTTGGTTCTCATAATCAGTATTTAAATGTCTTGGTTTATATCCTGTCTGTTCACTAACTTTTCTTTCTTCTATTTTATAGGTAAAGAAAGGTACCTCTACTTCATAGTCTGGCATATATATTGAAACATCAGGGTGTAGTTTACTACCCTGTGCTAGTTTATCAAAGTTTCTTTTTATATTATCAAAAAGTCTCATTACTGTAACATCTTCATCTTTTAATGTATCAGCATTATTTAAATTAGGCATAAGTCATATCCTCCGATATTATACTCCGTCTTATCAAGTTTATCGAACGGTCTATTACTATAGATAAGTTAGTTAGTTTAGTAGAGTTAAAGTTTATTTCATAATTTCTTATCTTGTTATTGTTCATAAATTCATCTAATGTTTCATAGTATAATTTCTGTAATATATTGTAGTTTGATTTTGGTTTACCTATTATATGATACATTATCTTTCTATCTATAACTCTTGCAAAATCTAGTGATATTCTTATTGTTTTTAAATCACGGAATGTTCCTGTATCAAAAGTCTGTGCTTTTAAGATAACAGTTCCGTTTCTGATAGTATCATCTATATAAAGATATCCAGCATCTATATAATCATCTGAAGATAATTCCAGATGTTCATTACTGAAAGACTCTAAGCCATTTAAATTTTTATTAGTAAGACTAATTTCACTAGACCTAATAGCCATATTACAACCTATTATTACTGATATATTATCTGTATAAATACCACTACCTTCTGTAACTGGTGATATAACGTGCCTTAAAAGAGTATAATCTTTATCTTTAATCTTGTTAGAAAACTCTATATAATCCTCTTCTTTAGGTGGATTAAATATTGTTATAGCACCTATTTCTTTTGAAGCACTAGCTAATTCATCATAAATATCAGCTTTTTCTATAGTAGATTCTATATATTCTTCATCGTTTATATTGGCATAAATTCTAGAATAACCATCATCAGATACATACATTTCAAGAAATCTTATATCGTGGTTTACATAAAAACTAACAGAATCATCTATATCTATATCAAAATAATCAATAGCATTATCTATAGTAATATATTCATCTTCTTCTGGATTAAAGTCTCTTTCCATTTCTATCTTCTTTAATATTTGATTATTGTCTCTAGCTATTAATCTAAAGTTTATAGTCATTTCACTATATACATGATAGCTTATTGATACATATGAATTTTTACTTACATTATAGGGAAGTTCTACATAATTACCTTCGATAGAATAATTATATACATTTTCTTCATTTATTTTAAAAGATTCTATATTTTTAGGTTCATAATCTAATTCTATTCTATTTGTATCTTCGGTTAGAGTAAACTCTTCGTTAGCTAATTTGAAGTCATCATAATAAAATACTTGGTCATCTATATTCAATGTAGCTGGTATTATTATATCTACACCTAATGAATCACATATTTCATAGGCTTCTTTTATCTGTTTATATTCTTCTAAGTCAGTACTTGGTTCTATACGTATAAGATGTAGATTATCTACACCTATTTTAGTAGCTTCAAAGAAAGCGTTTACTAAACTACCGTTACCAAATACTGTTCTTACATCTTCACTTGTTTCAAAATTAGACATAGAACGTGATACTGTTCTACTTCCTTCAGCATAATATGGTTCTAATATAGGTCCTTTAGAACTTTTGTCTATTATACACATAGTTCTTGCTGGACTAAATGTATCTGGCATATATCAACACTCCAGTACTTCTTTAAGAAGATAAATATTCTGCTGCTATGCTTTTGATTATATTTTCTATATCACTAGCATTATCGAAATCATATTTAACTTCTATTAAATTTATAAAACTATCATCAACATTCTTTATATCTTCATAACGTAATATATCGTATATTATTCTCTCTATATATTTACTTTCTTCAGCTTTTTCTGGATATTTTTCTATTATACTAATAGCTTCCTTACTAATATATTTATCTATCTTAGTTTTTATCTTCATTTCTTTTTTGATATTGTATATTGATTCCTTTATAACTTGCTGTGGTTTATGGAGTTTATTGGCTACAGCTACTTTAAAAGCTGGAATACCTTTATCACCATTCTCTTGGCTCCAGTTAATAACTATAAATAACTCAAACTTTTCTTCATCAACTTTTCTATCTATAATAATATCTTTAGGTTTTATCTCTACATCAACATCAAAGAAATAATTAAATCTTACATTAAAACTTTTAGGTTCATCTTCAAACTCTATAGAATCAGTTTTATAAGAACCTGCTGTATTTCTTCTTACTTTATGTCTATCGCTTTCATATACTAAACCTGTACCAAAACATTGAGGACAATATGGATTAGCTTCACCAGTATTATGATTAACACAATCACACTGTAAATGTTCAGATTTGATAGAATGTTTTAGTATTATATTATGTGAATGTTCATCCTTAAATTTTTCATAATTCCTTTTAATTATACTCACAATAAATCACCTAAAAGAATGGATTTCTACGCAAGAAAATGTTTTTACGTTTTTCATAATTTCTTTTTGCAAAGGATTTGTATGACCTCATAGTTCTTGGTCTTAATGGATAAGGGTCTCCTTTTTCACCAGGAGTAAATACTTTAGGTTCAGCGTTACCACGTGTACCTAATCCTTTAATCAAATCAAGAAGGTCATCAATACGTTCTCTAAGATTATCTAATACTGGTTTTATTCTTTCCATATCACCTATATCTATATCAAAGTCAGCTAATGATGCACTATCTATAGACTGATTAACACCATATACACTGAATTTAATTAAATCATAAACAGTTTTTAAAGTAACGTATTCACTTACATAATAAGGTAATTCAGAATATTTCTGTTCTTCTTTTTTACCTACATCCCACCATATATTCTCAAACTCCATAGCTATATTTTCTGCTCTTACAGAGTTCTCGTGCATTGAACTTACGATAACAGTTTTATCAACACTTTCTATCATTCCATAATAACTACTATCTTTTATAAACTGATAGGAAGCATATACTGGGTCTGGTGCAGTGGTGAAAGATTTAGTATAAGTACTACCATCTATCTCTATATTTATATCATAATCGTGTGAAAATTTTAGAAACATTAGAACACCACCTTAAAATAAGAACGGATAACTTTCTCCATCTACAATACTCCATATACTATTTGTAGAAGGTGTGTTTTTATCACTTGCAAAATCTATATCCCAAAAATCGTAGGTATAATAATCTTGCATATCTGTAGTTGGTAAACCGTCTCCACCATTACTACTGTTATTAGGTCCAACATCTGTATCCCAAAAACAAGTATTACTATCTAAATACTCTGTACTTTCACCAGCTAATCCACCTATATAACTAGGTGATGTTAAACTTGATGTTATATCACTTGCAGAGTATATATTACCTACATTACTTGATGAATTCATTCCTATTACACCACCAAGATGGTCTTCACCTTCTATACTTGCCTGTGTATAGGAATTTAATACTTGTCCTGAGTTGGTACCTATTAAACCACCTACTCTATTAACACCTGTAATACTTGAATTTTCTACACCAATTTTTTCTATTACACCACTAGTTCCATTATAACCTATTAAAATACCAGAGTTGTCTATTGTAGTATTTATACTAGCATTATCTATAACAAGATTTTTTATAGTACCATTATTTTCAGAGAATAAGCCTGCATAACTAGTACCTTCATTTACGTTAAAGTTACTTATAGTATTACCCTGTCCATCATAACTTCCTGTAAATGAATCATTTAAAGCAATAGGTTCTATAGTATTACCACTACAATCTATATCATTTTCCTGTATATAATTAGAATCTAGAGTCCATCCGTAATCACCTGTACCTATTCTTTCTAAATCATTATAGTTACGTACAGAATAAGGTTCTGTATCATCTATTCCATAAGATGTAGTAAAATTATTTGTACTACCTATAGACTCTATAATAAGTGTAGTCAAATTATTTACTTGACCTGTATGACTATATTTAGAAGTATTAAAGCTATTTATACTACCAATACTATCTTTAAGTTCTACTATAAAACTTCTTACATCACCTTTATCTTTATACTTAAATACAAAATCGAATTCTGTATATCCGTTCTTCTGTATAAAGTTTTCAATAGAACCTTCAACTTTTTCTTCTTCTGCAAAATGTTGGAACTCTGGCATATCATTAGCTATACCTGTAATATTAATATCTATATCTTCTTTTTCTATCATATCTGAATTTATTCTTAGCCTAATACTATCTATATTTGGTGATACTAAATCTTCTTCTTTAGGTTCTACTATCTGTATAAAGTTTGTATCTTTACTACTAGCATTATCATCTTCAAAGATAGAATCTAAATCACCATATTCTAAATCCTTAACATAAAATGATACTGAATTAGACCATTTCCTTTCTGATTCTACATAGTGGTATAAGTCTATTACGATAATATCTTCTTCATTTAACTTCTTATCTATTATTACCTTATCTTCCTGATTAGGATTTATATACACATCACCTTTATCAGACTGTCCACTATCTACAATATCTAAATATTCACCAGATTTTATATAGGCACTACTTATACTGTATAATCTATTACCATAATCATACTCAAAGTAATTCTCGAAGTATACGTAGTTCAAATCATCACTGGTACTATTTATTTCTATAGTTTCTCTAGCTAAACTTTCAGATATATTATCATTATATTTAACACGTGCGTGATAGGTCTTACCATATTCTATATTAGGTTTTATTTCTGTTTCAGAAGTTTCTACACTATATACAAGATTAGTAAACCTTGCATCTGTAGATACTTCTAAATCATAGTTACCATCATAATCATTAAATGTAGTCCAAGCTATTTTAGGTTCTTCAACAACTGTATTGTTTGTAGGTTCTACTATTTGTGGTGGATGTTTATCAAGTATTTCAAGTTCATTAGTTCTAAACTCAAAAGAAAACTCAGGTAATTCGGCACCTGATAAATCTTCTACACCATCTATATAAACTTCATAAGGGGTATTCTCTTCCAGTAAATCCACTTCATAAATAACTTTACTATTATTTTTATCGTAATCAAAACTACCTGGTACTGAATTACCGTTACTCTTATTTACAACGTGGAAGTTACCATCAAGAGTATTAACATTTATATCCCTAGTAAAATATACCTCTACATCAGAAGTTACATCCACCACTTCACCATCTTCAGGTTTGTAGTCTACTATAACTGTCTCTTCATCATGATAAAATCTAGTATCATCATTCTCCATAATAATACCCCTTTATAAGTTATTCTTCATCTTCTAAATCTGGATTATACATTTTTTGGTGTGATTTAATATGACAGTACTGAGGGTCATCTTCTGGAAATACAGCTTTATTTGAACACTGTTCTCCACTAGCTGTTATTGCTTGACATCTAGGATTACCTTCACCATCAAATAATTCTAAATCACTGTCAGATTCTTCTTCATCTTCATTATTTACTTGAAGCTGTTCTACTTCATCAAAATCTTCTTCATCACTAGGACTATTATCTTCTTCTACAGAACTATTATCTTCTTCTTCGTCACTAGTTAGTATATCTTTTACTTCTTTAGGAATAACCTTATCTTTAGTATCCATATCTATAACATTAACTACACCAGTTTTTACTGCAAAGTTTAAATTACCTACTGGTTTTTCTATAATTTCTTTTTCAGTAATCTTTTGTGAACCGTGTGGTGAATTAATATTAATATTTAACTGTGGGTCGAAATATCCATTACCCTTTTTTATAACAACTTTATATTCTTTCATTTTAGTAAAACCTCCGTTTTATAAATTATGTAAAATAAGGAAGGGGAATTACCCCCTTCCCACAGGTTTTTATTTTATATTATATATTATTGACTTTCATAGTTTTCAGCAGAAATAGTACGTACAAGGTCTGGCTTTGGATAGCTAGTATCTAGAGCTACGTTCTTAGCTACTGTTACAGCACGACCTTCATCAAGTACTCCAACTCCATAGCGAGATTTAATCTTTAAGTTACGGATATCTTTGTATGGGTCATCAAATTCATCGGTAGTCATTTGTTCTCTCTGAATAATAACTCCGACACTATTTCTATCTACACAATACATATCAAACTGTTTGTTCTGTCTATCGAATGGAATGAATGGTGAAGCCATAATATTTAAGTTAACTGGAAGTCTTCCACCAGTAACCTCTTTATTAATTTCACCGATTTCATCTGCACCACCAAGAGCAGGATTATCAAAGATTTGTACTAATCCATTCTTAACGAATACTGACCAAGTAAGAGGGTGAATTAATACGTCAGTAGGATTATACTGGTTATTCATTAAGGCAATAACGATATCGAATACATCTTCTACACTAAGTGTATTATTAAAGTTACCGTATTCGTCACGACCTGTAGTACCAGCTTCAGGTTGCTTATCTCTCATATTATTATCAAATACAGTATGACCATGCTTAGTCATTTTCTTGAAGATAATTTCTTCCTTAAGTCTAGCCATCGCACGACCGGCGGCTTCGATATGGGCACCTATTCAGGCGCTTATTAATCTTTAGGTTTCCCTAAAGGTTAGACTATATCTTCTCCTAACCTATCAGTTAGGGCAGTGCGTATTATAACAGCTTATTGTCTAATTCAGAGATTTTCTCTGAACCTTTACCATAATAGTTTTTTAATTTGCTGTTATCCAACAGTACCAAGTTAGTATAACGATTGTATTTTCTTTCTAAATATAATTTATCACAATCTTTATAAATAACATTATATAATTTTTCTGCTGATTTACCTCTATATTGTAATCTGTAATATTTTTTACCAGTAACACTATTTTGATTTATATTATAGTGTTCATTCAAATATTTAGATATCTGTTTTAACATCTTATCTGAACCACTAGCAAATCTAGCAGAAATATTATAATAGTATTTATCGGAGGTTCCATTAGTTTTTCTACTAATACCTACTGTACCATCACCATCAAAATATCCTCTTACAAAATGATTAAAGTTTTTATCTTCAAGTATATTGTTATTCATTTCTAATGTTAAACTTTTATTTTCTGTAATACCTGATTTTTTTACAAAATCTAATATTTCTTTTGAAGATATCTTTAACCATTTTACATCATTTCTTTTATCAGAATATAATGGTTTATTTGGTACTAAACTATTTCTAACTTTCTTTAATAGACTGTGGTCTTTAGAATGAATTTGTATATGATATCCATCTATAGTTCCATCTGAAGCTATTAAACCTAATAAATAATAACTCTTTTTATTTGGTGATGTATATGTTTCTGTATCATATATATAATTCTTATTCATAATAGACCTCCGATTATTATTATACTAACTTAGTAATCTGTTAAGTCGTTACAGGGCTCGTCAGTCGCTTTCGCCGAGATACCCCACGGGATTGTCGTACTGTTTCTCTAGAACAGTTTAGATTTCCCCGTTTAAGCACTGTTTTTATTGTAGAGTATTACTACTCTAGGGAAGCAATAGGTGTTACGCTGCTTTTACTTCCCACTGGGAATCATCAATCATTTCATGAGTAATAGGTATCATTACACCTTTCTTAGTTACATCTACTTCTGTTGCACCTTCTCTCAATACAACGTCAAGATTATCCTGTGGGTAACTCTGTCCTTCAGCAATCTCTTGAGCTCTTAATTGCCCAATGGCCGGGAATACAATTCTATTATTATTATCAACCTGTACGGTATCAAACAATTTACTACCTACATACATAGGTTCTGCGGCTTCCTGTAAAGCACCTTCTATAATAGTAGTTACTAATACTGCAGCATCTCTACTGGTAAGTGCTTCACTAGTTTCCATTTTGAGTGCTTCTTTTACTGTCATAATTTTTTCGCTTAAATCAAACTGGTCGTATCTTCCTTCGGATACGAGTGGTTTATATTTTTTAACGAAATTAATAGCTTCTTTTTGTGCGCTTTTATTCTTTAAGTTATTCTTTAGATAATTTCTGAATTTAAAATTACGTGCCATTCTATTATATCCTCCTAATTAAAAATTTTTTTATAACCCCCTGCCAAAAAGACAGGGGATGTTATTGTACAATTTATATTTATATTGACTTATATTTAAAGGTTAATAACTATATCTACTGAACCGACTACTCCATCCCAATCTAATTCTGTAGGAATACCAGGAAGAGCGTGTGTTGCTTCAAAGCTACCAAAGATAGTCATATCATTAGTATCCTGTGTATCAAGTACGTCTACAGTGATTAGGTGGTTATATGGGTCAGTATGTGTAATCTCTAATCTCTGTGGTCCTTCAGACTGTCCACCAGTTACTTCAATAGTAATACCATCGAAGTTAACAGCATCAGTAGAGACAGCGTTTGTAGAAGCTACAGTGAAGTCAGTCCAAGCTGATACACCAGTAGGTGTAGTTTCACCAATACCGTGAATTAGACTTTCTACTTCACTAACATTATAATCTGCACCATCTACAAGTGTAACTGTTACTTCATCAGTACCACTATCATAAGCAGCACCATCATCTGTACCTTTAGTACCAGATGTTGTAGCGAATACAAAGTCCATATTATAATCTGCGTGTTCTCCACCAGTAATAGTTACAGTACCTAAGTCTGTAATATCTGTACTACCTTCAGCAGCCAAAGCACCAGCAGCATAAGTAGATAGTAAGTCATTACCATCTTGGTCTTTAAGTGAAATAGTTGATGGGTCAAACTTACCTTCATCAGAAGGTACTCTTAACTGTAGTGTGTCTCCTACTTCAGTAGAAGCAACAGATAATAGTTCTACATCTTCCTGACTCATAGTAATATTCATACCATCAGTAAGTCCAGGAATACCTAAAGGCATATATTGATTTCTTTCATAACCGTCAGCGTAACTTGGGTCAAAGAAATCAGCATCAATAATATCTTCAGGGTCATAACCAAGCTTATTAAGTAGTAATTCTGGTACGTTTTCACCATCCATATCAGGCATTACCCACTTCAAGAAATCTTGTGGTACAAGCTCTGTACTAACTTGGTCAACTCTACCTATAATCTGTTCCATACCATCACTATCAGTCCACTTAGTAATACGACCGTTTTCATCAGACTTTACAAAGTCACCAGGCTTAAGTGAAATATCATTTAAGTCTATATCTCTAGGGTCACTATAACTGATTTCACTAAGTGCATAAGCTGAACCCCATTCAATTTCTTCAGCATGTGTTTTACTTGCAAAGAATGGTAAAGTAATATTAGCACGTGTTGTATATGCAGGAAGATTACCAGTTAATCTATCTTCTTCATCTTCATATACATTAACGGTAGAAATACCTGCTGGTTTATTAGGTGCACGATAATCTCTCATAGAATCACTTCTCATTAAGTCGTCGTTATCTGGAGATAAATCTGCACCACCATTACAAATGGTTAATACGTTATTCATCTTCTCAAGGTCCCAACCCTTTCTCTGAATCTCAGGGTCTACAGAAACAACACGACCTTTAGGTAATACTACCCATCCAGCTCCACCAACGGAACTGTGTGAATTCTTGTCACCCCATTTAGTACCAAAGTGATATTTAAATAATGGTTTTAAGTCAGGGTCAACTAACTTCTTTCCAGATGGATTATCTCCATCATCTTTAATCAACTGATTGTTTGTTCTAAAATATTGGTCAATTGTATCATCTATAGCATCTTTTGTTCTTACATTATCAGGATATTCATTATAAAGAGCCATCTTAGCAATTCCTCCTTAAGTAATTGTTTTCTTTTAATTTAAATTCTGTAATTCTTCATTAACATCAAAATCATCTTCGTCTTCATCATTTTCATCAACAGTATCAACATTATCCTCTTCACTATTATGATTACCTTCTTTATCGGCTTCCTTATTGAAACCATCATAATCTTCATTCTGAAGTTTCTCTTCATACTTTAAGTCTTCAAGTATATCCTTTAGAGATTCTCTACTTTTAGCAGAAAGATTTTCTCTAATATCTTCTTTCTGTTCATCAGAAATATCTTCAGAAATTCTTTCTAGTTCGAACTTCTTGTCAATTATTTTTTCTACAAGAAATTCTACCTGTTCATCCTTAAGCTTTTTATTCTTTTCATTAAGCTCCTGGATTTCTTCCTGATAATTCTCGATATCATTTTCTAAAATATCATTCTTATCAGAAAGGTCTTTATTATTTTCCTCAAGTTCTTCTATCTTAGAATTCTTATCTTTAAGTTTACTTTCGAGAAGGTCAATCTTTTCTTCTCTTAGTTCTAATTTTTCTTCAATAGTTGAAGTATTGTTTTTACCTTCCATATTATTATTGTTACCTCCTTGTCCTTCAGAGAATACATCTTCCCTAAAAGCTGTTTTAGAATTATATCTACTTTCATAAGTAGTATCTTCATTGCTATCTTCTATAGCATCATATGCTATTACATTGGCATATTCATCAGCTGGTACATTAACAAAAGACACCTCAACAAAAGTAATATCTCTCATTATAAGACTCATTTCTTCGCCTTCATATACCTGTCCAGGTGTGTGTTCACACCAGCCTTCTGTAACCCAATCAGTACCACATATAGAACATTCAGCGTGAGCTACATTACCACCTACACTTACTGTCTTATAGCGACCATCTTGAATTTTTTCAATAGCTTCTTCATCTGTAATATTTGCTTTTAAAACAATACCAGGCTTACCACTTATAGTAGAGTTAGAATATTTTGCTTCTATTACTCTACCTATTGGTTCACCACTTCTTTGATTATGGTGTGTTAATACTGGATTGTTATATGGTTTAGTCCAAGAGTGTACACCTGTTAGGTTACTAGGAGAACCTTTAAGTTCAGATTCTGTATACTCGGTATTGTTACCTGTTGTAGTAACATGTATACCTTCTATAGTAGCTATAAACTTTTTATTATCATTATTATCTACACTTTCAGTAAAATCTGTTATAAATCCCTTTTTATTGGACTGGTTACTCTCTTTTATAAACTGGAAATTTGCATCGCTTGTATAACTCAATAATTGTCTTCCTCCTTTCAAATATGCTAACTTTTTATATTAACCATAACAGGTGGTGATTTCTCAAAGTTGATATCTTTAGCTTCTTTTAAATCACCATCTTGGTTTAGTTTGTATTTAACTTTATCGTCTTCTAACATAAATTTAGCATAGTTGTAAGCCTTAATCATATTGGATTGCATAAATGTTCTTATATCTTTTTCTATAATATATAGTGTGTTTTCTATATCTTTATCTTCTAATTCATCTTCTGCATTTTTAAATAGTTCATCAAGTCTTTTATCCATTAACTCTTTAAGCTTATTGGATTTGTCTTCAATATATTGTTTAACTTCCTTAGAATTGAAACTAATATCTTCAGAAGTATTATTTTCTAGCATTTCGTTTATAGTATTTACTGTATATAATTGTGTATACATCTTAGTCTTATTGGATAGAAGTTCGTTGGTTTTGTCCAAAATTTGTTCATAATCCATATCAACTTCTCTATCTGAATAATTATAGTGGTTTTTAGCTATTTTTTTAAGTTTCTCTTCGTAGTCACTAAACTTCTCTTCTACACCGTTAAATAAAAGATTTATTTTACCTTCCAATGTAAATGCTTCTTTACTATTATATTGATTTTGTGGGTCGTTTCTATTATCAGTATCAGCCTGCGATACTTCAATAGGACCAAACAAGCTTGTTCTTAACTCACTATAATCATCAAGTGGGTCCATTCCTAACTCTCTTCTCATTTCACTATGTGTAGTAGCATCGTGTTCAAACTTATATACTGCATGATTTTCTTCTTTAATTAATAGGTCAGTATCTATCTCATTGAATCTAAACTCTGACTTATCATCTTCATTTAGTATAGGTCTAAAGCCACCCTCTAATAATAACTCTCTAATCATAAAGTGATTAACATAGTTTTCTTGAGTGTTCATAAAAGCTTTTACCTTATCTCTCATTTCTTTAGCTTGGTTTTCAGCTGTTGATTTATTAGCAGTAGCTGACCTACCCATTACTGTTTCTGATACTCCCATACCAGTAAAGGCACGTTTCTCGAAATAGTCTAGATATTCTCCTACCTCAATACCAGTTTCTTTAGTAAGTAAATCTATATCGTGACGTTCTGGTAATACTAAACCACCATCAACAGGCATATCAACTATCTTCTTATAGGCTGATTCTATTTCACCATCAGTAGCTTCCTTACCTTCTTCATCTTTACCAACGTGATATAAGAAGAGTGGATGTAAGTGTCTATATAAAAGTTTAGCTACATTATCCTCTACCTGTCTTAATAACTTAACATCATCTAATACTGGTATCATAAAAGGAACACCAAAGAACTTACCAGCAGGTTGTTTATACTTAATATGTATTATATCTTCTGGGTCATACTTCTGCACCCCGTGGTTAGTACTCTGTTTATATTTTAGTATATTACCATTTTCATCAACTTTTACTGACATAGTTTCTACAGGTAAACGTTCATAAGCCATAACTGGATTCTTATTGCCTATTCTTCTTAGCTTAACACCAGGCATATTAAACTGCTGTTCTGGTCTTGCTCTATTCTTTAATATAATAACGTTATGAAACTTAACCAAATCTTCAGCTATCTCTCTTTGGAATTGTTCAAACGGTTTACCCATAGCATCAGAAATCATAGTAATACGTTTCTTTAAGTATTCTTTAACTCTTTTATCTCTATGAATAAACTTCCAACCTGCTTTAAACATCAGTTCAATATATTTATCTAAAGCTTGTCTTACATATCCATCTGTATTGTATGCTTTAATTATTTCTTCAAAAGAAAATTCAGGTCTTACAAAATCCTGTGACCTGAAACTAAATATATTGCTTACTGCATAACTTATTTTCTTTACCTGTTTAGCAACAGGATGTTCTTCATCATCACCTGTATACTCTCTTCCAACTGTATTGAGGGAGTTATTTGATTTTCCTGTAAATAAATTCTTTATAGCTTTATTTATTTTCATATTTTATAACTCCTTTAATCCAAATATACTGTCTTTCTATCAGTTAACCCTTCGCCTTCTTTAAATATGAATATTTCCTGTGCTGGTCTACTTGTTACTTTCATCATATTATTGGATAAATCATCACCACCAACAATAGATGGAAGTAATATTCTCTTATAACCAACACCTTCTTCAGCTTGGTGATGTAAATGACCCTGCACTAGATAAGTTTGTTTTGAGTATAACTTCTGCATATTAATTAAACCTAAACTCTTTGCTACAGAAGATGGTGTATCTATTTTAGTAGGCATATTATCTCCGTGCATTTGTACCAAGTTGAAGTTATATATATTATGATTCTTAATAGGTTTTTTACGTGCATCAATTTCAATATTATCTATAGTATTAAATCTATCTTTAATCATTTTAGCAGCAAGTAAATCCCAATTAATCTCACCTTTAGAGTGGTTACCTCTAACCTTAGAGTATTTTAAATTTGGAAAATACTTAGCCACTTCTCTTATAAATGAAGATAAATCAGATACGTGTTTTACAAACTGTTCTTCATAAGAAATATCCTGATACTTCTGTTGACTGTTATACTGATTGGCTTCTGGATTATCTGTACCATCACCATAATCTAATATTAAAACACGGTGTGGATTAACTTTCTTTATAAGATTAATAGCTACTTTAAGATATTTGTTTATACGTTTTTCATAAATATTCTTATTAAAGCCTTCATCATAGCCTATTATTGAACCAGCTTCTACTAACTTACCAGTGTGCCAGTCACTTATATTAATAACAATAGTCTTCTTACTATCTTCATCTTTATTATCTTCTACAAAACTTATATTATTATTTATAAAACCGTTGTTTCTTATAAAGCTATTAACCTTATCTATAGCCTTATCGGTATAATAATCCTTTTTTCTAAACTTTTTATTCTCTTTAATAGCTTGTTCATATTCAGCGTGTTTTATTTTCTTTCTCAATCTATCTCTTTTAGCAAGTATTTTCTTATTTAATAGTTCATTATCATTATTTCTAAGCAACTCTTCATCGGTAAACTCTATATCATTATGAGTTATATCAAAAGCATTTTTTATAATCTGTAAGTATTTCTTTGGTATACCTAATTCATCTGCTGTCTCTTTTTTAGTAAGGTAGTCATCACCACCAGAATATAACCTCTTGAATTTCTTTAACATATCTTCGGTAATTCTTAAGGTACCATCTTCAGTTTCAATTAAATAATGGTCACCTTTATACTCATACCCTTTATTATCATCAGCTTCAAAGTCTACTTCAAAACCGTCTTCTTCTAGAGTATAAGGAGTAATATTATCCTCTTGGTTATCAAATACTTCATTGTCAGATTTTTCCTTAAGAGGGTCTTTATTCGACTTTTTCTTATAGTCTTTGTAATCCTCATACATTATATTGTGTTTTTCTATTCTCCAATAGTTTAGAGTATCATGTGGAACCTCTAATTTATCAGCTAATTGTTGTGGTCCACCTGCATCTCTAATATACTTAAGTAGTTTATTTCTATCTTCACGTATTTCATCAAAAGATATATTATAATCTAGCCCCACTTTTTTATTACTACCTCCTAACTGTTAGCAAAATCTTCTACATCAATATCCTTTTTGTAATCTTTTGGTGTACCTATATCTCTACAGGCTATTTCTAAACCACCAGGATTATTCTCTATAAAATCTTTATACTGCCTATCTTCACGTAAATTTATTTCATTTAAGTCATCTTTTTTATCTGGTAGGTAATGGAAGTAATTATCCATATCCTCACCAGTATCTAAGCAGTCATCTAAATCAATAGCTTCATATCTTCCAGTAGTAGAATTATAGGTAGTATCTAATCCTATATCATGTAAGAATTTAGTAACTATATTTTCTATTCCATCCTTACCACTTAAGTTACCTGCTCTTGATAGATTGTATATAAATTTATCTATGTCTCCTAATAGTTCGTCAAAATCACCTAAGACACGATGTATCTGTCGCATCTTATCATTTTTTCCTAACTCTATAATATCTTTTGTATACTTCTTAGTTCTTTCATGAACAAATTTATATAAATCTAAAAGTCTACCTTCTATTTCTTCATTAATATCTTCCATACCATCAACAAGTAAATCAGCAAAACCTTCAAAATGTATACAGTCTAATATATTATCTGGGTTTTCCATATTACTTTGTAAAATAGATGATAGTCCATTTTCTACTCTACTTACTACTCTTCTTTTTACATCCATTAATATATTTATAAGTGTATCTAAAGCTGTTCTAACTGGTGAGAGTAACATATTTACTATTTTATTTAAGAATTTATTTAACTTATCACCTGAAGCATATAGTTGTATAGTTAAAAGTATCCTCATAGCTTTTATCATTTTTCTTAATTCAGTTAACGGTACATTCTTATGAAAGTTTTTATAAAAGTCTTTGCCTATTGTTACATCTAGTGAATCTAATTCATCTTCTATATCTAATTGTTTTATAAGAAGTTTTAACATACAACACACTGATTGATTAAGCTTATCAGCTGGACTTGCTAATAACATATAAGCCATCTTCTGTATATAACTATCTGTCTCTTCAGACTTTCTAAATAGTGTTTCAGTAGCAGAAGCAACGTGTGATACTTCCTGTGTTAGATTACTTCTATCACTTTTTATATTACTAATAGCATTTTGTAAATCTCTAGCTTTATTTTTATTACCGTTATTTATTGCTCTACCATAAGCTTCTTTTAACTTATCTTCAGTATACTCATAATCATCTAAGGTCTGATTTAATTTCCTAATCTTTTCCCTGTGACTTTTATCTACAGGGTCATAGTCTTCGTGTATAATAAGTTTCTTACCTAAGTCTTCAGCATCTAATTTATCAGTATACTTCTTTATATTACTTATTGAATCATCAAATAAATTTATTAAGTAATCATCACTCTTACCTTTAAAGTTATAATCTTCTTCTATATCCATTTCTATATCTCTTTTTAACTGTAATGCTCTAGGATATAAATAAGATACTATAGTTGAATTACTTGTATCACCATTATCATATTTAGTTGTATCTTGATAACTATTCTCAAATTCATTTAGTGTAGAACGTTGTTCAGTATCTAAAGGATTAAGGCAGTAATACTTTTCTTTAGCAACTTCACGATACTCTTCAAACCCATCCTTTTTAGATAACTCTTTTTCACATAAGTGTATTATAAAATCTATATTTAGATTAAGTTCTTCATCATAATCTATTATCTCTTCTACTGGTACATGATAATCTGGATTTAATACTTTATCAGTTTTTTCTATAGGAGGTAATTCATCTAACTTATATGAAATTTTAGGTTTATAATATATTGTCATATAAAAACACTTCCTAAATATATATTTTCAAAAGGTGACTGTAGGATAAAACTTCTATGGAAAAAGGGGAGGGGGAGAAAAACCATAGAAGAAAGGGTTCCTACAGTCATTACCTGTACATATCTAATTTACAACTTACTTCTTCCGGGTGGTCCTGAACTGTAACCTCTACCACCCCAACTCTGAAAACCACCTCTATCACCAATTTTATCATTTGCTCTTTCAATAGCTTTCATATGTCTAACATAATTATCACTTTCTTCTTCACTATCTTCCTCATCATCAAAAGATGAGTCACCGAAAATCTTACCTATATCTTGTACTTCATTAATTTTTTTATTAACTTCCTTAACACTCTTAGCATACCTAGCTCTTTCTATAAGTTTAGTTATATCTGGATATTCTTTATTAAATCCATATACTGCTAATGTTACTGCATCATGAGCGTGTTCATCTTTATCTGTATAAATAGGCTTACCACTTCTTGTATATCTAACTATCTCATAGTTTTGGAAGTTTCTTATTAAATCTTCATCATCACTAGGAAAAGCTAATTGTTTTCTTTCTAACATTATAGTTGTTTCTGTTACCATAAAGTGTTTAAGTTCTTTCTTAACTTTCTTTTTATCAACTGGGTCCATTACTTCTATCTTTTGGTTAAAAGCAAAACCACGTACAGTATTCCTTCCAAGTTTTTTCTTGAGCATTTCTACCTGATATTCACCATGACCTTCATCAGCGTAGACATAATCACATGCCCATCTTTTATATAACTTGACAATTTTACTTACTGCATTATCGTAAGTAAATTCACCTGGAGATATTTGTTCTCTTGCCACAACAGCAAGCTTCTTTATCTCTGGTATAAACTCCATAATAATTATATTAGTTGGGTTAGTAGCTTTATCCCAGTCAACACCTATGATACGTGGATTATCAATAGGAAGGTCTCTACCTTTCATATCTTTATATGTATAGCCAGTGTTCTTAGCTATTTCTATATAATCGTTATTATATACTCCACCTTCCTGTTCACCGAATTCAGCTAATACCTCACGTATATAACCTTCTTCAGTAAATAAGCTACGCATTTCTGCTTCAAGCTTTTCATCCCAAGAGGGTAATACCATACTAGGAAAGTGAAATTGTACCCAACCATTACCATTTTTTCTAACTTTCTTTACTAAATTCAAGTCTTCATAATTATCTACGGTGTATTTAACTGAAGAATTAACACACCATTTATAGAATAATTTCTTAGCACCAGAAGGTGTGGAAGCAGCCCATATTCCGATATTACCTATATCTTCTATTTGGACTCCCATAATAGCATTTAAATCTTCTGGACCTAAGAAATCAGACTCATCTATATATATCCAGTCTGCACCCTGACCACGTATAGAGTTACCTTGTCCACCAGAACTAGTTCCTGCTGAGAAACCTTTTATAATTGCACCATTGTGAAACTCTATTGTCTGTGGATATTGTTTAGAATGTTTTATAGAACTCTGTAATATATCTGAATCTTTAATTATTTTTCTTAGTTCTTCAAATATCGCATCTACCTGAGCACCACGTGGAGCCACTATAAGCTGTCTGGAATTTTCGTGGGTTGTAGCATACCAAGTCATATGTACTATCATTGAGAGTGTTTTACCGATTCTACGCCCAGACCTTACTATACGTTTATTACTATCTGAATTAAGCATTAACTTCTGATAATCACGTGGTTCTATACCTAATACAGAAGTAGCGAAATTTACAGGGTCTTTTACCCACTTTGCTAATTTTTTTTCATCTATTGTTTCAAATACTGATTTATCCATATATATTATCTCCTAATTATCTGTGAAATCTACGAGCTTCCTTACCTAAGTTATTACTTATATTCTGTCTACTACGTTTTATCTGTTCCATAGCACGAGAACGTGATTTATAATATGATTGTTTATCTACATAGTCTCCACCGACTTGCCTAAAATTCTGTATGTAATCTCTTTCCTGTTCTTTAGCACGTTTCATCTTTGGGTAATTCTTAGCAAGACTATAAGCTATATGATAACCTATCATTTCTGGTGCTGCTGCATACATCATATCTCTAGCAGCTTCACCTACAATAGCTTCACCTAAACCTTTACCTTGTTGCATTTCTAAAGGTACACCTATTGCAAGTCCTAGTGCCATACCACCGAAACCAAACTTCTTAGCAGTATTTAAACCACCACTAGTCAATGAACCTTCTTTTGGTCCTAATATTTTTCTTGCCATCTTTTTACCTTTAGATGTAAGTTCTTTACCCATAAACTTTTGGTGGTCTATACCACGACTTAAAAACTTATCAAGCATACGGTTGTATCCCCAACCTGTGTATGCTCCTGTTCCACCACCTACAGGCATAACAAATCACTCCTATCTATCTTCTTGAATTCATACTACCTAATGCTCTAGCTAAAGCACCTGTACCAGTTGTTGCATTACGTGTATCCCAACCCATAGCAGGTGCTTTTTGTATACCTGGTATCTTTTTACCTACTGTAGTTTGAGCTTCACTTATAGCACTCCTAGCAGCTATTGCACCACCTGCTACAAGGCTCATACTTGAACGAGCGAAAGCAGTAGGCTTAACACCAGTAAATAAATTTTCTATCCTCTTAGGTGTATTTGTTCTTAAGAATGTATTATTAGATATTGAAAAGGCATCTGAAAGTGCCATCTTAAAACACCCCTTAATTACTTTAATCTAATTACCTACTTCTACGTCTTCCACCACCAGCACGTGCAAGAGCAGCACCTATACCAGCACCAGCAAGACCTGCTTTTTGTCCTCTAGTTAATCCTTGATTGGCTACATTTCCCCAGTTTATATTACTTGTACCTCTACCTGGAGTAAAATTTTGTGCTATTTGTTTAGCAGGAAGATTACTCATACCTCTACCACCTGCTGTAAAGTTTTGTGCAACTTGTTTAGCAGGTAAATTACTAGCACCTCTAGCCATTCTTCTACCCATAGTTGAAGCTGTTCGTGATGTAGTATTGCTAGTAGTAGCACCTCTCATAACTCCACCCATACCAGCAAGGATTTCATCACCATTATCAAAATTTAAACTACCTAACCTTCTAGCAAAATCATCACCAGCACCAGCTATCCTAGTACCTCTAGTTAACTGCCTAGCAGCAATTTTAGCACCAATTATTCCTTTTTCTTTCACTGCACCAAAAGCATTACCCAGTATACCAGTAATACTCATATCAGTTCACCTCTTTTTCATTATTATCTTCTTTATCATCATCAACAACAATAACATCTGGATTTGAACTATTATCGCTGTTGTTTTGCATACTAGCAAACAACTTTGATATATAAGAAGAAAAGTCTTTGTCGTCTTCTTTTTCTGTTTTAGCTTTATCTTTAGGAGTAGCATTTAACTTAGACATTATTCTATGTTTCCTCTTAAGTAACTTCTCTTTTAACTCATAAGGCTTAGTTATTTCTGGTCGTGTTATAGGTCTACCGTCTTCACTAGCACCTACAGCAACCTCTTCTATAGGATTACCATCTATAGATATTAGTTTATCTGCTCTACGTATAGATATTTCTGCATTAACTAAATCTCTTATAAGTGATAAAGCTGTTGTATTATTAGCTTCTACATTAAATTCACTAGCATATTCGTTAGTTAATTTCATTATAGTAGCTATTTCAATAGGACACTTTTCTCCTTCTGGTTCTTCATCATCTTGATATAACTCACACGTCTCACTGTAAGGACAGTCATCACTATGACAGATAATAGGTATGTCTGCATAAAGACCGTGTTTAGTATGTATTCTCTGCATAGCACGACTTATAGCTTTTCTTCCTTCTTCTGATAAATCCCAAGTTCTTTCCTGTACAGTATCAGGAAGATTTTCTTTAACTTTTTCTATATGTTCTGGTGTGAATTCATATTCATCATGTTCAGCTTTTACCATATCGAATCTATTAAAAGTTCTATTTATAACCCTTCTATTTGTATCATACATTTCAGCCAGTTCATCTTTAGTCTTTTCTTCTATGTAGTATAATCTTTTAAACTCTTCCTCTTCTTCATCTTTTACTATTTGGTTACACATAAATCTTCCCCCTTAATATATCTAATCATCCCTTTCACTACAATAATTATATGTAGATTACATTATATATTTAAGAGTTTATATTTTTAAATAAAAAAACAGAGCAACTTAGTGCTCTGTCTTAATAGTATAATTGGCGCAGGGGAAGAGATTCGCACTCTTATATGCAGGATTTGGAGTCCTCACGGATAACTATTACCTCACCCCTGCGTATTTATCTTAATTTGGTTATATATTTTGCTACTGATGTAGACTGATATAAAGCAAACGATATAGTTAAACCTATTACAGCCCACATCCCATCTATCATTCCAGTTAAACCACCGTATATAGAAAAAGCTGTACCAGCAGTAGCTAACATTATTTCATAAAAACGTTCGAGTTTATCGTTAATAGGTGTATCAGAATAATTAATTTTTTCATCTTCCATAATACTTCCTCCTATTTATCAATATGCATTAGTATAGGTTCTTTTGTATTAGGACATAAACCCCAATACTCTTTATCTATACCATTTACATTTATTGGTTTACCTTTAAATTCAAAGAAATTAACATAGTGGTCTTTATCACATCTAGCACATGAATATACTTTATAGAACTCTCCATCTTTATCCCCTATATCAATTTTCATTAAATCACCCCTGTTACTCTTTACTCGAATAAAAATTATTACCCTTAAATCTTATACCAGGATGACCTGTAAATATTCTTTTTACCTTTCCATCACAGCTATCTTTAGGACAAGTATCTATATTTCTTTCTTTTACAGGTAAATTAATTTCTATCTCACCACAATTCTCACATATGAAAGTATAGTTTGGAATATTAAATCACCCCTTATATCTTATTCAAAATCATATTTTTCTTTCAATGTATCATATATTTCCTTAGCCATTTTCTTATTACCACATATTAAGTTATCAATATTAATATCAGCTTTACCATTATAATCTAAATTACTTGCATCTAATTCTAAATCTAATACAGGAGTTTCACCTACTCTTTGTTGTAAGTTATAAGAGTAAATAAAAGGAATGGTTTTACCATTAATTCTTATCTCCGACATATAATTATTATTATCACTTACCCTTATACTAACCTTGTCTTTAAACATATATGAACTCCCCTTTATTCAGCGTCACCACCATGATAAAATCTAATAGACTGTATCTCTGACCCTTTATCGCTATCATCAAAGAAACCGTATAGTACCTGAACACCGTCTGTTTCATCAAAATCGAATGGAGCCACATCTGCTCTTATTTCATCATATTTATCCGGGTTGTTTTGTCTAAAGGCATGAAAGTTAGACATATTATCATAATCACTTATCTTAAAGTCATTATCTTTAAGCCACTCTTCAGCTTCATCTTTATCCCATTTTCTAGTTTCTTCTTCATAAATAGACTTTGATTCTCTCTGTATATTCTTTATTTCATTTATTGTCTTACCTTTAATCTTTAAACCTTCACCTAAAACTGTATTAAACTCCTCTATTTTATTAGACATATAAACACCTCTTATTAAAATAAATATGTAAGTAAACTTTTACAGGACTTTTTAGCAGTTATTATAGGTACCTCCATTTTTGGTATCCTTGGAGACGCCTAACATAAAAGTTAGACTACATCACTGCTTCGCTCTCACTTCAATGTTTATAGTTCATAAAAAATTTGTTGGGCGAGGGATAATCGGCAAGGTTATAGATTACCCCTATAACCACTTGCTTTCATAGACCTTGCCAGTTAACCTACTACTAACCAACAATCCTGTTATCCTAGCCCAAATTATTTAATGCTCGCCAGGCTACGATTCTCATTTGTTCGTCTAGGTAGACTTTCGGATATCATCTGTCTCTATTTTCCATATCCCATTTTATTGCAAGCTTGCCAGATAGGGTTATAGCTATAAAACCTATAAAGGCAGGATATATATTCTGTTTAATATAACATAATATAGGCATAGCATAAGCTAAAGCCATTAATCCATAAACTATTATAGTCTGCCATACTTTTAGCCTTACCTTTGCACTAAATGATTCTTTTATAAGTTTTAGATATTTCATAATACTACCCCTTATTTTTTAACTACTATGTATGGGTGGTCATTATATTCTGTTACTCTTACAAACTCCTTTTCTCCTATCTTTTCTAATGTATAATTAATTGCTTCTGTAGCAAATAATAATTTACCATCATCATTTTCAAAATCAACAGGGATAAACTCTATATCTTTACAGTCCAATATACCACTCCTCTATTCTACATTATCAACATAGTAAATATAATCCCATAACCTATAAAGCAAACAGCTAAAATAACTATAGATATAACTACTGCCATTGGTAATGCACCAGGATTATCCTCTATCTTTTCAAAGAAATAATCCTTAATTAAATAATAAGTGGTACCACTTGCTATTATATTTAAAACCATAACTAGTAATACTTTTAGAATTTTCATAATTAAACATCCTATTTATAATAATTTTTTATAGCTTCAGCTACAGAATAAGCTTTAATGAAATCAATATAATCATATTTAAGTTCTT
>Ga0207714_1000120_pt1 | contig 49255 bp, 52 predicted proteins | sample PonA232FremontCA_2_FD_187270 | JGI IMG/M metagenome (GOLD analysis project Ga0207714, IMG submission 187270) | Marine sediment microbial community from Fremont, CA, USA - Pond A23 Sediment 2 (SPAdes) | ecosystem: Environmental > Aquatic > Marine > Unclassified | place: USA: Fremont, California... | reverse complement strand
CCCGCCACTCCAGCAACGCGGCCATGTTCCCGTAGTCGTCGTTTTGCTCCGGGAGCTTCTTCCGGCGGTAGTGGGCCTTCTCCGGCCGGCCGTCCACGAACACGACGTCGCTGCCGACGACTTCCTTTCCGCTGCCGTGGCTCACGTCGAACCCCTCTATTCGGGTCGGCACTGGAATATCCAGGGCGTCAGCAAGCGCCCGATGACCGTCCGAGCCGCTGACCCCCTGATGAGCGTTCTTCATCGCGAGGTCGACGAGCCGCGCTTCCCGTCCCGCGCCGGGCACGCGCAAGGCAACCCCGTGGCCGTCGAGCCAGTCGACGAGGTCCGAGGAGTCTGGATCCTGGGGCAGCAAGAGCGTATCCGGAAGGTCCCGCTCGGCGTAAAACTGCGGGACGAAAGCGCCGAGAATGCTCGGGACGCCGTCGCCGTTTTCCGGGACGGCGACGCGATGGCGCTCCCTGTCGACCAGCTTTCCGCCCTCGCTGTGCAGGCGGGCGACGGTGGCCTGGGTACCATCCACGGAAACGCCGAGCACGTCGACCATTCGAGAACCCCCAGTATCGACGACTGCGTCGCCACCACTGCCGTGCAATGTCTTGACGGTCTCCAGTCGGTCCCGCAAGTTCGCGGCTCGCTCGAATGCTTGCTCGGCGGCCGCGGCTTCCATCTCACTGGCGAGGGGCTCTGCGATGGCTCCAGTCTCGCCCTCGAAGAACTGCTCGGTCTGGGCCACCCGTTCCCGGTAGGCTGGTCCGTCGATCTCGCCAGTGCAGGGGGCCGAACAGAGTCCCATGTCGTAATCCAGGCAGGGCCGATCCCGATTCTTGAACTTGTGGTCCGAACAGCCCCGCAAGCCGGTGGTTTCCCGGACGGCTTTCACCACGCTCTCCAGTTGTCCTTTGTCGGTGAACGGACCGTAGGCGGTCGCACCGGGATCGGGGTCGCGGGTGATTTCGATCCTGGGAAACTCGTGGTCGGTCAGCTGCACGAGCGGGTAGGACTTGTCGTCCTTGAGGCGGACGTTGTATCGCGGCTGGTGACGCTTGATGAGGTTCGCTTCGAGCAGCAACGCCTGGGTCTCCGTGTCCGTGACGGCGACGTCGATCGCGTCCGCTCGGCTGACCATCTCCCGGACCCGCTCGCTGCGGGGGTCGGCGTAGCTTCGCACTCGATCCCTGAGGTCCACGGCCTTCCCGACGTAAAGCACCCGCTCCCCTGCCAGGAACTGATACACGCCCGGCTCGCGGGAGAGTGATGCAGCCCGGTCCCGAACCGCCGCGACGTCCATATGCTCGCTACCGGTTCGACGGGTTTGAATCGCCCGCTACCGGGGGATTGATGGCCTCGCGCAGGCCACGAATCGCTTCGCTCGACAGCCCGGCGGCCGGCAGTTCGAGGTCCGCTTCCCCGGCGACTTCGACCGTCACCGTCTCGGCCCGGTTGGCCCAGTACCAGCCGAACAGGGAAATTGCGATGCCGATTCCGAGTAGACCGACACCCAGCAAAACCTCATCGAGGAGAGCAAAGACCGTCTGAAAGAGCGAAAACACGCCGCCGATCCACCCGACCCCGACGGCGTCAGTGCCAGCCGTCGACGTCGAGCCCATCACGCCCTCGAGGTCGAGGACGAGCCCGCCGATTGCCATCGCCACCCCGACGACGGCCCATTTCATGCTCGCACGCAGCCACTTGTCTGGGCCGCGCTCTTCGGATTTGATGCCGAGGACGTTGGGTCGCTGCAGCACCTGGTAATTCTTCCCCTCGCCGTCCGGAGTAAACACCAACAGTCGATGGCTGGTCACCACGAGTCCCGCCGAGTGCCCGGCCCCGGTTTCGATGACTTGCTCCCCATCGTAGAGCAACTGGTCCAGATGTGCTTGCCACCCCATCATCGCTCCGTACGAAAGGGTCCCATATCAATCTGGCCGGCTTACGCCACGGTCTTCGAGCACGTCGAAAAACGCCTCGGGTTCGAGGGTCTCCACGTCGTTTTCCGCGGCGGCGGTTTGCTTTGACTGTCCGGGGTTCGAACCGACGACGAGGTAATCGGTGTTTCCGGAGACGCTGCTCGTGGCCGATCCGCCGTGAGTTTCGACAAGTTCCTGTAACTCCTCGCGGGTATAGCCCTCGACGCTGCCCGTGAAGACGACGGTGATCCCATCGAGTTCATCGCTCCCGGTGTCCGACGCTTGCTGGGGACACACACCTCGCTCCCGGAGCCGCTCGATGACGGCCTGATTCCCCTCGTTCGCGAAGAACTCCCGTATTCGCTCGGCGACTGCCGCCCCGACGCCGTCGACGGCCCGCAACTCTGATTCCTCGGCGTCCATGACTGCATCCAAGGTCCCGAAGTGCGTGGCCAGGTCTCGGGCGAGCGTGGGGCCGACCTCCGGAATGCCGATCGCCGCGAGGAAGTCCGCAAGCGGGGGCGACGTCGCGGCCTCAAGTTCGTCGAGCAACTTCGTGGCCGAGCGCTCGCCCCATCCCTCCAGGGCCACCAGGTCGGCTTTCGTCAGGTCGTACAGATCGGCGACGTCCCGTTCGATCAACCCTTTGTCGACGAACTCCTCGACGGTCTTCTCCCCCAGCCCTTCGATGTCCAGGCCGTCCTCGCTCCCGTAGTAAGCCACGCTGCCGATCAACTGAGCTTCGCAGGTCAACCCGCCGGTGCAGAAGTGCCGGGGACCGTCCCGCTCGACGGCGCTGTCACAGACCGGGCAGGTCTCGGGGAACTCGAAGACTCCCTCGGATCGGGATTCGACGACCTCGTTGACGTAGGGAATCACGTCACCGGCTCGTTGGACCTGAACGACGTCGTCCACGTCGACACCCAACGCCTCGATTTCGGACTGGTTGTGCAAAGACGCCCGCGAGACGGTTACGCCACCTACGTCCACCGGGTCGAGGAGCGCGACCGGCGTGAGCCGCCCCGTCCGTCCGACCTGAATGACGATGTCCCGGATCTGGGTCTCCTCCGACCGGGCCGGGAACTTGTAGGCGAAAGCCCAGCGGTAGTGTCGGGCGGTGGTGCCAAGCGTTTCGCAGGCCGAACGATCGTTGACCTTGAAGACGACTCCGTCGATTTCGTAGGGCAAGTCCTCGCGAGCGTCGAGGAGTCGGTCCCGATACTCGATGGCCCCCTCGATGTCTGAGACGACCGCAAACCGTTCGTTGACCGGAAGGCCCCAGGATTCCAGGGCGGCGTGTTCGTCGGCATGGGTTACCAGGCCGGTGTCCGGAGCTGGCCCGGAGGAGGCGGTGGCGTTCTCGAAAGCCTCGCGGTCGTCGCTCGCTGCGAGCACGTCGTAGGCGAACCAGTCGAGGGGGCGCTCGGCCGTGATCGAAGGGTCGAGCTGGCGGAGCGTCCCCGCGGCAGCGTTCCGGGGGTTCGCGAAGGGGTCGTCGCCCCGCTCGATGCGGTCGCGGTTGTACTCGTGGAAGTCTGGTAGTGGGATGTAAATCTCCCCTCGCACCGACAGGTGGGCTGGCGGATCACCGGACAGTCGCAGCGGCACGGTGGGAATCGTCGCGACGTTCTCCGTCACGTCATCGCCCTCCACGCCGTCCCCACGGGTAACGGCCCGCTCGTAGACCCCGTCCTCGTAGACCACCTCGATGGAGACGCCGTCGAACTTTGGCTCGCAGACGTACTCGGGGTCAGCGACCGTCTTTCGCACGCGTGTGTCGAACTCGCGTGCGGCTTCGTCGTCGTCGCCGGAATCGATCGAAATCATCGGGACGACGTGAGGGACCGTCTCGAGTTCGTCGAGTGGCTCCCCGCCGACTCGGCGCGTGGGGCTGTCAGGGGTCTTGAGGTCGAAGGCGTCCTCGAGGGCCGCCAGGCGCTCGAAGAGCGTGTCGTAAGTCCGGTCCGAAACGAGCGGATCAGCCGCGACGTAGTAGCGGTAGTCGTGGTAACGGATCGCCTCCCGGAGATTTTCGGCCTGCCTGCTTGCCGCTTCCGGTGAGAGCGAGTCGACGGGCGCGAAGTCGAGGTCCGGGTTCGAGACGTAGGGGTTGTCCGGTGGGGAGTCCCGTGCCGACATGGACTGGAGTTTGCGGCCCCCGGTGTTTTAGCTTCCGGGCTCGTCATTGCCGGACCCGTCAGCTCGGACCGTCTTCCGGAGCCGGTCGGTGACCCGATCAACCGGATCTGCCAGGGGCAGGGACAGCTCGACTGTCGTACCGGTTTCGGTGTGGAAGGCGACCGATCCACCGTGGCGCCGGCAGAGCCAGACGATCAGCCACAGGCCGACCCCGCTTCCGTGGGACAGCGGTTTCTCCTCGCCAGCCTCGATCGGGGCGGTCTCGGCTTCTGGAATACCCGGCCCGTCGTCGGCGATCGTGACGGATGCCGTGCGCCCCGACGAAACGACGTCGACGGCAATCTGTCGCTCTCCCGCCGGCGCGGAATGATGTTCCATGGCGTTCTCGAGAGCCTCGCGGACGGCGTACTGGAGCGCCCACTCCCCCTGAACGAGGAGGCGATCCGGAAGACTTGCTGTGAGTTCGACTTCGGGATACTGGGACTGGAACCGCTCGATTTCTTCCTCGATTATCGTGACCACGTCGACTGTCCCGTTCGGCTCCCCCTCGACGTCGCCGACGATTCGAAGCTTCTTGCTGCTCTCGATGATGCCTGTGGCCGTCTCATCCAAGGCCCCCAACCAGGTTTCAGGAACGTCGTTGCTGTGCTCCCGAATAATGCGGGAAAAGCCCTGGAGGACGGTCATGTCGTTGCGGACGTTGTGTCTGAAAATCCGGTGAAGGACCTGAAGCTGCTGATTGGCCGCAGCAGCCTGGTCATACGCCCGTTCGAGCTGGCGCTCCCTGGCGCTTGAAAGACCGAATATCAGCAGTGCGGAGAGCCCGACGAAAACCCACCCTTTGAGGGTCTGGGCCGTCAGCCGGGTGGCCTCGGCCTCGAAGAGCGCCAGAACCACCTGATCGGAGACCCCGATCCACGCGATCCCGAAAAGAACGTAGCCGCCGGCGATTCTCCTCGGAGTCAACCGCCACAGGCGGCTGAGCCGGGACATACCGGACGGATGGCCGCTTTTCCCGTGAAACTTTCCCAGCCCCAAGCCGCGATAGCAACACTTACAAACACGAAATTACATAGCAGTAATACGCGAAAGGCAGTTTATGCACGCCAAACATGACAGGTGATCCCTCCACACCCAATCCGGGCGGTCCGCTGGCCCCACCGACCAAGCAGGTCTCCCTGGGCCGCTTCGAGTTCGATCGCGGCGGCGCGGTGGACCTCGACGTGGCCTACGAGACCTACGGGGACCCGTCGAATCCGACGATCCTGATCGCCCACGCTCTCACTGGAAGCCAATACGTGACCGGCTCCGCCCCCGATCAGATCGACGGGCAGGCCGCGGGGTGGTGGAGCGACGTGGTCGGGCCGGGGAAGGCCGTCGACACGGACTCGTTTTTCGTCGTCGTCGCCAACGTGCCGGGGTCCTGTTACGGCACGACCGGCCCCGTTTCCATCGGTCCCGACGGGGAACCGTACGGGCCGGACTTCCCGCCTGTTACGGTCACCGATTGGGTGCACTCCCAGGCCCGCCTGCTCGACGAACTCGGCGTCGACACCCTGTATGCCGTCGTCGGCGGGAGCGTCGGCGGGATGAACGCGATCGAGTGGGCTAAACAGTACCCCGATCGAGTCGAGCGCATCGCCGCCATCGCGACCGCCTCCCGGGTCGACACGCAGAACCTGGCCCTGGACGCTGTCGCCCGCCGAGCGATCACCCAGGATCCGAACTACAACGGCGGGGAGTACTACGGCGGACCGGGCCCCTCTGACGGCCTCGGGGTCGCCCGCCGGATCGGGCACGTGCAGTACCTCTCGAAATCGTCGATGGAGAACCGGTTCGGCCGTCGCGCCGCCGACCGGATGCTGGCCGGTTTCGACGATCCGACCGCCGAGGCCTTCGATTACAAGGACGTCGCCTCGTACCTCGATTACAACGCCGAGAAGTTCACCGACCGGTTCGACGCCAACAGCTACCTCTACCTCTTGCGGGCGATGGACGAGTACGACCTCGCGGCAGGGTACAACTCCGCCGCCGAGGCCCTGGCGGGCTTCGACGGTTCGGTTCTGGTGCTGAGTTACACCGGCGACTGGCAGTTCACGCTCGAACAGGGCCTCGAACTGGCAAACGCCTTCGAAGCCGCCGGCGCGACGGTGGACTTCGAGCGGATCGTGGACGATTACGGCCACGACGCGTTCCTCGCCCGACCGGAGACAGTGATCGAGCCGCTGACGGATTTTTTGCGCGGTGAGCGAACCCGGACCGATCCAAAGGAAGTTCGGGCCTCGACCTAATCGCCGGCCGCGTCGAGGACGGCCGAAACGGAGTTTTCGACTGTTTGCGGATCGGTGCCAGCCTCCGCAGCGGCGTCCGGGTCCTTGAGAAGATGACCTGTCGTGAGACAGACGACCTGTTCGTCGGCCCCGATTTCGCCTGCGTCACGGAGCTTCCGTAGGCCAGCGACTGAGGCCGCGCTCGCTGGCTCGACCCCGATGCCGTCCTCCGCGAGGGACCGCTGTGCGTCGGTGATCTCGTCGTCGGTCACGGCCACGGCGGTGCCACCGGTCTGGCGGATTGCTGGGAGTGCCTTCGGCCAGTTGACCGGTTCGCCGATGCGGATCGCCGTCGCCCGCGTCTCGACCTCCGCCCAGCGAGTGACCTCGTCAGCCTCTTCCTCGACGGCTTCGACCAACGGGGCGGCCCCGGCGGCCTGCACGCCAGTCAGGGTCGGAACTTCCGATTCCTCGATTTCACCGGCCTCGACGAGTTCGCGGAAAGCTTTGTGCAGCGCGGCGGTGTTTCCCGCGTTCCCGACCGGCAGGACGATCCGATCCGGCAGGTCGCCGGTCTGGTCGCGGAACTGCTCGAGCATTTCGAGCCCGATCGTCTTCTGGCCTTCCAGCCGGAACGGGTTCAGCGAGTTGAGGAGGTAGACCTCCCCGCGGTCGGCGAGTTCGGAGACGATGTCCAGACAGTCGTCGAAGTTCCCCTCGACTTCGAGCATCGTCGCGCCGTGGAGACTCGCTTGTGCGAGTTTCCCGGCTGCAACCTTGCCCTCGGGGAGCAAGACGAGGGTTTCCTTGTCGGCGCGGGCGCCGTAGGCCGACAGCGCTGCGCTCGTGTTCCCGGTGCTCGCACAGGCCAATCGGCCCACGCCGATCCGCTCGGCGACCCGGACGCCGACGGTCATCCCGCGATCCTTGAAGCTCCCGGTGGGGTTCATCCCCTCGTGTTTGATCCGCAGGTCGGCGACGCCGACTTCGTCCTCGATCGTGGGGGCCTCGTAGAGCGGCGTGTTCCCCTCGTCGATGGAGACGCCGTCGTCAACTGGCAACGCCGCGTCGTATCGCCAGACGCCGGCCCCGGCAAAAGAATCGAAGCCGTGGTACTCGTCGTAGCGGACTTCCAGAAGCGAGCCACAGGCCGCACACTCGTAGGTCGGTTCCGCGAAGGGCGCGAAGGTCTCCCCGCACTCGATGCAGGCGAGGTACACGCCGTCCTCGGCCTCGTCGGGAACGGGCCCCGAAAGCGAGAGGTCAGTCATCGCCTGAACTCAATGGGGCCCGCTACAAATAGGACCCGAAGAACAGCTCCTACAGCGCGGTCTTCGCGGCGCCGTTTTCGGAGGTCGCGGCTTTCTCCTCCAGCCAATCGACGACGGCCCCGACGATGTCTACGTCGACGACGTCGGCGAGGGCCTTGTACTCGACGGTGTGGTTGATCTCGTGGATCGTGTAGCCGTCTTCGGTTTCCATGAGGTCGACGCCGAGGAGCCCGCCGCCGACGGCGTCGCTGGCCCGGCGGACCAGGTCTTCGATCTCCGGCGTGATCTCGAGTTGCTGCGTATCGGCCCCGCGATGGGCGTTGGTGATCCAGTGATCGGCCGAGCGGATCATCCCGGCGACGGGCTCGCCGTCCAAGGTAAGCACGCGGAGGTCACGGCCGGGCTTGTCGACGAACTCCTGGATGTAGAAGATCTTGTGCTCGTAGTGACCGAGCGTCTCCTTGTGCTCCAGGATCGCCTCGGCGGCGTGATCGTCCTCGATGCGGGCCATTAGTCGGCCCCAGGACCCCACCACCGGTTTGAGAACCACTGGGTATCCGAAGTCATCGATGGCTTCCAAGGCTGCTTCGCGGGTGAACGCGACCCGGGTATCTGGCGTCGGAATGCCGGCCTCCTCCAGGGCCAGGCTGGTCTTGACCTTGTCCGAGCAGGTCCCGGCGACCTCGGGCGGGTTCACGATCGGGACGCCGTAGGACGCGAAGAACTCCGTGACGTACATCGAGCGGCTGGTCGCGACACACCGGTCGACGACGATGTCGAGTTCGGCCGCGTCCACGCTCGATCCCGAGAGCCCGAACTGCTGGTCGCGGACGTCGATTTTGACCACTTCGTGCCCGCGGTCCCGTAGCTCCTCCAGAAGGAGCTTCTCGTCCGTGCGGATCCGCGAGTAGAGGAGGCCGACCCGCACGCTTACTCCCCCCAGTCCTCGTCGAGCTCCGGGGCCCGTTCGAGGACCGGCGGGTTCACGGCAGTGACCTCGAGTTCGGTCCCGCAGGTCGAACAGTCGACGATCTCTCCGACTTCGATCGAGTCGTGCAGGGTAACCTCGCCCCCGCATTCCGGACAGGCTGTCATAGCAAACAAGCGTAGGCGATCAATTCCCTTAAGCGTTCCGAACTTATCAGAAGTCGTATAGTAACACACCTGCCGCTCCTGGCCTAAAACCCTACTCGAACCCGTTTTCCGAACCGAAGCGTTTGTCTATCGATATGATAGGTTCCCCGTTCGAAGGCGGACTCGTGCCCAACACTGCTCCCACCGGTTAGACGTAGTCATTCACGGCCTCCATGCGATCTTGCTCGGCAGCGTCGATCGCCGCCTGGCGTTTTTCGAGGTCCCGTCGGTCCGTTTCTACCTGCCGCTTGGCGTCGGCGATAGCGTTCTCTACCTGAGCCGGCGCCGGACCGCCGCGTGAATCCCGCGCAGCCACGCTTTCCCGTGGATCGAGAAGCTGTTCGATCGTGGCTTCCTCGACGTAGCTGCCGAGATCTTCACCAGTAACGGCACGTGTCGCTTCCGCCAGCGCGTCGATCGTGGCCTCCGTGTCCGGCGTGCCTCCCTCCAACTCGCCTGCTGCTTCCAGGGCCTCTGCCGTCGTCGCCACGATTTCGTGGGCGGTGCGGAACGGAAGGCCGCTCATCGCGAGCTGATCTGCGATTCCTGTAGCCGTCGAAAACCCCTCGCCGGCCGCCGCTTCGAGGACTTCGTCGTTCCATTCGAGGGTTCCGACCGCGCCAGCCGCGACGTTTGTCGCCTCGGTCACGTCTCCGAGTGGCTCCCACACGTGTGGGGTCGCCCGCTGGAGGTCGCGGTTGTAGGCCCGTGGCAATCCGGAAATCGTCGTCATCAATCCCTGGATCGCACCGGCGGCGTCCCCGGCAGTCGCCCGGACCAACTCCAGGCTGTCCGGGTTCTTCTTCTGGGGCATGATCGAGGACGTCGAGGCGTACGCGTCGTCGAGCGAGACGTAATCCCGATTCGCGAACAGCACGAGGTCCTCGGCCAGTCCAGAGAGGGTGACTGAGAGCCCCCCGATCGCGGCCATCGACTCGAGGAGGACGTCGCGGCTGGCAACCGCGTCCATGCTGTTCTCGACGATCCCGTCGAAACCGAGCAGGGCCGCCGTCCGCTCCCGGTCGACGTCGAACGGCGTTCCAGCCAGGGCCGCCGCCCCGAGCGGGGACCGATCCACCCGCTCGAGTGCGCCCAGGAGCCGTTCGGTGTCCCGAGCGGCCGCTCCAGCGTAGGACAGGAGGTAGTGCGCAACCGTCGTCGGCTGGGCCGGCTGGAGGTGGGTGTACCCAGGCATGACCGTCTCGACGTTCTTCTCGGCGACCGAAAGGAGCGTCTCGCGGAAGGTGAGCACCGAGTCTACGGTCTCCAGCAGTTCGGCTCTGAGTTGGAAGCGAATGCAGGCCGCCACCTCGTCGTTTCGCGAGCGGCCCGTGTGCATCCGTCCGCCCTCTGGGCCGACGGCCTCGATGACGGCAGTCTCGATGGCTTCGTGCACGTCCTCTCCGTCAGGAAGGGCGTCATGTCCGGCGGCTTCGATGTCCTCGAGGGCGGCGAGGATATCCCCAGCCGTCTCCGCCTCGATGATACCCTGTTCGGCCAACATAACGACGTGAGCGCGGTCGACGGCCAGATCGGCCTCGAAAATGGTCGCGTCGGCGGCCATCGAGGAGAGGAAGTCCCTGGCGGGCCCCCCACTGAACCGATCACGGCGCACGACAGTCTCCTCGGATGTGTCATCCGAGGCCGCTTCTGGGGTGTCCTCGGTCATTGGCTCAGGCGTCGTCCGTGTCGGCGGCGAACTCGCTCACGTCCGTCGAGGCTTGGGCCGCGGCCGCCAGGCGGTCCTGGAAGCCGTGGTACTTCGCGACGCCGGTCGCGTCGCCCTGCGTGATGTCGCCAGTGACGCCTTCGGTGTTGAACGAGGCTGCGGCCTCCGAATAGACGGCGTGTTCGCTCTCGCGGGCGACCGGCCGGGCCTGGCCCCCCTCGAACTTGATCGTCACCGTTCCGGTGGCCGCGGTCTGGGTCTGGTCGATGAACCCGTCCAGTGCGTCGACGAGCGGCGAGGCGAGCAGGCCCTGGTAGGCCTTCTTCGCCCACTGATCGTCGACCTGGGACTTGAACGCGCGGGTCTCGGCGGTGAGAACGAGGGATTCGAGGGCCTCGTGGGCCGCGAGGAGGGTCGTCGCCGCGGGGTGCTCGTAGTTCTCCCGGACCTTCAGGCCTAGTATACGGTCCTCCATGAGGTCCGTCCGGCCGACGCCGTGGGCACCGGCGACCTCGTTGAGCGTCTCGATGAGTTCGACTGGGTCCATCGCCTCGCCGTCCAGGGCGACTGGCACGCCCTCCTCGAATGTGATTTCGATGAGTTCGCTCTCGCCGCTCGGCTCTTTTGTCCACTCGTAGATCTCTTCGGGCGGCACGTAGCCCGGGTCTTCCAGGTTCCCGCCCTCGATCGACCGGCTCCAGAGGTTGGTGTCGATCGACCAGGTCCCATCGTTACCGCTGTCCACGGGCAGGCCCTTCTCTTCGGCGTACTCGATCTCCCATTCGCGGGTCAGATCCAGTTCGCGAACCGGGGCGATGACCTCCATGTCCGACTGGCGCCAGACGGCTTCGAACCGGAGTTGATCGTTGCCTTTCCCGGTGCAGCCATGCGCCAGGCCGTCCGCGCCGACGTCCTCGGCGACCGACTGAATCGTGGCCGCGATGACCGGCCGGGCCAGTGCGGTGCCGAGTGGATAGCCCTCGTAGATGGCGTTTGCCTTGACAGCGTCCATCAGCAGGTCCGCGAAGGCGTCTTTCGCGTCGACGACGTAGTGTTCGACGTCAAGCGCCTCGGCGGTCTCCCGGGCCTCTTCGAACTCGCTTTCGGGCTGGCCGACGTCGACGGTGACGCCGATGACCTCGTCGTAGCCGTACTCTTCTTGCAGCAGCGGTACCGTAACGGTCGTGTCGAGCCCGCCGGAGAAGGCGAGCGCGACGGTTTTGTGTGTCATTGGTGGGGTGTGGTGAGATAGTTCGCCACGTCGAAGACTGGGGGCGTGGCGGACGAAACGAACGGATGGGAAATATAGCTGGGGTCAGAAAGACCCCGTTCGTCGTCGGAAGAAGCGAACGGCGGACTCCTGGCTCCGGAACTGCGTCGAACCGGGGGCGGCCAGGTGATCCATCGTACCCGTGATTATCCCATCGGGGTATTTCAATCCTTCTGTACGTCGCCGAAATTCCGGTCCCTGGCGACGGGCAGGGCCCCAGCCGACTCCAGGAATCGAGAGAAACCATCGCCGGTCACGGCCCTTATTACGTCGCTCCGCCTACCATCGCTCGATGACCACCGCAGGTATCGAGACGGCGACGGTGCTCAAGGTCCTTCTGGCGATCGTCGCCGCCGTCGTCGCCTTCGTCGTCCTGGGAGAACTGCTCAGCTTCCTCGGTCGGATCGTCTGGTTCCTCGTTGGAGTGGTGGCACTGGCGGTGCTCGGGTTGCTCGCCCTCCGGCTCCTCAAGGACTTGCTGTAGTTCCGGCGCGTTTTTACCCGCAACTGGAGTAGTTCGGCCGTGTTCAGCGTCATCGTTCCGGTCCCGCCGGCCGTGCGAGACCTGGCGCGGGAGCTTCGACCGGCCCTTACCGGCTTCGACCGGATCCGCCCGGCTCGCTCCCGGCGGCTCGTCCTCAAACGACTGCCGGCGGACGACCGCCGCGAGTATCTCGAAGCGGCCCGTCGCGCGAAGCGAGTGCTCGCTGAGACGGCTCCTTTCGAGGTGCGGATTACAGGTACCGGTGTCTTTCGGGATCCACCCCGGGGACCGGCGCCGGTCGCTTACCTGGCGGTCGAAAGCGAGGGCCTGCAGCGGGCTCACGAGCGACTCGTCGAGGAGTTCGACGCGGTCGCGGGGCTGGAAGGAGCGGACTACGTTCCTCACCTCACGCTTGCTCGGGGTGGGCCACACGACGCACCCGCAGCGCTTACGGAGCGGGACGTCGATCCGATTAGCTTCACCGCGAGCAAACTCGATTGCTACGACAGCGAGCACACCGAGCGGGTGGAATCGATCCAGCTCTCCGCTTGACGTCCTCCCCGCGCTAAAGCGCGAGGACTCCTCCGTGGGGAACCCAGTCAGTTAGTTCCCCCGGCTGTCAGCTTGCGGGTTTGCTGACGCACCTTCAGCCCTCGACGAATGTGAGGGTGTGACGTGTTGGGTATCCGCTCGGTGTTGCCCGCCCACAGTGGGCGTGGCACTCACGGGCGTCCAGCACCGTGAGCAGCGGGCCGCGCCATCGGCCCCACTCCCCGATTGCAGCCACCATGGGGGAGTGCTTGAGGTGACATGCCAACCGCTGCTGGTTGGGCCGCGGTGGTGTGTGAGTGTGAGTGCTGAGACCGGATCGTAGCCATCTTGAGCATGACCCGGTTCCCCGCAGCAGCATGTCGCATGTCTATCTAAATATTCTTGTACGATTCACGTAAATGTATGGATTACGAGTAGCCTCTATCTTGTGGTTTATAGTTTGTCAAGCCGGATTCATCCCCGCGCTGAAGCGGCATGACGAGACGCAAAGCGTCTCGTTGCACCCGAAAACGCTTCGCGTTTTCGAGGACGAGGCTTTCTCCTCGGTTTTCCGTAATCAGGATCCGATCCCGTTCGCCGAACTCACGGCTCGGGAGCTGCACCGTCGTAGGCCGCGTGATCGCGGAAGAAGTTCAACATCGCGTACTTCAGCTTCCCCGGCTCGACGTCGATCAGCTCGGATCGCTCCTCCGCCGGGAAGTCCGTGTTCACCGAGTAATCGCTCATGGTGGTCCGGGAGCCGGCGGTGTAGCGTCGGTCGATCAGCGTCCGAACGCCGACGTCCTCCGGTGAGCGAATCACCCGACCGATCGCCTGCCGGGTCTTACGGACGGTCGGAATCTCGACCGCGTAGCGCCAGCCGGCGTTTTCCGCTCGGTCGCCGAAGACCTCGTCGTAAGCCTGCTGGATCGCCTCCGAACGCTCGTCCAGTCGGGGATATGGCACCCCCACGACGGTCACGGAGCGAGCGTCCGCCCCGTCGAAGCTCACCCCCTCCGCGAGCGTGCCCCAGAGGGACGTGAACAGCACGCCGTTTTCCTCCGCGACAAACGATGCGCGGCGGTCCTCGACGGAGACCCCCGGCTCGTCCAGGTACAAACTCGCGTCCACGCTCCCCTTGAGGCGCTCGTGATAGCGCCTGGCCTCCGAATAGCTGGGGAAGAAGACCAGGGAATTCCCCGGCGTGAATCGGATAACATCTTCCAGCGTCGAGGAGACCTGGTCCTGGATGCCGGGATCCTCGCGGCGGCTGGCGAACAGTGGGGGGACGTTCACTGCGAAGGTCCGCCGGTTTTCCTCGGGGAAGGTAAGGCCATAGGCTAGCTCTTTGGGCTCATCGAGGCCCAAGACCTCCGAGAGGACGTCGAACGGGCGAAGGGTCGCACTCATCAGGACCGTCGCGTGAACCTCCTCGAACAGCGTTTCGGTCACCTCCCGGGGGATGCAGTTGAACAGCTCGGCCCGCCCGTAGACAGTGCCCGAAGCCTCGTCCCGGCGAACCCCCAGAGTGGGGTACTGGCCAGTTTCCTCGCCCTTCTCGAAGTACCGCTTGACGAAATCCGCGGCCTGGAGGGTCTGGGATTCCCGTCGGGTTTCGGCGTCGCCCTCCCGATAGGCCGTCTCGTATTCCTCGTCCAGGACGATCCCCAGCTTGATCGCGTCCTCTACGTCCGCGTCGATGCCTGGGCCCTCGTATCGGTCGAGGAAGGCCCGTGTCAGGTCGTCCCGACCGGTGTCGTTGGCGACGGGCACGTCCTGCCAGTTCTCGTCGACCTGCTCGCGCTCGCCCCACTCGAAACTCGCCTCGTAGGTCTCGGCGAGGGCCTCCCGGAACGGTTCGAAGATTCGGATCGCCCCCTCGGCCCGCGAATCCTCGACCTCCGCGGCCTCGTTTTCGGCCTCTTCGAGGGTATTCTCGGTGAGGGTCCGGGTCGCGTGCTCGCGGGCGGCGTCCTCGACGTTGTGGGCCTCGTCGAAGACCGCGATGACGTCCTCGGGATCCCGATCGAGCCAGCGGAAAAACTGTTTGCGAATGGTCGGGTCGAGGAGGTGATGGTAGTTTGCGACCACCAGCTCCACGCCGTTGAGCCCCTCCTTCAGCCGCTCGTAGCCACAGACACCGCGCTTTTCGGCGTAACTGTACACCTCTTCGGGGGTCCGCACGCCGTCGTAGAGCCAGGAGACGAAGGACTCTCCCGGATCGGTCAGATTCTGTCGGTAGTACTCACAGGTGTGAGACTCCTCTAGCTCCTCGATTTGGGTTTCGACCTGTTCGATCTCGTCCAGGATCGACTGGCGCTTTTCGGCCGCGGACTCCGACCCCGCCTGGGCCTCGTCCAGCAGGCGTCGCTCCTTGTCCCGCAGTTCCGCGAGTTCGGTCTCCAGGTCGACGACCTCCCGGGTCGTATCCCGGAGCACCTGACACTCCTCGTAGCCCACGTCGATGTGACACATCGAGGATTTCCCCTTGAAGACGGCGCTGCGGATCGGGGTTTCGTCGTGGATCTCGCGGGCTTCGGCGACGAACTGGCGCATCTGCTGGTGGACGTTCGTCGTGATCACGACGGTCTTGTCCGTTTCCCGCGCGTAGGCCAGCGAGGGCGCGAGCGCGGCGAGGGTCTTCCCGGTCCCTGGAGCCCCTTCGAAGGCCACGTCACGGCCCACTTCCAGGGCCGCAGCGATGGCGTCCATCGCCTCGGACTGGTGCTCGTAAGGCGAGCGCTTCGGGAAGAACTGATCGTACTCGGCTGCCACAGTTGTCGGTCACTTCTTCTCGGGCATAAACCCACGCCTCCGGGCCCGGCCCAAACCCTCACGGTCCTGTAACCCGCTTCACTGAGTATGATCGTGGTCCTTTCTGATACCCATCGTCGCGAACGGCCGGGCCTTCGAGGACCCCTCCAAGAGGCCGTGAACGAGGCTGACCGAGTGATCCACGCGGGGGATTTCACCACCGAAGCGGTCCTCGATGGCTTCCAGTCGGTTGCCGGGGAGTTTCTCGGCGTCGCCGGCAACCGGGACGAACCAGCCGTAGAAGATCGCCTACCCAAGGCACGGACGCTGGAGGCGGGTGGGCTCACCGTCGCGGTCACGCACCGACAATCGGGAGGCCAGACCGGCCTGTCGTACTTCGGGGCCGAGCGGGAGGCCGACCTGGTAATCTCGGGGCATACTCATCGCCCAGAACTCGTCACCGGCGAGGGCCCGACTCTCCTCAATCCGGGGAGTCACGCCGACCCACGGGGCGGCGAGGCGACCTACGCAGTGCTCGAAGCTGGGGACGGATTCCTCACAGGTTCCATTAGAACCTTCTCGGGGACTGAGAAGGAGGTATTTCGGGTGGAGGGCCGAAATGGACCGGACTCGGGGATGGCACGGGGCGGGGAGTGACCCGAACGGTGGGGGGGGGAAATCGGGCCTTCCCCATGCCTCTCTATGTGGGGCTTTTGTAAGGGCGTAGCGAAGCCTCAAACACGCGTTTGAACGGGGCGACGAAACGGCTTTGAGCCTCCCGACCCATCTATCGATATGGTCGACGTAGGACCGGTGTTTTACTTCATCCTGGCCGCGTTGCTCGTCTTCTTCTTTTTCATATATCTCATGATTCGCCGGACTCTCCTGGGATTCAAGGAAGGGATGGACCAGAGCCGCGGCAGGAATTAGGCCAGAGCAGCAGTGACGGCGTCGATCGCCTCCTCGATGTCCGTCGCCGAGACGTCCCGGTGTGTCACGAACCGGGCGATTTCCGGGCCGAACTGCGACGCCTGGACGCCTTCCTCCTCGATCGCCGCGAGGAACGCCTCAGCGGAGTGTGAGAGGTCCGTGGTGTCTGCCAGCACGATGTTGGTCTCTGGCTCGGTGATGGACAGGCCGTCGATCTCCGCCAACCCGTCAGCGAGGCGCGACGCGTTTTCGTGATCGTGTTGCAGGTGGGACCGATCCTCCAGGGCCACGATTCCCGGCGCAGCGACGAGTCCGGCCTGGCGCATGCCCCCGCCCAGCAGCTTGCGGACTTCCAGCGCCCTGTCGATGAACGCTGCAGACCCTGCGAGCATCGATCCGACCGGTGCGCCCAACCCCTTCGAAAGACAGAACATCACCGAGTCGACCGTCGAGGTGTACGTGGTCACGTCCACATCGTGGGCGACGGCCGCGTTGAACAAGCGGGCCCCGTCCAGATGGACTGGAACGCCCAGTTCCTGGGCCTGGGCAGCCGATTCCTGGAATCGGTCCGGGTCGAGCGCGAGTCCCCCGCGGGCGTTGTGCGTGTTTTCCAGAGAGAGCAGACCGGTCGAGGGGCGGTGGAGGTTCCCTTCGAGATAGGCCTCCCGGACCGCTTCGGGGGTGGGAAGCCCACGCTCGGCGTCGATGGTGCGAAGCTGCAGCGCCGAGTGCTGTGAGAAGCCGGCCCGCTCGTACCGTACGACGTGACTTTCGCGGTCCGTAATCACTTCTTGGCCGCGGTCGGTGTGCACCCGGGCAGCGATCTGGTTGCCCATCGTCCCCGACGGGACGAACAGTGCCGCTTCCATCCCCACGACGTCCGCAGCCCGGCGTTCGAGCTCCGTGACGGTGGGATCGTCGCCGTGAACGTCGTCGCCCACGGCCGCGCCGGCGGCTTCTTCGCGCATTGCTTCCGTTGGACGAGTGACGGTATCACTGCGCAGGTCGATCATGTGCGTGGCTGGGTGGGCGGCCGATAAACCGATACCGGTTCGGGGGACAAACGTGTGGCTTCATATCATGGGACAATGTTACACAATAGCCAGAAATGATGGACAAGTATACGGTACTCTAGCGGTTAGTTGGGGATATGGCACAACAAACTTCTGAAAGTGACCAGACCGTATCCTTCGGTGTCAGTGCCGAAAGTCGGACGGAAACCCACACGGTCGTCGAGGCCCGGGACTTCACCTTCTCGGTGGACGAGCCGACGGACATGGGCGGCACGAACGCCGGCCCGAACCCCGTCGAGTACCTCCTGGGCGCGCTCGCCGGCTGTCTGAACGTCGTCGGTCACCAGATCGCCGCGGAGATGGACATCGAGATGAAGACGATCGAGATCGACATCGAGGGCGACCTGGACCCGCGAAAGTTCATGGGCCAGGCTGAGGAACCCCGTGCGGGTTACCAGACCGTCGACGTGACCCTGACCGCCGAGACCGACGCCGACGACGAGACGCTTGGCGAATGGCTCGAGGCCGTCGAGGAGCGCTGCCCGGTCAGCGACAACATCTCGAACGCGACCCCCGTCGCCTTCACGGTCGACCGATCGTAAGGGCGATACGAACCTTTGTGGTTTTGCGGCCCGTATGAGATGGCGTGCCCGACATCGAGTGCCCGGAGTGCGACCGCCGGATCGCGATGCACGAACTCGAAACGCGGACTGTCGCCAGGCCCGATGAGTTCGAGACGACCTATCAGTGCCCGTACTGTGGGCACGTCTTCGAGGACCCCTCGGGTCTTTTCTAACGCTCCGGTGCGCGGCGGTGTTTTTTGACGGAGAAACACGCTTTACCTGCCTGACCGCCTACGTAGTGTATGACTACCCCGCCAGAGGGCGATCCCTACCGGACCTATTTCGAGCGCTCGCCGCTCGGGGTCTTCGTGGCCGACGAGAACGGCGACTACGTGGACGTCAACGAAATGGGGTGTGAGCTGGTCGGGTATTCGCGAGCGGAGCTACTCGAACGGTCCGTCTCGGATCTCGTCGAGGACACTCCAGCAGGGGGGCTCCCGCCAGCCTTTCAGGACCTGAAAGCCGCGGGACGATACGAATCGGAACTCAAACTCCACCACGCCGACGGGCACTTGATCGACGTCCGGGTGGACGCCGTGGCGATCGACGGGGGCCAGTACGTGGCGTACGTCAGGGACGTTACGGAGCGCAAAGAGCGGGAACGGCACATTATCGAACTCAAAGAGCGCTTCGAACTCGCGGTCGAGGGGGCGAAACTGGGCGTCTGGGACTGGTCGTTGGAAACCGGGATCGTCGAGGTCAACGAGAGCTGGGCGGAGATGCTGGGCGATTCGCCGACCGATGTCCGCACCGATCACGGGGAGTGGGAATCACGGCTCCACCCCGAGGACGAAAAGCGGGTTCTCGAAGCTCTTCAGGCCCACCTCGCGGGGGAAACGGAGTACTACGAAGCCGAGTACCGGATCCGGACCGCCGACGAGTCCTGGAAGTGGATTCGGGATCTGGGCCAGGTCATCGAGCGGGACGAGGACGGCGAGGCCCGCCGGGCGGTTGGAATCCACCAGGACATCGAGGAGCGCCGGCAGGCCGAAGCGGCACTCGAAAACGCCCGGGATCGCCTCCGGCAGATCATCGACCTGGTCCCGGACCTGATCTTCGTGAAAAATCGGGCGGCGGAGTACCAGCTCGCAAACGAGGCGGTCGCGGATGCCTTCGGGCTCTCGGTCGAGGAGATTCTCGGCCGCTCGGACTTCGAATTGCTCGACAAACAGGATCCGGATACCTTCCACACCGACGACATGGATGTCATCGAGTCCGGCGAGCGGAAGGTGATCGAAGAGGAGACCTTCGTCACCGCCGACGGCGAGAAGCGGATTTACAACACGGTCAAGATGCCTTACAAACTGGTCGGCACCGATGAACTCGCGGTGCTGGGCTACGCCCGGGACATCACCGGCCTCAAGGAGTACGAACGGACCCTAGAAGCCCAGCGTGACAACCTGGAGGTCCTCAACCAGACGGTGCGCCACGACATTCGCAACGACCTGCAACTCGTAGTCGCCTACGCTGACCTGCTGGAGGACTACGTCGAGGCGGCGGGCCAATCCCACCTCGACCAGGTGCGCAACGCCGCCCGAAACGCCGTTCACATCACGGAAACGGCCCGGACCGTCGCCGACGTCGTCCTCCGGGCTGACGAAGACTTGCAGACGGTGGATCTCCGCCCGGTGCTGGAGGGCGAAGTCGAGGCGGCGCGCTCGAACCACGACCGGGTGGTGGTAACGGTCCCGGACCCGATTCCCGCGGTGAGGGTCCGGGCGGATGACCTTCTGGATTCGGTGTTCCGGAATCTCCTCCAGAACGCCGTCGTTCACAACGACAGCCCCGTTCCGGCGGTGACGGTCACGGCCAGCAAGACCGACACGCAGGCCGTCATCACAATCGCTGACGACGGTCCCGGGGTGCCAGACGAGGAGAAGGCGACGATTTTCGAGGAAGGCGTCCACGGGTTGGAAAGCACCGGGACCGGGCTGGGGCTGTATATCGTCGAGACGCTGGTGGACCGCTACGGAGGCAGGGTGACCGTCGGGGATAACGAGCCCCGCGGAGCGGTCTTTACGGTCCGCTTGCCGCTGGCGGAACCCGAGGAGGAGTAGGTTCTGTTTGACCGGTTAGGATGCGATTTGCTTTCAGACCGAATGTGGATCTCCTTGGAAATGCGGCGGTGAGAGTACAGTAAACCTAACTATACCGACCGCTACAGACCAGGGAGGGAGGCCCCGGATGCTGCTGATTTGAACGTGGGAAATTCGGTGTAGAATGAGTTTGAGAAGTTTTAGGTACTGATTAAATTGTGTTACCATTCTCCAATCGCTTCGCTCGCTGAAGAATACGGGCACGACGGGATTTGAACCCGCGACCGTCGGATGTCTCCCCCAAACAGCGGTGCTGCCCGGGATAGAAGTCCGACGCTCTATCCGGACTGAGCTACGTGCCCTGGCCCCGGTTTTGGCTCCCGCCGTAATATGTGTTACACTCATCGGCCGAGCACAAGCGAAAAGACCGCTGGGCCGATAGACGCTTGCAATGACTGTTATCGGCATCGTCGGCCTCCCTGGCAGCGGCAAAAGCGAGGCCGCGACGGTGGCCCGGGAACTCGGAGTGCCCGTGGTCACGCTGGGGGACATCGTTCGTGAGGAAACCGCCGCCCGAGATCTCGACCCGACCGCCGACCACGGGCAGGTGGCCCAGGACCTTCGCGAGGAGGAGGGGCTGGCGGCCATCGCCGACCGCGCGCTGCCGCGGGTGAAAGACGCCCGGCGGGACAACGACGCCGTCCTGATCGACGGCCTCCGCTCCGGGGCCGAAGTCGAGCGGTTCGAGGAGGCCTTCGGCGAGGACTTCCTGCTCCTCGCGATCACCGCGCCCGACGAACTGCGGGCCGAGCGACTGGCGGTCCGCAACCGCGATTCCGGCGCCGAGGACGGCGGGGAGACCCTGGCCGATCGCGACGAGCGGGAACTCGGGTTCGGCCTGCAGGACGCGATGGACGACGCCGACGAGACGATCGCGAACGACGCCTCCCTCGCCGGGTTCCGCGAGACCGTGAGCGACCTCCTGGCCGAGACCCTCTCCGAACCGATCACTCGCGTCGAGGCGATGATCGAGGCCCCGGTGAAAGAGACCGAACGCACGGACCGGGTTGCGGAGGCGATCCAGACGCTCTTCCCGGAAAGCGAGATCGAACGGCGGGAAGACAGGGTTCTCGGGACGGCCTATGACCTCTCGCACTTCCGCCAGCGGCTCTTCGAACAGCGGATCCTCGACACGGCGCGGGACGTGTTCTTTGAGCGGGCCGGACCGCGGGGCTTTCGCTTCGAGCTGAAGAAAGTAGCCGCACTCGAGGACGTCATCAACTTCTCGGTCGGGACGCCCGACGAGCTCGGCGCGATTGAGGTCGCAGTGACGGTCCACGAACCGGACGTCGAGACGTTCATCGATCTGTTCGCTCCCAGTACCGAGGAGGGGACACCGCCCGAGACGCCCGATTTGCGCTAGGTGAACGCGGCCACGGCCAGAAAGAGCATGATGACGCCGAACACGTCGGCGGTCACGGTGACGACCGGAATGACGACGTCGTCGGGATCGAGCCCCGCGCGATAGGCGCCATAGGTGGTGATGACCGTCGCGATGACCGCCACGAGCGCCAGGCCAGCTCCGCTCATTGTTGAAATCGCGAGGACTCGCCAGAGCGGCAGGACGACCCGCCCGGTCACCAGGGCGAGCACCCACGCCCCCGCCCCGACGAGCGGAAAGAGCGTGAGCGCGAGTCCGATCGTCGCCAGCGCGTGGCCACCCAGTTGCTCGTCGCGGAGGCGAAAGGAGAGCGTGCCAAGGTGAAAGGCCGTCGAGAGTCGCGAGGCGAGGAGACTCCCCAGGTTGCCGGCGGTCCCGATTGTCACGGGCACGAGGATCAAAAGCGAGGGATATCGGTAGAGCACCGCCTCGAAGGTTCCGAGAAGGAGTCCGGACCCGACGGCGACGGCTGTCAAAAGCAGGAGCGTTGGCAGGGTGGCACGGGAAATCGACCGGAACGACCAGTAGCTGCCGCCCGTCGCTTGCATCTAGATCCCTCCTGCGACGATTTCGACGGCGAGCAACAGGAATGCGATACCGACCACGTCACCCGTGGTCGTCACGAGCGGGCCGACGAGCGTGTCCGGGTCGATCCCCCGGCGGAAGCCCAGGAACATCACGACGATGACGACCAGCGTCAGCGCCAGCCCGGAGAGAAAGGCGGCGATGAGCGCGATGCCCAGGAGCATCCAGAGCGGGGCCGAAAGTTGCCCCAGGGCGAGGAGCGCGCCGACCGTCAGGATGGCCGCCAATCCACTCGCCAGGAGGTTGTTCGACATCGCCGCCGCCGTTGCTGCCTGCAGACGACTGTCCCATTCCAGGTCGGGATTCACGATCCCCTGGTGGAGGCCCGACGCGATTCGGGCCGCGTAGGCGCCGTAGACGTTGCCCCGCGTGGCCAAAAGCGCCGGCACGAGCACCAGCAGGCCACGGATCCGTTCGAGGTCCCCCTCCATCCCCGTCAGCACCAGGCCGGCGAAAAGACCCCCAACCGCCGCGACGAGGAGCGGACCGATGGCCTCGCGGTAGGCTTCCCGGGCCAGCGAGGCAACTGTCATCACGGGTATATCAATCGGCGCAGGCAAAAAGGGTCCGTCCGCCGAGCCGTCGATTTACCCCATCGGGCCCATCCCGCCGAGGTCGCCGCCCGGGCCGCCGCCCTGTTGCATCTGTTTCATCATCCGCTCCATGTCGGCGTCCCCCATGCCCTGGAACTGTTTGAGCGCCCGCTCCATCATGCGATACTGCTCCAGCAGGTCCCGAACGTCGTCGACGTCAGTGCCACTCCCTTTGGCGATCCGCTTCATCCGACTGGCCCCGATCGACCGGGGATTTTCGAGTTCCCCCTCGGTCATCGAGTCCATGATGACCTCGAAGGTCCGCATCCGCTCCTGGGTCATGTCCATCGCCTCGTCGGGGAGTTGGTCCATCATGTTCCCGCCCAGGCCCGGGACCATGTCCAACACCTGGGAGAGCGGGCCCATGCGATCGAGGGCCTTCATCTGGTGACGCATGTCCTTGAGGGTGAACTCGCCCTCCAGCATGTCCTCGGGCTCCCAGTCGCCCTCTTCGGCTTCGGTCTCCTCCATCGCCCGCTCGACCCGCTCGGTGAGCTGTTTGAGATCCCCCATCCCGAGGAGCCGGGAGATGAACCCCGACGGCTCGAAGCGCTCGATGTCCTTGACCGTCTCGCCGGTGCCGAGGAACGCGATGGTCGAGTCAGTCTCGTTGACCGCCGTCAGGGCTCCACCACCTTTTGCGGTCCCGTCGAGCTTGGCGATCGCCACGCCGTCGATTCCGATGGAGTCGTTGAAGCGATTGGCCTGCTCCTTGGCGCCCTGGCCGATGGCGGCGTCGAGGACCAGCAGGTTGCGATCCGGCTCGACGGCGCGCTCGATGGCTTCGATTTCGTCGATCAGTCCCTCCTCGAGCGCGTGCCGACCGGCCGTGTCGACGATGTGAACGTCGGCGTCTTCGGTCGCTTCCAGTCCGTCCCGAGCAATCTGGACCGGATCATCGGCGTCCGGATCGCCGTAGAAGTCGACTTCTGCCCGCTCGGCCATTTGTTTGCCCTGGTCGTAGGCACCGGGGCGGAACGTGTCGGTTTGGATGACCGCCGGGCGGAGCCCTTTCTTCGAGAACCACCAGGCCATTTTCGCCGCCGTCGTCGTCTTCCCGGAGCCCTGGAGCCCGGCCAGCATGATCGTCTGGGACTCCAGTGGAATTTCGGTCGATTCGCCGACCAGATCGACCAGTTCCTCGTAGACGATCTTCAGGACGTGGTCCCTGGCGGTCGTGCCCGCGGGTGGCTCCTCGTCGAGCGCGCGCTCGCGAATGGCCGAGGAGAGGTCCATCACGAGCCCGGTGTCTACGTCTGCCTGCAGGAGCGAGCGCTGGATCTCCGTGACGACCTCCTTGACGTCCTCCTCGCTAATGCGGGATTTCCCCCGGAGGTCCTCAAGCGTGGATCGCAGCGAACTCCCGAGATCCTCGAGTACCATCTTGTTACCGTTCCTACGCTTGCCGAGCGGTAAAGGTCTAACCGTGTTCGCCGCGGGCGGCCGTTTATCCGCCCGGGGACCGAACGGCAGTCGTGACCACCGCCCCGATCTACATCACCCGGCCGCTCCTGACCGTCCTGCTGGAGATCGCCGGCGACGCGGCCCCCAACAGCGCAAACGTCTACCTCGTGAATTCGGCTGCCGGGGACCTCGAACCGCTGTCAGCGCTCGATCGCGAACCGCCGGCCGAGGGGCAGAGCGCCCGCTCGGTTCCCCTCCAGGAGTTGGCTCCCGATACCCCGGTCTTTTCGGACTTTTACTTCCCCGACGTCGGCAATTCCCTTGATTTCGTCTTCGGCGTCGACCTCGGGACGCCGGCGGGCCAGAGCCATGGCCGATTCCTGTCCCACCCTGACGGGCTCCCGGAACTGTCGGTGCGGGACGACCTTCACGCGACGGTCCTCGTTGCTGTCCCTCCCTGGGAGCCGGCGAACGTCGATGCCTACGACCGGGACAGCACGCCTCGGGACCTCGGCATCGTCGCGGCAGGGACGCCCGACAAGGACTTCGAGGGCTGAGCCACCGGACAGTCCGTGTTCTCCCGCACCTTTTTACCAAAAGATCAGTCCAAACCCTCCCATCCCTCGCCCAGCAACCCGGAAGGAACGAGGCGGGAGTGTGGGACACCCTTCCGGACGGCTCGTCCCACCTGTTCGCCAACTCACCCGGTGTGCGTGAATAGCATTGGCCGGTCCTCGGAGGTTCGGGTCACACAGATGTCAAGTGGCTCAGAGAGTTCGAGGCTGGTCGTCTCGCCGGTGACGACGACCAGGTCCGCGAACGGGTTCTCACAGACCGGACACGGGATCGCGGTGGTGTTCTGGTAGCGCTTCATCGAGTCGGTCTCCTCGCGGGGCGTGAGGTAGCTGACCAGCTCGTCGTAATCCTCGTCCATACCCTTTCTCTCGGGTGCCGGGACGAAAGCCTTTGGCCGTCACCCGGACAGCAGGTCTTCGACGACGGCCTCCGGCTCGAAGGGCTCCAGGTCCTCGTACTCCTGGCCGGTGCCCAAAAAGAGGATCGGCGAGCCGGTGACACTCGCGATGGAGATGGCTGCGCCGCCGTGGGTGTCGGCGTCGGCTTTGGTCAGAATCGAGCCGTCTACGTGCGCAGCGTCGTCGAACTCGCTTGCCCGATTGACGGCGTCCTGGCCCGCGACGGCCTCGTCCACGAAGAGCGTTAGATCCGGATCGACGACGCGGTCGATCTTGGACAACTGGCTCATCAGGTCGTCGCTCGTGTGTAACCGGCCGGCCGTGTCGCCGAGCACGACGTCGATGTCGTGGGCCTCGGCGTACTCCACGGCGTCGTAGATCACGGCCGCAGGATCGCCGCCCTGCTCGTGGCTGATCAGCGGCACGTCAAGCCGGTCGGCGTGAACTTCGATCTGCTCGTTGGCGCCGGCCCGATATGTGTCGCCGTTGGCCATTACCGAGGAGTACCCCTCCGTTTCGAGGTATTTGGCGAGCTTCGCGATCGTCGTGGTCTTGCCGACGCCGTTGACGCCGGTGAAAATGATGACGACCGGCGGCTCCGTCGCCGCGATCCGGTCGAGCAAGTCGAACTGACCGACGGCCACCACCTCCAACAGCGCGTCGTGCAGCGCCGATTCGATGAGCCCGGTGGTGCTCTCGGTGATGGTTTTTTCCTCGCCGACGAGTTCGGCTTCGATCCCGTCGAGGATCTCCTCGGCAACCGCCATCTCCACGTCGTTTTCGAGGAGTGCCATCTCCAGCTCCCACAGCGGGTCCTCCAGGTCATCGGCGTCAAGAATGACCTTCCCGGTCGCAAGTGACTTCGCCCGGTCGGTCAGTGACGGGCTTCCGCCTTCGGCCTCGGCCGTCTCGCCGTCACCGTCGCTGTCGGCTTCAGGGGCCTCAGAATCCGCGGGGGCTTCGGCCTGCTCTTCGACGACGTCCGCAGCGTCTTCCCGGAACTCACCCAGCTTCTCCTTCAGCCCGTCGAACATCCTACTCCTGGTCTTCCTGCATCTGGGCCTGCTGCTGGAGCATCTGCTGTTGGGCCTGTTGGGCCTCCTGCTCCAACTGCTGCTCCTGCTTTTCGAGTTCGGACTGCTCCTCGCGGACCTCCTCGATCCGCTCGTCGAGGCGCTCCTTTTTCGTTTCGAGGGTGGATGCCGCTTCCTCGCGGTCCTCGGTGGCCGCGAAGTTCGCGCCGAGCGAGACGACGATTTCGTCGGCGTCTTCGATGGTGGCCCGAACGAACGCGTCACCGCCAAGCGGGACGTGAACGGTGCCGCCGGTTTCGAGGACGTCGAGGCCTTCGATGGCCTCGTCGATCTCGCGTTTCTCTTCCTGCAGCGATTCGATCTCTTCGTCGAGCTCTTCCTGTCGCTCCGCGAGAGCCTGCATCTCCTGCTGGAGCGCTTGCATCTGACCGCCGCCTCCAATACTCATGGTCGAAGACGGGGTTCTAAGCGGGAAGTATCTTCCTACTCGGAATAGAGAACAGTCACTCGATGTAGCCAAGCGCGTCTTCGATCCGCCCGAGTTCCGGCCCGGTCGTGTCCTCGCCGACGAGGTAGCCGTTGCCCGTGGCGATGAGCCCGGAGCCGACCCGGTGGCCGCCGTAATTGATCGTCCCGACGTCCGCGGGCACCGACAGGGCTGACTCGACCGCGTCGAGTTCCGCGTCCGTAGCCTGGGGATGACACAGTGCGCCGCGATTCGTCGCGACGGCGGCGGAACCGACGGTGTTGACGCCACCGATCTTCCCACTCTCTGCTGGGACGTCCAGGGTCTCCTCGACAACGTCGGTCGCGGCCTCGGGAAGCTCGGGGTGGAGGTACGCCCCGTGGTCGTTGGCCAACACCACGTTGCCGGCGGCGTTGATCCGGCCGGGCAACGAGGCGACGGGCAGGCCGGTCTCGCTTTCGAGGCGCTCGCGCTCTCGATCGGTGGCGCGTTCGCTCACGACGATGCCGTTCGTGTTCGCCGTCAGGAGCGCGCCGACGGTGTCAGAGCCGTTAACGGTCGTTTCCACGACCGGCACGTCGAACTCCTCGGAGACGGACTCGACGATCTCGGGTTCGAGGTCCGGCCGGAGAACGACGAAGGCGTCGGTCCCGATTCCGAACACCCCGACGTACGACGATCCGTAGAAGGCAGTACGAAGCACTCTCAGCTCTCGGCGTGTTCGGCCTCGACGACTGCGGTGCCCTCCTCGTCGAAGCGGGCGGCCCGCACGCGAACCTTGCTCGGCGGGTTGGCGCGACCGCGCTCCCAGACCGCTTCGTTGATCGACGGATCCAGCCGGACGGCGTCCTCGGGTACGGAGAACTGGGTGGCCAGGTGCTCGCGCACGATGGACATGGCCTTGTTCCCGCGCTTGCTCTTCGAACTCGCGTTGACCTTGCGGAGCGGCACCGTGACGATGCGCTCTTCGAAATCGCTTGCGCTCATGGATTACTCGTCCGTGTCGCTGCGGCGCCAGTGACGTCGCTGCGGGTTGCGCTGGGTGTCCTGGTCGGTCTTCATGATGACCCACGCGGGGACACGACTGTTCTGGCGATCGAGTTTCGCCAGCCGCTTTTTCTTGGCCTTCGTCTTTTTGCTCATAGTGGTCTGAGATACTGGTTCTGCTCCTTAAAACGTTGTCCGTTTCGCCTGGCCCAGGAACCCTAAAAGAGTCGGAATCGTTAGGAGGGTGCCGACAAAGGTCCTGCCATGACGGAGGTGGATCCGGCAACGATCGTCCTCATCGATCCGGATCCTGACACGCGCTCGGCGTTGGAATTCAGTTTTGAGGCCAAAGATCGTCCCCTCGAGGTCTGCCAGCGGACGTCCCCCGCCGCGGTCGATTGGGACCGATTCGACCGGACCGATTGTGTCGTCAGCGAATACGACCTGCCGGAGACCGACGGGTTGGCGGTGTTAGAGCGGGCGCGGGAGGCGGTCCCGTCGATCCCGTTTGTCCTCTACACGGACGCCGGCAGCGAGGACGTCGCCAGCGAGGCGATTGCAGCTGGCGTGACCGATTACGTTTCGAAGGCCGGGGCCAGCCCGGCGGTCCTCGCGAATCGCGTCGAGAACCTGATCGGCCAGGCTCGCGCTGAGGCGCGGGCCGACAAGATAGAGCGGGTCAATCGCGTGCTGCAGGACGTCGATGCCGCCCTGGTCAGGGCCGACAGCCGAGCGGAAATCGAGCAAGCAGTCTGTGACATCATCGCCGACTCCGACCAGTACCGGTTCGCCTGGGTGGGAAAGTACGTCCCGTTGGCCCATCGGTTGCTCCCGCAGGCCTTTGCCGGGGTCGGCGAGTCGTTTCTTGAAGAGATCCCCGTGGGCGAGGACTCGACGCTCCCGGACCGGGGGCCAGGGCCGAAATCCCTCGAAACGGGACGGGTACAGGTGACCCAGAACATCGAGCGCGACGAGAGCTTCGACGAGTTCCAGGACACGGTGGACGCACACGGCTACCGGTCCGTGGCGACGGTGCCACTCGCCCACGGGGAGCAGACCTTCGGCCTGTTGGCGATTTACGCGGATCGTCCGAACGCCTTCGACGAAACTGAACGGGATCTGCTCGAGAGTCTTGGGGCGGACATCGGCCACGCCATCGACGCCGTCGAGATGCAGGCTGATCTCCGTGAGTTCCGGAAAGCTTTCGAACACGGTGGGCACGGCATGGCTATCACCGAACCGGACGGCGAGATCCAACACGTCAACGATGCGTTCGTGGACCAAACCGGCTACGACCGCGACGAACTACTCGGCTCCCAGTTCTCGGCGATACAACCGGCCGCGCCAGAGGCCGTGGACACGAATGAGGGCCCCGTCGAGAGTGGCACGTGCTGGAACCGAGAATTCACTGCAACGAAGGCCGATGGACGGGAATACTACGTCGAGCAGACTATCGCTCCGATCGAAACCGACCAGGGCACACTCCAGGGCTTTGTGGTGATCCAGGCCGACGTCAGTGACCGGCGCGATCGGGAAACGGCCATCCGACGGGAGCGGGAGACCCTGGAAGGCGTTTTCGAGACGAGCCCGACCGGGATCGTCGTCCTCTCCCCGGACGGCGAGATCGTGAGAGCGAACAACCGGGCGGAGGAGATCATGGGCTTGACGGAGGGCTCTCTCGCGGGCCAATCACACGACGAGGGGGACTGGAAGTTCACGACCGCCGACGGCGAGCCAGTGCCGCCGTCCGAACACCCGTTCAAACTGGTCCGCGAGACCGAATCCCCGATATACGACCTCGAACTGCGGATGGAACTCGACGGGGGGACGCCGATCTGGGTCACGATCAACGGCGCGCCCCTCTTCGATCCGGACGGCTCCCTGGACCGGATCGTCTTCACGTTCGAGGACATCACCGAGACAAAACGGACCCAGCGGGAACTCCAGGAGACGAATCGGACCCTCGATACCCTCATCCAGGCGGCCCCGGTGGCGATTATCTCCCAGCGAGCCGACGGCGAGGTCACCCTGTGGAACGAAGGGGCCGAGGAGATCTTCGGCTGGTCGGAAGCCGACGTTCTCGGCATGGAGCAACCTCCAATCGTCACGGAGGACTCCCGGGCGGAGTACGAGGACCTCTTCGAACGAGTCCTTAACGGAGAGTCGTTCACGGGGATCGAGGTCCAACGTGAGCGGAAGGACGGCCGGCAGGTCGACTTGCACCTGTCGGCGGCCCCGATCGCGAACGCGGACGGCGAGATTCGGGGCGCAATGTCGGTGTTTGCCGATCTCACCGATCAGAAGGCCCGCGAGCGACAGTTGCGCCAGTTCCGCCAGGCCGTCGAACACGCGGGCCACGCCGTGATGATCACCGACAAGGAGGGGGTCATTAGCTACGTCAATTCGGCTTTCGAGGACCAGACCGGCTACACGACCGAGGAGGCGATCGGGCGGACGCCGGCGATCCTCCGCTCTGAGGCCCACGACGAGGACTATTTCGAGGACCTGTGGGAGACGATTCTCGCCGGCGAGGTCTGGGAAAACGAGGTGATCAACCAGCGCAAGGACGGCACCCGAATGTACGTGGACCAGACGATAGCGCCGGTGTACGGCAGCTCCGGGTCGATCGAACACTTCGTCGCGGTCAATAACGACATCACCGAGCGGAAGGAAAACGAACTCAGACTGGAACGCCAGAACAAACGGCTCGAAGAGTTCGCGAGTGTCGTCTCCCACGACCTTCGCAACCCCTTGACCGTCGCGGAAGGCAGCTTGGAACTTCTCGGGGAAGACGATCCGGGCGTCGAGCGGATCGAGAACGCCCTGAACCGCATGGAGGCGATCATCGACGACGTCCTGACCCTGGCCAGGGAGGGGAAAACCGTCGAGTCGATCGAACCGCTCGACATCCCGAGCCTGGCCGAAACGACCGTCTCGACGGTCGACCTGAGGAAAGAGGCCGTCACGGTCCAAGGGGAGCCGACGATCGCCGGCGACCCGAAACGGGCCCGCCGTATCCTGGAGAACCTCTATCGCAACGCACAGGACCACGTCGAGGGGTCGGTTTCGATCACGGTCGGGCCGCTGGAATCCGGGGGTTTCTACGTCGCCGACGACGGCCCCGGAATCGATCCGGAAGACCGCAACCAGGTCTTCGAGTCCGGGTACACGACCGATCCGGACGGCACCGGTCTCGGCCTCTCGATCGTTCGCCGGCTGGCCGAAGCCCAGAACTGGCAGGTTTCGGTGACCGAAAGCGAGGCTGGCGGGGCCAGATTCGAATTCGAAGCGGCCGCTGGCCTGTAGTTCTACAGGCGGTTCAAGGCGAGTGCCTCGGGGTCGTACGGAAATCGGTGATTTCCGTGATGACGAGAATCTTCGATTCTCGAACCACTTGACCCCGAGGCGGTTCACAGCGAGACTTCGTGAAGCGTTTCGTAGACTGGTCCGTCCTCGGCGAGGGTGCTTTCTGTCAGTGCGACCGAATCGACAGTCATCGTTCCGACTGTCGGATTCGTCTCCCGAACGCGCTCCTGAACCAGCTCCTTGCCCCCGGCGTGGTTCATCCGGGCGAGCGTGACGTGGGGGGTGAAATCATGATCCTCAGGCTCGAATCCGCGCTCGACTAACGCGTCCTCGATCGGGGCCTGGAGGCGGCAGAACGCGTCGGAACCATCCGTGACCCCGAGCCAGAGCACGTTGATGTAATCGAGGGTGGGGAAAACGCCAAGCCCCTCGAAGGTGGCCTCGAACGGCGGCACGTCGGCCGTTGCAACAGCCCGGTCCAGCGCGTCGACGACGGTATCGACTCGGCTGGGATCCGTCTCGCCGAGGAATTTCATCGTAATATGGGCCTGCTGCGGGTCGGTGAAGTCCAGCCCGGACGCTCCCCGGAACTCCGACTGCAGGTCGGCGATCGGTTCCGCGAGGGTTTCAGGCAGGTCGACGCTGACGAACAACCGCATACCGGCCGTACGGGGCCGGTGGTCTTAACCCTCCGTCTCACATAGCCGCGCTCATGACAGACTCGGACCGCGAGGACGACGAAACGGACCCGCCGGAGGACCACGAGTTCTCCTCCGGACAGGGGTTCTCAGAGCCCTACGAGGGCTTCGACCTGGACCCGCCGGAACTCGACGTCGAGGATCCCTCGGCGGTCGATCCGGTGGACTCCCGGGCGGTTGCGGACCTCCTTGACGATCGCAACGTCGCCGGCGACGAGGTCGACGCCGACTCGCTTCTGGACGTCGGCGTTCAGTACATGGCGATCAACCGGGACGAACAAGCCGTCGAAACCTTCGAGCGAGCGGCTCGCTACGCCGAGGACGACACCCTCGAAGCCGAAGCCTGGGTCAACAAAGGCATCGCCCACGGCGAACTCGAGGAGTGGGATGCGGCGGTTTCATCCCATCAGGAGGCGCTGCACGTCGACGAGGACGGTGAGTTCGCGGCGCTGGCGCACACGAACCTGGCCTACGCGCTCTGGGAGCAGGGCGAGGACGAGTCGGCGTTCCAGCACGCCGAGGACGCGGTGCGGACCGACCAGCGGCTCCCGCAGGCCTGGTACAACCTCGGCTTCATTCAGGTCGAGCGCGGTCAGCACGAGGACGCCCTGGAGTGTCTGGACAACGCGATCCGACTGGGCTTCCAGGAGTCCTCGGTGTACGAGGAGAAAGCCCGGGCCCTGGAAGGCCTTGAGCGGGACGAGGAAGCCGCCGAGATGCGCGAAACGGCCGCCGAAATGCAGGAGGAAGAGGAAGAAAAGCTGCTGAACCAGGAATGATTCTCAGCGAGCGCCGCACCGAACGGGGGCTTTTGGTCACGGTCTGTGACCCAGCGGTCCTCGGAGAAACCTTCGAGGACGACGGCATCTCCCTTGCGGTCACCGAGGACTTCTACGGGGGCGAAACCGTAGAGACGGAAGCCGTCGTGGATGCCCTCTCGCGGGCGAGCATTGCGAACCTCGTCGGCACCGAGACCGTCGAACTCGCGATCGAGGAGGGATTCGTCGACGAATCAAACGTTTTGGAAGTCGAACAGACCCTCCACGCGCAGTATCTCCAACTGTAGTACTCACCCCCTGCACTCTGTTGCCCGCTTAGCCCCAGCGGGTCGTCAGGCCAAGCGTGAGCGAAACCCCGCCGCCCAGAATCGTCGGGAGCCAGTAAGTCGCCGCTCGGTGGAGCAAGACGGCGGCCGTGGCGAGCCCTCCGTCGGCAGGGGTCGTCGCGACGAGAAGTGCCACTACCGTCGCCTCGATGCTCCCGAATCCACCCGGGAGCGGCATGAAACCGGCCAGTTTGCCCACCGGAACGATCACCAACAGGGTCGCGACCGGAACCGGCCCCCCGAGTCCCCAGAGCGCGGTCGCGAGCGCACCGACTTCGAAGAGCCACCCAGCCGAGGAGTAGCCCAGGGCCAGCGCAAACGACCCTCGACTGTCGGCGACTCGGCCGAGGTCCTCGCGAAAAGCAACGAAGCGGTGACGGGCCGTGTCGATGAACGAGGAGAGCCCGTGGGGAAACCGCGCTCGGAGCCGGTCCACCGCGTTCGCGAACGGTCGCTCCAGCTCCCGGAGGATCGAGCGTCGGTAGCGAAACAGGAACCAGCCGATGACGCCGGCGGCCGCGGCCAACCCCAGCACACCGAGAATGATGAGCCTGAGTTGCCGATTCGGCGAGAACACCGTCACAGTCAACAGGCCGCCGACGACGGCGATCGTGACCGACGTGAAGATGTGGGCCGCGTCGACGCTCGCGATCGCGGCCAGCGCGGATTCGTAGCGCGTGTCCGTCACCCGGTTGATCACGTAGGCCGTGACCGGCTCTCCGCCTGCCTGTCCGAAGGGGGTCACGTTGTTCGCGAACATGGCAGAAGCGTACAGCGCGATGCCCTTCCGCCGGGATACCGGCACCCCGATCGAGGCGAGGACCGTCGTCAGGGACAGTCCCCAGGCGCCGATCTGGCCCAATCCAAAGAGGGCCACGAGCGCGAGCAGCCCCGGACTCGCAGCGGACAACGCCTCCCCGATCTGCTCGACGCCGATCACCGTGAGCAAAAGCCCCATGACCGCAAGCGAGCCCAGGAATCCGAAAACGCCGATCTGTTGACGGTTCACGCCGTTTCACCTCCGTTCCGATTGCGTGGCACGAGTTGCCACGACCGGTCGGGACGAATGCGAGCGGCCGATCCCGGCTGCTCCCCGCGCATTACTCCACGCGAAGCCAGGGTACCTCGACCAGTTCGGGGATGTAGGTCTCGATGTGGTGCTCCCAGACGCCGTGTTCGCCGAAGGCTTCGCCGTGGTCGGCGGTGACGACGACCTCGCCGTCGAGTTCCGCGACTAGTTCGGCAGTTTCGGCGAGGGCCAGTCGCATGTTCGTCTCGTAGTACTCCCGAAGGGTCCCTTCGATGCCTCCCGTCAGAATGTCCGTGGCGCTCCCGGCGTCGAGTTCGACGAGCATCCCCAGCCGTTGGGCGAGTTCGCTGTTCCCCAGTTTCGGCTCGATCCAGCGGCGGAACCGGCCGAGGGCCGAATCAGGCGCTTCCGGGGGCGCGTTGCCCGTTTCCGGCACGTCGTCGAAGCCGGCCTTGATCCGCTTCATCTTGCGGCCGGTCCCCTCCTGGATGAACGGGGCGTGAGGTTGGAGGTAGTGGACGACCAGCCGGCCGTCATAGCCCGTTTCCAGCTGTTTTTTGGCCGCTTCCGTGACGGCCTGGGGGGTGATCGCGCCGAGTTCGTCGTCCCACTCGTCCTGCCAGAGGTCGACGATGGTGTCGATGTGTTCCGAAGCCGTCCACTCGTAGCCCGAGGAGGCGCCCCACTTGAGGTCTTTGAGCGGGATGCCCAGGCTGTTGATAAAGGGGTTCGCGGAGAGGTAGGTCAGATCGTGAGTGCCGGTAAAGGTTCGGCTCGCCCACTCAGGGGTCGCCGAGCCGATGCTCCGGACTTTCGTCAGGTCGCCGTCGAGGTACTCCTCGTAGATGTCGGCGAAGACGTCATAGCGGGCCGCGTCCAGCACGATGAGGTAGTCCCACTCCCGTTCGAGGACGTTCTGGGGCGGCAATGAATCGAGGTCACTCATAGCTCCGGGTTCGTGAGCGGACTTCGCCGGAAGGCGGGTAAAGCATTGTGATACAGCGGGACCGCCACCGAGAGACACTTGGGGACTGGTACCCAAAAAAGAGCAATGACGGCCACGGAGCCCGAGTCACTCGACGTTGAGGCCATCCGCGAGGACTTTCCGATTCTGTCCCGGACCTTCGACGACACCCCACTGACCTACCTGGACAACGCCGCCACGACCCAGACGCCAGCCCCGGTGCTCCGGGCGATGGACGAGTTCTACGAGGAGTACGCCGCGAACGTCCATCGGGGGATCCACCAGCTCTCGATGGAGTCCTCGATCGAGTACGAGGAGGCCCACGACCGGATCGCTCGCTTCGTCGGGGCCGAGGGGCGCGAAGAGATCGTGTTCACGAAGAACACGACCGAAGCGATGAACACGGTCGCCCAGGCCTGGGGCCGGGAGCACCTCGACACCGACAGCGCGGTCGTCGTGACGGAGATGGACCACCACGCCTCGCTCGTTCCGTTCATGAAAGTCGCCGAATGGACCGGCGCCGACGTGCGACACATTCCCACAGACGGGGCGGGCCATCTCGACATGGAGCAGGCGGCCGAACTGATCGACGAGGACGTCGAACTGGTGAGTGTCCCCCACGTCTCGAACACGCTCGGCACGATCAACCCGCTCTCGGAGCTGGCCGACCTCGCCCACGAACAGGACGCTCTCATTCTCGGCGACGGCGCCCAGGCCGTGCCGAACCGGCCGGTTGACGTGAAGGCACTCGACGTCGACTTCTACGCCTTCTCCGGGCACAAGATGGCCGGGCCGACCGGCATCGGTGTGCTCTACGGGCGGGCGGATCTGCTCGAAGCGATGGAGCCGTTCCAGTTCGGCGGCGGCATGATCGAACGGGTCACTCTGGAAGGGGCCAGCTGGGCGGAGGTTCCCTGGAAGTTCGAGGCCGGCACGCCACCTATCGCGGAGGGCATTGGCCTCGCTGCCGCGGCGGATTACCTGGACAAACTGGGCATGGAGACCGTCCAGGCCCACGAGGCATGGGTCACCCAGTACGCCCACGAGCGCCTCGCCGAGCGCGAGGACGTGACGGTCTTCGGCCCGCCGGTGGACGAGGAACGCGGCGCGTTGGTCTCGTTCACGCTCGATGGCGTCCACCCCCACGACCTCTCCTCGATACTCAACGAGGCCGGCGTGGCGGTCAGGGCCGGCGATCACTGTACACAGCCGTTGCATAACGCGCTTGACGTCCCGGCCACCGCCCGCGCCTCCTTTTACGTCTACAATACGACCGCCGAAGTCGACGTCCTCCTCGAAGGTCTGGACGCGGCACGCGACGTGTTCGTGTAACCGGCGGGACCGAGGACACCCGCAGGACCCTTGTACCACGCGTCTCGTAACCCCGAGCAACAATGAGCATGGGCTCGGACATGTATCGGCAGCAGATATTGGATCACTACAAGAACCCCCGGAACTACGGCGAACTGGAGGACCCGACCTTCAGCCATCGGGGGCACAACCCCTCCTGCGGGGACGAACTCGAATTCGACGTGAAGCTTGCCGAGGACGAGGAAACTATCGAGTCAGTCGCGTTCCACGGCGACGGCTGTGCGATCAGCCAGGCCGCTGCAAGCCTGTTAGGCGAGACGCTGCCCGGCATGACACTCGAGGAAGTGCAGGAGCTGGATCGAGACGACGCCATCGAACTGCTCGGCGGTGACATTAGCCCTATGCGAATCAAGTGCGCAGTACTGGCCGAAAAGGTGGTCCAGGACGGCTCGGAGATCTATCTGGGCGAAATGGACGACGAAACGACAGCAGTAGAAGACGCGTAAGGGCTATTCTTCGGCCTGTTCGTAGGCGTCCGCGCGACGATCGATCTGGCGGCCCAGGGCGCCAAGGAAGTTCATCAGGAATCCCAGTCCACGCTTGACGTCGTCGTCGCGGAGCTTGCGGGCCGCACCGACCATCCCGACTTTCTCCGGGTCATCGAAGGTGTCTGCCTCGTCCATCGCGTCCATCATGGTCGCGAGGGTCCGGATCGTGTTCGTCTGGGTCGCGCTCCCGGCGACGAGTCCGAGCTCGTTCGCCAGGCCCGCGGCCTCCACGACCATCTCGTCGTCGAGCGCGTCGGCCAAAAGCGATATCGCCGTGGCCGCCTCGGTCAGGTCCTCCAGGGTCCCGTCCTGCTGGAGTTCGACCATCGCGTCGGCGGCGTCCTGAATCGCTTCGGATTCGGCTTCGAGGTCCGACATGTCCTCACTCATTTACATCACCCCCCTCGCCGTGAGCCAATACGCTTCGTTGTATCCCAGCTTCGACCAGTGGAGGAAGCGGTTCTCGTCACGCACCACCGGTTCGCGATCGTAGGCGAACTCGATGAAGGTACCTTCCTCGGTACCGGCCTCGATGAAGCAGATGGTCTTGCCGTGGAACGTCTCGGTCGGAGTCTGTCCGCGAACTTCGCTGCTGAGTCGAGAGACCAGCGTGCCCGAGGCGTAGTGGGCCACGCTCCCGGCCTTGCTCGTGGGGAGGTTCGTTACGTCACCGATGCCGTAGACGTCCTCGGCGTGCTCGGATTCGAGTGTGTTGCGATCGACTTCCATCCACTCCTCGCCGAGTCCAGCCTCCTCGATGATCGAAGCGGCCGTGAACTCGGGGACACCGATCATCATGTCGAAGTCCAGTTCCTTGCCCTCGAGGGTCTCGATGGTGCCGTCCTCGACGTTGTCGACGTTGAAGAACGTCTTCGTCTGGATGTCTCGCTCCTCGAAGCGCGGCACCATCCATTCGGCGGTGGGCCGGACCCCGTGGAGCCGCTGGATCGGGTAGGTGTACGTGATCTCGATGTCCTCCCGAACCCCGCGTTCGCGGAACCACTGGTCGGCGATCATGGGGAACTCGACCGGCGCGGCCGGACAGACGTGTGGCGTGCCGATGACCGAGAGGACGAGGTGCCCCTCGTCGAAGTTCGCCAGTGCCTCGCGCAGTTCCGTCGCCGCGTCGGGACCGTAGAAGTGATGCCCCGGCTCGTCTTCACCGAGCCCGGGAGTCTCCTCCGGCTCGGGAATCGCGCCGGTGGCGACGACGAGGTAGTCGTAGTCCATTGCCTCGCCGTTTGCCATCGCCAACTGTTTTCCGTCCGTGTCGATCTCCGTGACGTGCTCGAACACCAGATTCACTCGCCGATCGACCAGATCCACGAGCGGCCGCTTCGTGTCCTCCAAGGTCGCCTCGCCGAAGGGGACGTAGAGGTACAGCGGCTTGTACAGGTGATTCGGGTTGTCGCTGACGATCGTGATCTCGACCTCCCCGGCCTCGATCTCGGGTTCGAGTTCTTCGGCGAGCCGGTTGGCGGTGATCGTGCCGCCGCTCCCGCCACCGACGATGACGATGCGGTCTGTCATATCAGGTCTTTTTCACGTAGATCGCCCAATGCTCCCCTTCGTCGACGATGTCGAGGAGCTCGTGGTTGGCCTCTTCGACCCACTCGGGCACGTCGTTTTTCGAGCCCTCGTCACCGGTCAGAAGTTCGACGACAGTGCCGTCGTCGACGTCCTTGATTTTGCCGATCAGGTCCATCAGTGGGCCCGGGCAGGCCGAGCCAATTGCGTCCACCGTTACGTCCGCTTGAATGTCTGTTTCGCTCATTGTTGTTATACGAAGATGATCTGTTTGTCTTGCGCGCGGTTCAGGAACCCGGAAACGCCCAGCGTGTCGTCGAATACGTCGGCGTAGTCTTCGATTTCGTTTCCGAGCACGTCCATCGCCATCTCACAGGCGTACACCTGGAGCGGGCCGATCGCTTTTGCCTTTTCGAGCTGCTCGGTGAAAAGTGGACTCTCGTTCTCCGCCTCCATCATTGCCTTTGCGACCCGGCCGCCCTCGAAGTCACCGCTCTCGATGGTCTCTTTTTCGAAGGCGTTGAGCCCGTTCATCGTCACGAAGACCTCGACGGGAATGTCGGAGGAGGCAGCGACGCTCGCGATCATGCTCACTGCCTGGACCCGCTCGAACTCCTCGGAAGCCAGCACGACTGCGTACCCTGTCATTGTGCGTCTACCATATACTACCTACGTCATCCGGGGTAGTAATGCATTTTGTTTCCAAGATCGTGGGAATCCGGCCGCGAATTAACATGGAACAACCTGTTCCAACCGACCCCTCGAAAACGGAATCCCGCTCGATTACTCCGGCATGAGGCCGCCGTCCTCGACCCGCATTACGGCTTCGCCGTCGGCAAGATTCGGGGCGTCGACGAGTCGAACGATGCGTTTGCTGCCTTTGGACTTTCGGAGATAGATCCGGAACGTCGAGGTGTGGCCCAAGATGTTGCCGCCGATCGGCTTGGTCGGGTCGCCGAAGAAGGCGTCGGGATTTGACTGGACTTGGTTGGTCACGACGACCGCAGTATTGTATAGGTCGCCGATACGCATCAGGTCATGCAGGTGCTTGTTGAGCTTCTGTTGGCGGTCGGCGAGCTCGCCCCGGCCCACGTACTCCGCGCGGAAGTGAGCGGTCAGGGAGTCCACGTTGAGCAGCCGGACCGGCCAGTCCGAGTCCTGGTGTTCCGACGCGAGTTCTTTTGCCTTCTCGGCCAGCAGGATCTGGTGGTTCGAGTTGAAGGCTTTTGCCACGTGGATCTTGTCGAGGACGTCTTCGATCAACTCCTCCATCGCCGCCTCGTTCTCCGGGCCGCCCTCGATCTCCCGGTCGTCCATCGTCGCCTGAATCGTCTCGTCGTCGAGGCCGCGGATCATGTCCTCGATCCGCTCGGGGCGGAAGGTGTCCTCGCTGTCGACGAAGATCGCGCTGCCCGAGAGGCCGCCGTACTCCTCGGGCAACTGGACGTTGACACAGAGCTGGTGGGTGATCTGGGACTTGCCCGAGCCGAACTCGCCGTAGACCTCCGTAATCGACTGGGTCTCAGAGCCGCCGCCAAGCAGCTCGTCGACCTCGTCGACGTTCCAGGTCAGCTTCCCGATCTGTTCCCGTCGTTCGAGCACGTCGCTGCCGCTCTCGAACCCGCCGACGTCGGCTTGCTCCCGCGCCGCGTTGATGATGTCGGCCGCACTCGACTCGCCCACGTCGGCCGTGTTCGAAAGCTCGCCGGGTGAGGCGACTGCCAGTCCCTGATAGGACTCAAACCCTGCGTCTTTGAGTTTGTCTGCTGTCGCCGGTCCGACGCCCGGAAGCTCCTCGAGGTCCGCGTCGCTTGCCATGGACGGGGATTGTCCGGCTCGGGGGATAAACCCTCGTAAACAGCAAAGTGAAAGTGAAACCGCACGAAGGAAGCGGGAAGTGGTCGAACAGATCCAGGAAGTTTATTCCCAGGGATGGGCGCCGGGACGGTCCGGCCAGAGTGGGTACCAGTACTGGGAGTCCTCTTCGATGTCCAATTCCTCGTCCATGACCGACTGGAGTTTCACCTCGAGGGAGTCGTTCCGGGCACTCGTGCCCTCGGGGGCGAAGGGGTAGAAGGAGCCGCGGCGGAACGAGTAGAGCCAGTAGACGCCGTCACCGCCGTCCTCTGGCTCGAAGTGAAAGACCGCAGCGAGCAGCCGGTCGCTGTAGCCCCGATCCGAGAGCGTGTCGGCGGCCACGTACAGGTCGGCGACGAGTTCTTCGAAGCTCTCCCGAGTGGCGACGGCCCACGTGTACCCGTGATCGTCCTCGTGGACGCTCGACCAGCCGGGGCCGTCGAGGACGGCTTCGACGTCCCGCAGCGCCCCCTTGAAGTCGGTGGAGTCGATCGCCGAGAAAACTAGCCCGGCGGTCTCGCCCGGCTCGTAGTCCAGGTCGACGGTCATCGTGATCGAGGCGGCGGTGAGCTGGAAGAGGTCATCCGGGTCAGCGGCCCTGGTGGCGTCAGTCTCCGCCTGGCTGCCGAACACTTTTCGGAGGCTGTCGAACAGACCCATGTCAGGCGGTTTCGATCTCCTTTTCGAGCTGGCGGAGCCGCTCGACTCGGTTTTCGGTCGAGGGGTGGGTGCTGAAGAGTTTTCCGACGATCCCGGACTTGATGGGGATGATGAAGAAGGCGTTCATCTCGGCCTCGTCCCGCAGGTCCTTCTCGGGAACCCGATCGATCCGGTTGTCGATTTTCAACAGCGCGGAGGCGAGTTTCGAGGGCTTGCCGCTGATCATCGCAGCTCCGCGGTCGGCAGCGTACTCGCGATAGCGCGAGAGCGCCCGGACCAGGAGAAAGGAGATGATCCAGACCACGATCGAGACCAAGATTGCGACGAAGACCGGTGCGCCCCCGCCCTGACGGTTGCGCCCGCCGGCGAACAGCCAGCCCCAGCGCACGACGATAAAGGCCAGCGTCGAGAGGAAGGATGCGATCGTCATCACGGTCATGTCCCGGTTCTTGATGTGGGAGAGTTCGTGGGCGAGGACCCCCTCCAGTTCGTCCTCGTCCAGCGTCTTCATGATGCCAGTCGTGACCGCGACCGCGGCGTGGTTCTTCGAGCGGCCGGTTGCAAACGCGTTTGGCACCTGTGAATCGACGACGGCGACCTTCGGCTTGGGCAGGTCGGCCTGCTGGGAGAGCCGCGAAATGGTGGCGTGTAGCTGTGGGTACTCCTCTGCGCTGACCTCTGTTGCTCCCATGCTCCAGAGGGTGAGTTTGTCGCTGAAGTACCACTGAACGAGGGAAAAGCCCCCGAAGAACAGCAGCATCATCGTTGCGCCGCCGCCCATGTACCAGGTGATCGCGCCGGCGAAGACGATGTAGAGCACGAAGAGGAGGAACATCGTGATCCCCATTCGCAGGCGGAGTCCCCAGTCCGATTTCCACTCCATGTGTGGCGATAGGTTACCATTCGACGTAAAAACGCTTTCCGGCACGGGGACGGGTCACTTAACAGCCTCGGCCCGCTACGCTTGGCCAATGACGACGGCCTCCGGCATCTTCTGCCCGCGCTGTGGCGACCCCGTCGATCCCGCCGACGTGGAGGGATCCGAGCGTGGGCTCTGTACTGACTGTTACCTGGAGGATTTCGACCTCGTGGACGCGCCGTCGGTTGTCGAGGTGACCGTCTGTGCTCACTGTGGCGCTGTCCAACGCGGCGATTCCTGGGTTGACGTTGGGGCGCGGGACCTCACCGACGTGGCAATCGAGGAGGCGACCGAACGGGTCAAAGCCCATCGAAACGCAGAGGACTTCTCCTGGACGGTCGAGCCCGAACAAATCGACCGGAACACTATCGTTCTCCATGCCACCTTCGAGGCGACCGTACGCGACCGGGACCTGGAAGTCTCCGAACCGATCCGCGTCTCTATCGGTCGGGGCACGTGTCAGCGCTGTGGCCGCATTGCCGGCAACTCCTACGGCAGCGTGGTACAGGTCCGCGCGAGCGGTCGGGAACCCCGCTCCGAAGAAGCCGACGAGGCAGTGAAGATGGCCCACGAAATCACGACGGAACTCGAAGCCAAGGGCGACCGCGAGGCCTTCGTGACCGAGGTAAAGGATTCCGGGCACGGGCCGGACATCAAACTCTCCACCCCGAAACTGGGGCGACGGATCTCGAACGAACTCGTCGAGCGGTTCGGGGGGTCAGTTTCGGACTCCGAGACCTTGGTCACCGAGGACGGCGACGGCAACGAAGTCTACAGGGTGACCTACGCGGTTCGGCTGCCGGCCTTCCGCCCGGGCGACATCATCGACCTCCCGGAGATGGAGGGGCCGGTCCTCGTCCAGGGCGTCCAGGGCAATCTCAAGGGATTGGACCTCAAGACCGGCGACCCCTACGAGACGACCTTCGAGGACGGGGTCGTACCGGAGGCGACCCGGGTGGGGTCCCGGGACGACGCCGAGCCGACGACAGTGGTCTCAGTGCTCGACGAGAACGCGATCCAGGTGCTCGATCCGTCCACGAACGAGACCAAAAGCGTGCCCCGGCCCGACTACTTCGAGCCAGCGGCCCCCACCGTCGAAGTGGTCCGCATCGACCGTGACCTCTTCGTACTTCCCGACAAATGAGCGACCTCGCGGCCCTGGTAGCCAAGCCGGACGTCGACGTCGCCATCGCCTCGCTGCGGGACGAAGGCATCCACGACAACGACCGCCGCCTCGTAGAGCACGACCAGGAGACTGTCGCGATCCCGATCACCGAACCGCCCACGAAGACGCGGGTGCGAGACGTGATCGAACAGGTCGACCCGGAACCACGGGTCACTGACCTGCCGACACTGCTCCACGAACGGGGGTTCTCCGAGGCCGAAATCGAGCGCGCCCCGAGTTCTTGGGCGGTCATCGGGGACGTGATTCTGGCCCGGTTCGAGGACTGCGAACGGCGGGCTGACGTCGCAGCGGCCCTCCTGGAACTCCACCACGGTGCGGACACGGTCGTCGACCGGGGTGGCGTATCGGGCGAGCGACGGGAACCGTCGATCGAAGTCGTGGCCGGAAGCGGGGACACCGAAACGATCCACACCGAACACGGCACGCAATACGCGATGGACCTCTCGAAGGTGATGTTCGCCCCGGGGAACAAGGCCGAACGGGCCCACATGGGCTCGATAGTGTCTCCCGAGGAACGGGTCCTCGACATGTTCGCGGGCATCGGCTATTTCGCCCTCCCGATGGCTCGCGCCGGAGCTCACGTGACCGCGGTTGAGAAAAACCCCACCGCCTTCCAGTACCTCTCGGAAAACGCCCAACTCAACGAGGTCGCCGACCGGATGGAACTGCTCCTGGGAGATTGCCGGGAGGTGGTACCGATTCGGGTCGCGGCCGGGGAGCAGTACGATCGGGTCGTCATGGGCTACTACGACGCGCACGAGTACCTCGAACCGGCGCTTCGGGCGGTCGCCGATGGTGGAATCGTACACATGCACGAAGCGACCCCCGAAGCCCTGGTCTGGGAACGGCCCATCGAGCGCCTGAAAACTGCGGCCGACGCGGTCGACAGACAGATTTCGATCGTGGACCGGCGGACGGTCAAAACCCACAGCGAAGGCGTCCTGCACGTCGTGATCGACGCGCAAATCGGCGGGACGGGAAACAAATAAACTCGTTCAGGTCAAAGTATTGCTATGGATCGTCAACAACTCATATCCCTGTTTTTGGTCGTGCTCATGCTTGGGTCGGTGTTGGCCTACGGCATCTCGTTCCTCTAGGACAGGCCGTCCAGCTTTCCTCTAGGACGAACCGTCAAGCGCCGCTACGTCTTCTGCGACGGCCTCCTCGGGGAGGGCCTCAATACAGTCGAAACAGAGTAGGTGATCGCTCCCGTCCTGCAGTTCGAGTCTCATCCCGCCGGTCTCCGTGGGTTTCCGTGACCAGAAGTTCGCGATACCGCCCGCGACGGGCACCTCCTCGCCACAGCCGTCACACCGTTCGGTCATGGCGGTCGTAGGCGGCCGCCACTGAAAACCATCCCCCTACTCCTCGCTCATCTCGTGGAACTGATCCAGGAGGGCCTCGGCGGAGTCCCCGGACTCGAACTCGACCGACCCGTTATAGGCGGTCCGGGTGTCGTCCTCCGAGAGGTCGACGGACGCGGTCTTCCGCTCCCGACGCTCGTGCTCCTGTTCGTCGTAGGCACCAAGTGACATGGCAACTATGTTACGACATTGTGTGGGTGTGGTTATCAATGTATCGCCGATTGTGAGCCGACGAAAGGCGTTTGAAGCCCCGAGCCCCCGGCTTTTCCATGGTCTATGCGGATCTCCACGTCCACACGGACAATTCGGACGGCCGCCTCTCGCTTGAGGCGGTTCCAGCGGCAGCCCGCGAGGCCGGCGTTTCGGTGGTGGCGATCACCGATCACGACCGCCCGCACCCGTCACTCGATGCGCCGATCGTCGAGCGAGGGGACCTTACGATCGTCCACGGGATCGAACTGCGGGTCGAGGCCGCGAGCCAGCGGGTGGATCTCCTCGGGTACGGGATCGAAGAAACACCGGCGCTACAGCAGGAAACCGAGCGTCTCGCCGCGGACCGACTGCAGCGCGGTCGGAAAATCAAACGGTGTCTCGAAGCGGAACTCGGGGTGGAACTGGATCTGACCGTGGACGAGGGGACGGGCCGCCCGCACCTCGCCCGTGCAGTCGTTGCGCACCCCGAAACCGAGTACGACTCGCTGAAACCCGTGTTTCTGGACCTCATCGGGGACGGACGTGAATGCTTCGTGTCCCGAGACGTCCCCTCCTTCGAGCGGGGCGTCGAACTGCTCGACGAGGCGGCCCGGGTCGTCGGTCTCGCCCATCCGTTCCGGTACGAGGATCCTTCGGACGCGCTGGCCCTGTGTTCGGATCTGGACGCCGTCGAGCGCTACTATCCCTACGACCGGCCGCTCACGGGGGAGACGACAGTTGACATGGACCTGCTCGAGGCCGTCATCGAGGAGCAGGACCTCCTCCAAACCGGCGGGAGTGACTCTCACACCATGGAAATCGGCAGAACTGGGCTGGATCAGGAGGCCTACGGGCCGGTTCGGGCCGCACTTTTACCGCATTCGTGACGTTCAGGGGCCTTCGGTCCATACAGCCTTTTATGGAGTGTCACTACTGTGGGCACAGCGCCGACGTCACCGTCGAAGCCGACGGTGTGCGGGTCGGCCTCTGCGAGGACCACTTTCGGGAGCGGCTCGAGGAAATCTCCGAATCTGCGGCGATGGAGGACCTGCGGGACGAACTCGATATCGACCGCGCGTAAGTCTCTTCTCGGCTAAAACCAGTTCTCAGGCTTTCGCGGCGTCTTTCAATAGGTCCGGCACCGCCGCGAGCGCGTCGTCGAGGGCCTCGACGTCGGGACCGCCGCCCTGCGCGAAGTCGGGGGGCCCGCCCCCGCCGCCACCAACCCGGCTCGCGAGTTCGCTCACGATCTCGCCGGCATTGACTGGCGCCCCTTCAGGCGCCGAGACGACGAATTGGGCGCCGTCATGGCCGCTCCCGACGATCGCCACGACGCCCTCGTCGGAGAGCGCGTTGGCGGTGGCCCGGAGTTCGTCCATGTCAACGTCGACCCGTTTGACGACCGCTTCCCACTCGCCGATCTCGATCCGGTCCTCGTCGGCAGGACTCGTGGCACGGGCTTTCGCGAGGTCTTCTTTGAGTTGTTCGATCTGCTTGCCCCGCTCTTTCCATTCGTCGAAGAACCGAGCGGCGGTTTCTGGCACTTCACTGGGGGTCACGTCGAAGGTCTCGGCCGCGGCGTGGAGGGACCGCTCCATCGATTGGACGTGATCGACAGCAGCCGCCCCGGCGGCGAACGTCAGTCGCTCGACGCCGTCCTGCACTCGCTCGGTCGAGAGGATCTTGATCGAACCGATCTCGCCCGTTCGAGCCACGTGGGTCCCGCCACAGGCCTGCACGTCTTCCCCGACGTGGATCAGCCGGATGTTCTGACCCGCTGGAATCCCGCCCTGGTAGAGGTCGAAGCCGTAGGTCTCTTCGGCCTCGTGTCTGTCTGGCCACTCCTGGTGGACGTGAAGGTCCTCCCGCACAGTTTCGTTGGCCCGGCGCTCGATCTCCTCGACGGTCTCCCGGTCCAACCGCTCGAAATGCCGGATGTCGATCCGGGAGGACTCCGTCCCCTTCTGGGCCCCGGCCTGGCGAACGTGTTCGCCGAGCACCGACCGGGCGGCGTCGATGACCACGTGGGTCGCCGTGTGGTGACTCATGAGCCGACGCCGTCGGTCGACGTTGATCTGCCCGGTAACGAACTCGCCTTTGCCCGGATCCTCGTCCGTATGATGGCGGATCACGCCGTCTTCGATCTGGACGTCGGTCACGTCGACGGTCGTATCCCCGGTCGAGAGGGTCCCGTGATCCGCTGGCTGACCCCCGCCTTCCGGGTAGAACCGGGTCTGGTCGAGGACGACGTCATAGCCCTCTTCGCACTCGAAGACGTCGAGGACGACCGCCTCGAACTCAGACCGATAGGCGTCGTCGTAGTAGAGCCGCTCCGTTTCCGGCAAATCCGCGAAGCGCTCGTCCTGACTCGCCATGGCCGTTTCCGCGGTCGGGGACTCGTGTCGCTCGGCCACGAGGCCGTAGAAGTTCTCGGGTACGTCGACCGGAACCTCGTACTCCGCGGCGATCTCCCGGACCATGTCCGGCTGGATGCCGTGGGAGTCGTACAGTTCCACGAGCGTGGATTCTGGGATGGCGGTCCCGTCTTCGGCGTGGCGCTGTGCAATCTGTCGCACTCGCCGCCCGCCACGTTCGAGGGTTTCCTCGTACTTTTCTATCTCTGACCTGACGATCTCTGTGATCGTCTCGCGGTTCTCGTACTCAAGGCGCTCGGCCTGCATGTCGACGAGGGTCTCGACGGGGACGTCCACGCCGAGTTCGTCGACCAGCCGTTTGGTCCGGCGGAGCACCATCCGTGCGAGGTAGCCGGTCCCGACGTTCGAGGGCACGATCCCGTCCCCGAACATGTACGCGAGCGTGCGGGCGTGGTCGGCGATGGCGTAGATGTCTTCGAGCGGGGACACCAGCGCCTCGATGTCAGCCGCTTCGACGCCCAGTTCCTCGGCGATCGTGGCTCTGGCGGCGGAGACGTCCTCGGCTTCGTCGATGTCCAGGCGCCCGGCGAGCTTCGAGGCGCGGTGGATGAGTTCCTCTTCCTCCACGTCGTGCTCGATGCCGGCGCGGTCTTTGAGGTAGGCGATCATCTCGGGGTAGACCGCCTCGTAGACCGTTGGGGTCCCCTGGCTCACCCAGGTCCAGCGCTCGAGGCCATAGCCCGTGTCCACGATGTAGGTGTCCATCGGGCTGTACCGGTTCCCGTCCTTCAGCTCGTACTCGCCTTCCGGGTCCTGCTCCATGGACATGAAGACGAGGGTGGCGAGTTCGGCCCCGCGATACAGGACCTCGAAGGCTGGACCGGCGTTTCCGCCGCCGACCCACGGATCTTCAATGTACGTAATCTCCTCGGGATCCACGCCCATCTCCACGAAGAACTCGTCACAGAGCTCTACCGTCCGGTCCTTCCAGTAGACCTCTCCCTGGTAGGCCAGATCGTCGTCGGCCTCCTCGCGGGCGTTGAAGGCGTGATGGGCCATCATTTCGAAGGCCATCGTGTGCCGGCCGGTCTTCCCGACGTTGTCGATGTCCTGCATTCGGATGCAGGGCTGGCTAATCGTGAGGGGGTTGGCCGGTGGCGGGGTTTGGCCGCTCGTGACGAGCGGCTGGAAGTCGTATATCGAGGCCTGGGTCAAGAGGACGTCGTCCCGCCAGCGGTTGGCCGCCACTGGGTAGGGCTCAACTCGGTCGTGGTCCCGGTCCTCGAAGAAGGAGAGGAACCGCTCACGCATTGCTTCGAGGCTGTACTCCTGGTCCAGGCTCGGCCGGTCGATGAACTCGTACTCGTCACAGGGTGGCTCCCCACAGGTCTCCCGATCCGGGTCTCGGGTCCAGAAGAAGTCCCCACACTCCGAACATTGCTTCCGGACGAAGTCCTCCGCCTCGAAATATTCGAGGCGATAGGCGTCCTCGAGGTCGCTCATTGCAGGGTAGTGACCGACCCGTGGCTAAAACAGTTCCGGGAATTACTTTTCGCCGGCCGCAAGCGCGACAGCCGCTAACAAGGCCTCGAGCTGGACCTGTTCGTTTGCCCCCTCGCTGATCCGGTAGTCGGCCTCTCCAAGCCGATCCATGAGGTGGACGGCCGCCTCGTCGTCGAGGTCGAACTCCCAGACCGAGCGGTGCAGCTGGTCGATGATGTCCCCACCAGCCAGCCCGCGATCCGTGATGAGATCGACCAGGCGGGCCCGCGCGGTGGTGAAGTCCCCGTCGAGTGCCAGCTCGATCATTTCCTCTATCTCCTCGGGCCGGGCGGTGCTGGTGATGGCGTAGACCGCCTCTTCGTCGACTTCGGCGCCGGCCGCTGCCGCGGCCTGGAGCGCGTTGATGGCTCGCCGCATGTCCCCGTCGGCGGCATACGCCAGCGCGTCCATTCCGGCGTCTGTGTATTCGATGCCCTCGTTTTCCGCGATCGTTTTCATCCGGTCGATGACCGCCTCGTCGGCGATCGGCGAGAAGCGAAAGACCGCCGTTCGGGACTGAATCGGGTCGATGATCTTCGAAGAGTAGTTACAGGAGAGAATGAAGCGAGTGTTCTTCGAGAACTGCTCCATGGTGCGGCGAAGCGCGGACTGAGCGTCGGAGGTCAACGCGTCGGCCTCGTCGAGAAAGATGATCCGGTAGTTGTAGCCGCCGAAGGAGGTCCGGGCGAAGTCTTTGATCCGCTCCCGGACCACGTCGATCCCTCGCTCGTCGGAGGCGTTTAACTCGAGGAAGTTCTCCTGCCAATCCTCGCCGTAGAGTTGCTTGGCGATGGCCTGGGCGGTTGCCGTCTTCCCGGTCCCTGCCGGGCCGGCGAACAGCAGGTGGGGCAGATCGTCGCGCTCGACGTAACTTTGCACCCGCGAGATGATCGCCTCGTGACCGACCACGCCCTCCAGGCGCTCGGGCCGGTACTTCTCCACCCAGATCTCGTCCCGGCCGGTCGCGTTCGCTGTCATGGTTGCGAGGAGGCCCGTCCCGGCCTTAAACTCCCCGAGGCTCTGTGCCGAGGTGTCACTGTAATTTTATCATCCACCCAACCGTATTTTGAGCATGGTCTCTCAAACCCTGAGTAAACGGCTCGTGGTCCTCGCAGTGGTGGCCCTACTCGTTCTCGCCACCGGTCCGACGGTA
>Ga0207714_1000119_pt1 | contig 49401 bp, 41 predicted proteins | sample PonA232FremontCA_2_FD_187270 | JGI IMG/M metagenome (GOLD analysis project Ga0207714, IMG submission 187270) | Marine sediment microbial community from Fremont, CA, USA - Pond A23 Sediment 2 (SPAdes) | ecosystem: Environmental > Aquatic > Marine > Unclassified | place: USA: Fremont, California... | reverse complement strand
GGATTCGATGCCCGCAGAGAGGACCTCCAGTACCCGATCGTCCGCTCCCTCGGAGAGCGGTTCGAAAAACTCCTCGAAGTTCAAACTGTAAATGATCGTCTGCGGATACCGCTTTTCCCATCCCTTTTCGTGACTCGAGCGAATTATCTCCCGATAATACTCTATAGTCGACTCCGGTGCCATTCCCCCAAGGATTCCAATGGTTTGCATCTAATAATAACTTGCCAGCCAGTCCTATTAACTCTGTGTGTCCACTGGCGACGTTCCCAAAAATTGTGAAAAGTCTGGGAATGCCCACGACCGGTGGTTGTCAGAAGCTATTTGGTGGTTCACGGGAAATTTGAGAGACGACACACCAATGATCATTCTGGATCCAATCGGCACGGCGGAAACGCCGTTTCGATCCCTTTCTGAAGCCCCATCCCAGGGTTTTCTGGAGTCTCACGAGGGAACTATTTCACTCGACTCTCAATTGGAGCTTGCTATCGAAGGCCTATCTGTCGGGCAGTTGATCGACGTCGTTTGGTATGCTGACAGTGCGAATCGATCGCTCCTTCGGGTAAATGACGACACACGAGGGGTCTTTGCCTCCAGATCATCGGATCGTCCGAATCCCGTCTCGATTACTCGCTGTGAGATCACGGCTATCGAGGGCACCGATATTCACGTAAAAGGAGTGGACATGATCGACGGGACACCTATCGTAGACGTCAAACCGGCTTATACGTGCCCAGAACAGGAACAGGCCCAGTCACAGTCGCCTGGGAGCAAAACCGTGTCCCAGTCGGTCGATCTGGATTGAACTGCTTTCAAACCCGCTCCGGGATCGGACCGCCAGTAACCGTGTCCCAGGCGGATGGATCAATCGGGTTCCCTGAAAAGTCCGTGTGTTCCGGGTGGGCCGTAACCACGAGGTATTCCGCCCGATCTTCGAAGTACGTAACGAGATTGTGCAAGTTCTCGTCCGACAACGCTTCCAAACCGTCAAGCAGGAGAAACGGAACCGTCTCGGATACGTCAAAGGCCTCGTAGCCGGCAAGTGCAGCGACGAACCCGAGAATTTCGAGTTCACCTTCACTGAGTGCCTGTAATTCTGCCTCCCGTCCTTCCCTCGCGACGACGAGATCGAAGTTCGCCGTGAGACGAGCCGATTCGAAGCCCGTGTCGAAGGCGTCTACGATTTCCTGCATCGTCTCGTGGAAGGTGTCCCGCATCGATTGCTTTACCGCTGCCTTCCGATCCCGGAGGTCGTTGAGTTCCTCTGCGATCGACGTCCGCCGTTCCTGGAGCTGATCGAGTTGGTAGGCGCTCCGCTGGTGTTTCTCGAGTTCGTCTGTGGCCTCTTCGAGTTCCGATTGGCGAAATTTTAGTTCGCTTTCGATGTCCGTAATCTCCTCGACGGATTCATCGACGGCCTCCCGCAACGATTCGATTCGGTCCTCGAGAGAATCGATCGTCTCTTTCCGATCCGCAAGCCGCTCTTTTTTCTCTTCGAGGCCTCTGCTGAGTTCCTGAATGTCCTCTTCCAGGACCGATTTCCGTTTTTTCTGTTGCTGTTGTTGCTCGTACTTCGTTTCCATCTCGTTCAATTCACTTTTGTTCTCAGTGAGTTTCGACCGATGGACCTGCAAGGCTTCCTGTAACTCCTGGATGTTTGCTTCGACGGCATCCCGTGTCGTCTCCTCCCCACAAATCCAGCAGGAAAACGAATCCGTCTCCAACCCGTGATCGACCGCCGAAATCAACTCTAAACTGTTTTCCTCGAGGATGAGATTATTGGCAGTAAAGAGGGATTCGAGGACTTTGATATCGCTTCTGATCTCGTCTAGTTCGGCCTTTTTCGCTTCGATATCTTGATACTCTACGTCGATCTCCTCGACGGATATCGTCTCCAGTTCGGCTTCGTAGTCCTCGATTTTATCGGCGTAGCGATCGATTGACCGTTCTAACCGGTCCACTTCGGACTGGAGCCGATTCCGTTCGGATCGAGTCTGACTCAACGCCTCCCGTTTGTCGGTGCCGTTCTCACCATCCGCGGGTTCTAGCGCTTCGAGTTGAGATTTGTACTCCTCGATCTGTGTTTCTAGCCGCTCGATCCGCTCTTTGACCTGTGGAATCGCATTTTTACTGTTTTCTGCCTTCGAAATCTCGGTGTCGATCCGATCCCGTTCACTTTTCAGTTCACCGATCTTCTGATCGATGTTTTCGAGGTCTAGCGGTCGTGTGAGTACCGTTTCGAGATTTTCTCCCGCTCGAACCGTCTTCCGAATCGGATTCGACTCTCCAAGACAAGCATATAACTCTGCTTTGGTCTTGGCAGACTCGGATTCCAGAAGCGGTGACCCCTCGACGACCGTCGTCCCATTCGTGTCGATCACTTCCACGTCGGCTCTTAGGCCATCGCCCTTGAGGTTCACAGTCCCCTCATCAGTCCCTTCAGTGACGCTCACTGGCATTCCGAGCGCGGCCTCGATACCGTGGATGAAACTCGTTTTGCCCTGCCAATTGGCCCCGCTGACGACGTTCAGGCCGCGTTCGACAGAAGCCTCCCCCGTTCGAATTCCGCCGATATTTTCGATCGATATTTCGGCAGTCATTGCTCTATCAACCCCGCACTGCCGGTCCCTCGCTCGGTTCGCCAACCGATGGATACGCGAAACCAAGGAGCCGTGTTCGAAACCTGCAGTGTCCAGGGAACAGAGAGTGTCATGATCGTATATTGTAAACGTTATGCGAACAACTTACCGCTTTCGCTCAAAAGGCCCCTAACGGGTGGAAATAACACACCCTAAGTATGTGTCTAAAATTTCGCAAAGACTCGTAATCGATTCCGGAGATTGCCAGTTGATTAGTCCGATAGCCCCGCCAACGAAGTCATTTATCTGTCAATTTTAATTTCCGATTTCGAAGAAGATCACAAATCGCCTCCGATTCCAGCAGTTTTGCTTCGCCGTTCTCCCCGGACCCAGCTTCGACAATTCTGACCCGGAACGCGTCAACAGTTGTTCCACCCTTTGGAACGCGTTCGAGTATGTCGAGACGCTCATTACCATCAATCACCCGATAACTCTCTCCTGCCTCCAAACCGACGACTGGCACGTCACGTGGCCATTCCCACATGAAATCCCGCACGTACTGGTCGAACTTCCACACCAACCGATTGACCCGATCTTTGTCTTCGTCCGTAACTTCATCCGTCGGCGTTGCTTCGAGTCGTCGATCCCAATAATCTATCACGGCCTCCTTGAGGTCGTTTGCCAACTCCCCTTGGACCAGCTTCTGTTCCAGCGGATAATCGATTTCGATCGCGACGAGGACGTGTTGATCGAGCCCCGTAAAGCACTGTGGACAAGAGGTCTCGAAGTCTTCGAAGGAACTCGGCTCCGAGAACGTGAAATGAGCGACTTCAGTATTGCAGTTCGGACACCAGAGAAATCCGACGTTGTCTTTCGGTGTCTCCAGTTCTGCAAGCACCTTCATCCCAGGGACAGCAAAGTCAATATCTCCGTTAGACGGCTCGGAAACGGTTTCTGTCGAGCCAGTGCTCATTCCTGCTTGCTGGCGAACGGCCGCCAACTCGTGGTCTTTCAGCAGTGTCTTGATCACCGAGTCGTGAGAAGAATGATTTTGCTGCTCACGAATTTCATCAAGACGGGCCTTCGTCCAGTCCCGAACCCGTATCGTAGGCATTGCCTATACAGTGTGTGGACAGGGGATAAAAATCGTTGGATTAGTATCAAAATATGGAAGGCTCCTATATCAGAAATAAGTTATTACGATTTTGTAAGGTCCCAAATTGGCCCTGCGAACAGTGGGTCTGGGATCAATATCTACTTTGCTGGATACCAGCACTACGCTACCCACGGGTCTGAGTTCGTTCAAAAAATGTGAAAGCTCCGGGTCGAAACGGCCTTACCGCTCGGGCTGCTCGAAGTCCATCTCGAGACCTGAGGCCGTTTCCGGATCGAGACCGTCACTGAGTTCAGTTCGGCCGGTCCCGACTCCACCGCCCGGAATGACGATATTCAGAATTAGTGCCGCGAAGCCACCGACGATCAGCGCCGATCCCAGGAAGTTCTGCCAGGTTGTCGGCAGGTTCGTCAGAATCTCCGGCCGGAATTGAACCATCAGACCGAGTGCGACCGAAATCGACAGGATCGTGTTGTTCCGATGGTTGAAATCGACGTTCTGCTTGACGAGTTTGAAGCCCGAACCGAAGATCATCGCGAACAAGATGATCGCACCGCCACCCAGGACCGCATCGGGCATCGCAGACACCACCGCCCCGATTTTCGGAATGAAGCCGAGGATCACAAGGATGATTCCCGCCACGTAGGCCACGTAGCGGCTCGCGACGCCAGTGAAGTTCACGAGGCCGACGTTCTGTGAGAACGAGGTGTTCGGCATCGCGTTGAAGATAGCCGCGAAGGCACTCATCACGCCGTCAGCAACGAGGCCACCGCGAAGCTGTTCCCGGGTCGGGGTGCGATCGGTTGCCGCCACGATACCCGAAATGTCGCCGATCGTTTCCATGCTCGTGATCACGTACATGAACGCGATCGTCGCAATGGCACTCGGGTGGAAGCTAATCCCGTACTTCAGCGGGACCGGAATTGTGATCCAACCTGCCTGTGCCACGGCACTGAAATCGACCACTCCCAGTGCAATCCCCGCCAGGTAACCGACGACGATCCCGATGAACACCGAAGCAATTCGCCAGATGCCCTCGAAGAACTGGTTCAGGATTATTGTCACCAGGAACACGAGCCCAGCGAGTCCAAGGTTCAAGAAGCTTGCATACCCCTCAGCTCCGGGGCCCGCGGCCGCGCCAGCCGCGTAGTCGACGCCTGTCGGTATGAGCGACAAGCCAATGAGCATCACCACGACTCCCGTAACGAGCGGCGGGAAGTACTTCCGGAACCGCTGCAGCGAAAATCCAGCGATGATCTCGACTGGTGAGGCCACGAGCGCGGCCCCGAAAATTGCACTTATTCCAAAGGAACTCCCGATCCCGATCATCGGCCCAAGGAATGCGAAGCTCGTTCCCATAACGATCGGCAGCCTCGCACCGACCGGACCGATCGATTGGGTTTGCACGATCGTCGCGATGCCGGCGACGATCAGCGCCATCTGCACCAAAAAGGTCGTTTTACCGGTTGCCAGTCCAAGAGCGCCCGCAACGATCAGCGGCGGTGCGACGTTCCCGAGGAACATCGCGAAAACGTGTTGCAACCCGAGTGGTATCGATTCTCCGATCGGTGGCTTGTCTTCGATATCGTATTCGATATCGGACGGCGTGGAGTGCTCTGCCATGTCTGGTACCCACAATCATTGCTCGTTGGCTACCATTTTAATATTTCCATGTGACCAATTAGATAGAACACAATCGCCGCAGGGCAGTAGTGTTTCTACCGGAAGAAGGCAAAAAACCAGACGAATCTGGGAATGCTGCTTAGTTATCGATTTCCGCCGCAATTTTCTCCGCCGTAATCGGCAAGTCTCGAATCCGAGCGCCAACCGCGCCGTAAATCGCGTTGCTCATCGCGGGTGGAACGACGTTGGTCGGGATCTCGGCGACCGATTTCGCGCCGAACGGGCCAGTTGGTTCGTGGGTCTCCACGAGGATCGATTCGAGTGGCGGCTGGTCCGCAGTCGTCGGCATCCCGTATTGCCGGAAATTGGTCGTCTTTGGTCGCCCGTCCTCGGTGAACTGCATACTGCCCCGCACGGCATATTCGTAGCTCATGTGCATGGCACCCTCGACTTGGCCCTCAGCCAGACTCGGGTTGATGGCCGTCCCACAGTCCACGGCGAAAACCAGTTTATTCACCGTAAACTCACCCGTCTTTTCGTTCACGGTTACGTCAGCGAATTGGGCACCGTAAGGTGGTGGGGACTGGTCAGTACTGTGACTCGCTTGGCCCATGATCTGCTCGCGGCTGTCGTCGCCGTAGATCGATTCGTAACCGACTTCCTCGAAGGTAACCGAGTCCCCTGAATCGGGATCGACGACGGTGCCGTTCGACAGTTCGAGTCTCGCAGCAGGCGCGTCTAACATGTTCGAAGCGACGCCACGAATCGCTTCGGCAGTGTCGGCGGCCGCTTTCTTTACGGCATGCCCGGTCACGTAGGTGGTCGAAGATGCGTACGCTCCGTAGTCGAAGGGTGATATATCGGTATCGGAGGGCTGGACGACGACGTCTTCGGGCGGGACCTCAAGGACCTCGCTCGTTATCTGTGACATGGCTGTGTCCGCACCCGGCCCGGTGTCGACAGCACCAGTCTGAAGGATGAACGAACCGTCCTCGTTCATCTTGATGTGCGCGGCACCTAACTCGTCGCCCGCCACGCCACTGCCCTGCGCAGCCAGTGCGATCCCGATATCTCGGTGGAGGTGGTCAGCCTCCGGCTGTTCAATTTCGCCCCAGCCGATGGCCTCCTTTCCGCGCTCGATAGCCTCTTCGAGACCGCAGGATCGGATGCGACGCACGTGCCCTTCGCCGTCCGAGGTGATCCCCGAAGCCACGTCCAGGTCTCCTTCCTGGACCATGTTTTTCCGCCTGAGTTCGATTGGGTCCATGTCGATGGCCGCAGCCATTTCGTCGACGTGTCCTTCAACGGCGAGGTGCCCCTGCGGTGCCCCGTAGCCACGCATCGCACCCGCAACTGGGAGATTCGTATGGACGGCTTCGAATTCGAAGCGCATGTTCGGGGTGCCTGGATACAGCGGGAGGGGTTTCGTGCCCGCACAGCCCGTGACGGTCATCCCGTGGGGGCCGTACGCGCCGCTGTTGGACAGCGCGTTCATATCCAGGGCTTTGAATTCGCCGTCATCCGTCACGACACCCTTCATCTCGATTTGCATCGGACGACGGAAGCGACCTGCGAAGAACTGCTCACGCCGGGTCGTCGTCACTTGTACCGGCCGTTCGGCGGCTTCCGAGAGGGCCACAGCGATCGGTTCGACGAGCATCGACTGCTTGGCGCCGAACCCGGCGCCGATACGTGGTTTGCTGACTCGGACGTCACGAATCGGGATATCGAAGAGTTGGGCAACCTGTCGGCGGGTATGGTAGGGAACCTGGGTACTCGTAATGACGTGGAGCCGGTCTTTCTCGTCCCGTCGCGAGATTGTCGTGTGTGGCTCCGGAACCAGATGGGACTGATAGGGCATCGTCCATTCAGAGGTCACGACCGTCCAGTCCTCTCGCTCCCGGGCTTTCTCATAAGCCCGTTCGACGTCTCCGATCTCCCCCGAAGCGTGTGACTCGATGTTCCGTTCGTAATCGTTACCAGGGAGTTTGTTCTCCACTTCAGCCGGATCGTGGATCTGGGGTGCCGATGGGTCCTTTGCCTCCTCTGGATCCAAAACGGGCTCGAGTTCCTCGTATTCGACGGATATCTTCCGGACGGCTTCGATTGCCGTCCGCTCGTCGACGGCAGCGACAGCGGCAATCGGGTCCCCCACGTACCTGACCTTCTCACGGAGGACCTGCATGTCATAGGGAGACGGCTCCATGTACGATTGGCCAGCTGACGTGTATCGCTTGTCTGGAACCGTCTCGCTTTCGGGCGTGATGATGGCGTGAACGCCGTCCATCTCCTCGGCGGCACTTGTGTCGATGTCTGTTACGTAGCCGTGTGCTATTTCCGACCGCAGGATCTTCGCGTGTAGGAGGTTAGGAAAGTGTTTCGCGTAGTCCCCGGTGTACTTCGCCTCCCCGGTGACGATCCTTCTGGCGTCGTCTTTTTCGGCCGATTCCGTTATAGAAAACCGCTCCGAGATAGATTTTCTGTTGTCCGCCGCTTCTGGCCACTCGTATGGATGGTCCTCGGATTCGGTATCTTCGATTTCCGGTTCAGGCTCATCCGTTTGGGGTTTACTCATAGGGATTCCACCTCGGCTTCCGATTCGGATATCCCACCGTCCGTGGCCTCTACTGGCATCCGTTCGGCAGCGTCTTCCACGGCATCGATGATTTTCTCGTAGCCGGTACATCGACAGAGGTTATCCGAAAGCGCCTCGCGGATTTCCGGCCGGTCAGGGTTGGGATTCTCTTTGAGAAGTCCCGTCGTCCGCATGATCATCCCAGGAATGCAAAACCCACATTGGAGCGCAGAATTGTCAACGAACGCCTCTTGCACCGGGTGAAGTTCCTCCTGTGTCCCGAGTGCGCCGATCGTCTCTATCTCCGACTCCTCTACGGACTCAACTGGTCGAAGACAAGCTTTCTCCGGTTCGCCATCGATCAAGATCGTACAGAACCCACAGGATCCAGAACGACAGCCCCGCTTTGGCCCAGTATAGCCGTTCTCCCTGAGTACGTCCAGGAGCGGTTCCTCCCCGTCCGCCCGGACCGTCACCGCCTCGTCGTTGATTTGTAATGTGTATTGCATTTGTGAACAATGATCGTACGACTTGGTATCAGGGGAGCAGGCGTTTATTTCTTTTGTGGCATGGCTCAAACGGGTCCCAACAACCCCGAGAAACGTATACGCTCAGTACTAGACCCGCGGCTCGTCGTGGCCTTCGAGAAGTTCGCGGTACCGACGTCCAACGGGTGTATCCCCGTAAATGACCTTCCCAACTGGTTCAGGGAGCCACTCGTTCGAAATTCCGTCGTCGGGCAGATATCGCTCGTAAATCGGCAATCGTTCCCGCAATGGGACCCCAGCGTCGTCCGCGATTGCTTCGAGATTGTCGACGGCCGGCCAGGCGTAATCCGGATTGACGTAATCCTCTGTCACCGGTGACACCCCGCCGAGATCCTCGATTCCGGCGTCCAGGAGTTTCCGTACAGGTGCGAGGTTGGGCGGCACTTGAACGGCTACCTCCTCGGGAAGGGCCTCGTGTGCCATCGCAACGACCCGGCGCATCGTTTCGACGTCGGGGGAGCCACCGTCCCATCGTTCGTTCGGCGAAACCGGCTGGACGATCACTTCCTGAATGTGACCGTACTCCCGCTGTAATTCCGCAATTGCGAGCAAGCTCTCTGCCCGATCTGCCCACGTTTCACCGATCCCAAAGAGGATCCCAGTCGTGAATGGGATCTTGAGTTCGCCAGCGTGCTGAATCGTTGCTAATCGCTGCCCAGGTACCTTCCTGCGCGAGCCCGCGTGGGCTTTCACTTCGGCCGTCGTTTCGAGCATGACGCCCATGCTTGCCATCACGTCAGCCACCTGTTCCATCTGCTCACGAGTCTGATCGCCAGGATTGCCGTGTGGAAGCAAGCCCTCCTCGAGGGCGATCTCGCTGGCTTCCCGCAGATACGAATGGATAGAGTCGTGGCCCAAGGCGTCTAGTTCCTCGTACAGGCCCTCGTATCGATCGTCCGGATCGTCACCCAGGGTGAATAGGGCCTCCGTACACCCCACCTCGACGGCCTCTCGAACCTCCTCTCTGATCTCCGCGGGCTCCATGAGCGTTTCCTGCCCAGGCGGATCGTAAAACGTGCAGTAGGTGCACGTATACCGGCACGCAGTGGTCAGTGGTAGAAAGACGTTGCGCGCGTAGGTCAACTCCGACGCGAGTTGCCCATCGGCTGCTTCGACGGACAGCAACCCCTCGATCTCGTCATCGGAGATCTGCACATCCACGTCATATTCCTGGGCGCCGGGAATCACGGCCGTTCATACCGTCTGGGTGCTGTTAATCATTTCCCCTCTCAACCTGTATGGGACGTGTTGGCCCACTGTACGGGGGTTTACACTGGTTTCGATACGCTTATGAAACACGCATGAATCGATCTAGGTGAGAGTTATGAGTTTGACAACCGACCAGCGAGAGGCCATCGACGAATGGGTTTCTGATCACCAAGAAGACCTGATTTCTTTCCTGCAGGACATCGTCGGTCTCCACTCGGCAACGACTATCGGCGAGGACGAAGAGGAAGTCGCCAAGCGCATCCTCGAAGAGATGGAAGAGCTCGGCTACGACGACGCGTTTATCGACGATTTCGGTAACGTTCACGGCGTCGTCGAAGGCGAGTCCGACGAAGCGGTCATGTTCAACTCCCACATCGACACGGTCGGCCCGAGCGACCTCGACCAGTGGGACTGGGACCCCTACGAGGCCGAAATCGAGGACGGCAAGATGTACGGCCTGGGTACCTCCGACATGAAGTGCGCCATGGCCGCCATGGTGTACGGCGGTGCGGCCCTGGTCGACCTCGACATTACGCCCGAGCACGACGTCTACATCACGGGCGAGCTGATGGAGGAGACCCGCGAGGGCCACTCCATGAAGTACGTCTTCGAAGAGATGGACATCGACTGGCACGCAGTCGTCATCGGTGAAGCCTCGGAAATGCGCGTGAAGCGCGGCCACCGTGGCCGGAGCGAGTGGCGCATCGAACTGGACGGCAAGTCCAGCCACGCCTCCGCTCCCGAACGCGGGATCAACCCGCTGTACCACGCCTCCAAGGTCCTTGAGCGGATCGAGGAACTCAACGAGGAGACTGCGGACCACGACTTCCTCGGAAAGGGCACCATCGTCGCCTCGAACCTCGAGGTTCAGACGCCGTCGAACAACGCAGTGCCGGCCGCGGCGACCATCTACATCGACCGCCGGCACACCCTGGGCGAGGACGAGGACACGGTCCGGAACGAACTGCAGGACGCCATCGACGCCGCCATCGAGGAGTACGGCGACGACGTGGACGCGGCCATCGAGATGCAGACGTACAACACCCCCTCCTGGACCGGCTACGAACTCGAATCCCGGAAGTACATGCCGACCTGGCTCCTCGAAGAGGACCACTGGCTCGTCCAGGACACGAAAGCGGTCGTCGACGACGTGCTCCAGAAGGACACCGAGGTCACGAAGTGGACCTTCTCCACCTCCGGCAACTACACGATGGGTATCGCGGAAGTCCCGACCATCGGCTTCGGTCCCTCGGAAGAAGAGTGGGCCCACATGGCCAACGAGCGGGTCACTGTTGAGAACGTCGTGAAGGCAGCGAGCGTCTACGCTGGTCTCGGCAGCGAACTCTAAGCGAGCGGAAGTTTTTGCGAAGCGGCCGTTCTATTTTTTGCCATCGACGGTCAGCAATGTCGCCAATACTAATCGTTATAGGAATCCACTTCACATGTTACGGTGATGCACTTGGGAGTCATCGTCGAAACCAACGACGCTGAGCAGGTTTGGAACGGGTTCAGACTCGCCAACAAGGCGCTTGGGAAGGACCATGATGTCGATGCGTTTCTGTTGGGCGACGGCGTGGAAGCCCCCGAACTGGAATCCGAGAAGTACAATCCATCGGGAGTGCTCAGGAAGTTCGAGGCAGAAGGCGGTGAATTGTTCGCCTGCGGCACCTGTATGGATTCACGAGAAATCGAGCCCTCGGACCTTCGCCCCCGGTCGACGATGGGGGATCTCCTCGAAATCGTCGAGCAAACGGACAAAACGATAACTATCGGCTGATTTATTAGTCGCTCAGGGCCGTCGAATCAGTTTCCTTCCGCCGTTCGCCACGAAGGAGCGGCGTGAAATCCGCATGGGGTCCGAGTGCCGGCCCCGGACGTCCATTGGCTGAATCGATGCGACGGCGGATATCATAATCCGTCGATCGCTCAACAGGGACCCGGTCGATCGATTCGATGAGATCGACGAGTTCCGCAAAGGACCGGAATTCGCCATGGCCCCCACCGGCACGTTTCGTGATTTCTTCCGAGAGGATGGTGCCCATGAAGTCGTCCGCCCCGGCATTGAGCAATTCCAGCCCGCGTTCGTTTCCGAACTTCACCCAGGAGGATTGAATGTGATCGATGTTGTCGAGGAAGAGCCGCGAAACCGCGATCATCAACGTGTCTTCTTCCGGGGTCGCCCCGCCGTCGACCATGCCCCGATCGGACAGCGTCGTATTTTCGTGGATGAAAGACAGGGGAACGAACTCCGTGATCGAGCCCGTCCGGTCCTGAAGGTCTCGCACACGTTCCATGTGCATGACCCGGTGGGCCTCGTTTTCGACGTGCCCGTACATGATCGTCGCCGTCATCGGGAGGCCGGCCTTGGCGGCCCCTTCCATCGCTTCGATCCACGTTCCGGTATCTATTTTTCCGGGGCAGATTACGTCCCGGACCTCGTCGACGAGTATTTCAGCTGCGGTCCCAGGGACCGAATCGAGGCCGGCCGCCTGGAGTTTTTCGTACACAGTTTGGAAGTCCCAGTCGGTCCCCCGGGCGGCGTGGTGAGCCTCCTCCGGCGTCATCGAATGGATGTGAACCCCGTCGATGGACATCGCTTCGAGTTGCTCGGCGTAGCTCCCGGGATTCTTTTCGTACTGGTCGGGGGGTTTGTATTCGACGTGGTCCGTGGCCTCGAGTATTTCTCGATGTTCGTCATCGAGGGTCAGGGTCGGATGAAGCCCACTGACGGAGGTTACCTCGTAGATCCCGCGGTCCACTGCGTCGGCGACGATAGACCTGGATTCCTCGGGGGTTTTCGTAAAGCCACGCGGCTTCTCCTCAGTTCCGATCTCGAAAGTGTGGGCGTTGTCCCGGTAGTTGCAGAAAAGACAACCCGTCCCACACGCCGAGGTGACGTTGTTGTTCAGGTTAGCGACGATGGTGACTTCCTCGCCCACGACCTCACGGCGACGGTCGTCGGCCGCCTCGACCACTGCTTCCATCCGTTCCCTGTCGATGCCCTCGCTTTCTGTTCCTGTCGTCAGAAGTTCGATGCCGTCATCGACGGTTAACCGCTCCCCGGCTCGCGCCTTCGCCAAGGCGTTCTCGAAGGATTGGTCTGTCTCGGGTTGATGGGCGAAGTCATACTCCCCCCTGGGGACCCCCGTCTGTGTACGAAACGCATCGGCCATACCCAATGCTCACGCGTTAGACCCCCTTAAAACGTGGTCATCCGACCCTCTATAAATCGGCGATAAAAGAGGACCCAGTTTCGCTTACTCGTACAGCGGGTACTCGTCGGTCAGCTCGTCGACTTCCGCGGCGACCTCCGCAATGACGTCATCGTCGTCGATGTTGTCGAGGACGCGACCGATCAGTTGACCAACCTGCCGCATGTCGTCTTCTTCGAAGCCACGGGTCGTGAGACCGGGCGAACCGATACGAATGCCCGAGGGGTTCTTCGCGGAGCGGGTCTCGCCCGGCACCGTGTTGGCGTTCAGGACGATGTCGGCCGCTTCGAGGGCGTCGGCCGCTTCGTTGCCCGTGACGTCCGGATGGGACTCCCGAAGGTCCACGAGGATGAGGTGGTTGTCGGTACCCCCGGAGACCAGCTTGAAGCCCTGCTCTTTCATGCTCTCGCCAAGCGCCTTCGCGTTGGCGACGGTCTGCTCCATGTACTCGTCGAACTCGGGCGTCAGCGCTTCACCGAAGCCGACGGCCTTGCCGGCGATGTTGTGCATGAGGGGGCCGCCCTGAATACCCGGGAAGACGGTCTTGTCGATGAGGTCGGCGTGTTCCTCGTCTGTGAGGATCATGCCACCGCGCCCGGACCGGATCGTCTTGTGCGTCGAGCCAGTCGCGAAGTCCGCGATTCCGACCGGGTTCGGGTGTTCGCCAGCGGCAATCAGGCCGGTGATGTGGGCCATGTCCGCGAGGTGGTACGCGCCGACGTCGTCGGCGGCCGCCTGGACGCGTTCCCAGTCGACGACGCGGGGGTAGGCCGAGAAGCCGGAAATGATGATGTCCGGTTCGAATTCGTGTGCTTTCTCTTCCAGCATGTCGTAGTCGACCCGGCCCGTTTCGGGATCGATTTCGTAGTTTTCCACGTCGTAGAGGGTACCCGAGAAGTTGACGGGATGGCCGTGGCTGAGGTGGCCACCGTGGTTGAGTTCCAGGGACAGGATCTTGTCGCCCGGCTCCAGGACGCTCATCAGAACGGCCATATTGGCCTGGGTCCCGCTGTGTGGCTGCACGTTTGCGTGGTCCGCGCCGAAGAGTTCCTTGGCGCGGTCGATCGCGAGTTGTTCGATTTCGTCGACGTTCTCACAGCCGCCGTAGTAACGGGCGCCCGGATAGCCTTCGGCGTACTTGTTCGTGAGGGCACTGCCCTGGGCCGAGATGACTGCCTCCGAGACTGCGTTCTCGCTGGCGATCATCATCAGTGTGTCTTCCTGTCGGTCCGTTTCGTCCTGGAGTGCTTCGGCAACGTCCGGATCTACGTCAGTTACAGGGTCGAAGTTCATACACGTTGGAGTAAGGGACACCCCACTGTAATTCTATTGGAAACGATGGGAGATTCGTTGCAATAGACGCCGGTAGTAATCCGAGGTGCCCCACAGAACAACAACGATTCGACAACAATCTACCAAAAAAGTCTCAAATTTAGTCCACTCGGTCCGAAGTATAGGGTCAGATTTCCGTCTCCTTGTGGTGTTTTTCACAGACATAGCCACGGTCGACGGCGACCACCAGCGGGACTGAGGCCTCACATTGATTACATTGTAACTGCACGTCGATCGAAACGCCGGCGTCGGCTGCGCCATTGACTCGACCTTTCGATCCGAGCGAATCCACTGCCTCCTCGATTTTCGTTGCGGCCTGTGAGCGAGCGATTTCGATGCTGTTTCGCTCCCAATCGGTCCTCGCGACTCGGTTCTTTTCCCCTTCGAGACACTCAGTGAGGTGCACGCGCATCGTGCTCCACGAAATCATGTCCGAGCGAACCGCTTCTGGATCGATCCCGACTTCCGCGAGTTCGTCCTCGAGATCCAGTTTCTGCAGTTCGTCGTCGCCGGTCAGTATAGCGAACTCGGCGTCGAGTTGTGTGTCGCTAACCCGGCGACCGGCCCGCTCGTAGGCCTGTTCGAGCACTCGCTTGTTGAACCACTCCGTTAACGTTCGATAGCCGTGTTCGGAGAAGCCCTCGCTGCCCTGCCATCGGTTCAGCAAGGCGTCGTCCTGGGAACCGGTCCCCGGGCGGTCCGAAAGGTCGTACTGGTCGGCGACGCGGTCGAGCTTGCAACAATAGTCGTTTGTCATTGGTTTGGCGGCATCTCGGGGTCGGCCGTGGAGTCGTCGTACACCGAATATACAGCCTAAGGGTGTATTAAAATTACTCACTCGCGCCCTCACCGATCTGAGATAGGTAAGCCGAAACTAGAAATTTCGGTAGTAAAAGCGTATATCTCCGGTTTACAGCCGCTCCCAGAGTTTCTCGCTCTCCTCGCCGACTTCTTCCAGGTCTTCCTCGGAGACGCCTTTGACGCCCTCGCCTTCCTCGTAGACGACCTCGCCGCCGACGATGGTCTTCTTGACGTTGGCTTGGCTTGCCGCATTCACGATGTAGTAGGGCGCACTGCCCGGCAGGACGGGGTTGGGGCCGAGGTCGAGGACCGCGAAGTCGCCCTTCTTGCCGACCTCGATGCTACCGACGTCGTCTTCCATGCCCAGAACCGCTGCGCTGCCGTTAGTGGCCCATTCGAGGGCCTTGGCAGCGTCGAACCCGCTCGGATTGGTCTTCTTGAGTTTGTGGATGCCGACTGCGGTGCGCATCGTCTCGAACATGTCGGGATCCCAGCCGTCGTCCCCGATACCGATGGTCAGGCCCTTCTCCTCCATCGTCTCGACGTCGGCGATGCCGACGGCGTTGTTCGTGTTGGAGTAGGGGTTGTGTGCGAGGCCGACGTCGTGCTCGGCGAGGACCTCGATCTCGTCCTCGGTTGCGTGGACGCCGTGGGCCGCGATGATATTCGCGTCGAAAAAGCCCATGTCCTCGAGGGCGTGGACCGGGCGCTTGCCGTACTTCTTGATGGACTCGTGAACGTCGACGAGACCCTCTTCCAGGTGGATCTGGATCGGGCGGTCGTCACGAACCGCGCGGTCGACGGTGTCCCCGACTGTCTCTTCCGTGTTCGTGAACAGCGTGTGGAGGCAGTAGTGACCCTCGATGTTCTCGTAGTCGTCCTCCTCCTCGTTGATGAACCGATCGTTCTCGTCGATGCCAGCGGTGGCCTCTTCGATGGAATTGCGCGCGGTAGTCTCGAAGGAGAGCATCGCACGGATCGGCATCTGACTCACACCCTCAGCGACGGACTTGAGACCGCCGGGAAGCGTGTTCGGCCCGGAGTAGTTGTCACAGAACGTCGTCACGCCGCCCTCCAGCATTTCCTTGACGGACGCGACAGCGGAGGTCCGGGCCGTCTCCTTCGTGAAGGCCTCGTCGACCCGCCACCAGATGTCGGTGAGGTTCTCGTAGAAGCTCTGCGGGCTCACGTCCAGGGGGGCTCCCCGAATCGGCAGGGAGTACATGTGAGTGTGAGCGTTCACGAGTCCCGGAATCACGACCTTGTCAGACGCGTCGACTACGTCCTCGCCGGAAGCGAAGCCGTCGTTGATTTCTACGATCTCGCCGTCCTCGACGACGACGTGTACGTCCTCCAGAACGTCGGAGGACTCGTTCATGGTTACGAGTGTGCCTGCGTTTAGCTCCATGCAAAGATGTGTAGCGCCGGAGCTTTTATAAATGTGTTCGGTTTGGTTGCGAACCGGTCCCACAGAATTCCAGTAAGCTAAGCTTACGCGAGTTGGGAGTCCGTATCCAGTATTGGTTTCGGAGTTAGCTGGTACCATAGCATCTCGATTATCTCTCCAGGCAAGCGTTTTTGGTGGCGGATAACGCACGTGAAGATATGGTTGATCTCCTCATCGAAGACGTGAACATCGCCAGCCCGAGTGGCGTCGAACGCGGTTCGGTCGCGATCGAGGGCGGGGAATTCTCGGCTGTCGGAGCGGATATCGACGTTACGGCTTCCGACGCCGATCGAGTGATCGACGGCGAGGGGCGCTACGCACTTCCCGGGGTCGTCGACGTGCACAATCACATGCATGACGACGAGCTGTTTCCGGAGGGAATCGACTTCGCCTCCCAGAGTCAAAGCGCACTGGCTGGAGGTGTCACCTCGGTGGTCATGCTGCCCACCCAGACTCCAAAAGACACGCCCGAGCGAATTCGGGAGTGGCGGGAGACACTCGAAGAGCTCGCCCACATCGATTTCGGCCTGATCGCGGGAAATATCCAGGATCCCCAGGTCGACGTCGAAGGGATCATGGCCGAGGGCGTTCCTGACTTCAAGACCTTCACTGCCGAGCCGTACCAGATGGAGGACAGCGGCATCGTCACGTTCATGGAAAGAGTCGGAGAGGCCGGCGGAAAGGTACGGGTCCACAGCGAAAACCAGGGTATTCTAGATCACGCCAGGGAAAACATCGATTCGGACGACCCGGCCGTGTACCCGAAAACTGGCCCCCTGGAAGCCGAACTCGATGCCGTCAGTCGGGTGGGCTTTTTCGGCGAGTACACGGACTGTCCAGTGCATCCGGTTCACATCTCGAGTGGCTCGGGGGTTAGAGAGGCTGAGCGGTTCAAAAGTCGTGCGAAAACGCCGATCACGATCGAAAGCTGTCCGCATTACCTCGCCTTCTCGGAGGACGATGCAGAGGAATTGGGCCCCTTCCTCAAAGTCAACCCGGGGCTCAAATCAGAGGAGGAAGTAGAGCGACTCTGGACCGCCGTCGAGGATGGAACCGTCGATCTGATGGCCAGCGAGCATTTCCCGACCTACAAAGAAGAGCGGGAGAAAGGATGGGACGATATCTGGGAGCCCTACGCCGGCCTTCCGGGTATCGAGACCATGCTCGAGTTCCTGATCAGCGAAGGCGTTCACGAGGAACGCATTACCTGGGAGCGGCTCGTCGAACTGGTGTCGGCCCGACCGGCGCGCGAGTCTGGGATCTATCCCCGAAAAGGAGCCATCCGCGTAGGTTCGGACGCGGATCTCGTCCTGATCGAAGACGAGGACTACACGGTCTCGGCGGATGAATTAGCCTTCAACGGCGGGTGGACGCCCTACGAAGGCATGGAATGGAGCGCAAAAGTGAAGACAGTCGTCCGTGGCGGCGAGGTTGCTGCCGAGGATCACGTCGTCGATTCCGAACCGGGCGTCGGTGAGTTCATCCCACGAGGTCCGAAAGCCGACCGCTTCTAACCTACAGGTCGCTTTTCACGTCGACGTCCCGGAGAACCCCCCGATCCTCAGTGTCCAAGACGAGGACGTCTGAACTGGATCTGAGGACCGGTCGCCCTCCTGTGTCACCAGTAACCTCCGAGAGCGCGGCATACGTTTCGCTACCGAAGATCGTCGGATTGCCGCGTTTGCCCTCGTAGGCTGGCGCAACGATCTCACCCCTGTTTTCGAGATACGCCTGGACGACCAGATCGACGGTGTCCGCCGTGACGAAAGGCATGTCTCCGAGGCCGAAGACTGTCGCGTCCCACCCTCGCTCTCGGGCCGCTTCCACCCCAAGGCGAAGCGAAGAGCTCTGGCCCTCCTCGTAGTCGTCGTTTCGCACAATCGTCACGTCGAGGTCGGAGAGCGCCTCGCGGACCTCCGCTTCCTTATGACCGACTATCACCACCGTTTCGTCGACACAACTTGCCACGAAGGGAGCGACCGCCTGTTTGATGAGCGGCTCACCGTCGACGGTTTCGAGCAATTTGTACGGCCCTTCGTAACGCGTTCCCTCCCCTGCAGCCAGGACGGCTGCACCAACGTTTGTCTGTGGCTCCGGATGACGGCGGCTAAGCTCGCTTGCGTCCAGGGTCGTCGAATCAATCGAGCCGCCGTCAGCGATCCGTTGAGTGGAACTATTCGCCGCCCGGTCGCCGGTTCGTGGGTGGGATTGCATCGTCATTCCAGACTATCGTAGGGCACCATTGTAACTTGTTCCCCTGCCGCAATGGGCTCGGACGCGAGAAGCGCGCCGTCGGCCCGGGCCACCCGGGTAACTGCCGAAAGCGCACTCGACTTGAAAACGTTCCCGTAGATCGAGAGGTCCGAGGCCTCGTGGCCCAACGGAACAACCTCACCCGAGGAGATGGTTGCGGGGATGGCATACGTGAAATCAGGATTTGGAACCCCGACATCCACCATACTCTGTCCTTCAAGGGTTGGGAGCCGCGATTCACCCGTAAAGAACGGTCGTAAGAGAAAGGCCGTGATCGTGTACGCGGCAAACGGTTTGCCCGGGATTGCAAAGGCCACTGCCGAGTCCAGGCTCGCTACGCCGAGGGACTTGCCGGGGCGAAACTGCACACCGTGGAACTGAATCGATCCAAGCGTTTCGAGGGCTTCGAGGACGTAATCTTTCGCTCCGCGACTGGTTCCGCCGGTCGTCACGACCACGTCGTACTCGCTTTCCATGGTCCGAATCCTCTCCTCGACGATGGCCGGATCGTCAGGGACGGCACCTTCGTACGTGGCATTGGCCCCCCAGGAATCGAACAGTTCGAGGAGCATATTCGAATCTCGGTCTTTCCGGGGATTCTCCGCGATTTCGGTCCCGGTCGCGAGAACACCCACTTTGAACGATCGATAAACCGGGACGGCATCGATATCCAAATCGTCGAGTAGAACAGCGTCTCTGGCAGCGAGGCGATCGCCCGGCTCGTACAGTTTTTGCCCTTCAGTTACGTTGCTCCCCTGGCGGTAGGCGTACTCACCCGGTTCGACGCTCGGCCCACGGAGTCTTCCGTCCTCGATTTCTGCCTCTTCGGACCGAATAACTGCGTTGGCCGTTGCTGGTAGCGGGGCTCCAGTCGTAATCTCGACGGCGGCTTCGGCCGAAACCTCCGGCGGTTCGTCCTCCGGATAGACGGCCTCCGTGACTGAGACGGGGTACTCCGCGTTTGCATCGACTGCATACCCGTCCATCATTGCCCGATCGTAGGCCGGGCGATCGGTCGCCGCGACAATGGGTTCCGCAACAGTTCGATGTCTGATACCTGTCCCGGGAGCAACCCGTTCGGTCGGTAGTGAGTCGATCAGATCCTCCCGCAAGGCCTGAATGTGCTCGATTGCGGTCAGTCGCGTGACGTACGTGGGATACCCGCCGGCCATACACCCACCAAGCCCTTCAGCCGTCAAACACCTTTTCCCGCCGTCGGCGAGACGGCAAATTTAGGTTTCGGGGGAGGCAAGCAGTTTCCATGGGAATGGAGCATGTTGAAGCGTACCGCTGTATCGACTGTGGAGAGGAGTACGAACCCGAGGGGATCATGTACACCTGTCCGAACCACGAGGATCCAATGGAGGGCCTTCTCGACGTCGTCTATGACTACGACGCCATCGCCGAGGACTTCGACGGGAAAGCCGACGGCGACATTCCGGACCTCTGGAAATACCGACCGTTCCTCCCGATCGCCGAGGACGCCGAGCCGGTCACGCTCGGGGAAGGTGGCACTGACCTCATCGCGGCGCCCCGACTGAGCGAGGACATCGGCGTCGAAATCAGCGTCAAAGACGACAGTCGCAATCCGACGGCCAGCTTCAAAGACCGTGCGACGACTGTGTCGGTGACGAAGGCCAAACACCACGACCACGACGTGGTAACGTGTGCCTCGACCGGCAACGCAGCCGCGTCGTTGGCCGGCTACGCTGCCCGTGGCGGCCTCACCGCCCGTATTTTCGTTCCCGAATCTGCGCCGGAAGGCAAGCTGGCCCAGCCGCTCGTGTACGGGGCCGACGTGATCCAGGTCCAAGGGACCTATCCAGAAGCTGGGCAACTGAGCCTCGAAGTCACCGAGAAGTACGGCTGGTACAACCGGAACGCGGCCTTCAATCCCTTCCAGGTCGAGGGAAAGCGCACCGCTGGGCTCGAAATCGCCGAGCAGACCCAGGGCGACGTCCCGGACTGGGTCGTCGTGTCCGTCGGAGACGGGTGTACCATCGCTGGTGTCTGGAAAGGCCTCAAAGAGTTCGAAAAGCTCGGCTACATCGACGAGACGCCGAAGATGCTTGGCGTGCAGGCTGAAGGGGCGCCGGTCATTCACGAAGCCTTCCACGGCGAAGAAAGCCTGGACGAGAAGGCAAAGACCCTCGCCGACAGCATCGCCGTTGCCGCACCGGCCAACCTGAAGAAAGCGGTCAACGCGATGGAGGAAAGCGACGGGAACTCCGTCGCAGTGTCCGACGAAGAGATCCTCGACGGCGAACTCAAGCTTGGAAGCACTGAAGGGCTCTTCGTCGAGCCCGCCGCCGCAGCGATCGTGGCCGGCGTCGAAAAGGCCGTGGAGAAAGACATCATCGAGGAGGGCGAGTCTGCAGTGGTCGTCTCCAGTGGCTACGGGCTCAAGGACCTCGACAACGCGAAGAACGCGGGTCGAGAACCTTACTCCCTGCCGCCGGATATCGAGGAGATCGACGCCGTCTTCGGCGACGAAGAATAAACTACCGGCCCGGTTTTTCAGCTGCCTTTCTTTCTCCAGTCGTCTCACGTGTGCCACTATCAGTTCAAGAGTCACTGCTGGGTGGCGTTCGAAAACAGAAGTAGAAAAATCGTGCCGTCAGAAACCGCTTAGAATCTCCGTTACTCGATCATCCGCCAGCCGTCCTGGTACTGGTCCAGGAGCTTCTCCGAGCGCTCGTCGATCGGGTGGTCGCGGTCGGGGACCTCGACCTCGTAGTCCGGCTCGAAGAGGCGGGTGGAGAAGTACCGTTCGCCAACGTCACAGACGACCGTAACGACGGTGTCGACTTCGTCACGCTGCTCGAGAACCTTCTTCGCACCAGCCAGGTTGGCACCGCTGGAAATGCCGGCGAAGATACCCTCGTTCTTGGGGTACCAGTCGGCCATTTCCAGGGCCTCCTCGCTTTCGACACGGACGATGCCTTCGAAGAGGGCCGGGTCGAGGTTCTTCGGGATGAAACCGTCACCGATGCCTTCGATCTCGTGAGCGCCCCACTTGCCTTCGGCGAGCAGCGGCGCCTCGTACGGCTCGAGCGGGTAGATTTCGGTCGCGTCTTCGCCGTATTCCTCTTCGATGTGCTTCGCGATGCCGGTGATCGTGCCACCGGTACCCTGGCCGTGGACGACAGCGTCCGGCGCGCCACCGAGCTGGTCGGTGATCTCCGGGCCAGTCGTCTTCTTGTGGGCCGCGACGTTGTCCGAGTTGCTGAACTGGTCGGGGAACCAGTACTTGCCGGGGTTCTCCTCGATCATTTCCTCGGCCTTGTCCTGCGCGAGGTCGACGTCGGACTCGGCGCCCGGCGTCTCGATGAGGTTGCCACCGTAGACACGGATCAGCTTCTTGCGCTCTTCACTCATGCCCTCGGGCATCACGATGTTGACGTCGTAGCCCAGGCGGGTGCCGACGAACGTACACGCGATACCGGCGTTGCCGGTCGAGGTCTCGAGGATTTCCTTGTCGTCTGTGAGGTCGCCACGCTTCTCGGCCTGCGTGATCATCTCGTAGTAGACCCGGTCCTTGAGACTGTTGGACGGGTTGAACGATTCCCACTTGGCGTAAATCGTCCCGTCGAGACCCTCGCTTGCGGTGGTCAGTTCGACGAGCGGCGTGTTGCCGATAGTTTCGAAAACGTCCGACGCAGCACTGCTGTTACGGTCCCATTCAGGAGCCATACACGAGCATAGTGGTGGGGGCCACTTATACCTTGAGTAATTCGCTCGGGAGCGGGGCTGAGAGTGGCTTGTGACCGGTTCTCACTACCAGTAGAAAATCATGTACAACCGGAAGAAAATATAAAAAACGGGACTACTGCCGCCTTAGAGGTAACCGTCGGCCAGCTCGTCGATGAGGAGTTCGACGTCGTCACCGAGCTGGTAAATAATCGGGGCGTCGGCACCGGACTCGACGTAGCCGGCGACCTGTTCGCGAACCTGCTCGGGCGTGCCACTCGCGGTCAGCTTGCGGACGACGTCGTCCGGGACGAGTTCCATGCCCTTCTGAATGTCTTCGTGGTCGGCCGGCCAGCCACCGATGGCGTCGCCGACGTCGTCGATGAGGTCCTGGCTGACACCGCTGGCCTTCATGATGTGGGGCTGCTGGCCCAGGTACTGCGTGATGAGTTCCCGGGCGTCGTCGAGGGCCTTCTGCTCGTCGTGGTCCATGGACGCGACGACGAGCTGCGGGCGGTCGACGTCGTCAAGTGAACGACCAGCCTTCTCGGCACCCTTCTCGATGGCTTCGATGGCCTTGTCGTTGTATTCCGGGCTGACGAGGTAGTTCATCACGACACCGTCAGCGTACTCGCCGGACATCTCCAGGGCCTTGAAGCCAGTGGCACCGACGTATACGTCGACCGTGCGCGGGCCGGAGTCGCCGTGGACGACGTCCAGTTCGACGTCCGTCAGGTCGACGAATTCGCCGTCGTAGGTGACGTTCTCCATGTCCAGAAGCTGGTGAAGCGCTTCGACCCACTCCCGCATCGCGAGCAGGGGTCGCTCGCGGTTGCAGCCGACTTTGGAGGCGAGGGGCTCCCACCAGGCACCGATACCGAGTTCGATGCGGTCGGGGCCGGCGAGTTCTTCGAGCGTGCTCGCGGTCTGGGCCGTCAGCGCGACGTTACGCGTCCAGACGTTGATGACGCCGGTACCGAGTTTGATCTCGTCCGTGGCCGAGGCGTAGGCTCCAAGCGGGGAGATAGCGTCGCGTGCGAGGCGAGATTCAGCTTGCCAAATTTCGTCAAAACCTTGCTCCTCTGCGTACTGGGCGATTTCGACGTTCCGGCTGAGGGGGCGTTTGTCCTGAAGGTACAGTCCGATACGGTCTCCGCGAGTACTTCCGCTCATGATACCATTGTTGTATAAATTTGGTTTTAACAAAAAGCTATGGGTCCAACTCCCCTTTGGTAACGTCTCACGCGATCTCGCTTCGGAAACTAATGGGGCCGGAAAAGGGCCAGCCGTCCGATTCAACCTATTTGAAGATTCTCGGTCGGTGGCACAAGTTTTATTCCCCGGTTGGGTCTTCCTCTAGATGCCAATCCCCATTGGCGGTTGTGTAAATACATGAAATCAGACCTCCGCGGAAAAGACATGGTTACGGTGCAGGAATGGACAAAAGAAGAACTCGAATCTACTCTCGACGTCGCTGACCACCTCAAGCGAGAGTGGGCCCGGGAAGAATGGGACCACTACGACTCGCTGACTGGTCGCTCTCTGTTCATGCTCTTCTATAACACGAGTACGCGTACGCGTAACTCGTTCGAAGCAGGGATCAACCAGCTCGGTGGCTACCCGCACATCATGACTCCCGATCAGCTCCAGTTGGAGCACGGCGAGTCTGCCCGTGCGACCTCGAAGATTCTCTCCCGCTACGGTCACGGGTTCGCCGTCCGCGTTCTGGGCGCAGCCGTCGACTTCGAGTACCCCAAAGGGACCGAAATCGTTCGGGAATACCAGGAGGGGGCCGACGTACCGATCTTCAACATGCAGTGTGACAAGTACCACCCCTTCCAGACGATGGCGGACCTCCAGACCGTCCGGGAGAAGAAGAACAAGATCGAGGACCTGAACTTCACGATCTCCTACGCGTACGCGCCGGAAGTCCGTCGCCCGGCCAGCGTTCCCCACTCCTCGATCATGGGCTTCTCGAAGATGGGCGCCAACGTCACCCTGGCTCACCCCGAGGGTGTCGAACTGGACCCCGAAATTATCGACCACGCAGAGAACAACTCCGACAAGTACGGCGGCGACTTCGACATCGTCCACGACATGGAAGAAGGCTTCGAGGACGCCGACGTCGTTTACCCCAAGCACTGGGTCTCGACGAAGGTCGGCGAGCGCGGTGTCGAGGAAGAGAAGGAGATCCACGACCAGAACCAGGACTGGATCGCGGACGAAGAGATGATGTCGAACGCGAAGGACGACGCCATCTACATGCACCCGCTGCCGGCCAAGCGTGGCTACGAGGCGACCGAGGAAGTCATGGAAGGCCCGCAGAGTGTCATCTACGACCAGGCCGAGAACCGGCTGCACGCACAGAAGGGCGTCATGGCACTCACGATGGGCGGACGAGGATTCTAAGCCGATGACAGACGCCGAGGATTCCGAAGATCTGGTCGAACCACCGACGCCGACCGAACCGAATCCGGAGTTCGACCTGGACGAGGAAGCCCCGGACTTCTGGGACCGCGACCGTGACAAGCCCCTCTGTATGATCGCGCTGGGCGGGAACGCGATTTCCCCACCGGACAGCGATGGTACGTTCGAGGAGCAAATGTCGGCGGTCGAAAACACGGCCAAGCAGATCGTCGACGTGATGAAATCGGGTTACAAGGTCGTGCTGACCCACGGCAATGGCCCGCAGGTCGGGTCGCTGCTGCTCCAGCAGGAACAGGGCACACCGCCGGCCCAGCCCCTCGAGGTCTGTGGCGCGATGTCACAGGGCCAGATCGGATACATGTTCTCCCAGCAGATGTATCGTCAGTTGGAGACCAACTGGAAGCACGTCCCAGTGGCCTCCATCATCACGCAGACGATCATCGACCCCGAGGATCCCGCCTTCGACAATCCGACCAAGCCGGTCGGTCCCTTCTATCCGGAAGAGAAAGTCGAAGAACTGCGTGAGCAGGGGATGACCATCAAGAAGGTCCGGGATACCGGCGACCGCGACTATCGCCGTGTCGTTCCGTCCCCGGAGCCCCAGGGCATCGTCGAGGAAACGCCGGTCAAACGGCTGATTGGCAAGCGCGATCTGGTGATCACCGGTGGCGGTGGCGGCGTTCCCGTCTCCCGTAAGGAAGGCTACATCGACGGCCACGATGCGGTCATCGACAAGGACCTTCTCGCAAACGTCGTCGGCCACCGACTGGACGCCGATTACCTGCTGATCATTACCGACGTCGATGGTGTCTATCTGAACTACGGAACCGAGGACGAGGAGTTCCTCGATGAAGTTTCCGTCGACGAGCTGGAGGAGCTCCACGAGTCGGGCGTCTTCCCGGAAGGGAGCATGGGCCCGAAAGTGGACGCTGCCTGCCGCTTTGTCGGTGCTGACTCCGAGCGAGAGCGCCGAGCGATCATCACCTCGCTCGACAACGCGAAAGAAGCCCTGACGGAAGGAACGGGCACGCACGTCGTCGAGTCCGAATAATCCGTCAAACGGTTTCTTTTTCCCGTTTCTAGCCGGCCAGTGGCAACTGAACCACGTCGCCGTCCCGTGTTCATCACAATCGATCAGAAGGATTATAGGTCATGCTAACGTTTGCCTCGATGATGCCACTGACATCCGATGCGTCCGTCGATACAGGGATCGTGGATCCAGCCGACCACGACACAACCGCAGAAGCAGTCGACCCGGACGTGTGGGCGTATGCCAAAGAGGGGGACTTCGCAACGGAGTGGGCTGTCGAGCGAACCGATGAAACGGTCGTGCTAGTGGAAACCCACCGCCGCAATGGCGAAGAAACCGAACGGGACGGGGAGCCGACGGCCTTCGACGTCGATCCTGGATCGAGTACCGAAGAGTGGGCCCAGCAGTTCGCGGATCGAAGTCCGGCCGTAAAAGTCGAGGACGCTCGACGCTATTTCGATTAAGTACCCTAGACGAACGTTTTGACTTCCATTTCGAAGATCAGATCGACCAGTTGACTGTACGAAATGACCTCGACGTTTTCGGAGGGTGAGACCCCGCGTACTTCGACGTCTTCCTCGACGGCATACACCTGGCCGTCGATGTCAGGATCAAGGAACACGCCGTCCTGAATGAGGACGACAGTCGGGTCCGTTTCATCCCGTGCCGTGCGCAATCCGAGATCGGCATGCGGTTTATCGATTAGGTATAGCATTAGAAGGTAAGCACCTCCTCTGCGGCGTGAATCGTTTCGGTAACCTCGGCTTTACTCACGATCGCTACGTCCTCGGCGATCTCATCCGACTGAATGTCCCGCTCTTCCAACGCGGATGCGTCCACGAGCAGTTGTCCGTCGTTCCCTTCGAGGTCCTCGATTTGATCGGGCATGTTGAGGGCTTCCCGATCAACGGCGCTCCGAGCCCCGTAGGCGGCGTCACCGGTGAAAATCACCGTCACGTCGTGATGGTCGAACCCAGCCGCAATCCCGCCAGCGGCTCTGAGACCTTCGGACAAATGGATGCGACCGTACGGTGCACGGGTCAGAAGAATCGTGACTGACTTTTTCATCGACTCACCTCCCTCATAGGGAGATCACCCGATCAGCTTCGCCGATAATATCAGCCAAATCCGGGAGGAGTCCGACCGTTATGGCATCGGGGAGGTCCGTTTCCGGGTCGATAGCCCGGGCATCAGCACAGAGGCCACAGACGAACATTTCGGCTCCCTGGTCGAGCAGGTCCTGGTACATATCTGTCGGCATCTCCGTATACAGCCCTTCACCAGTGGTCGCATCGAAGTTCTGGTCCAGCATCGGAACGTAGGCGCCATCGAGGTACGCAAAAACGGACACCTCGTGACCCCCGTCTAATGCTGCACGGCCCATTTCGTAGGCCGTCTTCCACCGTTGTGAGTCGAACGGTGCAGCGGTGAGAACGATTCCTAAGTGTGCCATCATTTTCCGTTGTAGCTCTAAAGCCATAAAATTACGTCGCGCAATCCGAAGAGAGCCCGCGGAAATCCCCACATCCCCAGTGTTTATTGGCAGGTCCAGAGTAACCATTTCCGACTGGCCCCTGAAGGTCAATTACAACCATGGATCTGGAACTCACGATCAACGGACGACAGCAGACCCTAGACGCAGAACCCGCTGATTCCCTTTTAGACGTCCTCCGTGACAACGGATACACCGGCGCCAAACGGGGGTGTGATACCGGCGACTGTGGGTACTGTACAGTGATCGTGGACGATGACCCCGTCCAATCCTGTGTCACACCAGCCAAGAAAGCCGACGGGGCGACCGTCGAAACGATCGAATCGCTCGGAGAGCAGGAGGATCTGCATCCCGTTCAGGCAGCATTCGTGGACAATTCAGCCCTCCAGTGTGGATTTTGTATCCCCGGGATGATCATGAACACCACGGCCGCCCTTCGGGAGAATCCGGATCCGACCGAGGCCGAAGCCAGAGAAGCTATCGAGCCGGTCCTCTGTCGGTGTACGGGCCACAAGAAGCCAGTCGAAGCCGTTCTCGACGCAGCCGATCGAATCGATTCGGCCGAGGAACTGGCACACGATGGCGGTCACGCTGCAGCGGAACTCGATGACAAGGACGGTGAATCCCAATGAGCGAAAAAGCCAATCGCTCAGGCCCGGACGGCGGGCCGGTCGAGTCTGAAAGTGGAGAGCCCGACGTGGACACAGGAGAACGTCACCCGATGGAGTGGAACGAGCCAGCGGGGAACAACGTGGCCCCGGAGGACCGTTCTTTCATCACCGAGCCAGTCGAGAAGTACGACGCTCGGAAAATCGTCACGGGTGAAGCGAAATACACGAGCGATTACCGTCGTGAGTTCCCGGATCTGCTCGAAACCGCAGTCCTTCGCAGCGACGTGGCTCACGCCCACGTAACGGAAATCGACACGTCCGGCGCCGAAGAAATGGACGGCGTCCACGCCGTGTTGACTCCGGATAGCGAGATCGTCCCAGACACCGTCTATACGAGTGCTGGACAGGGATACCCCGAACCGACCCCGTGGGACCTTCGAGTGCTCCGAAAGAAGGTGCGGATGGTCGGGGATCCGATCGTCGCAGTCGCAGCGGAGGACAAACGGACCGCCGAAAGGGCCGTTCGGAAGATTAGCGTCGAATACGACGAGTTGGAGCCGGTGCTTGACTTTCGGGAAGCGATGGACCCGGAAGCACCGCAGATTCACGAGGCCGCAGCAATCGAGAACAAGCAACCCGGAGCTGATTACGAGATCAATCGGCAGTCCAGCTTCGACGGCGAGATCGGCGACGTGGAGTCCGCCTTCGATTCGAGTAATTCGGTGCTCGAAACCGAGTGGGAAACGCCGTATCAGTCACACTGTGTCCCCGAGCCCCACACGACCATCGCGAAACGGGACGAGGACGATCGGTACCATCTGATTAGCAGTACCCAGGTACCATACCACACCCGGCGTCAACTCTCCCACCTCTTTGATATCCCGATTCGAGACATCCGCATCGAGAAACCCCGCATTGGGGCCGGTTTCGGCTCGAAACAGGCGATGGTGATCGAGCCAATTACGCTGGCGCTCACGATGGCCACGGATCGCCCGGTCATCTACGAGACGACCCGGAAAGAGCAGTTCCACGCGATGCGCAGTCGTCACCCGATGCAGATCACGATGAAGACGGCCGTTGACGACTCCGGGAACCTAGAGGCGATGGAGATGGACGTGCTTTCGAATACTGGCGCCTACGGGCCCCACGGGATGACCGTCGCCGGGAACGTGGGCACGAAGCCGCTCCCGATTTACCCGCGAGTGGAAAACGTCAGGTTCGCCGGCGATATCGTCCACACGAACCTCCCGATCGCAGCGGCCCAGCGCGGGTACGGCGCCCCCCAGGGGCACTTCGCCGTCGAGAGCCACATGGACGAAGTGGCTCGTGACCAAGACCTCGACCCGATCGAGTTCCGCAAACAGAACCACGTTCAGGAGGGCGACCTCGACGAAATAGCCGCGATTCTGGCGGGCGACGAGGCCCACAAACGCAAAATCCGCTCCTGTGGGATGGAAGAGTGCATCGACCGGGGCAGAGAAGCCATCGGCTATGACGACCTGGAACAGCCCGAGGAGGAGCACTTACACCGCGGAATCGGGCTGGCGCTCGTCGCCCAGGGCAGTGGGGTCGCTGGTGCGGAACTCGGCGCCGCGCATATCAAAATGAACGAGGACGGATCGTTCATCCTTCAGGTTGGCGGCGTGGACACGGGAACTGGCACGGACACGATGGTCAGTCAGATCGCCAGCGAAGTCCTCGGCTGTGATCCCGAGGACATCGTGGTGTACTCTTCAGACACCGACATTTCCCCGTTCGATTACGGTGCCTACGCCTCCTCGACGACCTACATCAGCGGTCAGTCCGTCAAGAAAGCCGCCGAAGACGCCAAAGAATCGCTGCTCGGCTGGGGCGCGAAAATGCTTGACGCCGAGCCGGAGACCCTCACGGTCCAAGATGGCAACGTCCATGACACGGAGTCCGGGGAGTCAGTCTCACTGGAGGACATTGGATACGAAGCGCACTACGGTGAGGACGACCGCGCGCAGGTCATGGGAGAAGCCAGCCACTCGACTGATACCTCCCCGCCACCCTTCGGCGCACAGTACGTCGACGTGACGGTCAACGAGAACACTGGCGAGTACGAGATCAATCAACTCGTCTTCGCCGCCGACCTCGGCGTGGCGATAAATCCCCCATTGGCCGAAGGCCAAATCGAAGGGGGCCAATCGATGAGCCTCGAACTCGCGACCGGCGCAGGCTATGAGTTTACCGACGAGGGTCAGCCAAAAACGCTCTCGTACAAACAGTACGGAATGCCGCGGTCGACGGATCATCCACCAATGGAGACGATCCTGGTCGAAACCCACGAGCCCTCTGGACCATTTGGCGCGAAGTCCGTGGCTGAACTGCCCACCAATGGGGTCCCACCGGCACTGAGCAACGCTATCAAAGACGCTACTGGAGTTCGGTTAACGACGCTTCCGATCACCGCCGAGAAGGTCAAGGCCGCCCTCGAAAGTCGGGACTGACCGAATCGGTCCGTTTTCTACGGCCGTAATTTTTCCAGAAAGTCAGCTTCGAATGACGTGACGAGTCCCCCATCGAATCGATCGGTCCGCTCGAAAGCCGACTCGAGTGCCTGCCGAGCGGCCCTTCGTTCTGCCTCCTCGTCTGCTTTATTGATGATCGGCACCACGCGAGCGTCACTTGGAACGTGTTTCAGTCCGCCTGTGTCCGCTGCGATGACCTGTCCAACTCGCTCGGGCGTGAGTGTAGCGCCCATCTCAGTACCAGTGATTTCGGCGACTCGCTCCGGCCGGTGAACTGTCTCAGCAGTCAGTTCGGCCTCGATGATTTTCGCCGATGCGACCGGGACGACCACCGTACTTGCTGAGGGGATGGCGGGTTCGCCCTCGCCTGGAGCCTTGAATTCCCGCATTCGAGCGCCGTCGGCTTTGACGAGGATCCAATCGAGACGGCCCGAATCGTAGATCGAATCGATCGTCTCGGGATCGAACCCTTTCACTTTCGCGTCGACTCGCTGCGGGTTGGTGACCCGTTCCTGGGCAAACGCGATCGGTTTCGAGGGCGTGACTGCGGCTTCGATTCCCGCTTCGATTTCCGCAGTCCCCTCGATAACGATTGGATAGGCTTCCGGCGGTGGCATGTGGGTCGTCGTCGTATAGCCGACGCGATAGATCCCCGTCGCTTGGTCCGTCAGAGAGCCCATCGACGTCTTCTTCCCACCGGCCCCGACGAAGGATACCAGCTCGCGGTCGCCGAGTTCGAGCGCACTGGCCAGGTCCATACCGGGAATAGCGGTGAGGAAACCATCAAATTGCTGGTCCAACCGGCGTGGTAATTTGCGGTCAGTGCAAGGTGCCGTCAGGGTTATGGCACAAAAACGCCTAAATTCGGTCGATGAGCAAGGAAATCGACGTCACGGGGGAAATTTGTCCCCGCCCGGCCCTAATCACCCGGGATCACCTCGAAGAGATGGACGCGGGCGAGAGCCTGCTGGTGACGGCCGATTACCCGCCGGCACGGGACAACATCGAACGCACCTGCCAAAAACACGGATACGAAACGGCCGAAGTGGATGCCGGAGATGGCGACGAGTTCACGCTCCGTATCGTCGTGCCCGACGAAGCGAAAGGGCCGGTCATGGACTCCTGACGATGGCCGAAACTGCTACGGACGACACGGAGACGACACCACCCATACGTCTCACCGAATACGCCGACTTGCACGGCTGTTCGTGCAAGCTTGGGCAAAGTGACCTGGAGGGTCTGCTCGCCGAAACCGGTCTCGACAGCGATCGGGACGAATTGTTATTCGGCGTGGGCGAAGACGCGGCCGCAAGAAAGGTCTCCGAGGACATCGCAATCGTCTCGACGATCGATTACTTCACCCCGATCATCGATGACCCCCACGAGTACGGCCGCATCGCTGTTACCAATGCTGCAAGCGACGCCTACGCAAAGGGGGCGACCGAGCAACTTTCGTTCATGGTCGTCCTCGGACTGCCGAAAGAAATCACGGAGTACGCCACCGATATCCTCTCGGGCATCGTCGATGCCGTCGAGGGCATGGAGGGGGTTGTCGTTGGTGGGCACACTGTCATCAATCCATGGCCGCTGGCGGGGGCCGCGGTCAATGCGGTAGCCTCGCCTGATTCACTCGTGACGACCCAGGACGCGTCGCCGGGCGATCAACTCTACCTCACAAAGCCCCTCGGCACCCAACCAGCGATGGGTGCACTCCGCGTGAAAGACGGCGAGTTTGGCGAGCAAGTGAGGGAGGCAGCCGACCGTGACATCGATGCCATCGGGGCCGACGCACTCGAATGGATGGGAACGCCAAATCGAGCGGCTGCAAAAACCTTCGAAGCGGCACCAGTCACGGCTGCGACTGACATTACGGGCTTCGGCCTGCGGGGGCAATCGAAACAGGTGGCCCAAAATTCGGGTGTCCGTTTCGAAATCGATCATATCCCTGTCATCGAGGGGACAGCGCCTCTCTCGCGAATGTTCGGCTACGGGTTGCTCGACGGGGATAGTGCCGAAACCAGCGGAGGATTACTTATGTCCGTGGAGCCGGGCGGAGCAGACGATCTAGAGGACGAACTCGATTCCAGGGACGTCTTCTATCGAAACGTCGGTCAAGTAGTCGAGGGCGAGGGCGTTATCATAGAGGACCCGACGATCGAAGAAGTGTAGAAAAGTAGTTTAGGAAAGACGAAGGACGGCTTCCAGGACGCCGCCACCGAGGTCGAGGGCTTTATCCGAGATTTTCGACGGGTCGACTTCTTCGCCACGCGGATCTACGTCCCCCATTTTGGCGCCTTCTTCGACGGAAACGCCGTCGTGAACCAATCCGCGAACGATGCCGTCGATTTCCGTTTCGACCGGTTCCTCATCGACAAATCCGATCGTCTGACCGGCTTCGACCATATCTCCGATCGAAACTTCTGTTTCCCAAGTTCCATCTGTCGGTGACCGGAGCACGCGTTCGGTCGTAAATCCACGGCGTTCGCCGGGAATCCCGTTGTACTCGGTGGCCGTTCCCTCGTAGTAGACCCGCCCGAGTTCGTGGCCGCGATCCGTTTCGACGACCGCGTCGACGTCCTCACCGGCCTCGAATCCGGGCCCGAGTCCGATGACGACGTCCGCGTCGTCCCGGCGCGTTCCCGTGTCGAATTTCCCTTTGGCCAGGATCGCGTCGATCAGGACCTTGGCGCCGAGTTCGTTTGCGATCTCAGCGTCCGGGTCCTCTATTACGGCAATCTCGTCGTTTCGAAGGGCGTGTATCGCTTCATTCACGTCTTCCACGTACTGACCAGTGATTCCCTCGATGTCGACGGTGTTCTCGTAAACGGCTTCAGAGAAGGCCACTGCCCGCCTGACGGCAGTGGGTTGGGCCACGTCCGTAATGATGACCGGATAGCCAGCCTGATGTAGTCGATATGCAACGCCTGTCCCAAGATCGCCACCGCCTCGGATGACGACGAGGTCGTCCAGCGAGAAGGCGTCGATTCGGTCCGCAGACGCCCCATAAAAGTCAGCCTCTACTTCGGACAGAATCGCAAGTGCGAGGGATTCCGGTGAGCTTCCCCCGAGATCTAACCCTATCGGCGCCCGGATGCTCGCGAGCTCGGTCTCCGAGTAGCCCTTCTCCCGAAGTCCGTCCAGGACGTGTTCGGTCTTGTTCTCGCTCGCCACGAGTCCGACGTAGCCAGCCCCACCGTCGAGGGCCGCCTGGACGGCGTTTCGATCGTAGGCATTACTCCGCGTCGCCACGACGACTGCCGATTCCCGGGTAATGGGTTGGTCGATCAGGTCGTCGTAGTAATCCCCATTGATGACCGTGACGGACTCGGGGAACTGTGACGGATCGGTGAATTCCTCGCGATCGTCGATCACCACGACGTCTTCGAAACCAAGGCTTCCGGCCATTTCGGCGAGCGATTCGCCGATGTGACCGCCACCCGCGATGTATAACCGTCGTTGTCCCCGAACGATGTCGATGAAGACGTCCATCGACCCCCCACAGACCATCCCGGTGTTCCCCTCCGGACGGAGTTCGTAGGTTCGAATCCCGGCTTCTTCGTTCCCGGCGAGGACTTCCCTGGCACTTTCGACGGCCAGGGATTCGACAGTCCCGCCACCGATCGTCCCGACTGCCTCGTCGGGCGAAACTGCCATCCGCGCACCGACCTCGCGGGGGGCACTCCCCTCTTTATCGACAATTGTGAGGACGGCAACCGGCTCACCCTGGGCCACCAGGTCCTCGATCTCCGCGAATACTGTCATGCTTTTAAATAGTCAACGACGACAAAAATAGTTTCGGGGTTCGGCAGCCGAATCCCAGATCGTAAGAGAGGGCAAAATGGCTTTAAGAAATGATTCGATACTTTCTAGTGTATTGGGGTTACCCCAGTGGCATTTCCATGGAAATCCAACTCACGATAAACGGCGAGCAAAGGACCGTAGCCGTCGAGAAGAGCGAGTCCTTGCTCGACGTGCTGCGGCGACTCGGTTATACTGGAACGAACAAGTCCTGTGATACAGGAAGCTGTGGCATGTGCCGGGTTCTCGTCGACGGTGAGCCACGGGAATCCTGTGTCACGCCGGCAGTGCAGGCCGACGGTTTCGAGGTCGAAACCATCGAAGGCCTGGGCACCCAGGACGACCTGCATCCAGTGCAAGCGGCATACGTCGAAAACTCCGCGATGCAGTGTGGCTTCTGCACCCCTGGGATGGTAATGACGTCGGTCGCCCTGCTCCGCGAGAATCCCGACCCGACAGAGGAAGAAGTCCGCGAAGCCCTCGACGACGTCCTGTGTCGCTGCACAGGATACAAGAAGAACGTGGAAGCCGTCCTGGATGCAGCCGAGCGGATGCAAGGGAAAACGCTGGCTTCAGATGGCGGATCGAAACCGGTCGACCCGAACACCGAGGACCTATAACGTACAATGAGTCAAAAACCCGTTTCGACAACGGAGACCGACGAATCGTCTCCTGAAACCGATACCGAGGAAGCGGCCGCTACAGAACCCGAGTTCGACATCGTCTCAAACGACAATCCGAAAGCCGACGCGAAAAAGTTCGTCACCGGCGACGTCAAGTACACGGCCGATTTCGAGTACGATTTCCAGAACATCGCCGCCGGCAAGATTCTCCGCTCCGAAATCGCCCACGGCTACGTCAAGGACATCGACACGAGCGCCGCCGAGGAGATGGATGGCGTGTACGCAGTGTTGACGCCGTGGAGTGAGGAAATCCCGGACAAGCGCTACACCTCCGCGGGCCAGTCCTACATGGAACCGTCCCCGTACGACATGAAGGCCCTGCGCGAGAAGGTTCGCTACGTCGGTGATCCGATCGCAGCGGTGGCCGCGAAAGACGAGCAAACCGCGGACCGCGCCATTCGGCAAATCGACGTCGAGTACGAAGAACTCGAGCCGCTGCTCGACTTCAAGCGGGCCATGGACGAGGACGCCCCACAGCTGTTCGATCCCGACGAGGTCGAGAACAAACAGCCGGGGCACGACTACGAACACAACTTGGAGACCCACCTCGAGGGCGAGATCGGTGACGTAGAGTCGGCGCTGGAGGAGGCCGAAGAACGCGACGACGCGACTGTCATCGAAAACGAGTACTTCGCCCAGTACCAGTCTCACGTCCTCCCCGAACCACACACCACGATCGTCTACCGGAACGAGGACAACCGGTATCACGTCATTTCGAGCACCCAGGTCCCGAACCACGTTCGCCGGATGCTGGCGCAGCTCTACGAGGTACCAATCGGGGACATCCGTGTGACGAAGCCGGCTCTCGGCTGTGGCTTCGGCGGGAAGCAGACGCTGCTCCTCGAACCGGTCGTCTGGGCCCTGCACGAGGCAACGGAAATGCCGGTCAAGATCGAGGTCAGCCGCCGGGAGGAGTTCCAGGCAATGCGATTCCGGCGCGAAGCGTCAGTCGACCTCAAAGCCGCCGTCACAGACGACGGCGAGATCCTCGCGACGGACTTCCAGACGGTTGCCAACTCCGGAGCCTACGGCCCTCACGGCCTTACCGTGACCTCCTCTATCGGGACGAAGCCGCTCCCGATGTATCCCCACACACCGAATATTCGGTTTGTCTGTGACGCTGTGCACACGAACAAGCCGGTCCCGGGTGCACAGCGCGGGTACGGCAACCCACAGGGAAGCTGGGCACTGGAGAGCCACATTACGGATCTGGCACTCGCCGCCGACATGGACCCGCTCGAATTCCGGAAGCGCCACCACGTCCGCGAAGGCGACGAGAACAAGGTCCTCGGCATCACGGCCGGCGAAAGTTCCTCTCAGATCATCCAATCGTGTGGCCTCGAAGAGGCCATCGAGCGCGGTCGCGAGGCTATCGGGTACGACGACGTAGAACAGCCCGAGGACCCCAACAAACATCGTGCCATCGGCGTCGCGCTGACCCGGCAGGGCAGTGGCGTCGCGGGCGACGAGCTCTCCGCGGCTCAGCTGAAAATGAACGAGGATGGGACGTTTATTCTCCAGACCGGCGCGGTGGACATCGGCTCGGGGGCGGACAGTGCGATGGCCAAGATTGCCGCCGAGTCCCTCGGCGTGACCCCCGACGACATCGTCGTTGAGTCCTCGGACACCGATACCACTCCCCACGACTACGGGACCTACGCCTCCTCGACGACCTACATTAGCGGGAACGCGGTCAAGAACACTGCCGAGGACATCAAAGAGCGCATCAAGTACTGGGCCCGGAAGATGCTCGAGACCCCGAAGGGCAACTTGGAACTCAAAGACGGAAAGGTCGTCAACACCGGCACCGGCGAATCGGTCACCCTCGAAGAGATCGGCTACGAGTCGATCTACGGCGAGGACGAGCGCGAGCACATCATGGGCCAGGGTCACTTCTCGACGGACATTTCCCCGACCCCGTACGGCGTGCAGTTCGTCGACGTGACCGTGGACGACCAGACCGGGGAGTTCGAGATCAACAAACTTCTACAGGCCATGGACGTCGGAACCGCCATCGATCCCGGCATGGCCGAAGGGCAGATTGAGGGGTCACAAATGATGGCCCTCGAGTATGCCACCCAGGAACTGCTGACCTTCGACGAGGACGGCAACCCCGACGTACAGGGGTACCGCGACTACGGCCATCCGCGAGCGACTGACATGCCGGAAATGGAAACGATCCTGGTCGAACCCCACGATCCGACCGGGCCCTTCGGCGCGAAGTCCGTCGGTGAGGTGCCCGTGAACCCGCTACCGCCCGCCCTTGGCAACGCCATTCGCCGCGCGGTCGGCGTGCGCATCACGGACCTCCCGATCACGGCCGAGAAGATCAAGGCCAAGCTAGACGAGTAAAACGGCTCCGGTCTTTCTCGCGGTTGGGTCGTTTTAGAAAAATAGAATCGATTCGACGTCGGTGAAACTGCTACCTTAGGGGACTTCGCCCTCGACGTTCGGGGCGTAGGTCTGCATCTCGCTGAAGAGGTAGGTGTCACTCTCACCCTCGAATTGGGTGCCCTCCCAGACGGTAGTTTCGCCGTTGGTGATGGCGTCGCGTTTCTCGGCGACCTCGTCCTGCACGGACTGTGGGACTTCGGGGCCGAATTCTGCAATGTCCACGAGGCCTTCGCTCATTCCCAACCAGTCGAAGTTCGACTCCCAGTTACCGGCCCTAACGACCTCCAGTTCGGACGGATAGAACTCAGCCCAATGCCAGATTGGCGAGGTGACGAAGCTGTCCCCACCCTGCTCCCGCATCGGTGAGTAGAGGCCATGCCCCCAGACGCCGTTCTCGTTCGCGGTCTGGAGCGTCGAGGCGGAGTTCATGGAGTGTGCGATGACGTCTGCGCCGTCGTCGATGAGAGCCTGGGTCCCACTCTTCGATTTGGCGGGGTCGTACCACGTGTTGAGCCATCGAACCTTCACGGACACGTCTGGATTGACCGAGGCGGCGCCGATCGTCCAGGCGTTGATCCACCGAACGACCTCCGGAATGGGGAACGCACCCACGAACCCGAGGGTGTTGGTCTCAGTAAGGTGGCCCGAGGCCATGCCACCGAGGTAAAACCCCTGGTAGAGTCGAGCGAAGTATCGACCCATGTTCTCTCGGGTCTTGAAGCCCGAACAGTGGTCGAAGATGGTATCCGGATAGTCCTCGGCCGCATTGTACATACCGTCCTGGAAGCCGAAGGACGTTCCATAGACGATGTCGTAGCCGTCTTCAGCGTATTGCGCGCTGACCTCTTCGGCGTCAGTCGTATCGACGTTCTCCGTGTAATTCGTCTCCAACCAGTCGAATTGTTCCTGGGCCGCCAAGAGACCCTGATGGTGCTCGAAGGTCCAGCCGTTTGCCTGAACGTCCGTATTGTACAGCCAAGCGGCTTTCACCGTTTCCGTTTCAGTAGTCGTCTGGGTTTCATCGCCCCCACCAGTACATCCCGCAAGACCAGCGATGCTAGCGCCGCCCACGCCCTTTAAAACGTCCCGCCGAGAGACGGTTTTGTTACTTTCCACCATGTGACCTATCGGCAAATATACCGTGGTAAAGTAAATAGTTTTTGATTAAAATTTTAACCTGTATAACTACCTTGTGGATCCAGTCCGAATTTGGCAGCGGGACAGCCTCTTCCGCTCCGTTCTGAGTTTGACGAATACGACCAACCCAACAATTGCAAACCGGACCGACCGACCGCTACTTACAGTGCGTCGCGTCGCTCAAGAACCGACCGCGTTGCCTGTTCGTGTTTTTCAAGGAGCCGCTCTCTGTCGGCCGGCAGGAATTCCTTCTCCCGCACGATCCACTCACCGTCCACCATGACGTCACTAACGTCAGCCGCCTGGGCGGCGTGGACGATGTTCGGAACGACGTTCCGATACCCGTTCGGTCCACTGTCCTGAAGGACTGGACTCATGTGTAATCCAGTCAGATCCAGGAGTGTCAAGTCCGCACGCTTGCCGGCTTCGATGGAGCCGATTTCGTCCTCGAGGCCGAGCGCCCGCGCTCCCTCAATAGTGCCCATTCTGAGAGCCTGTTCCGCTGGGAGTACTGTCGCATCCAGTTGGTGTACTTTCTGCAGCAGCGCCGCCTGTTTCATTTCCTGGATGATGTCGATCCGGTTGTTTTCCTTGATGCCGTCCCCGCCGACTCCAACCGCCACGCCCCGATCCAATAAGTCCGGAACAGCCGCCACCCCGGAGGCCAATTTCATATTGCTCACCGGACAGTGAGCGACGCCAGTTCCCGTTTCAGCGATCAACGCTCGCTCCTCCGGTTCGAGCCAGACGACGTGAGCGAGAACGGTGTCCGGCCCGAGAATCCCTCGTTCGTGTAGTTCCGCAATTGGCGGCTGTCCGTATTCTTCGGTCAGCTGCTCGTGCATCTCCTTGGATTCCTCGCCGTGAGTATGAATCCCGACGCCCTCCCCGTAGGAATCGGCGTACTCTGCCACCTTGTAGTACGCTTCCTCGGTGGCGTAGGTGAGGTGTTCGAGACCGAACCAGACCCGAATTCGACCGTCAGCGTCCCCGTGCCGCTCTTCGACGAGTTTACGGTTGTCCTCGAGCGACTCGAAGTAATCGTACTCGTCAGCGACGTACGGTGCGAGGGTTACTCGAACCCCATAGTCCTCGGCCACGTCGGCTGCCTCGTCCATGAACCGATACATGTCCATGGCCGTGGTGATCCCGGCCCGTGCCATTTCGGCGTAGGCGAGTTCGTAAGCGACCCGTGCTTCCTCCCGCCGGAGGGCTTCATGTGTCGGATCGACGTGCTCGTTTAGCCACTCGAAGACCGGCATGTCTTCGGCCAGTCCCCGGATGAAGCCGCTGTGGAGATGCAAGTCGACGAACCCGGGTAGAACCGCTTTTCCCCTCGCGTCGATCCGTTCGTCGATTTGGGTTTCCGCCGCCAGTTCGTCTGAATCACCGACCGCAACGATTTCGCCATCGGCGACGAGCACCGCTGCGTCGGGTTTTACCTGGTTCGATTCATCGACGGTGACCACGATACCGTTCTCGATAAGAATGGTTTCCGCGTCCGGGGCCCCGCTCATGCTTGCCACCATTGGAGTGACTCGGTCCCACTGATGTACATCGATTATTGTAACTCAAAGGAGCTAATAAAGTGTTTGGGTCACGCGGCCAAGTACCACTGTGGCAGTTCGGAGGCCATCGAGAGTGCTGTCATGAATGCAGGCAAATGTGGACAAGTAGGATACCAAATTGGGTCCACATCAACCGGGGACGGAGTTAGAATTTCCAGTCGGCGATTTACCGCAGGCCCATCAAGTCGTAGTTTCCGTTGGAGTAAGCTTTTACAGGTGCGCTCCGACGTCTGAGAAAATGCAGGAACTGGGAGCGAACGGCCGGAGTCGGCGTGCCTTTTTGAAGGCAGCCGGCGTTGCAGGGTTGGTGGGGGTTGCGGGTTGTAGCAGTGATGGGGGCGAGGAGCTGTCAAATACAACGACGACGACCGAGGATTCGGTCCAGGCAGCGATGTTGTACAACACAGAGGTCGGGGATTACGGGTGGACGTATCGCCACCACCAGGCTGTAACCGACATCGAAGAACAGTTCGACTGGCTCGAGGTCAGCTACAACGAATCTCTTGACACCGCTGATGTGAAATCGGTAGCGGAGCAGTACGCCCGAACGGATCACGACGTAGTCTTTGGGACCTCCTTCGGCTTCCAGGACGGCATGTACGAAGCAGCCGAAGCATATCCAGACACGACCTTCGAACACTGTTCTGGGTTCCGAACGCGGGAGAACATGGGTCGGTATTTCGGTCGACTCTACCAGGCCTACTTCCTGACTGGCGTGGCCGCTGGAATGGTGACCGAGACGAATACCCTCGGGTTCGTCGGCGCATTCCCGATTCCGGAGGTCGTTCGGTTCATCAACGCGTTTTCAATCGGTGCGACGTCAGTTAACGAGGAGGTGAGGACCAAAGTTCGATACCTCAACACGTGGCACGATCCAGAGCAGAGTCGAGATGGGACCGCAGCCCTCATCGATGAAGGGGCTGACGTCATTGCTGGCGTCATGGACTCCCCGTCAATGGTCGAGGCAGCCAACGATAACGGGGTCTGGGCGAGTGGGGCCTGGGCCCCAATGCGCCAGTACGGCGGGGAGAACTATCTGACGACACCCATCTTTGATTGGGAACCGTATTACCGGCAAGAATTGGAACAAATCCGTAACGATGAGTGGGCGTCGAACTTCTACTACGACGGCATCGCCAGTGGCGTCGTCGACATCGACGAGTTCGGTCCACAAGTGCCGGATTCAGTGCAAGCCAAAGTCGCCGAGAAGAGAGACGCCCTGGTTGATGGCACGGTGAGTGTCTGGGAGGGGACGAAATTCGAGGCGGAAAGCGATACCTTCCTCTTCAGCCAAATGAGTTCCTACGTTCCCAGCGTCCAAGGGGACGTTCCTGGTCCACAATAGGATCACCTGGTTGGAACGGTCTTCCAGATTGGTGGTCGTAAATATCGTGCGTGGCTACGCTCCATGTGCACTCGCGATAAAAATACACCCTAAGTGTGTGTTATATTGTGCCGTCTCGCAGAGTATGTGAAGCCTACCGTGTTCACGGCGTAGGCGATAGTCACGCTTCCCGGATTACAGGTACTGATTCGTTTGAGACGTTTCTGCTAGGTCGATTAGAAAGGACCCACCCTGGGAGCGGGGTGGGGGGTGTTCACATGAGTCCGAGCAAGGGTCTTCGATCAACCCTTCGGTCTACTACCCAGGCAGGTTCACTTTTATCCGAGGCGATACAGTTGACATCAGTGGGGAACTGATGCAAGAGAGTCTTGTACTGGTTTGACTAAATATTTTGTGTTATTCCACGATATTGCCCAATATTTCGGGCCCGCCGTACTACACCTGTGAAGTCCGATTGCTGAGCTCCTCGACGACGTTTCCAAGCCGATCGACGGCTTTCTTCTGTTCCACGGTCTGCTCGTTGATCGCTTCCCCGGCTTCACGGACCTCGCTCGCCCGATCGCGAACACCTTCGAGCATCGACGTCAACTCCTCGACGGTCGCGGCCTGACCGTCGTTCGCTTCGGCGATCTCCGCGATGCTTGTCGAGACCTCTTGAATGACTTCGTCGATCTCGGTGAACGCCGCCTGGGCCTTTTCGACCTGCTCGATCGTGTTGTCGATTTCCTCGTTTGCCGTGTCGATGGCGGCGACGGTTTGGTCGGCTTGGGTGCCGATTTCGTCTATTTGGTCGGCGATCTGGTCGGCGTTCCGGCCCGTTTCCTCCGACAGTTCCTTCACTTCGTTGGCCACGACGTTGAACCCGTCTCCACCGGAGTCAGCTCTGGCGGCTTCGATAGAAGCGTTTAGCGCCAGGAGATTCGTTTGATCCGCGATGTCCTGAATGACGTTGACGACCGTCTCGATCTCGTCCATGTGGGAGTTGAGCGTATCGACGGTTTCCACCAGCTCAGTTCCCGTCTCGGACAGATTTCGAGTGCTCTCTCTGGCTTTTTCGCCGGACTGACGGCCCTCGTTTGCCGTCTCTTTGGCCGATTCGGCGGCTTCGGCGACCTGGTCGGAGTTGGCGGCGACTTCCTCCATGCGGGCACTGAAGTCCTCCATTTCTGTGACGGCCTGATTGAGGTTCTCGGTCTGTTGGCTGACCAGTTCCTCGATTTCTTCGGCCATCTCGGTCGTTTGCGTGGTCGTCTGGACCAATCGGCCCGTTTGGTCGTCGACCTCAGCCACCGTATCGTCCAGTTTCTTTGCGGTTCGATTCACTTGATCGAGAATGGAGAGCAGCTCTTCGTCGACGTACTCCGTTTGGTCGAACCCGGCCCGGGCAGTGAGATCACCGTTACTCAACGTCCGTAGCGTCTCAATTACCTCTTCGACGAGTGCCTCCGTAGCTTCCTGCCGGCGTCGCTGCTCAGTTTCGTCTCGGCAGAGCTGAAAGACACCCTTTAGCTCGTCGTCCTCGAAAAGCGGCATCGCCTGAAATCGAATGAACCGTTCCTCCCCAGCGTCGTTTTCGAGCCAGTGGACTGATTCGTACACCGGATTGTCGGTGTACTGGGAATTGACTCGGTCGGTCCGCTCCTGTTTGTGTGCCTCAAGGGGATCCTCCACGATACGATTCGCGAGGGTTTTGATGCGGTTACCCTCCTCGTCCCGCCCGAAGTACTCGTCGACCCCAATCATCTCCTCCTTTGAGAGGCCGAGCAACGGTTCTAGCCCCTCACTCCATTCCACGACCGTATCCTCAGCATCCAGAGCGTAGGCCGGAATCGGTAGGGCGTCCACAATCGTCTCCAGATCGACCTGAAGAGTGGGATTGAAGTCCTCGATTTCTGATTCGGTTTTGTTTGCCGCCATCGTTAGTGAATTGCTTATCACTCCTCGCGGCTTAAAACCCGGGTCACCAATTATAGACTATGATAATAACCGCACAAAAATAGACCGCGAGTAACCTTATTCGTCTTCGAGCGCGTCCGAGATTTTCTCGGCCGTAACCGGCATCTCCGTGATCCGAACGCCGACAGCATCACGAACGGCGTTACTCAAGGCCGGGGGCACGGTGTTCGTCGGGACTTCCGCAACGGACTTCGCTCCAAACGGCCCGGTCGGTTCATGTGTCTCGACCAGCATGGCGTCGATTGGTGGGGTTTCAGTCGCCGTCGGAAGGTGGTACTCGTCGTAATCCGAGACTTCCGCGATGCCGTCCTCGTCGAAGGTCACGCCGTCACTCACAGCCATCTCGAAGCTCATGTGATTGCCACCTTGGACCTGGCCGCGGGCCATCCCAGGATTGATCGCAGTGCCACAGTCCACGGCAACGGCAAGTCGATTGACGTCGAACTCCCCGTTCCGCTCGTCGACCGTGACGTCCACGAACTGGGCCGCGAACGGCGGGGGACTCTCGTCGGTGCTGTAACTGGCTTGGCCGAGAATTTGTTCTCGGGTTTCGTCGCCGTACGTGGACTCGTAGCCGATTTCTTCCAAGGTTACCGACTCGCCGGTCTCCTCGCTGTAAACCGACCCGTCGCCAGTTTCCAGATTCTCGGCCGGTTCGTCGAGCATCCTGGAGCCCCACTTGAGGAGGGACTCCTTCGCATCTTCGGCTGCCTGCTTGACCGCCGAACCGCTGATGTACGTCGTCGAGGACGCGTACGCACCGTAGTCGAATGGTGTGATATCGGTGTCAGAGGCCTGAACGATGACCTCCTCTTCTTTGACGCCAAGGACTTCAGCCGCGATTTGAACCATCGCCGTGTCCGCGCCCGTCCCGATGTCGACACCGCCGACTTTGAGGTGGAACGATCCGTCCTCGTTCATCATCAGCTGGGCGGCACCGAGTTCGTCACCGGCAACACCGGTACCCTGGGCTGACAGCGCCATCCCGATACCTCGGTGGAGGTGCTCTTCCTCGGGTTGTTCGACGTCGTCCCAGCCGATAGCGTCCTTCCCGCGGTCGATACAGTCCTCGAGGCCACAGGATCGGATGCGGCGTTTCGAACCTTCGCCACCGAATATCGCCGCGATCTCGTCCAGATCACCGACTTCCATGAACTGGCCCTGACGGAACTCGAGTGGATCCATGTCGAGGTCCCGAGCGACTTCGTCAAGATGCCCCTCGATCGCGAGTGTGCCTTGCGGTGCACCATAGCCACGCATGGCGCCCGTCTGTGGGGTATTGGTATGAACGATGTCGGCCTCGAACCGCACGTTCGGAACTTTCGAGTAAAGCGGCAGCGGCTTGCTGCCCACGTTCCCGGCCACGGTCATCCCGTGGCTCCCGTAGGCCCCCGTGTTGGAGAGGGCGTAGAGGTCTATCGCCTCGATTTTGCCGTCATCAGTAACGGCGGTGCGGGTCCGGAGCCGCATGGGGTGACGAGTTCGCATTGCCTGGAACTCCTCGTCACGAGTGGCCTCGTACAGAACCGGTCGGTCGGCCGCTTTCGAGAGGGCCAGCGTGACTGGTTCCGTGACCATTGCCTGTTTCCCGCCGAATCCGCCGCCGACCCGGGGCTTTTTGACCCGAATGTTCCGAATTGGCTCGTCGAAGAGGTCCGAAAGCTGGCGACGGGTGTGATTAGGCACCTGCGTGCTCGTAATGAGGACCGTCCGGTCGTCTTCGTTTCGGTAGGCCAACGACGTGTGTTTCTCTAGCTGGGCGTGGGACTGCCGAATCGTTTCCCACTCGGATTCGTGGACGGTCAGGGAATCGTCCTCGAGTGCCGCATCGACGTCGCCCATCTCGCCGCCGATGCTCGACATCCGATTTCGCGAGTAATCGTGGCCGACGATTTCGTTTTCGACCTCGTCGTCCTCGAACAGGCGCGGCGCATCCTCGCTGTAGGCCTCTTCCGGATCGAGGACGTAGTCGTATTCCTCGTACTCCACTGAGACGGCGTCGGCGGCCGCGTCAGCTGTTTCGCGATCTTCCGCTGCGACAGCTGCGATTGCATCGCCCACGTACCGGACGTGCTTGGACAGCACGTTCATGTCCCACGGGCTCGGTTCCGGATAGGACTGCCCGGCGCTGGTGTATTTCGTGTCCGGAACTTCCTCCGAATCCGGCGTGATTACGGCGTAGACGCCGTCCATCGCTTCGGCTTGACTCGTGTCGATATCCGTCACTCGACCGTGGGGGATCTCGCTTCGGACAACGCTACCGTAGGCCAGGTCCGAAAACCGATCCGCGTAATCGGCCGTAAATTTCGCCTCGCCGGTGACGAGTTTCCGATCGTCGTCTTTTTCAGCTGAGGTTCGGACCGAAGCGGGGTCCTCTCGGGGGCCACGATTATTGGCCGGTTCCTCGATTTCGAGGGGGTACTTCTCCGCTTCTGAACCTGTCGTCTCGGGCTCTGTAACCGCCTCTTCACCCGGGTCTTCGACGCTATCACTCATTTGTTGTCACCGTTTGATTTGGTCGCTCGGTCCGATTCGGGGACGGTTCCACCGTCCGGAGCCACGTCCTCCTGCATTCGTTCGGCGGCGTCCAGAATCGCCTCGACCGGTTTCTGGTAGCCGGTTTCACGGCAGTAGACGTCGTCGATCGCTTCTCTAACCTCAGCTTCAGTCGGATCTGGGTTCTCTTCCAGGAGCGCCTTGGCACTCATGATGAAGCCACCCGTGGAAAAGCCACTCTGGACCGCGTGGTTGTCGACGAACGCCTGCTGAATCGGGTGCAGGTCGGACTGTGTACCAAGACTCGCAACCGTCTTGACCTCCGCTCCGGCCGCGTCCGAAGCGTCGATACCACAGGCCATCTCCAGTTTGCCGTCCACAAACACCTTCGAGAGGCCACAGACACCACCATCACAGCCACATTTGACTTCGGTGTATCCAGCCCCGCGGAGTCCTGACGCCAGGTCCTGTCCCCCTTCAATCGTCACGGCATCGCCGTTGACGGTCAGATCAACACTCATGGAACAGTCCCTCCGCGTACGGTAGCGATTGGCATACTAACATCGGCTTGTACTTATTAAAGAAGCGGACAGGGCAAATCAATTGTGGTTACCCCACGATTCTCGCCGATACTTCAAAAAAGCCTCTCGTCGCCGGTCGATACCCTACTCAGAGTAGTTTTCCACGTGGTCCTCGTACTCGATGAATCGCGGCGCATCAGGGTCAAACGGGCGTTTGAGGGCCTCGATAGCCTCTTTTTTGTCCCATGACTGCAGTCCACCGATTGCCCCACGATCTTCGAGATCGTGATAAACGAGTGCGTGTTCGGTGGTCTTCCACATTTCCATTCCCGCCTCGTTACGAATGATGACACTCGAATATTCGTCGCTGGACCCGACCGAGCCCACTGTCATGTCAGCAGTGTAGCCGGTGAAGTCCGCACACTCCGAACAGCCCTTGAGGGCGGCGTCGTGAAACTCGGCGACGTCCTCTTCGTGGGTCATCGTTCCGTCGTGGTCGTACACGCGGAGTTGCCCCTCGATGATGTCGAGTTTGCCGATGTCCTCGGGTGGGATGTTTCTGTCCCGTTCGAGTTTCTCGCCGATGAGTTTCTCGTGATTGAAGTTCTTGGTACACATCAGGGCGATTCGATACTCGACGGCGTCGATACCCTCACTTTGGTTCCCGTAATCGTGTTCGAAGTCCTGGAGCGCACTGAGCCCCTCGATCTCACACGGTGTGCCGACAATAGCGAGGTTCAGATCCTCGGCAGGCTTATCCGGGAGCTTGTGGGCCCACTTGTCGAGGTTTAACTCCCCCAGGGCCATCGTCTGATTGTAGAAGCTACCCGCGTTCTCAATGACCTCTTCGGGTGTCGCCGCGAGGAAACCTTCGGCTTTCCAGGGTTCTGTGTCACTTTCACGGGCGATAAGGGCCCCGTCGATTTTTCCAGCTTCGAGTAATTCGATCAAGACTGCAGAGACGACACCGCCGTCCTGAGAGCGGTCCCGCCAGTCGGCTTTGACCTGTGCTGAAAACTCGGTAATCGGATCGCCGGCACCGGAGACGTTGTCCTCCCCGCCTGTAATTTTCCACTGCCGCTCGTATCGAAGCCCGCCCCGAGGGCAGTAGTCCCAACAGCGACCACATCCAATGCACATCTTGACGAGTTCGGGCAGATCGTCCGGTCCGACGCCGATCGAATCAGTCGGACAGACTGCCTCACAGGCACCACACTGAATACAACGATCCGCATCGATCACTTCGTCTTCCAGATCGCGGAACCAAGTCGTCAATTGGAGGCGTTCGGTCGTAGGATCCACGATGACGTTATAGTCCGCTCCGGGAGGCATGCAAACAAGTAGCGAAGTCACTGACCTATATCTTCCGACTGGCCGTTTTCGACGGCAAGTGCCGAAACGACCGGAAAGAACGTGTATTTCGCCGTGTCCAAAGGTTTACCTCTCGGCTCCGTTTGATTCAGGTATGCCCACGTTCCTCGCCGGTGGGACCGGAACGCCCAAGTTGCTCTGGGGAGCCGACGATGTCTTCGACCCCGAGTCGATGACTGTCGTCGCTAACACGGGCGACGACGTCGAGATTGGCGGGTTGCTGGTCTGTCCTGACGTCGACTCGGTCCTCTACGAACGGAGCGATCTCCTCGATCGAGAGACGTGGTGGGGGATCGAAAACGACCAGGCACGGACCCACGATCAAGTCCAAGAAATCGCTACGGAAATCGGCCGAGATACTAGTCCTCGATATTTACCCCCACACGCACAGACTGAGGGAAGAGACATCGCTCGGTGGCGTCGGTTTTCCGCGGTCCCGGAATTCCTCCACCTGGGGGACCGCGATCGGGCGATCCACGCCGTCAGAACGAGTCTCATCGACGAAGGGAAATCGCTGACAACAGCCACAAGGACACTCGCGGAAGCGTTCGACCTTACCGTGGACCTGCTTCCAATGAGCGACGATCCCGTCGCGACCATTATTCAGACGCCAGCGGGAGAAATGCATTTCCAGGCCTTCTGGGTCGGCCATGGAGGAGAACCGGAGATATCGGGTGTCCGTTTCCGCGGCGCAACGGCAGCGACACCGACGAAGGATACCCTTGAAGCCTTGAACGAACCGGTGATTATCGGACCCTCGAACCCAATCACAAGCATTGGACCCATGCTCGCGATCGACGGCATCAGGGAAGCGCTCGAATCAACGCCGGTTGTCGCCGTCTCCCCCTTCGTCGAGGATACTGTCTTTTCGGGCCCAGCAGCTGATCTGCTCGAAGCCGAAGGGTACGAAGCCTCGACGGCTGGCGTCGCTGAAGCCTATGACTTCGTCGACGCGTTCGTTCTCGATTCAGAAGACGGTACGACTTTGGACCGACCTATCGTCAAAACAGACACGAAAATCGATACCCAGGCGGACGCTGTGAGAGTCGCGGAGGCCGCCAAGGAAGCATTGGGTGAGATCTGATGTTCGAGCCGAGAGTGGCCTTATCGAGCTTGAGCGGCGAATCCGACGCCGAATGGGCAAAGCAAGGTAGCGATTGGGCCGGCGCAGCGTTTCTGGGTGGACTCGCACTCGACGAGCAAACCAGGGAGGCTGCCACGCGGATGGTCGAAGGCAGAGATCGGTCGGAATTCCGGCCGGAGGACCCGCTCGCGTTTATGGAAACTGAGCTAGCGGCCCTGGCGGACACCAACTTGCGACCGGCTTTTAACGTTCGCTCAGTCGAGAATCCACCGCTCGAACGCGCGGCGAAGATCTGCACGGACCACGATGCCATCCTCGAAATCAATGCCCACTGCCGCCAGCCGGAGATGACTGAAATCGGTGCCGGACAGGCGCTCCTGTCGGATCCAGAGCGCTTGGCCGAGAAAGTCGAAACGGCAGCAGCGGTCGGAGCGACGGTCAGCGTGAAGGTGCGAACTGAAGTAGATGGGGTCGATCTACTCAGCCTCAGCAATCGCGCAGTCGAAGCCGGTGCTGACGTGATACACGTGGACGCAATGGACTCAGAATCTGTAGTTGCAGACCTCGCCAACGAGACAGAGGCTTTCATCATTGCCAACAACGAAGTTCGAGATCG